>Ga0310695_10001017_pt1 | contig 68255 bp, 44 predicted proteins | sample RumenRJG_04DNA_FD_203882 | JGI IMG/M metagenome (GOLD analysis project Ga0310695, IMG submission 203882) | Bovine rumen microbial communities from Lethbridge, Alberta, Canada - RJG_04 (v2) (version 2) | ecosystem: Host-associated > Mammals > Digestive system > Stomach > Rumen | place: Canada... | reverse complement strand
ATCCGCTGATCATATCTAGATGATCGCTTCACCTAGATGGCGGCTCTCCCTGTCAATGCCACGTTGACCGGGAGAGCCGCTTCGCCATTGCCAACTGCCAAACCGTACCCCCTGATGACGGGAAACAACTTGTCTGAAACAACTTCCCTTTGCGGCTTGTTATTCCGTGTGTTCTGTGTATTCCGTGGTTTTTCAACTATCTCGGATGAAAAAGCAGATGCTCCCGCCGAGATTGCGGAATTGAGTTTTCAATTGCGCAAACGATGAGATTTTGGTATAATTCGTCTTGAAAACGGGGGAGTGCAGTCGATACGGCACAACCGCAAGACAAAGGAGAACACAAAATGAAGACAACAGAAAGAATCCGCAGGAGCATGAGACCCCGCAGTTTCGCGCTCTCCGCGATATTCGCAGTTGCGTTCGGGCTTGCGCAGACCGCAGGCGCGGCGGACTGCTACTGGGCGGGCGGGACGAGTTCCGCCTGGGATAACACCGCCAACTGGACGACCACGGCAAAAAAACCGATAAACGACGGCGCCTACTTCCGCAGCGACAAGTTTCACAACAACTTCAAGAGCGGCAGCAGAGCCTACCTTGTCACTTTTAACGCGGCGGAAACAAACCTTTGGCGGACGTATTTCAACAACTGCGGATCGGCCAGCGCTCCAATTATCCTCAGGGGCAACAACGCCTCCTGCGGTCTCACGGGCGGCGACTCCACAGACTCGGCCGCCAAAGACCAAGAAGGCATCTATATCGGTACGAACCAGACCGGGGGTAACGGCGGTACCACTGACAGCAAAGCCTCGACTGGCAACGCATACGTGCGCTTCGAGTCTGGCACTTACGCGACACGCAACACATACGCATACTTCTTCCTCGGCAACAATTCGTATGACGGTCACATGACGGTAGCTGGCGCGACGATCAACGCTTCCAGCGACTTCAAGATCTTCAGCGGCTCGCTCACGATTGAGTCGGGAACGGTGAATGTCACGTACTGGACGAGGTTTGAAAACAATTCCAGGGCGAAGGCGATCAACCTCAACGGCGGCACGCTCCACACCTACCGCATCAACAAGCAGGGTGGTTCGGGTGAGGTGGTTAATTTCAACGGCGGAACGCTTCGGATCAAGACAAATGACAGCACGGTTATTGAGTCAGGCATCGCCGTCAAGGTGAAGGCGAAGGGCGGCACGATAGACGTCAACGGAACAACCACTTCAGTAATTCCTGCGACCTTCTCCGAGGACACATCCTCCACCGGCGGCGGGATGAAGTTCTGCGGTGGCGGCACGCTCACGCTCAGTGGCACCATCGGCTACACGGGCGGCACGACGATCGAGGCGGGCACGACGGTGCAGGTCGATACTGCCGCGAAGAAGGACGCGCTTCTCGGCAGGGGACTCAATACCCTCAAGGTGATTCCAACCACTGCCGGCACATACACGCTCATAACGATTACCGGCAATGACACATTCTCGGCGAGCGATATTTTCAAGGCCGCCATTGCGGACGGCTACAACACAGACGCCGTATTCAGCCTGTCCGACGATGAAAAGTCGTTGAAGGTTACTGTCGGCAACGTGTATTCCGGCGGCGTGATCAACCAGTCCACGCCCACGCTCGTCTTCCCGGGCGCGACGCTCGCAGACCTCGCCACGCACACGCTCCGCGCAAGGATGCAGGGCGACAACTTCGACGCAGACGGAACGGAGGTGACGTTCTTCGACAGGCAGGAGACTATGGACGGCGACACTCTCGCGAAGGTGACGTACCAGCTTCAGGCCGTGGACGAAACCTCAAGCTACCACTACACGAAAGCTGCCAAGGTCGAGTTCACCGCTGATGCGAATGGAGTATATGCAAAGCTTGTTGAAGGGAATTATACGAACTACGGTAATCCGGCCCAGTTCGGCAACGATCCCCTTACGAACAATCCTGGAACGAGCAGCTACATTCCGTATGACTTCAGGCTTGTTGAGCCTGTGAACGCAATCAGCGTGAACATTAACCCAACGGGCCGTAGTGGCGCGGAAAACACGCTTAACACGACGTCCTCGGTGCGGTATGGCGGAGGCGATTACGCCGTTCCGTATTCCGCTTGGTCGAATTTCAGTTTTCCGAATTCCCAGGCGAACGTTACCGCGACGATTGGCGGCGCCACCATCACCGTCAGCAACCAGCAAGGCAATTACTACTGCAGCAATCTGAGTGCCACAATGGATATGCGCCACGGATACATTGACGACGGCAGCACCAAGCCTAACCCCCAAATCACCGTGACGGACATTCCATACGAGTTTTACCGCATCGTGGTCTATATGTCCAGCGACACGAAAAACTGTCAGTTTGGCTATCTCACGATTAACGGAAAGAACTATACCGCGTCCGGAGACGCAAGGTCGTCCGACACGGTGACCACGGTCGAGGGCACTGCGACCTGGGGTTATGCCAACGCGGGAACAGGCAACTACCTGTACGGATTGAAGGAAGGCGTAAACTACCTCGTTTCGGACGTCAATGTTGGCTCCACGGCCACGATCGTGGGGAATCGCAGCTCCACAACTGTTCGCTCGGGCATCGGGGCGTTCCAGATCGTCGAGTACGTGCCGACGACCTACACGGCGACGATATCTGACGGCGGCACGAAGACGTTCTCCGCGCTTGCGTGGGACAAGACGCTTCCCGCGCTTCTCACGGCGAACGACAGGATCGTCGTGAACGTGAACGAGAACACGACGCTCAACATCGACATCCCCGTGGACGTCTATGGCATCACGTTCAACGTGGCGGAGGGCAAGACGCTGACGCTCTCCGGCAACAACATCGCAGCGCAGTACGTCACGGCGGCGGGCGTGGGCCAGACGGTCGTTGCAAGCGCGTCGCAGCTCGCCGGTATCGTGAAGGGCGACGGCACGCTCGTGTATGACGGCGTCCGCCCGACCACGACCGGAACTGACATTGTGCTGACCGATCCGCTTTGGACGGGCACGGTCGTCATCAAGGGCTACAACAAGGGCAACTCTGCTACAGGAACTGATCGCCAACTCTTCCCGCAGTTCTGGGGAGGTGCGAACTCTAAGATCAAGTGGAACGGCGTATGCGGCTACTTCGGAGGATGCACGTCCGCTGCCGGGTGGATTCTCGAAGACCTCGAAGACGGCGGCACGACCTATCCCGCGCTGACGAAGAACGACGGCGGGAGTAGCTCCCTCACGACTGCGCCGTCACTGGAGGGAACGGGCACGTTCGCGGATGCGTCCAATCCCACGGAGCGCTTCAAGTTCGCAAATGCGGATAACTTTACGGGGACAATCAGTATCACGAGTGCGGCTGGCAAAGGCATGAACGTGCAGTTCGGCGCAACGGCGGTCGCCGTGGTGCCGGGAACGATTCATGTTCTCTCTGGCGCGACGGCGATGGTTGCGGCGGGCAAGACCTGGACGGCGCAGGGCGGCATGGTCGTGGACGGCACGCTGATGCTCGGCGCGGGCGCGAACGCGCCGAAGATCGCCGGCGGGACCGGCACCGTCGGCGTGGGATCCGGTACGGGCACGGTCAACGGATTCGATCCCTCCGCCGTGTTGACGCTTGCGACGGCATCCGGCGCGACGCTTGCAATCGTGGATGCCGGCCTTGCGACAATGACCGTCGGCGCTCTCAACAACATGGGCACGATCGATCTCACGGGAACGGCGCTCACCGAGGCGACGCTGAATCTCGGCTCCGGCGTGACCGCCGCCGCGACGGGCACGATCCTCTATCCGGCGACGTTCCAGAAATTCGTCGTCTCGCCCGCCGACCAGTCGGAGCGCTCGCTCGCGGACTTCTCGACGCTGCCGACGCTTCCCGAAGGCGCGGCGTACTACGTGACCGTCGCGGAGACGCGCGAGGAGTTCGGCAAAGGCTCGATGATCGTGACGAACTGCGCGGCGTCCGTGAACGTGCGCGTGGCGCGTCCGAACGGAACGTTTATCGACATGACGCCCGCCGACGGCACTGTGACGCTGACGGAAGCGGTGCAGATCGCGGGCGAGGCGACGCTCTTCGACATTACGTTCAAGAACAACAGCGCGGATATCGGCAAAAAGGTCGGTGCGTTTACTTACAAGGACTTCCAATCGGCAGTGCTCAGGTACGACACGGAGGCGACGTTTAACAACAGCGATTGGGACGATTCCACGGGCGTCTATATCAAGCACCACCCCTACATCGGCGACGCATACAGCGCATTCGTCTCGCTCTCCAACTTCGCGGCAGTCGTGGTAGGGAAGATGTCGCCTACGCACAAGACGCAGTTCATCCACCTCGGTTCGTCCTCGGCATCTGACAGAAAGGGAATTCTCATCACGACAACCGAGAACAATAACGAAGTGCTGATTGCAATGAACACGGGCAGTGTTGTCGATACGGCAGGTGGCGTCAGGGTGTCCGTGCCAAATGCCGCGACCGCGCGCCACGCTTATGTAATCGTGAGGACGGGTGACACCTTCGCAGTGTGGGTCGATGGCGTGAAGCGCGGAAGCTTCACCGTCCCGGCGGGCTTCACGCTCGGCAACAGCGGGAGCGCTGGACTTCAGGTAGGGTCTGACTTCGGCGGGGCGATCGCGAGGGACAGCGCCAACGGCAACTACGCGAACGTCGCGGTGAATGATTCCGAGACAGGCGTCATCAACGTCATCCGAGTATTCGACTATCCCATTTCCGATGCGCAGGCGGAGGCGATCTTCAACGCATATCCCTACGTTTCGCAGGGCGGCCTATACACGCGCACGGTCGCGGCGGACGGCACGTTGTCCGAAGCAGACGCATGGGCGAAGGACGGCGCGGCGGGCGCGTTCGCCGTGCCGGAGGGCGCGACTGTCGATGAGGTCTATTACAACCCGTCCGCGACGCTCACGGTGAACGCGGCGGCGGAGATCGGCGTCAATGCGGACGTCGCCCTTGAGACGCTCACCGTCGGCGGAACGGCGCCTGTGAAGTTCGCCGCCGACGGAACGCATACGCTGACCGTTGTCGGCGCGGCGATCTTCAACTCGCCCGTCACGAACGAGTACGGCGCGGTGTATCTCGCGGGCGCGCCCGTGCAGCTCGGATCGTCCGGTGCAATCTGTTTCGACTGCTCTGGAATGGACGTTTCCAAGGTCTATGTGGTCACACGCTTCCAGCTGACGGGCCTGACCGACCGCGACGACGAGAAGTTCTCGCTCATCCCGCCGACGAACCCGGACAGGTCATACGAAATCGTCTACAATACGACAGGCTCGTGCTACGACCTCGTCGTCACGCCGCTCCACAACTACGTCGTGGCGGACAACATGGTGACAACCTCGCCGACCATGACCACGGACAACATCATCGTCGGTGCGGGTGGACTGAACATCGAGACGCTTTCCCTCCCGGACAACGCGACGGTTCTCTATGACCCGATCAAGACGCCGTTCTACGTGTGGGGGAATAACGAAGGAGCGTTCTCTATCGGCGAGGGCGTGAAGTTCAGGCTCACGCCGAACTACGCGAACATGACGCTTGGCCGCGTGATCCTCTTCGCCTACAAGGCCGAGTATGTGACGGGCCTCCCCGAAAACCTTAACGACCTCCTCGATCCTACGAGTATTGCCCCTAACGCCACCTACACAATAACGAGCGAGGATGTGCCGGACAGCACCCCCTTCAGAAAGCAGCTCGTCCTGACGGTTGGCGACTACGCGAACAACGCGAAGGAGATTCGCCTGACGTGCATCGGCGACTCCATCACGCAGGGCACGACCCCGACCATCGCCGGCGCAGCTGCCAGCGGCATCGCGCAGTACCGCACGTCCATCGCGGCGCGTCTCGCGGCGAATGGCTACAGGCCGAAGATGCTCGGCATCTGGAAGTGCAACAGGGACGACGGGGCGAGAGTGCAGCAGGATCCTGACTGGATCTGGCACAGCGGCATCAGCGGCGACCGGATCAAGACGGGCGGCACGCGCGGAGGCGTGCGCGACAACCTGCACGTCTATCTCGACGTCGCGGGCAAGGTCGATGCGCTCACGCTCCTCATCGGCACGAACGACCTGGGTGCGGGCGATACGGCGGAGGAGACGTATGTCGCCTACACGAATCTCGTCTTCGACATCGCGCGGCAGCGTCCGGCGACGAAGATCATCGGCTCGACGATCCTCGACCGCAACGGGGCGGAGAGCGAGAACCACGCGAAGGTCGTCGCGTTCAACGCGCTTCTCGCGGCGGACTACGCGGCGAACAGGCTCCCCGCGAACTACGTGATGCTCGACCTCTTCGCCGAGGTCCCGCTCACGTCGGGCCCGCACGGCAACTTCAGCGACGACCTGCTGCATCCGAGCTGGATAGGACACTCCGCGATCGCCGAGTGCTTCGCGGCGGGAATCACGAACGCGCTGCCGTTCGCGTCCTACGCAGGTCCCATCGAGGACGAGGCCACGGACACCCCGCAAACCGCGCTCGGCGTCGCGGGCATCGCGGCGACGACGGATGGCGCGGGACTCGCCGCCTACACGAACGGCATGGTCCATGTGTTCACGATCGATGCTGCCAGCACGAACAACACGTTCACGAGCGCGCCCTACACGGCGACGAACACGGTGACGGCGCTCAACAGACCCGTCACGAAGGCCGGCTACTTCATGGAGCTCGTGAGGAAGGGAACAAGCCGCCACCGCTGGCTGTGGGTCGATTTCGACGCGACGGGCAAGACGCTCGACGAGATCGACTTCCCGTGGACGGGCGCGAACGTCGATCTCGTCGTGGACGACCTTCACGTGTTCTCGAACGATGGCTCTATCCACAACATCGCGGCGAACGCCTTTGGCGTGAAGGGCGCGATCGAGGGAACGCACTTCAACTACTCCGGCGGCGATGACGACGAGAATGTCCCCGGCGACATTACGGCGGGCCAGTACGGCTGGAACGACACGCTTGGGTCAAGCAGCGGATATGGCGGATTCCAGGCGCACCGCATCTTCGGTGAGGGCGAGCACTGGAACGGCGGAGAGGTTCTCTTCGCGTGGAACGCATGGGGAACGTCTCAGACAAGTGCAAATGACCAAGTCGGCATCGGCACGTTCTTCTACTCCCAGGCACTGGGAGGCGATGGCAACAGCGCCGACTACACGTTCACGTCGGGCGCGTCGAGCGGCGCGGCGGACACCATCACCGCCGCCGGCTACCAGGTGGTCCACTTTGAAATCTGGGCGACGTTCGACGGCGAGCCGCGCCACGGCGTGTGGTGCGGCGCGGGCATGGACGGCGACTTCGACACCGCCGCGAACTGGGAGGACGGACGCGTCCCCGCCGCCGGCGAGAACATCGACTTCAGCGCGATTCCCGCCGCGACCACGATCTCCGTGACGGGGGCATCCACGAACAAGATCTTCGGCACCGCGACGATGGGCTCGAGCGTCGTCACCTTCACGGGCAATGTCGCGTTCGCGGGCATCACCGACACCTCGAAGGTCGCGGTGGGCGCGGATTCGACCGTCACGATCAACGGCGACCTTGAAATTTCGGGAAGCGCCGATCCGACAGTCGTGGTTGACACAGTCGCCGCCGGAGGCAAGTTCGTCGTGACGGGCGACATCGTTGCGAAGGAGGACTTTACGGGCCTCCTCTACCAGTGCAGCAGCTGCGGAGGCGGCGCGGTGCAGGCGAGGGGAGTTGTCAACAATTCGACGGGCAATTCCGACACCTGGGCGTTCCGCCTCGGCGGATATACCGCAGGGACTGCGTACTGGATCGTCGGCGACCATGGATTGAGCGGAAGCAGAAACTTCTGGACGTACAAGGTCAACGGTACCTACATCAACATCCAGCCGCTCGATGCGGACTTCACAATTTCCACGGGCATGGGCACGTACAACGCTGACGTCACGTTCAACACGACGGGTACGGACGGCAATCCCTACACGATCACGATTGGTAATGGCACGAACGGCAAAATAGAGAGAATGGGTACGGTGAATGTGATCGGCACTGGAACGGTGGTGGACAACTTCACCGAAACTTCAAGCTATGCCCTGTCGGGCGCAGTCGCGGTGACGAACACGGCAACGCTCGCCGTCATCCCCGGCAAGACGATGACGACCGGCACGATCTCCATATCCTCCAACGCGACGCTTCAGGTGGCGCAGTCGGGCGCGTTTGCGCTCGGCGGCGGGTTGACGCTCGCGGACGGCGCGATCCTCGGGTTCAACTACACGGACAGGAACAACGCGCCGGTTCTCGACGCAACGGACAAGACGGTGACGTTCGGCGAGCAGACAAATGTCGTCGTCAAGGTCACGGGGGCGGTGAGGCCCAAGAAGGACGCGTATGTGCTGACGAGTGGTGGCAAGTTCACGGGCGCGAACGTCTCGCTGGCGGCCGATTCCGAGACTTGGGCGAAGGCCGTGAATGTCAACGAAGACGGCAACCTTGAGGTTCAGCTCAAGAACGCCTTTATGATACTTGTCCGGTAGTCCTCCCGTCTCAAGCCAAATCCTCGAAGACCACAAGGCCATTGTGTGCCCTGTGGTCTTCGTGGTTATTCCGTGTGTTTCGTGTATTCCGTGGTTTTGCAATTATCTCGGATGAGAAAAGCAAATGCGCCGCCGCGCCGGACAAGCTGAGTTTTCGATTGTGCGGACGATGGGTTTCTGGTATAATTACAAGGATATGAACAAACCAAGGCCCGTTGCCGGACAAGGCATGGAAAGGCGTGCGGCAATGCGGCCGATTCAGAAAGAGAGGAACGTCGACATGACAGGTTTCGACATAGCGATGGCAGGGTTGCTCTCCTTTGGGCAGGTGATACCCAGTGCACAGAGGGAGATCGTAAAGCACTCTGGTCTCCAGGTGATCCATGCGGACGGCGCGGTGACGCTCCGGCTGAAAGAGACGGGCCGGACGGAGTCCGCCATCGAGGGCGGACGTGTCGTGACCGTGAAGCTGCAGGACGAGCACTATCCCGTGTACATCACGCGGCATGTACGCACGTGGAACGACTGCGACGCCGTGGAGACCTGGTACGAGCTGCGCCACGAGGAGCCGGGGCCGGTGAGGCTGCTCCGCGCCGACAGCTTCGCTTCGCGGATCAACTGCCGGGCCGGCGTCGTGAAGGTGCTCACGCTCACGGGCGTGTGGGCACTCGAGGGGAACATCTCGGAGGCGACCGTCGCGAACGGACAGATCGCGCAGTACCGTTCGCTCGCGGGCACGCGTGACGCCTGGGAGTCGAACGCCGCGATGATGGTGAGCTTCGGCGACGACGTGGACGAGGAACGCGGCAGGGTGCTCGGCGTGGCGCTGGAGTGGACAGGCACCACCGAGAAGCGCGTGCGGCGCAGCTGGAACGGACGCGAGACGGACGTCTTCGCCGGAATCGACATGGAGACGGGTCCGTACGTCCTCGACCCCGGCAAGACCTTCACCACGCCGCGGGCGATCATCGTGTGGTCCGAGAAGGGCAAGGGCGAGGTGTCGCGTCAGTACCACCGCTGGGCGCGCCGTCACCTGATGCCGCACGGCGACGTTCTCCACCCCATCCTGCTCAACACGTGGGAAGGCTCGTATTTCAGCTTCACCGAGAAGACGCTCACCGACATGATGGACGGCGTGAAGGAGATGGGCGGCGAGATGCTCGTCCTCGACGACGGCTGGTTCGGGAAGGGCAAGTACGCCCGCGACGACAAGAACCGCGACAAGGCCGGCCTCGGCGACTGGGTTGTGAACCCCGCGAAGCTGCCGCACGGCCTCGCCTGGCTCGCGGACGAGGCCGCCAAGCGCGGGCTCAAGTTCGGCCTCTGGGTGGAGCCGGAGATGTGCAACGTGAAGAGCTGGCTCGCCGAGGCGCATCCCGACTGGATCCTCCGCGAGCAGAACCGCTCGCTCCTCCTCGGGCGCGGCGGTTCGCAGGTGGTGCTCGACTACACGAACCCCGCCGTGCGCGAGAACATCTTCAACCAGCTTGACGCCGTGTACGCCCAGGTGCCCACGCTCGCCTACGTGAAGTGGGACAGCAACCAGAACATCGTCAACCCCGGCTCCACCTACCTGAAGCCCGACCGCCAGCCGAACCTCTGGTACGACTACACGATCGGCCTCTACGACCTCCTCGCGAAGCTCCAGGCGAAGCGTCCGCAGATCATGGTACAGGCATGCGCCTCCGGCGGCGGGCACATGGACTTCGGCTTCCTGCGCTATGCGGACGAGTTCTGGGCGAGCGACAACACCGATCCGTTCCGCCGCGTGTTCATCCAGTGGGGCGCGTCGCAGTTCTACCCCGCGAGCGCGATGGCCTGCCACGTGACGCGGCGCGGCTCGTCGATGAAGTACCGCTTCGACGTGGCGATGACCGGACGCATGGGCTTCGAGCTGCATCCGACGAAGCTTTCGAAGGAGGACGTCGAGTTCGCGAAGGCGGCCGTCGCGGACTACAAGCGCATCCGCCCGATCGTCCAGCGCGGCGACCTCTACCGCCTCGTCTCGCCGTACGGCGGCAGGATGTCCGCGCTCATGTTCGCGAGCGAAGACAAGAGCGGCGCGGCACTCTTCGCGCTCGGGCTCGACAAGGACATCACTGTCGAGGAGACGCTGCATCTGCGCGGGCTCGACCCAGACGCGAAGTACGTCGTGGCCGAGATCAACAAGGGCGCGAAACTCCACGCCGAGCTTCCGAAGGAGCCGGTCGCAGGACGCACGCTCATGGAGAAGGGAATCGCCGTCAAGCTCTCCGGCAAGTTCGACTCCGCCTCGTTTGAGCTTAGGCGGCAGAACTAAAGCATCGCAGACGAGGAGCCAGTCAAGAAGATGGCGTGACGGACAGACGATTCTCAAAAGGGGAGGCGCAATGAATGCAATGTTGACCAAATCGTGGAAGCTTGTCGTCGCAACCGCAGTCTTTTGCGTAGCGACGACGTCCTCGCCGTCGTATGCGGCTTCGCAGGCCAAGGGCGCGAAGCCCGTGGACATCGCCGTGTTCGTCGGCAACGGCGCGCGGAACATCGGCGCGTTCAGGTGGATCGAGATCGCGACGCGGGCCAAGGGCTGCACGGCGACGCTCGTCGACGGCGAGGCTGTCCGCAACGGCGCCCTCGACAAGGCGGACGTCCTCGTCGTGCCCGGCGGCTGGTCGGGCGACGAGTCAAAGGACCTTGGGGAGTCCGGGCGCGAGATGGTCCGGGCGTTCGTCCGACGCGGCGGCGGGTACATCGGGACGTGCGCCGGATGCTGCCTGGCGATGGAGTCCGCCGGTTCCCACAAGGACATGCTGAACATGATCCCGTTCACGTTCGGCCCCGCGGGGGGCGCGGCGACCATGCCCGTCAAGTTCAACAAGAGGGCGCAGGAGCTCTGCGGCATAAAGCCGGGCGTGCAGAAGATCCGCTACCACGGCGGCCCCGTCCTGATGCCCTCCAGGCCGGTCGCGGACGCCAACGTCGACGTGATCGCCGTCTACGCCGGCGACATCAACGCCTACAGCGACAAGCCGAGGCCGTCGATGGCGGGCCAGGCCGCAGTCGTGGCCGGCACCTACGGGAAGGGGCGGCTGTTCGTCAGCGCCGTCCATCCCGAAAGCGACGTCCACGACCACGAGATCCTCCGTTGCGCGTTCAGGTACGTCGCCGGCCGCGAGGTGACGTGGGACTATCCCCAGAGGAAGCGCGGCCAGCTCTCCGTCGGGTTCGTCACCGACCACTCGTTCGGCGTCGCCACGGCGAGGCTCGTCCAGCGGCTCGTCACGGAAGGCGAGTTCGACGTCGTCCCGATCAGCGCCGAGGTGATAGCTAAGAACGGCGCGCTCCGTCATCTCGACGCGGTGCTCGCCCCCGGCGGATGCCCTCCGGCGGACGGGAAGGAAAAGCCTCCGAAGAACGGCCTCTACGGGGACAACCTGGGCCGGACGCGCGAGTTCATCGGGCGCGGCGGGCGCGTCTTCGCGTGGGGTTCCGCCGCGGAGGCGGCGAGGGCGTACTGCCCAGAGGTCGCCTGCGTCAAGGACGCCGAGGCCGCGCTTGCGGCGCTTCGCGCCTTCGCGGCCGAGCCGGTCCCTCCGCCTCCGCCGCTTCCCGCCAAGGTGGCGAATCCCCTCAGGGCCGGCCTCTACCACGACAAGAGCGGCGGCAACGGGCCGATCGCGGAGATGCTGGCGATCTCCCCCGAATACGAGCTCGTCATCCTCAGCGCGGCCGACTACGGGAACGGCGGGCTTGACGGAATCGACCTCCTCGTCCAGCCGGGCGGAAGCTGCATGGGCCAGTACAACGCGATGGGCACGAACGGAGTGGCGGCGCTCAGGAACTTCATCCTCGGCGGCGGGCGCTACTACGGCGTGTGCGCCGGCGCGTTCATGGGCACGCAGCTGACGCGGACGAAGAAGCCGCGCCTCGGGCTCGTCCCGTTCCGCGACGACGCCCCGGCGCACTACCGCGGCGGCGGGCCGATCAAGATCGAGCTTACGAAGGAGGGACAGGAGGTGTTCGAGGGCTCGGCGAAGCACCGCGTCGTCGGGTACTTCGGCGGACCGGTCCTGATTCCGGGCGATCCAGTCGAGAATACCGACGTGAAGGTTCTGGCGACATACGTCGGACGGACGATCAACAACGCGAGCATGAAGCCCGTCGAGCCGATGAACGGCAAGGCGGCGTTCGTCGGCGGCACCGTCGGCAGGGGACGCGTGCTACTATCGTGTCCGCATCCTGAGTTCACCGAGTGCACTTACGACATGGTGCGCTCCGGCATCAAGTACCTGACGGGCGTCGCGCCGTCGCCGGTGAACCGCGACAGGGTCCGCGGGGCGGTGCCGGTCCTCCTCGACCTCGCCAAGGACAACGACTCGCACCGCTACTACTACAACACGTTCATGCGCGACAGGCGCTTCGACGTCCGCACGGGCGTCAACGCCAACCAATACCCGCACGCCGACGCCGTCGTGTTCATGACGCCGGACGACTGCAGCATGGGCCCGTCGCTGCGCAGGTTCGTCCGCCGCGGCGGGACGCTCGTCGTCGTCGCCCGCACGGACCGCGAGCGAGAGGCCGCCGCGAAGATCGCCGGCGCGAAGGTCGTCGGCGCCCTCGCAGACATCCCAGATGCCATCCTGGGCAATCCCGCCGCCCGCGTTGCGCGCGGGAAAGTAAATGAGGATAAATTGCTGAAGTAGTATGGAAACAACATTGACAACTGTTGAGAAGAACGCCGCGTGGTTACGCGGCGCGAGAAAAAAGTTGTTCCGGTTGTTTCCAGAAGAACTTATAGGCAAGGGGCGGTGACGCAATCTTGTGAAGACAGACAAATGAAAAAGGAGATACGGAAATGAAGCAAATACACATCATGGCCGCCGCTGTGGCGGCGACATTCTGCATGGCGGCCTCGTCGCCTTCCGCCGCGGCGGAGGCCGCGGAGTACTCGTGCGCGCTGCGCGTCGGCACGGCCTCCGCCGACCAGTCCACGACCAAGGACGGAGGCACGACCAAGAAGTCCGGGCGCAACAAAAAGACCTCGGTCAAGACCAAGACGACGAGCCGCAGCCTGACGTGGCCGGTGACGGTGTCGATCACCGGCAAGACGCGGCCGCCCGCCGACTCGGTGAAGCTGAAGTGCTACTTCATGGGGACGACCAACGGCCGCCCCGCGCTCCTCGGCGAGAAGACCGTGTCCGTTGACCTCGACGAGAAGGGCCTGTTCAAGACGGAGGTCACCTCGCCGTCGGAGAAGCTCGTGCACACGACGACCAGGACGAACAGCCGCGGGCGGCGAAACTACGGAGGCGGCAGAAACCGCTCTTCGTCGTTGAAGACCGAGACTACGGGCTCGCGCGTGACGGGGTGCATAATCCAGCTGGTTGTCAATGGCAAGGTCGAAAGGGCCTATACGTCCAACTCCAACTGGAGCAAGGCCGCGAGGAACCCGTCGCTCACGGAGTCCGATATCCTCGGCACGAAGTGACACCCGCCCCTTCATTTTTCGCCCGTCCTGTGGTATAATATCCACTATGGATTCAACTGTACTTAAACTAGGCGTCGTCACGGCGATCGCCGCCGCATTGGCGGGGTGCGGGGCCGTGCGTGACGCAAAGCGGGCGCAGAGGAATGCTGCGGACGCGATGACAGGCGCGGAGGTCCCGGGCGCGGCGCTCGACCTGAAGGGGCGCACCCTGCAGGAGCTTGTGGAGTTCGCGCACAAGAGCAGGCCGTCTATGCGGTCCGCCGCGCTGGCGGTCGAGGACGCGCGTCTGCGCCTCCGCGAGATCGCGGCGGACGCCCCGCTGGCGTCGATGACGCCGTGGAACGCGCTTTCCGCGAACGCCTCGCTAGGGTACTCCGAATCGTCGAAGACCGCGCACTGGAGCGACCTCAAGGCGAAGACCCTCAAGAGCAAGGGCACGGGCGCGCTTTCGCTCGACCTGCTGATCTGGGACTTCGGGCGGAACGCCGCGAGCGTCCGCGCGCAGACCGAGAGTATCCTGGCCGCCGAGCTCTCCCTCGAGAAGGAGGGATACACCGTCTTCGGCGACGTGTCGACGTACTACTTCGAGCTTCTCCGCAACGAGGCGCTTGTCGAGGTCGCGATCACCAACCTCCACCAGAATGCGCAGCACCTCGCGCAGGCAGAGGACCTCTACCGCGAGGGCGAGGCGCAGCAGCTCGACGTGCTTCGCGCGAGGCTGGACATGGCGCGCGCGGCGGAGGTGCTGGTCGCGGCGTCCAACGACGTCACGGTGGCGGGCGCGAACCTGATGGCGGCGATGGGCGTAAGCGCCGACCGCGGCGACTACCTGTCCGTGCTGGGCACGAGGGTGCCTATGCTCGCCGACAAGGCGCCGCCGGCGTTCAGGAAGACGACCTACACCGTCGAGGAGGCGTTCGACTTCGCGCGCACCAACGCCCCGTCGATGCAGATAGCGAGGGCGAAGCTGAGGGCCGCGTCGGCGCAGGTGGACCGCGCGGTCGCCGACCTGTTCCCGTCGATATCCGCGTCCGTCTCGCTGAACTGGACGGATCCGGTGTGGTACTGGCGCTGGGGCGTCAGCGCGGCGCAGACGCTGTTCACGGGCGGCAGGAAGGTGACTGCGGTCGAACGCGCGGTGGTGGCGATGAAAAGCGCGGAGAGCGACGTCCACGCCGCCGAGCAGGCGCTTTCCCGCAACCTGGGCATAGCGATCGCGGAGCGCGACAACGCCATGGAGGCGCTGCGCACGGCGATCGAGAGCGTCCGCCAGGCGAGCGAGAACCTCGACACGGTGCGCTCGCGCTTCGAGGTCGGCGACGTCTCGCGCGTCGACTTCACGGACGCGGTGTCCGCCTACGCCGAGGCGCTGGCGAGCCGCGTGAAGGCATTCTACCGCGGGCAGATGGCTGAGGCGGCGCTCTTCGAGCTGACGGGCACCGAGCCGCAGTACGTCGACGCGGCCGAGTGGGCCCGGCGCAGGGCGGAGCGCGATAGCGCCGCGAAGTCCCGCGAGAAGTCCGAATCCAAGTCTGGGAGGTGAAGATGAAGAAGTTCCTGGTGTTTCTCGTTGTCGCGGCCGCCGTCGGCGGCGCGGTTTGGTGGTTCTGGCTCAGGGGCGGCGCGGGCGCCGCCGGGAAGGGCGGCGTCGTCTACCGCCTCGCGCCGATCGTGAAGATGGACATCACGCGCACCGTCGAGGCGACGGGCAGCGTCACGCCCCGCAACAGCTCAAGCGGCATCCCCGTCGGCGCGCAGGTGAACGGCAAGATCATCAAGCTCTTCGTCGACTACAACTCGACCGTCACCAACGGGCAGGTCGTCGCGCTCATAGACCCGCTCGTCTACGAGGCCAACTACAAGAGCGCCGTCGCGCAGCTCCACGTGAACGAGGCCAACGTCGAGGTCAGGAAGGCCGCGATCACGTCCGCAGAGGCCGCGCTCAGGTCCGCCGAGGCCGAGATGGTGAACGCGCAGAAGATATACGACAGGAAGAAGAACCTCGTCGACAGGAACAACGCGCCCGTCGCCGACCTCGACAACGCCACCGAGGCGCTCGAGCGCGCGAAGGCGTCGGTGGACAGCGCGAAGGCGTCGGTGGTTAGCGCGAAGGCGAGCCTCGCCAGCGCGAAGGCGTCCGTCGAGCAGTCCAAGGCGACCGCGGAGAAGGCGAAGACCGACCTCGGGTACTGCACGATAGTCTCGCCCGTGGACGGCGTCGTGATCGACCGCAAGGTGGAGGAGGGCCAGACGGTCGTCTCGTCCATGAACGCTGTGCCCGTGCTGACGATCGCCGAGGACCTGAAGGTGGTGTGGGTCGAGGCGACCGTGCCCGAGGCGGACGTCGGCGACGTCAAGGTCGGGCAGAAGGTGACGTTCACCGCCGACGCCTACAACAACAGGCGCTTCACGGGCGTCGTGCGCCAGGTCCGCAAGGCCGCCGTCACGACGAACAACGTCGTGACGTTCCCTGTGATCATCGAGGCGGACAACCCGGGCGAGATGCTGTTCCCCGGGATGACGGCGACGCTTTCGATTGAGACGGCTAGCCGGACTGGCGTCGTGGCTGTCGCGGCGGCGGCGTTCCGGTTCCGCCCGAAGGAGGAGGACCGAGCACGCGTCGGGGACGTCCCGAGGGGCAAGAAGATCTGGCTCAAGCCGCGCAACGAGGGCGACCCCATGGAGTACGTCCTCGCGAAGGAGGGCGTGAGCGACAGCTCGTTCACCGAGATACTGGCGGAGGACGCGGCGGCTCTCGAGGGCCGCGAGGCCGTCGTCGGCTACCAGGCCGTCACGTCCGCCTCGAAGCAGGGCGACGTCGCCAACCCGTTCGCCCCGAAGTTCCCGCAGCGCAACAAGAACAAGGGGACTGCGCCCGAGCCCAGGGCCAGGAAATGAGAAGAGCATGGCGCATCTGATCGAGATAAGGGACCTGCGAAAGACGTATGTGATCGGCGGCGAGCCGGTGCATGCGCTCGACGGCGTGTCGCTGTCGGTGGATGAAGGCGAGTTCGTGGCGATCATGGGCTCGTCCGGCTCCGGCAAGTCCACGATGCTCAACATCCTAGGATGCCTCGACACGCCCACGAGCGGGTCGTATCTCCTCGACGGAATCGAGGTCGCCGCGCGGTCGCGCTCCGAGCTGGCCCGCATCAGGTGCCGCAAGCTCGGCTTCGTGTTCCAGAACTTCAACCTCCTGCCGAGGACCAGCGCGCTTGAGAACGTTGAGCTCCCCGACCTCTACATGGGCAGGATGTCACGCGGCGAGCGGAGGCGGCGCGCCATGCAGCTCCTCGACCGCGTCGGCCTCGGCGGCCGCCACCTCCACACCCCGGCGCAGCTCTCCGGCGGACAGCAGCAGCGCGTCGCCATAGCGCGCGCGCTCATGAACAGCCCGCCCGTCGTCTTCGCCGACGAGCCGACCGGCAACCTCGACACGAAGAGCTCCATCGAGATCATGAACCTCTTCACGGAGCTCTCCAACGAGGGCATAACGATAGTCATGGTCACGCACGAGGACGACATCGCGTCCTACGCGAAGCGCCACGTCGTCATGCGCGACGGGAAGGTGATGCGCGACGACGGCGGCGGGCCGAAGAAGACCCAGGACGAGGTCGCGCGCCTCGTGAAGGAGGCGCTGTCGTGAGCTTCGTCACGATATTCAAGGTCGCGATCCGCTCGCTTGGCCGCAACCCGATCAGGTCGTTCCTCTCCTGCCTCGGCATAGGGATCGGAATCGTCGCCGTCATCCTCGCGATGGCGATCGGCGAGGGCGCGAAGTCGATGATGGTCAAGCAGATCTCCTCGATGGGCAACAACCTGATGATGGTGTTCCCCGAGAGGCGCAGCCAGGGGCCGGTCTCCGGCGGCATGGGGCAGGGCCAGACGATGACGGCGGACGACGCGGAGGCCGTCAAGAAGCAGCTCTCCCACCTCATACAGGGCGTCAGCCCGCAGGTGAGGACGAACGTCCAGATGATGTACGGCGCGAGGAACTGGGCCGGAAACGTGCAGGGCGTGTCGACTGACATCCTCCTCATCAGCAACTGGACGGTGGCGGAGGGGCGGTTCTTCACCGAGGACGAGGAGCGCCGCTCTTCCAGGGTGTGCGCGATCGGCTCGACCGTCCGCGCCAACCTCTTCGGCGAGGAGGACCCCATCGGCAAGACGCTGAGGCTCAGGAACATGACGTTCAAGATCATCGGCGTGCTCGGCTCCAAGGGCGCGAACAACTGGGGGCAGGACCAGGACGACGTTGTCATGGCGCCGTACACGAGCGTCCAGCGCTACCTCCAGCGCTCGAAGTTCCGGACGATCAACATGATGAACCTCTCGCTCGTCTCGATGGACGACCTGGAGGAGGCGAAGCGCGAGGTCTCGGCGCTCCTGCGCCAGCGCCACCACCTCGCCGACTGGCAGGACAACGACTTCGAGACGCGCGACACGACGGAGATCATGAACACGATCGGTTCGGTGACGGACATCGTCGGGAAGCTGCTGCTCATCTTCTCCGTGATCACGCTCGTCGTCGGCGGCATAGGCATCATGAACATCATGCTGGTGTCGGTGACGGAGCGCATCAAGGAGATCGGGCTGAGGATGTCGATAGGCGCGACGCCGGCGAACATCCTCGTCCAGTTCTGCCTGGAGGCGATAGTCCTCTCGACCGTGGGCGGCGCGGCAGGCGTCGCGCTCGGCGTCGGGGCCTCGCACGTGGTCGGCAAGGCGGCCGGGTGGCCCGTCCTCGTCGAGCTGTCGTCCGCCGGATACGCGTTCGCCATCTCGTCGGTCGTCGGGCTGTTCTTCGGGTTCTACCCGGCGTACCGCGCCTCGAAGCTCAACCCGATAGACTGCCTGAGGTACGAGTGAGACCGCCCAGGAGGAGAATCTAACCACAAAGGGGAAAGAAGGGAAGGAAGGAAAAATGGACAGCAAGCTGTACATAAACCCGCCGCTCGTCAACCGGGCGTACGACTGGAAGCGGGGGCCGCAGCCGAAGACGCGCAGGGACCTGGACAGGTTCTTCAAGTCGGCGCCGATCGAGCGCGTCAAGGAGCAGATATGCGAGATGGGCCGCCGCATATACAACAAGGGCTACACCGACGGCAACGGCGGCAACATATCGGTCAGGGTCGGCGAGGACCTCATCCTCTGCACGCCGACGCTGTGCTGCAAGGGCTTCATGCAGCCGAAGGACATCTGCCTCGTCGACATGAACGCCGGCCAGCTCTGCGGGTACCGCCCGCGCACCAGCGAGGTCAAGGTGCACATCGCGATGATGAAGGCGACAGGCATGAACGCGTGCATGCACTGCCACCCGCCGCACTGCAACGCGTTCATCTTCGCGGGGATCGTCCCGCCCAACGGAGTCAACCCGGAGGCCGACATCTTCCTGAACCAGATACCGCTCGCGCCGTACGGGACGCCCGGCACGGACGAGGTCGCGGCGAACGTCGCCGAGGCCGCGAAGAAGTCGAACGTCGTGTTCATGGAGAACCACGGCATCGTCTGCGGCGGACGCGACGTCGAGGAGGCGGAGTGGTTCGCCGAGAACGCCGACGCCTACTGCCAGGTGCTCCTGCTAGCCGCCGGGCACGGCGCGCCGGTCCAGCAGGTCGGCAGGAAGTCCGTCGAGGACTTCCTCGCCATCCGCCGCGCGATGGGCCTCGCCGTCCCCGAGGGGCAGAAGCTCTACAACACAAACCGCTTCAACGGCTACACAATGAAGAAAGCCGGCAAGTAGCGCCGGACCGCGAATCATCAACGAACAGACAACCAAGGAAAGGACAAAAGGAAAATGAACAGGATAATACTCAACGAAACGTCGTACCACGGCGCGGGCGCCATCGGCGCGATCGCCGCGGAGCTCGCCGCGCGCGGCCTCAAGAAGCCGATCGTCTTCACCGACCCCGACCTCGTCAAGTTCGGCGTCGCAAAGAAGGTGACCGACCTCCTCGCCAAGGCCAAGGTCAAGTTCGAGATGTACACCGACATCAAGGCCAACCCGACGATCGAGAACGTCAAGAACGGCGTCAAGGCGTTCAGGAAGGCGAAGGCCGACTCCATCATCGCGATCGGCGGCGGCTCGTCGATGGACACCGCCAAGGCCGTCGGCATAATCATGGCCAACCCGAAGTTCGCCGACGTGCGCTCCCTTGAGGGCTGCGCCCCGACGACGAAGCCCTCCAAGCCGATCTTCGCCGTACCCACCACCGCCGGCACCGCCGCGGAGGTGACGATCAACTACGTCATCACCGACGTCGAGAAGAAGCGCAAGTTCGTCTGCGTCGACCCCCACGACATCCCCGTCGTCGCGTTCGTCGACCCAGACATGATGTCCTCCATGCCCAAGGGCCTCACCGCCTTCACCGGCATGGACGCGCTCACCCACGCCATCGAGGGCTACATCACCAAGGCCGCGTGCCCGATGACGGACATGATGCACCTCGAGGCGATCCGCCTCATCTCGCTCCACCTCCGCGACGCCGTGGCGAACAAGCCGTCCGGCCGCGAGGGCATGGCGCTCGGCCAGTACATCGCCGGCATGGGCTTCTCCAACGTCGGCCTCGGCATCGACCACTCGATGGCGCACGGGCTCTCCGCGCTCTACGACATGCCGCACGGCAAGGCGTGCGCGATCCTCCTGCCCACCGCCATGAAGTTCAACGCCACGAAGACCGGCGACAAGTACCGCAAGATCGCAATCGCGATGGGCGTGAAGGGCGCCGACAAGATGCCCCTCGCCGAGGCGCGCAAGGCGGCGATCGCGGCGGTCGAGAAGCTCTCCAAGGACGTCGGGATCCCGCCGGACCTGAAGGGCGTGCTGAAGGCCGAGGACGTGCAGTTCCTCTCCGAGAGCGCGTACGCCGACGCATGCCGCCCGGGCAACCCGCGCGACTGCACGGTCAAGGACATCGCGAAGCTCTACAAGTCGCTCATGTAGTCCCGCGTTCCGGGAATGGAGGTGGAAGAGATGAACAAGTGCCTGGCAATGTGCGCAGCGGGCGCGGTCGCGGCATGCACCGCGACCGCCCTCGCGGCGAAGGACGGAATCAAGGACGGCGTCCACGGCTACACGCCGAAGGGGTACGTCCAGCCGAAGGAGCCCGAGGTCCGCGAACGCCTCGAGTGGTTCAAGGACCAGAAGCTCGCGCTCATGATGCACTTCGGCCTTTATTCCACCATCGGCCTGACGGAGTCGTGGCCGCTGAGCGACGGCGACGCCAGATGGTCGCGCCGCGAGGTCGACTGGACGAAGGACTCCGACGAGTTCAAGCGCCAGTACATTGGACTCGCCAGGGCCTTCAACCCGGTCCGGTTCGACCCCGCCAAGTGGGCGAAGGCCGCGAAGGAGGACGGCTTCAGGTACGTCATCTTCACGACCAAGCACCACGACGGGTTCTGCCTGTACGACTCGAAGTACTCGAACTTCAAGGTGACGTCGCCGGAGTGCCCGTTCTCCAGGGACAGGCGCGCGGACATCGTGAAGGGCGTCTTCGACGCGTTCCGCGCCGAGGGCCTCGGCATCGCGGCGTACTTCTCCAAGCCCGACTGGCACAACGAGGACTACTGGGAGGGCTTCGGCATCGGCCGCACCGTCAACCGCCGCCCGACGTACGACGTGAAGAAGAACCCCGAGAAGTGGGCGCGCTTCCGCGAGTACACAAAGAACCAGATCGTCGAAATCGTGCGCGACTACGGCAAGGTCGACATAATATGGCTCGACGGCGGGCAGGTCCAGCGCAGGGCCGGGCTCGACATCAACATCGAGGACATCATCGCCGAGGCGCGCAAGTACAACCCCGCGCTCATCTCCGCCGACCGCTGCGCCGGCGGCGCGTGCGAGAACGTAATCACGCCCGAGCAGTCGATCCCGAAGAACCCCATCGCCGTCCCGTGGGAGAGCTGCATCACGATCGGCAAATCCTGGGGCTACCACTTCGAGGACGAGTACAAGCCGGTGCGCAAGATCGTCCACATGCTCATCGACGTCGTCGCGAAGGGCGGCAACCTCGCTCTTAACGTCGGGCCGCAGCCCGACGGACGCCTACCGCACCAGGCGCTCGAGCGTATGGCGGCGCTCGGCGCGTGGCTGAAGGTCAACGGCGAGGCGATCTACGACACGCGTCCGATGCCTCCGTTCAGGAAGGGCGACTGGGCGTTCACCCGCAACAGGAAAACCGGCGCGGAGTACGCGATCCGCCTCTGGAAGGAAGGCGAGGCGAAGGTCGGCCGCCAGACGGTCCCGGGCGTGGAGGCGGCGAAGGTCGTCCACCTCGGCACCGGGCGCGAGGCGCAGTGCGCGAAGCAGGCGGACGGCGTCGCGTTCGACCTCCCCGCGGGCTTCAAGGCCGACGAGAACGCGGATGTGTTCAAGATCGTGCGATAGAATCATATGAGGACGAAAGCGATTACAGGTGCCATGCTGTGCGCGACGGCGCTGGCCTCGTTCGGCGCGGACGTGCCGTTCAGCGCGATAAGGCTCCGCAAGCCCCACACCGACCGTGCGGAGGTGTGGAACGGGCTGCGCGAGCAGTTCGCGAAGTACCGCGCCGGCGTCGACGAGGTGTGGTTCTCCACGGGCATCAGCTTCCCGAAGATGGAGGAGCACTGCGCCGCCGCCAAGCGGCTCGCGAAGGCGGCGGACGACCTGCGCAAGCTCGGCATCCTGCCGTCGCTCCAGATACAGGCGACGATCGGACACGGCGACGCCTTCCTTCGCTATGCGGACAACTCTGGCATGACGTGGCAGGGGTTCACGTCGGCGAACGGAGCCGTGGCGAAGGGTTGCAACTGCTTCCGCGCGCCGGGATTCCTCGCTTACATGAAGGAGATGTCCGCGCTCTATGCCGCCGCGATGCGCCCGTATTCCGCGTGGATCGACGACGACATCCGCATAGTCAACCACGGTGGCCCTGGCTGGGGCTGCCACTGCGAATACTGTTTGGGGAAGTTCGCCGAGAAGGAAGGCAAGGCGCGCACGCGCAGGCAGCTGGTCGAGGAAATGAAGACCGACGCCGCGCTCGCCGCCCGCTGGCGCGCGTTCGCGTTCGAGGGCGAGGCCGAGCTTGTGCGCGTGATCGCCGAGGCCGTCCACGCGGCGTCCCCCGAAACGCGGATGTGCCAGCAGCAGCCGGGGCGCTGCTTCCCAGAGCACCGCCTTCTCTACGAGGCACACCATGCGGCGACGGGCCTGCCCGTGGGGATGCGTCCCGGCGCGGGCGCGTACTTCGACAGCGATCCGCGCGACCAGATCGAGAAGGCGTATACGCTTGCGCTCCAGATCGACACGATCGGGCCCTTGCCGTTCATCGACAGAATCTGCCCCGAGATCGAGTCGTGTCCGCGCTCCTTCGCCTGCCGCACTGGCCAGGGCGTTCTCCTTGAGGCGCTCGAGGCGCTCTCGCAGGGCATGAACTCCATCTCCGCGCTGGTGATGGACGCCGGATTCGAGACGCCGGAATGGTACGGCGGCGAAATCCTCGCGCCGCTCGCGCGCAACGCGGCGATGATGAAGCGCTACGTGGCGCTGAACGAAGGCGCGGTGCGGTGCGGTTATGGTTTTGCGGGCGATCCGCCCGTCCAGCTTCTGAACGGCTCCCTGCCCCTCAGGCCGCTATTGCGTGGCGCGCGTTCGGATCTCGCGCGCATCGTCACCACGACTGCGGCTAAGGAGGCCGTCGCCGCAGGCAAGGACGCCGTGGCGCGGCTTCTCGCCGAAGATCTGCTGATCGACGGCGCGGCGGCGGAAGCCCTCTTCAAGGCCGGGTACGGAGCGGAGATCGGGATCGCGGGCCTCGTCCCCGCCAACGGGAACCTGCGCGAGCGGTTCCTGCCAGTGCCCGTGAACGAAGGCTTCAAGGCGCGCGAAACGCCGGTGTCGGGCCAGACGCTCTTCCTCAAGCCCGCGCCAGGGGCCGTCGCAATTTCCGAATACTACAGCGACGCGAACAACGAGCCGCTGAACCTGCCGGGGTACGCGGCGGTGATGTTCGAGACTAAGGAGGGGCGCCGCCGCGTGGTGTTTGGGACCCATGCGTTCACGGCGGGGCTTTCGAAGGCGTCCGGCGACCGCGTGATGCAGCTGCACAGGCTCTGCGACTGGGCTTCGCACGGCAAGTCGCCAGTTCTCCTCGAGACGCCGACGCGCTCTTTCGTCCAGCCGCGCGTGCGCAGGGACGGCACGCTCGCCTCGGTCGTCTTCGTGAGCACTTCGATCGGCGAGACGTGGCCCGTGCGCCTCCGCCTCCGCGGCGTGCCGGCGGGCGCGAAGTCCGCCGTCTGGTCCGCGCTCGGCTTCGAGGTCGACGTCCCGCTCGACATGGTGCGCGACGGGGCGGACGCCCTCGTCACCCTGCCGAAGGTCCCCGCATGGAATGGAGGGTACGTGTTCTTCAGGTAGCGTTCGCAGACGCTCGAGACGATGTGGATCTAATGTGGCCGGACATGTGTCCGCCAAGTAACAGAAAACAAAGAGAGAAAGGAAAAGACAAAGATGAAATCGTTCCTGCTGGCAAACGTGCCGCTGAGCATTGTGCACTTCGTGTGCTTCATATTCTTCACCGGGATAAGGGATGTCCTCGGGCAGCCGGGGTTCATCCTGACGAAAGCGCTCGGCGCCTCCACAGAAGGGGCGATTTGGTGGGCGCTGATGATCCTCAACTCCCTCATCTGGGGCGCGGTGCTGTCGCTCATAGTGTTCCCGCTCATTCGCAAGATACTCAAGTGACGGACGCGCCGGTCGCGGATGTGCCCAGCGCGGGTCCTGCAATGTCATTGGACCGCCCCGGGCACGACGGTAGATGAAGGCACAGGATGTGATCCTCGGGGCGCGTGTCGCCCACGTGAGGGAACTGAAGGCGGAAATCGCCCGGCTGAAGGCGGAGGTCGCCCGGCTTGGCGCCGAGAACGAGGAGCTTCGCACCCACTTCTCGCTTGCGCTGCTCGCGGCGGAGGACATGCGTCGGCTCCCCGAGGGCGGGCGTCTCGTCGTCGTTGACGGGTGGAACCTCGTCCTCGCCGCCGACAGGGAGGCGGGCGACAGGGACGACCTTGTGCGGCAGATGCGCGCCTACCTCGCGGAACATCCCCTCGACTTCGTGTGGATCGTGTTCGACGGCAGCCACGAGAGCTCCACCGTGGAGGGGCGGCTCCGCGTCTCCTACACGGGGGGCGTGGGGCCGCAGCGCGCGGACAGGATGATCTGCGACTTCCTGCGGATGGCGCGCTTCTCCGGCGACATCTCCCGCATAGACGTCCGCACCCACGACAAGGGGCTTCTGAAGGCGGTGGGCAAGCTGAAATCACAAAACTGAGGGTGACGGCAGGGGATTTGTGATATAATAATACATCTGCCCGGCAGAGGAGGCCGGGGCAACATCGAAAGGAATGCGCATAAAATGAAAAATACGATATGCCTGTCTGCGCTGGCGGCGTCCGCAATGTTCGCGACGTCTCTCTGCGCCTTTGAGTGCTCTGAAGCGGCGAAGGCGAAGGCGCGCGACTTCATCGACAACGAAAAGCAGTTCCACCTGGGCTTCCTGCCCACGGAGCAGTCCAACCCGATCACGGCGACGCTGGAGGAGGACTTCAAGCGCTCCACGCTCGCGGGCGTGCAGTGCCTCCAGCGCGGCGACCGGCAGATCCCGATCACCATGCGCCACGTGTTCGCCGGCGAGAAGTACAGGAAGCTCGTCGACTCGATGGTTGAGACCCTGAACGCGCCGAAGGGGCGCATCATCTTCTCCGGCTGCGGCGCGACCGGGCGCCTGTCGATCCTGCTCGAGTCGATGTGGCGCGACTTCTTCCACCGCCGCGCGGCGGAGCTGACGCCCGCAGAGCGCGCGCTCGCCGACCGCTCCGCGTCCATCATGACCGGCGGCGACTTCGCGCTCATCAGGTCCGTAGAGTTCTTCGAGGACTTCGCGGAGGGGGGCCGCCGCCAGGCTGCCGCGCTCGACGTCGGCGAGGGCGACACGTTCGTCGCCATCACGGAGGGCGGCGAGACGTCGTCCGTCCTCGGCACGCTGCAGTACGCGGCGGAGCACGGCGCGAAGTGCTTCCTCGTCTTCAACAACCCGGCCGACCTCCTTCGCGGGCACCTCGACCGCTGCCGCGAGGCGATAGACAACCCGAAGGTGACGGTGCTCGACATCTACTGCGGCTCGATGTCGCTCGCCGGCTCCACGCGCATGCAGGCGACGAGCTCCGAGCAGCTTCTCGGCTCGTGCGCCCTCGAGGCCGCGCTCTGCCGCGTCCTGCCGCGCTTCGCCAAGGAGACCGCCTCCGACTACACCGTCGCCTTCGAGTCGCTCCTCGCCGGCCTCGAGTCCCCCGGCGGACGTGCCGGCCTTGTCAAGGCGATAGAGTTCGAGAAGGGCGTCTACGAGAGACACGGGCGCATCACCTACCTCGCCGACAAGTGCATGCTCGACCTCTTCACCGACAACACCGAGCGCAGCCCGACGTTCATGCTGCCTCCGCTCCGCTCCCGCCGCGACAGGCACCTCGCCCAGTCGTGGGCGTTCGTCAAGAACCCGCTCCACCCGACCGTCGAGTGCTGGAACGAGATGATGCGCCGCCATCCGCGCTGCCTTGAGTTCACCAGCGAGGATGCCCGCTCGCTCAAGATGCCCCAGCGCTTCATCGACTCCCCGCCGCTAATCAAGTACTCCGACCTCGTCACCTACATGATCGGCAACGAGCCCGCGCCCGAGCGCATCAATGGCTACGAGCGCGCCGCCGCTGTGATGCTCACCGTCGGCGACAAGCCCGCCGCGTACATGTTCGCCGCGAAACGCCTCGCCGCCGACTGGCCCGAGAGGATCGAGTTCCACATCGGCCCCCAGCCCACGGACGGCATCTGGGTCAACATGAAGATCGCCGACTCGCCGCTCGAGATCTGGAAGCACCTCGCCGTCAAGCTCGCGTTCAACTGCCTCTCAACCGGCACGATGGCGGCGAGCGGGCGCGTCGCCGGCAACTGGATGAGCTGGGTCTCCATATCCAACAAGAAGCTCATCGACCGCGGAATCCGCCTCCTCGTCGAGTTGGGCGGCATCTCCTACGAGGAGGCGGCGCAGCGTCTCTTCGCCGCAGAGGAGTGGGTCGCTTCGCAGGACTGGACCGGCAAGGAGGAGCCCTGCGCCGTCCAGGTTGCCCTCGCCAGGCTCAGGCGTGAGAAGGGGCGGTAGGAAAAGGCGATGAGAAAGCTTCCGTTTGACAAGGCCAAGCTGGAGGAGATCTCCGCCAAGTGGCCGACGCCGTTCCACGTCTACGACGCCCGTGCGATCCGCGAGAACGCAAAGCGCCTGAAGAAGGCGTTCTCCTGGAACAAGGGCTTCAGGGAGTACTTCGCCGTCAAGGCCACTCCCAACCCGTACATAATGAAGCTGCTGCGCGAGTTCGACTTCGGCTCCGACTGCTCGTCGATGGCCGAGCTGGAGCTCGCCCAGCGCGTCGGCAACGTCGGCGAGAGCGTGATGTTCACGTCGAACGACACCCCCGCCGAGGAGTTCCGCCGCGCCTGGGAGCTCGGCGCAATCATAAACCTCGACGACATCACCCACTGGGACTTCCTATACGAGGCCATCTCCGGCTTCGCGGCGAAGGTGCGCGACGAGGCCGACACCCGCGTGTTCTGCTGCCGCTACAACCCCGGACCGCTGAAGGGAGGCAACGCCATAATCGGCAAGCCCGAGGAGGCGAAGTACGGCTTCACCCGCGAACAGCTCCTCGAGTGCTACGCGAAGATGAGGGACGCCGGCGTGAAGCGCTTCGGCCTCCACACGATGGTCGCCTCGAACGAGCTCGACCCCAACTACATCATAGACACCGCCAAGATGCTCTTCTCCCTCGCCGGGGAGATCCACGACGAGCTCGGCATTGACTTCGAGTTCGTCAACATCGGCGGCGGCATAGGAATCCCATACCGTCCGGAGCAGAAGGCGATGGACCTCCAGTTCCTCGGCGACGGCATCCGCGCCGCGTACGAGGAGCTCGTCACGGGGAAGGGGCTCGGCGCGATAAGGCTCTACATGGAGTGCGGACGCTGCATCACAGGGCCCTACGGCTACCTTGTCGCGAAGGTCCGCCACGTGAAGAACACGTACCGGCTCTACGCCGGGCTGGACGCCTGCATGTCGAACCTCATGCGCCCCGCGCTGTACGGCGCCTACCACGAGATTGTCGTGCCGGGCAAGGAGGACTCCCCCGTCACAAGCGTCTACGACGTCACCGGGTCGCTCTGCGAGAACAATGACAAGTTCGCCGTGCAACGCGTCCTGCCGCTCCTCGAACGCGGCGACTTCGTCGTCATCTGCGACGCCGGCGCCCACGGACACGCCATGGGCTTCCAGTACAACGGCAAGCTGCGCAGCGCGGAGCTGCTTCTTGAGGAGGACGGCTCCGTCACGGAGATCCGCCGCGCCGAGACGCTCGACGACTACTTCGCCACGCTGGACTTCTCCTCACTGTGAACATCGCGGCGGCCCCCCCGGGGCCGCTCTACAATTCCGCTATTCCTGATTCGTCATGCGACACGTGTCATGCGACACGCGGCATGCGACACGCGGCATGCGACACGCGGCATGCTGGGGTCGGATACAACAATTCCGCTATTCCACAATTCCATAATTCCACAATTCCATATCTCCGCACATGCTCTTTTTAACCACGGAATACACGGAATACACAGAAGATGTGAGGCTTGTTATTCCGTGTGTTCCGGGTATTCCGTGGTTTAGCAATTATCTCATGATTCCAAAATTCAGAACGAATAGGTGAGCGACGCCGAGACGAGGTGCGAGAACGAGTTGCTTGCGGAGAACTTGTGCGTCTCCTCCGCTCCCGACATCTGCCTGAGGTGGATCGTCCTGTCCGAGTCCTCCATCATGATGAAGTTGTAGCCCAGGTCGAGGCGCAGGTTCTCCGTCAGCTTGAATCCCGTGCCGAGGCCGATGATGTGGCGGTCGCCGGCGGGGAGCATCGTCGTGCCGTTGTTGCACGGGTCGCGGTCGTACACATAGCCCGTGCGCACGGTCATCCAGTCAAGGAGGTCGTACTCGCCGCCGAGGCCGAAGCGCCAGGCGTTGTGCCACTTGAGGTTTTCGCTGTACCCGTACTTGGGGATGCGGAAGCGGATCGTCTCGACGCTGCTCCACTCGGTCCAGGTGACCGCCGTGCCGAAGCGGAGCTTCTGTGTGGCATCCCAGTTGCCGCCGAAGGTGACGGACTGCGGGAGCGTGAGCTTCGCGCCGGCGTGCAGGTCCTCGTGCTGCGAGACGCGCCCGAGCGGGGTGTCGACTCCGCCGCGGAGGTTGAAGTCGCCCTTGATGTTGTGGCGGATGCGCGAGCGGTACACGACGCCGACCGAGAGGTTGGTCGCGATCTTCACGGACGTCGCGAGGTTGTAGCCGAAGTCCCAGTCGTCGCCCTTCAGGTGGCTCTTGAGGTGGTAGGCGTTGGGGAACTGCGGAAGGGCCATCCCCACTGCGTCGTAGTAGAAGTTCTCGCCGTGGTGCGGCTCCTTGAAGTTCTCGAACTGGATGTAGCTCATGCGGAAGCCCGCCGCGACGCTCCACCAGTCAAGCGGCTTCCAGGCGAGGTTGGGGTTGAAGGTGTACTGCTTCATCGTCGTCTCGAGCGTGTCGCCGGCGAGGTCCCAGTGGCGGCCGTACTTCGTCCCGAGCCCGAATTCCGAGTAGTTGCCCCAGCCGAAGGCGAAGTCGAGCGGAAGCGGCACGGAGGCGTAGAACGTGGGCGCCACGAACCAGCCGGGGTTCATCTTCGTCTGCGGGTGCCCGTCGACGTCGACGTCGCAGAACGGGTTTATGAACGTCGCGCCGACTACAACTGACATGTTCGTCAAATCAGTCAAGTTTGCGGGGTTGAAGTAGTTTGCCGATGCGTCGCCTGTCGAGCCGACAAGCGCTCCGCCCAGGACATTGCCCCGCGCAGATGCCTCATACAAGCCAAATCCGGCCGACATCGCGGCCGTGGCCATTGTTGCTGAGACGAGAAGAACCAGTATTTTTTTCATCTGACATTTTCCTTGTTTTTGTCAAGTTGCGCAATAGTCTATCACAAGCTTCCCATAAATGCAAGCGGAAATATTGAAAAAATTCATCATGTCATCAATTCGAATCTTGTCATAGAGTCATTCAAACATCGAGTTTATTTTTTTGTAAAAATTTACTATTGCAATTGTAATGTAGACTATGGTATAATATAAGGTGTCAAGTCAAGAAAGGTAAAAAGGTAAGTGGATAAGACAGTTCAAGAGAAAGAAAGCATTGCGTGGCGGCTCATGGACTTTGAGCGGGGTTATTCAAGTAAGCCATTTGCATCTGTCGCAGGGGCATACGCTCTTTTACTTGCGCAGAAGAATCCTGGCATGACAAAACTTCCCCAGATTCTCAAGGCTGGCCGTGCGTCCAAATCGGTGGCAACCTTTGTCATTGAATGTATTGGCGACCATTGGGAAAAGTATCTTCCTATGCTGACCACGTACTCACTGGATGTTTTAGCGGCAATAATTCCCTTGATGGTTGAGGGCACATTTCAGAGCGCAGGGAAAGGCATGTCTAGCTCGTCATCGCAACCCATAGCAGAATTGTGTACGAAGATTCTTGCGCTCAAGCCGGGAGACAAGGTGTGTGACCTAGGCTGTGCCGCAGGTGATTTTCTGCGCAAGGCCTATTATGCAACCAAGACCGATGACGATGACAACTTCGTGACCGGCGTGGAGATTTCTTCCGATTTGGCGGCCGTCGCCGAAATCATCTCCGCTGTATCAGATGTAAAGATGCGAGTTCTTAATATGTCGATGTTTGACGAACGGCTCGACACAGAACGTTTCGACAAGGTCATGTGCGACCCTCCACTTGCGGTCAGGGGACTTACAAAAGATGTCAATGTAATAAGGATGCTGGGCAAGTTTTTTCCCGACTTCCCTGAAGTTCGCGAGAGCATTACTGGTGACTGGCTTTTCGCAGCTAGGGCTGTTGCGGCACTGAAGAAGGATGGCAAGGCCATCTCTCTCTTTTGTCCGTCTGCAATGATTGACGACCGGAATGCTGCTATCCGCAGGTTCTTTGTCAGTCGGAACCTTATTGAAGCAGTGATAGAGCTGCCGCCGAATCTCCTTCAGAACACGGCGATCCAAACATACCTTGTTCTTTTCAGTGAAGGCAATGAGACGGTCAAGATGATCCGTGCGGAGGAATTGTGCTATTCCAAACGCAGGAAGAATGTGATGGGAAGGGCCCATATCAACATCATCGCCGCATGTCTCGGAATCTCGGCCTCGGCTGACGCCAAGACAGTCGAGAGGTATATGACGGTTGCAGACAAGGGGTCGCTCTTGCAGGGAGGTACGGAACTTGCAGTTAAGCGTTATTTTGCGGATCCCGTTGCCGTGAAGGATGGTATTCGTCTTGGCGAGGTCATCGAGATTGCGCGGTGCGGTGCGGTCTTCACAAGCGAAATGCTCGACCGCTACACATGTAAGGAGGATTCCCCCTATCAGTATCTGACAACGAAAGACATCGTTGAGGGATTTGTGTCGCCCGAGCTTACCAATCTACGCGAGATACCCGAACGGGCGCGTCCGCTTTGCGCGGAATCCGGTGATATTCTTATCTCGCGCATCAACACCAATGAGGGTGCGTTCCGCGTGGCCGTACTGGAGGTTCCCGAAGGCAAGACGATTGTACCGAACGCAAACCTTCTGGTCATTCGCGTGGATAAAAGCAAGTGCGATCCCTATTACATCAAGGCCTGCCTAGATAATGAGTATGCGCAGCGCTATCTCGATTGCCATGCGACCGGGGGCGCTCTTAGAACTTTGAGCTACCGCGATCTTGAATCGTTGCCCATCCCGAACCTGTCGCTTGAAAGGCAGCGCGAAATCGGCCTCAAGTGCCACGAACGAGTACAAAAAGTCCTCGCTCTCAAGACGGAACTTGCGGCGGCGAGGGGGAGCCTTGCAAGTGTCTTTGACGAAATGGCGTTCAACACGCTTGTGAGGAACGTGAAATGATGAGTTTTGAACGGTAAGGAGAAAAGAAGATGGCCATCAAGAAGAACGACATGGATGCATCGCTGTACAAGCTCTGCGATGAGCTTCGAGGCGGCATGGACCCGAGCCAGTACAAGGATTATGTTCTCACGCTCGTGTTCGTGAAGTACATCTCGGACAAGTTCAAAGGGCGCAAATACGCCCCAGTCGTCTTGCCGGAGGGGTGCAGCTTCGACGATTTCAAGGATTTCCGTAACAAACAGGACATCGGCGAGAAGATCGACATCGCCCTTGCCGCGCTCGCCAGAGCGAACCCGAAGCTGAGCGGCATGTTCAAGGACGTCCATTTCAACGACGATGCCAAGATCGGCAAGGGCGAGGAGATGGTCAAGAAGCTCTCGAAGCTCATCAACATCTTCTGCCGCCCCGAATTCGACTTCAGGAAGAACAAGGCTTCCGGCGATGATATCCTCGGCGACGTTTACGAAAACCTCATGAAGCGATTTGCCGTCGACAGCGGCAAGTCCAAAGGCCAGTTCTACACCCCCGCCGAGCCGTCCCGCGCCATTGCGGGCATTCTCGGCATTAACGAAATAGAGCCGCGCGACGAAGGCTGGAGCGTCTATGACGCCGCCTGCGGCTCGGGCTCGCTGCTCATCCGCTGCGCCAACGACGCCGGGTGCAGGGTCAACATCTACGGACAGGAAGAAAATCAGACGACGGCGGGCCTCTGCAACATGAACATGGTCATTCACGGCTATGCGACTGCCGACATCAGGACCGGCAACACGTTCTCCGATCCCCAGTTCCTCCATAACGAAGATGGCGAGCAGGTGCTCGACAAGTTCGACTTCGCCGTGCTGAATCCACCGTTCTCACTCAAGAACTGGACGTCCGGCTACAAGGACTACGGGCGCAGCGAGGGTTACGGCGCCATGCCGCCGGAGAAGAACGGCGACTATGCCTGGGTGATGCATATCTTGAAGTCGCTCAAGAGCGAGGGACGCGCGGCGATCATTCTGCCCCTCGGCGTCCTTTCACGCGGCAACGCCGAGGCGACGATACGGAAAACGCTGATTGACAAGCATCTGATCGAAGGCGTCGTCTCATTCCCTCCCAACATCTTCTTCGGAACCGGCATCGCCGCCTGCGTGATGGTGATTTCAAAGGCCGGAACGGAATCGCGCAGGGGAATCTTCATGATCGACGCCTCGCGCGGGTTCGTGAAGGACGGCAACAAGAACCGGCTCCGGGAACGCGACATCGAGAAGATCATTTCCACGTATCGCGCGCGAAAGGAAGAGCCGCACTATTCCCGCTTTGTTGAATGGAAGGAGATCGTGGAGACCAATGACTCCAACCTCAGCATGTCGCGCTACATCGATTCGGGCGTCCGTGAGGATGTGCAGGATGTCGAGGCGCACCTCAGGGGCGGCATCCCGTCCGCTGACATCGCGGCGCTGGATGCCTACTGGACGGCGTTGCCCGGAATGCGGCAAGCACTTTTCAAGCCACTTCGCAAGGGCTACGAAGCACTCGCCGTGGAGCCGACGCAGGTTCGCGAGACCATTCATGCTGAAGCCGCTTTCGCGATGTACTCAGACAGGGTTTCCAAGGCGTTCAAGGCGTGGGCTCGGGAGCAATGGCCCGTATTCGACTACATTGACGACCGCACGGATGCAAAACGCTTCATAGCCGCGCCCGCCGCCGTCCTCATGGAGCGCTTCTCCAGCCTCAAGCTCTTCGATCCGTTTGATGTTTACGAAGTGCTGCTCAAGTACTGGACGGATTCCATGAACGACGACGTCTATCTCATTGTCGATTCGGGATGGGAGGTCGGGCGCGAAACTGAGAAGTTCTGCAAGGAGACCGAAAACAAGAAGACGGGCAAGATCAAGACAACCGAAGTCGGCTGGGACGGTCTGCTTATACCGCGCACGCTGCTCGATGCCCGCTACTTCGGCACGGAAGCGCAGGCGGTGGCATCGGCCGAGGCGGCGCTTGAAGCCGCCAAAGCAGAACTCGACGAGTTTCTTGAATCGGTAACGGAGGAGGACGACGAGGCTGAGGTGTCGGCGAAGACGGACGAACTCGAAAAGAAGAAGAAAGCCGCCGCGAAGGCGCTGAAAGACGCCAAGACGAAGCTCGAATCCCTGGAGCTGGCGAAGTACCCGCAGCTTACCATCGACGAAATAAAGGCGCTGGTGATTGACGACAAGTGGTTTGCCACGGTCTGGCGCGGCATCGACGAACTGTTCCGTTCGATCTCCGTCGCGCTCACGGAGCGCGTCTCGACCCTCGCCGAGCGTTACGGCAGGTCGCTGCCGGAGATTGAGGCGGAAAGCGAAGCCTCGGAACAGAAAGTTTCTGAGATTCTGTCGGCAATCGGATATGGCGAATGAGGAATAGGAGGTAGAGCTATGGTCACGAAGGCTGAACTGAAGAAACTTCTCGTCTCACTGGAGACATATCGCATCGAACGGACCAAGTCAACGACGGACAAGGACAAGTTCGGCGAGGCCGTATGCGCATTCGCGAACGACATGCCGGACACCGGCAAGCCCGGATACCTGCTCATTGGCGCCAACAATGACGGCAGCCTAAGCGGACTGAAGGCGACAGACGAGCTTTTGCAGAAATTCGCCGCCCTCCGTTCCGACGGCAACATCCTGCCGATCCCCGCGATTGCCGTTGAGTCGTTCTCGTTTCCGGAAGGCGATGTGATCGCCGTCGAGGTGCAGCCATCCGATCAGCCGCCCGTCCGCTACCGCGGGCGCACGTGGATTCGTATCGGGCCGCGTCGTGACATCGCCTCGCCGGCCGAGGAGACGATTCTCGCCGAGCGCAAGGCCCGCAACTTCACGACGTTTGACGCGCGCCCGTGCTTTGGCGCGTCCATGGAGGACATCGATCTCGACTTGTTTCAACACGACTATCTGCCTAAGGCCGTCGATCCAGAAATCCTCGCGTCCGACGACCGTCCACTCGAGCGCAAGATGGAGTCGCTCAGGTTTTTCAATAGCGCGTACGGACTGCCGACAAACGCCGCCGTGCTTCTTTTCGGAAAGAATCCGCGCTACTTCTTCCCCGGCGCCGCCGTGCAGTACGTCAGCTTCGGTGGCCTGACCAAAGGGACTGAAATCCTCAACGAGCATCTCTTCAAGGGGCCGATCGTAAAGATGCTTGCGCAAATCGACCTTTTCATAGAAACGACGGTGGCGAGGAAACGACCTGTCTTGGTGACGGCTCTGCGCGAGGAGATGCGTGTCGATTACCCCAAAGCTGCCATACGGGAACTCGTCATGAACGCAATCATGCACCGCGACTATCAGGGCAATGCGCCGATACAGTTTTACCAGTACTCTGATCGTATTGAGGTCGTCAACCACGGTGGTCTCTACGGGCGCGCTCGACCGGAGAACTTCCCCAACATCAGCGATTACCGCAATCCCATAGTCGCCGAGGCTATGAAGGTGCTGGGGTATGTCAACTGCTACAATCGCGGTATTGCAGATGTGCAGAGAGAACTTGCCGCAAATGGCAACGGAAGTGCAGAATTCTCATTCAGGCTGATTACGGCATTTGAAGCAAAGGTCGCCAAATCGGGGCAACTACAGGAACTCAACCAGCCCACACGGGATAGTAACCTGAAAAGTAGCCTGAAAAGTAGCCTGAAAACCAGAGACAAAATACTTAAGGTTATCGAAGCAACCCCAGCCATAACGTTGCCTGAGTTGGCGACCATGTTGGAAATGTCACTTGCGGGCATTAAGAAGCACATAAGGCAATTACAGACCGAGGGTTCTCTTTGTCGCATCGGTCCCGACAAGGGCGGACATTGGGAGGTGGTCAAGTGAAATCAGCTAAATTCAAAGATTCGCCCCTCGGCCCCATTCCGCAGGATTGGGAGGTGAAGCGGCTGGGGGATTTGTTTGACTTCGCTGCGGCTGGCGATTTACAAGATAATTGTTCCAGTAAAATGCCAACGCATGAAAATATCTATCCCATATATTCCAATACAGTTCCTCAAAAAGGTCTGTATGGATATACGAGCCGACCGCGGTTCAAAAAAGGATGTATGACTATTACAGGGAGAGGCACTCTTGGTCACGCTGAATACAGAGATTCAGACTTTGATGCTATTATTCGTCTCATAGTAATGCAACCGCACAAGGAAGTAGATGCTCGTTTTTTTGCGGCATATGTAAATACATATTCGCCATTCCCAGTTTCTGTATCCAGCATTCCTCAATTGACAGTTCCACAGGTTCAAGAAACTATCGCTCCCTGTCCCCCACTCCCCGAGCAGCGGCGGATAGCGGAAGCGTTGGGTGCGGTGGATAAGCTCATCGACAGCCTCGACGCGCAGATAGAGAAGAAGCGCCGGATCGCGCAAGGGCTCGCCCACGATTTGTTGGGAATGCGGGATGGCAAGAACGAACCCATCCGCCGCCTCCCCGGCTTCAAGGGGGGATGGCGCCGTGTGCCTTTCTCGCAGGCTTTTACGATGTTAAACAATAATACTTATTCGAGAGATTTCATGTGCGCGCCACGCGAAGGTACGGTTATGAATATTCATTATGGTGATGTTCTCATAAAGTTTGCTTGTGTGTTGGATTTGGGAGTTGATGAAGTTCCATGCCTGAAGAACGGCGTGAGGCCGAATAAGGATTTTATACAGGATGGTGATATTGTCATAGCTGATACCGCCGAAGATGAAACTGTTGGAAGGGTTGTTGAGATTCAGGGGGTAGGTGAAAGCCAATGTGTTTCTGGCCTACATACTGTTTTGTGCAGGCCCATGACGAATGCATTTGCAAGTGGCTTTCTTGGGTACTATATGAATTCGCAATCCTATCACGACCAACTGATGCCATTGATTACAGGAAGTAAGGTCTCGGCTTTGTCTCGCAGTAGTCTGGCAAAAACAGAGTTGGTCATTCCGCCCACTATCGCCGAGCAGCAGGCGATAGCCGAGGTGCTTGCGGCGGCAGATTCGGAGATCGCGGGGCTTGAGGCAAAGAAGCGCAAGTACGAGCAAATCAAATCCGGCATGATGCAGGATTTGCTCACTGGCAAGGTGAGGGTGAATGAGGAATGCGGAATGAGGAATGCGGAATGAGGAATGCGGAATGAGGAATGAGGAATGAGGAATGAAGACGAACGAAAACATTGTTGTTGTAAAAAGTAAGCGGTTTGCACTAGAAGTGATAGCCACCTACAAGAAACTCGTGTCCGAACGAAAGGAATATGTCCTTTCTAAGCAGTTTTTGCGTAGCGGCACAAGTATTGGCGCGAATATCCGTGAAGCACAACGCGGGCAATCAAAGGCTGATTTTATCGCCAAAATGTCCATTTCACTGAAAGAGGCAGATGAATCGGCATACTGGCTTGAATTGCTCCATGAAAGCGGCTACCTTGACCCTCAGGAGTTTAAGATGCTGTATGCACTCTGCGATGAATTGATTCGCATCTTGGTATCAATAACTAAACATTGTTGAAAGGGAATACAGTCATGCAAAATCCATCCATAATTCCGCATTCCTCATTCCTCATTCCGCATTCATCTTCTGTCGGAGCGCCCGAAAGGGCCACGCAGGCTCGGCTCATCGAGATGTTCGAGCTCAACATGGGCTATACCTTCCTCGGCAATAAAACAGACGAGGATAACCACAACATTATCCCCGCGCTCCTGGAAGCGAATCTGCTGAAGCGCGGCTACTCGAAGCGCGTCGTGCAGGCGGCGATTTCAACGTTTCAATCCGATGCCCAGGCCCTCGTGAACGGCAATCTCTACAACGCCAACAAAGCGGTTTATGCCGACATCAAGTACGGCGTGAAGGTGGCCGATGCCAAGGGCAACATCGTTACGGTCAAGGTGGTTGACTTTGATCCGGAAAAGATCGACGACAACGACTTCCAAATCGCGGAGGAAGTTTCAGTTGCCGGTCTTTACGACAAGCGCCCCGATCTCGTCATCTATGTGAACGGCATTGCGCTCGGAGTGATCGAGCTCAAGCGCTCCAGCGTTTCCGTCATGAAGGGCATCTGCCAGAACATCGCCAACCAGAAGGAGATGTTCATCAAGCCTTTTTTCACGACGATGCAGCTCGTCACGGCGGGCAACTCGAGCGAAGGGCTCAGGTACGGCACGATCGAGACGCCTGCAAAGCAATACCTCGAATGGCGTCACGATGGGTTTGCCGATTGTCCAGACGAGCGCGATCCAGTCGATGTGCAGCTCGAGGGCGAATCCGCGCAATACGATGAGAAGCTCGACGCGCAGGTTTACGAGATGTTCAACAAGAGGAGGTTCCTGCGCCTCATCCGCGATTTCATCGTGTTTGACAGGGGCAAGAAGAAGGTTGCACGGTACAGCCAGTATTACGGCACGATGCGTGCGCTTGCGCGCACCGCCAAGGGCAAAGGCGGAATCATCTGGCATTCGCAGGGTTCGGGAAAGTCGATCGAGATGGTTGTTCTTTCCAAGCTTCTTGTCGAGCGAGATCCCGACGGACGCGTGTTGATCGTCACCGACCGCGATGAACTCGACGAGCAGATCGAAAAGCTATTCAAGGGAGTGGACGAGGAAATCATCCGCACGAAGAGCGGCAGGGATCTCGTCAATCGCATCAACGACACGGCCGGCGGCAGGTTCCTTTGCTCGCTTGTCCACAAGTTCGGGCATCGCGGCGGGGGCGAAGGCGAGGATGACGACATCCTCGACGAAAAGGCCATGCAGGAATACATTGCCGAAATCAAGGCGGCCCTGCCGCCCGGTTTCTCCGTGAAGGGCAACTTCACCGTTTTTGTGGACGAATGCCACAGGACGCAGTCCGGCAAGCTTCATCAGGCCATGAAGGCCATCATGCCGAATGCAGTTTTTGTAGGCTTCACGGGAACGCCGCTTCTCAAAAAGGACAAGAAGACATCGCAGGAAGTCTTCGGCGAATACATCCATACCTACAAGTTCCCCGAGGCCGTGCGCGACCATGTCGTTCTCGACCTCCGCTACGAGGCGCGCGACATCCCGCAGGATGTCACGGAACAGGAGAAGATCGACGAGTGGTTTGAGGCAAAGACGCAAGGGCTTACGCCCAAGGCAAAGGCTACGCTCAAGCAGAAGTGGGCGACGATGCAGAACGTCGTCTCGTCCAAGTCGCGTCTTGCCAAGATCGTACAGGACATCATCTTCGACTTCGAGACGAAGCCGCGCCTGATGGACGGCGCGGGCAACGCGCTGCTTGTCGCAGGGGATATTCTCACGGCCTGCAAGTTCTACAACCTCTTTCTCGACCATGAGTTTCAAGGTTGTGCGATAATATCATCGTATCTGCCTGTTCCCGGCGAGGTGAATACCTCGACCGTCAGCCTTTCACAACGTACCGACGACGAGGTGAAGTACGAAACCTATTGCAAGATGATCGGCGTCACACCCGGCGACAAGGTCGATTCCATCAAGAAGAAGATTGAGGACTTCGAAACGGAGGCCAAACGCCAGTTCGTGGAAGAACCGGCAAAGATGAAGCTTCTCATCGTCGTCGACAAGCTCCTTACGGGCTTTGACGCGCCGCCTTGCACGTATCTTTACATCGACAAGCACATGCAGGACCACGGGCTCTTCCAGGCGATCTGCCGCGTGAACAGGCTCGACGATGAATCAAAGGAGTTTGGCTACGTAATCGACTACCAGAAACTATTTGGAGACCTCAAGGAATCGCTGGAGATGTATTCGAGCGAATCCGCGTTCCCCGGATACGATGCCAAGGACGTGGACGGATTCGTCAAGAACGTGGTCAAGGATGCGACGCGCGATTTCAAGGGCATTCTCGCTGCGCTCGATGCTCTTTGCGAGGGCGTGGAGGCGCCGGCAGACGGCCCCGCCTACCGCAAGTACTTCGGGTGCCAGGGCGCGGAAACGCCGGAAGAGGAAGAGATGTTTGCGCAGCGCAGGGAGCGGCTCTACCGGCTTGTCGGATCGCTTGTGCGCGCATACGCCGTGCTTGCGCCGAGAATGAAGGAAGCAAAGGTGGGCGCAAGCGACCAGGCGCATTACGAGGCAAGGGTGAAGTTCTATCTTGAGCTGCGCAAGGACATCGGACAGGCAAGCGGCGACTTCCTCGACCTCAAGCCGTATGAGCCGGACATGCGCTATCTCATCGACACATACATTGCCGCCGGCGAGAGCGAAAGGCTCAACGTCCTCGACTCCTTCACGCTGCTTGACTTCATCGACGAGAAGAGCGCTGAAAACAATGAGAAGCCAGCGAGCAAGGATGAGCAGGACAGCGCATCCGAGGCAATCGAGAACAACACAGAAAAAGAACTGGTGCAAAAGAAGCTCGTCAACCCCGTGTTCTACGAGCGGATGTCCCAAGTCCTCAAGAAGCTCATCGAAGACAGGAAGGCGGGCGTAATCGAATACAGGAAACTTCTTGAGGAATATAAACATCTAGCCGAACAGATAAAGAACCCGGCGCTCACGGGGCACTATCCGCCATCTATCGCCTCGTCGCCGATCAAGCAGGCGCTCTACGACAACCTCCACGATGACGAGAAGCTTGCTCTCGCCCTATACAAGGCATTCATCTCCGTGCCGCATCAGGGGTTCAAGCACGACAGCGCCAAGCAGCTCGAGCTCAAGGGCGCATTATGGGACATCCTCAAGGACGACGACCTCATCGAGAAAGTGTATTCCATTCTTGAGGCACAGGAGGCGTAGATTCTAAATGAGGAATGAGGAATGAGGAATGAGGAGTGAGGAGTGTGAAATGAGAAAAGAGGAACTGAAAGTTGGAGATGTGCCTGTTGCCGTCCGCCGAAAGGCAATCAAGCACTTGCATCTGTATGTGCAGCCTCCTGACGGAAAGGTGCTCGTGAGTGCGCCCGACGGCGCTTCGGATGAATCCGTGCTTTCATTTGTGCGTGAGAACTTCGGATGGGTGTTGAAGAAGCGCACCGACATGGGCGAGCAGCGCAGGCAGACAAAACGTAGATACGTTTCGGGCGAGACGCATTATATCTGGGGCGAGCAGCGGTTCCTTGAAGTCAAAAATCAGAACGGATGGGGTGGGATCAAGATGTCGGGAAATCGTCTCGTCATGCTGGCGCCTCACGAATCGACGGAGAAGTCCCGCGGAATGTACATGCAGGAATGGGAACGTGCGCTTCTTTCGGATGCAATCCAGGTGACGTTGCCGGGATGGGAGGCAAGGACGGGGTTTTATATTAGAAGGTGGTCGATAATGAACATGAGGCGCAGCTGGGGCAAGTGCAGCCCGGAAAAGGAGCGCATCATTTTTAATCTCCAGCTCGTTCGCAAGCCGAGAGAGGCGCTGGACTACATCATCCTTCACGAACTCTGCCATCTGAAAACTCGCACCCACGGCAAGGAGTTCATCGTCCTCATGGATCGCCACATGCCGGATTGGAGGAACATCCGCAAGCGCCTGAACGAAGCCCCGCTCGATTTCATAGCGGACCACAATATAGTAGATATTGAATAGATGATAATGCATGAGAGTCCTCAGGACGATGCCGACTGATGGGAGGTACGCTTCCAAAAGACCTTTGACGAGCGATTCATTTATGTTATACTATACCATATCTCTATATCGCAGGGAACAGAAAAAGGCAACATAGCGGATTGGAGCAGAAATGACAGTTGACGCAGTAGTCGCAGGCGCGGGCGTCTGGGGGTGCACCGTCGCCCGCCGCCTGGCGGAGTCCGGCAGAAGGGTGCTCGTCCTCGAGCGCCGCCATGCCGTCGGGGGGAACGTGAGGTGCGAGACCGACGCCGAGACCGGCATCGAAGTCCACACCTACGGCTCCCACATCTTCCACACCCACATACCGGAGGTCTGGGAGTTCGTGAACCGTTTCGTGGAGTTCAACGGCTACCAGCACAAGGTCCTCGCCCGCTACCGCGGGAAGACGTATTTCCTGCCGCTGGGCCTCGCGCTCATCGAGAAGTTCTTCGGCGTGGAGCTGAAGCCCTGCGAGGCCGACGCGTTCCTGCGCGACGAGGCGCGCTCGAAGGCGGTGTTCGACGCCTTCTTCCGCGGATACACCTCGAAGCAGTGGGGGCGCCCGCCGGAGGAGATCGACCCGTCCATAATCAAGCGCGTGCCCGTGCGCACCAGCTACGACGTCAACTACTTCAACGACTACAACCAGGGGATTCCGCTCTCCGGCTACAACTCGCTCTTCGAAAGGCTCCTCGACCATCCCGGGATAGAGGTCCGCTGCAACGCCGCCGTGCGGCTGGAGGGCGGAGCGTTCTGGGTCGGCGGCGACGCGCTGCCGTGCGTCCCCCTCTACTACTCGGGCCCGGTCGACGAGCTCTTCGGCTACAGGTTCGGGCACCTCCCGTGGCGGACGCTCCGCTTCGAGACGGAGCGCCTCGACGTGCGCGACTACCAGGGGACGTCCGTCGTCAACTACACCGAGGCCGAGGTCCCCTACACGCGCATCCACGAGTTCAAGCACTACCACCCGGAGGACGCCGCCATGATGAACGCGCCGAAGACGGTCATCATGCGCGAGTTCCCCGCCGCATGGAAGCCGGGCGACGAGCCGTACTACCCGATCGACACGGCGGAGTCGCGCGCGCTCCTCGCAAGGTACATGGAGAAGGCGGCGAAGCTGCCGGGCCTCGTCGTCGGCGGCCGCCTCGGCGGGTACAAGTACTACGACATCGACAAATCCGTCGAGGCCGCGCTCTCACTACGGCTGCTCGGGCAGTAGCGGGAACGAGTCGTCGAGCGACCCGATCCCCTTCGCCGCGAGCGCGACCGTCGCGGCGACGTCCCTGAGGTCCAGGACCTCCACAGGGGAGTGCATGTACCTGAGCGGGATGGAGAGCTGCGCGACGGCCGCGCCGCCGCGCTCGAGCCTCATCGCCCACGCGCACGTCCCGGTCCCGCGCGGCGTCCCCTTGGTCTGGTGGGGGATCCCCTCCGCCTCCGCGACTGCGAGGAAGCGGTCCGCGAGGCCGCGGTGGTACGTGGGCCCGATGCCGACGGTGACGCCGTCGCCGAGGCGGATGTCGCCGACCTTGCGGCGGTCGTCCTTGTGCACGTCGGTCGCGAAGCCCACGTCGCAGCATACGCCGATCGCTGGCGCGACGTCGTATGCCGCCGTCTTCCCGCCGACGAGCCCGACCTCCTCCTGCACGCTGGCGACGTAGTGCACGTTGCATCCGCACCCGCCGCCCCTGGCGATTTCGATGAACGCTTCGCACATCGCGAACGTCCCCACGCGGTTGTCGAACCCCCTGCACGAGACGCGCGAGCCGGCGAGCGGGCGCCATCCCGAGTCCACGACGCCCTCGTCGCCGATCGAAATCAGCGAAAGCGCCTCCTCGCGCGAAGACGCCCCTATGTCGCACGGCATGCTGCGCAGGTCGTCCTTCGCGACGGACTTCTTCTCCTCCGCGTTCATCAGGTGCGGCGGACGCGTCCCGATGACGCCGTTGACCGGGCCGTTGCGTCCCGCGATCACCACGCGCTCCGCCGCGCACAGCGGCGCCGTCACGCCGCCGAGCGCCCCGAGGTACACCATCCCGTCGTCGTCGACGTGGACGACCATGAAGCCGATCTCGTCGCAGTGCCCCTCCATCATCACCGTCCGCTTCGCGCCGCGGTCCAGCACGCAGTGCAGGTTCCCGTGGATGTCGATGGACGGCTCGAGGCCCGTCGCGGCCTTCAGCCTCCTGCCAAGCAGCATCATTCCGGCGTGCTCGCTGCCGGTCGGCGTCGGCAGCGACACCAGTTCCTTGAGAAACCCCACTTGCTCATTCGAAAGTTCCATCTCTTTTTCTCCTTTGCCTTTCCTTTTCCTCCGCTTTCCCGGCGGAGCTAATATTATATCACATCCACCGTTTTTAATGTCGTGTCTTTCGCTTTGTGATATAATGGTAGAAAGGCAAGAATTGGGAATGCAAAGGAGCATCATCAATGAAAACGAACACGAAGACAATTGCACTGACGGTCGCATGCGTGTGCGCATGCGCCGCGGCGCGGGGCGCGGACGACGCGAAGGCATCCGTCGCGCCCGTCGCGGGCGCTAAGGCGCTCAAGTACAGCCCGATGATCTTCGGGCACTTCATCGAGCACTTCGACACCCAGGTCTACGGAGGGCTCTTCTGGCCGGGGCACGCGCTCTCGGACGAGGACGGCTTCCGCAAGGACGTGATCGAGGCGCTCAGGGAGATCAAGTGCCCCATCGTGCGCTGGCCGGGCGGGTGCTACGTCTCCGACTACCACTGGAAGTGCGGCGTGGGCCCCAACCGCCAGCCGATGTGGAACAAGGCGTGGGCCGTCGAGGACCCCAACACCTTCGGCACGGACGAGTACGTCAAGTGGTGCCGCAAGGTCGGCTGCGAGCCGTACATCTGCACCAACGCCGGAACCGGCAACGAGGAGGAGATGAGCGACTGGGTCGAGTACTGCAACCTCAACAGCGGCAAGTGGGGGCGCCAGCGCATCGCGAACGGCTACCCTAAGCCGCACGACGTCATCTACTGGAGCGTGGGCAACGAAAACTGGGGCGGACACGAGATCGGCGCGAAGACCGTCGAGCAGTGGGGGCCGCTCGTGCGGGAGAGCGCGAAGATGATGCGCGGCGCCGACCGCCGCATCAAGCTCCTCGCTGCCGCGCTCCCGGCCGAAGGCTGGACGCTCCCGCTCCTCAAGGCGGCCGGTCGCTTTCTCAACTACGTGAGCGTGCACGGCTACTACGTGTGGGGCAAGGGCGACACGCCCTACCTCGCGTGCATGATGCGCACCGAGCGCCCCGAAGCCGACATCATGCGCACCATCAGGACGCTTGAGAAGGCCGGGTTCGGCGGCGGCCGGATCGCAATCGCCTTCGACGAGTGGAACCTGCGCGGCTGGTACCATCCCGGCCTCGGCAACTTCAAGCGCGGCGCGGTGATGGACTACGCGGCGCGCCGCCAGAACGACGTGGCGTCGTACTACACGATGGCGGACGCGCTCTTCTCCGCGTGCTTCCTCAACACGTGCCTGCGCCACTGCGACATCGTGAAGATGGCGAACTTCTCGCCGGTCGTCAATACGCGCGGCGCGGTGTTCGTGCACGACAAGGGCATACTGAAGCGCACCACCTACCACGTCTTCTGGATGTACACCCACCTCCTTGAGGCCAACTTCGCGCCGGTCAAGGTGGACTGCGGGACGCTCTCAGACGGCAAGGCGAGCGTGCCCGTGCTGGACGCCGTGCTGACGGTCTCCGACGACGGCGTGCGCCGCGTCCTCGCGGTCGTGAACAAGTCGCCGGACAAGGCCGTCTCGCTCGACGTCTCCGCGCTTGGCGCGAAGTCCGCTTCGCTCGCGGCCACGGTCCTCTCTGGTGCGTCGCCTGACGACTACAACGACATCGGCGCGGAGAACCGCGTCGTGCCCGTGAAGACGACGCTCGCGGTGAAGGGCGGCAAGGTGGAGCTCGCGCCGCACTCCCTCAGCTGCATAGCGCTGGACTGATGCGTATGGGCCCTTGTTGGGAGATGGGTGATTCCGGGATGGTGGGCGATTCGGGATTCGAACCCAAGACCCCTACCGTGTGAAGGTAGTGCTCTAACCAACTGAGCTAATCGCCCGGAAAAGAATGCGCATATTATACCACAAATCGCCTTGTCATTTCAACAGGAAATTGACGGAGGCCGTTCGAGAGGGGAAAGAAGGATGAAAAAGACGATGATACGCATTGCGCTTGCGGCGGCCGCGCTGGCAGGCGGAATGTGCCGCGCGAACTGGCGCGAGGACATGTGGACGCGCCCCGTGGCGCTGCGCGAGGGGGTGTCGGTGAAGGCGCTGGCGCTGGAGGAGCCGCGCCTCATGAAGGCGTACATCGCCAGGGTGGACCTGTCCACGCCCGGCATCGGGTTCACGGCCACCGACCGCGCCGAGAACTGGGGCGAGACGATGCCGGACTACACGAACCGCACGGTCCTGATCGACACGAAGCGCGAGACGACTGCCGCGTTCATGGCACGGCGTAGGGCGCAGGGCCTCGACGTCGAGCTCGCGGTGAACACGGCGCCGTGGGTCCCGTGGGTCCCGCCCTTCACCCACACGTATGGCTCCTTCAGGGGATGGAACGTCTCCGGCGGCGTCGAGCTGTCCCACGGGAAGAACCCCGAGAAGGGGGCGTTCATTGTCGTGCGCAAGGACGGCAGGGTGGACGCCACGCCGCGCGTACCCGTGGCGGAGACGAACTCGGTCGCCATCGCGATGTGCGGGTTCGGCATGATCATGACGAACGTCGTCCCGACGTTCTCCGCCGTGCATCCAAGGCCGGCGCAGCTCGCGCCCCGCACGGCGCTGGGCGTCACTGCGGACCGCAAGACCCTCGTCGTCCTCGTCGTCGACGGGCGCCAGCCGGGCTACAGCCTGGGCGCCGACATCGAGGACCTGTACAACATCCTCAGGAAGGAGGGCGTGACCGACGCCGTGAACATGGACGGGGGCGGCTCCTCGTCGCTCGTCGTGTACGACCGCGCCGCCGGCAGGCCGCTGATGATCAACCGCCAGCCGCGCGGAACGGAGCGCAAGAACGCCCTCAACTTCGGAATCTTCTTCGCGCCGGATTTGCAGAAGTAGTGCCGTTTGTGGTATAATCTACAGACATCATGCCACAGTTCATGTCGAGAATCAGGCTCTGCGAGATGTTCGGGATACCCGTGTACCTGGACTTGTCTCTCATTGTGCTGCTGTTCATGTTCGCGCTCAACGGCGGGATTCAGTCCGGCCTCGTCTGCGCGGCGCTTCTGCTCGCCTCGATAACGGCGCACGAACTTGGCCACGCGCTGACGGCGCGCGCGTTCGGGTACCAGACGCGTGACATCACGCTCTCGCTCCTCGGCGGGTGCGCGTCGCTGATCGCGCTGCCGCGCAAGGCGTCGCAGGAGTTCCTCACGGCGCTCGCGGGGCCGGCCGTGAGTGTCGTGCTTTCCGTCCTGGGGATGTGCGGGCTCTGGGCCATTGCGGCGGAGGGCGGTTTCCTGGACGCTGGGGGCCTTGTGCTTGCGGAGAGCCTCGAGTCGTTCGGGCTCGACGTCAGCCTGGGCGACGGGATAGCGGTTCCACGCTCGATGATGCCGATCGCCGGCGTGTTCGTCTACCTCGCGGTGATGAACCTGATGCTTGCGATATTCAACCTCCTGCCGGGGTTCCCGATGGACGGCGGGCGCGTGTTCAGGAGCGCGATACGGCCGTTCATGTCCCGCGTCAAGGCGACCTACATCGCGATGGTGGTCGGGCGAGTCGTCGCGGTCGGGATCGGCCTCAGGGGCCTGTGGCGGGTCCTCTACGGAGGAGGCTGGGGCTACATCACGATCCTCATCGCGTGGATGATATGGAGGGAGGGCTACCGCGAGTACCTGCTCGCGAAGGCGGAGTCGCAGTGGGACGGCTTCGACTACCGCGCGAGGGTGTCCCCGCCGCCGTACGGAGGCGACGAGGAGGAGAGCGACGTGAGGGGATGGAGGAGCTGACCGGCCGCGGCCGACGAAAGGAGCAGTGGAAGAGATGGACATGGTGAAGACGCTAGGTGACGCCGGAATCGTCCCGGTGATCGTGGTGGAGGACGTCGAGAAGGCGGTCCCCCTGGCGAAGGCGCTTGTGGCCGGCGGGCTGCCGGTCCTCGAGGTGACGTTCCGCACGGCGTGCGCGGCGGAGGCGATCGCGCGCATGAAGGCGCAGGTCTCCGGCGCGACGCTCATCGCCGGCACGGTGCTCACGCCTAGGCAGCTCGTCGCCGCGAGGGACGCGGGGGCGGAGGCGTGCGTCGCGCCCGGATTCGACCCGGAGGTCGTCAGGACGGCGAACGCGATCAGGATGCCGTTCTGCCCCGGCGTGGCCACGGCGTCCGAGCTCAGCCAGGCGCTCGCGCTCGGATGCCGGATGGTGAAGTTCTTCCCGGCGGAGTCCGCCGGCGGGGTGAAGTACATAAAGGACCTCCTCGGGGCGTTCCGCTGGACTGGCGTGAAGTTCATGCCGACCGGCGGCGTCAACCTCTCCAACGTCGAGCAGTACCTCGCCGTCCCGGAGATCGTCTGCTGCGGCGGGACGTGGGTCGCGCCGAAGGCGGCGGTCGCCGAGGGGCGCTGGGACGAGATAGAGGCCCTGGCGGCGGACGCCTCGGCGCTCGTCAGGCGCGTCAGGGGGTGACCGGCCCGGGCCGGCGGGAAGACACACGGAAAGCTTCAACGGAAGGCAAGTCAACAACGTCAACAACTAAGGAAAGGCAAGACAGTAGAAATGAACGATGACTTCATGGTGTTCTCGGGAACGGCGAACCCCGCGCTCGCGGAGAAGGTCGCCAACTACCTCGGGCGTCCACTCGACAAGATCGACATCAAGCACTTCCCCGACGGGGAGACGTTCTGCCAGGTGATCGACAGCGTGCGCGGGCGCGACGTGTTCGTGATACAGTCCGGCAGCCCCAGGCCCAACGAGGCGTACATGGAGCTGTTCATCATCATGGACGCGCTAAAGCGCGGGTCTGCCGCGCGCATCACGGCGATCCTCCCGTACTACGGCTACGCGCGCCAGGACCGCAAGGACCAGCCGCGCGTGCCGATCACGGCGCGCCTCATCGCGAACCTCCTCCAGAAGGCGGGCGCGGACCGCGTGATCGCGATGGACCTGCACGCGAACCAGATCCAGGGCTTCTTCGACATCCCGCTCGACCACCTCAAGGCCGAGCCCGTGATCCTCAAGTACATCCGCGACCAGCACTGGGCGAGCCCGATAGTCGTCGCGCCCGACACTGGCGGGGCGAAGACCGCGTACGGCTACAGCCGCAAGCTGAAGTGCGGGCTCGCCATCGTCGCGAAGCAGCGTACGGGCGGCGACACCGTCGACGCGTTCTCCGTCGTCGGCGACGTGAAGGGCCACGACGTCATAATGATCGACGACATGACCGCGACCGGCGGCACGCTCTCCGCCGCCGCGAAGATGTGCCGCGAAAACGGCGCGAAGTCCGTCCACGCCTTCGTCTCGCACTTCCCGCTCACCGCGAAGGGAGTCGAGCGCCTGATGGACGAGGTGCAGCTCGACGAGCTGGTCGTCACCGACTCCATTCCGCTTCGCGAGGGCTTCGACCCGGCGAAGCTGCCGTTCAAGCTGACGCAGCTCTCGGTCGCCCCGCTCATCGGCGAGGCAATCAAGCGCACCCACGCCAACGAGTCGATCAACGACCTCTTCAACCACGAATGACAATGAAAAAAATGAAAAACCCGATTATCAAGACCTGCGCCGCCGCGATGTTCGCGGTCTGCGCGATGTTTGCGGCCTTTGCCGCGCGCCCCCGCATAAACGACGTGCGCCTGTACGGCGTCAACCCCAGGATGACCGCGTCGAACTTCGGCCCCGTGCGGACGAAGCCCGTGTTCACCGGCCCGTTCCAGGTCGACCTCGTGCTGGTTGGCTTCCCGGACTGCGTCGTGCCCGAGATCGCCGAGGTCGAGCAGGCCGTGAACAAGCCCGACGGCTACACGATAAAGGAGTACTACGACGAGTACACCCAGGGCATCGCGTACCCCGTCCTCAACGTCTACCCCGTCGTGTACATGGCGCCGCAGCCGCTCGGCTACTACTGCCGGCACGACAAGATGGACAACAGGATCGGCTACGAGGACGAGGCGGAGGGGAACAAGCGCGGCGCGAAGCTCAAGGCCGACGCCCTCGCCTTCGCGAGGAAGTCCTCCAGTTCGCGCAAGCCTGGCCCGGTGACGTGCCACGTCTACTGCAGGCAGCTCGACCCGGAGCAGGTGGAGCGCCATCTGCGCGTGCACTACCCGAAGCCGAAGGAGGAGTGGGAGGAGGACCCCCTGAAGATGTACGACCCCAAGATCCTGTGGGCGGACCCGCTGTGGCCCAACTCGAGCGTCCAGATGACGTACCCCACCGGCGGTTCGCTCATCCACGAGCTCGGGCACGTCATCGGCGCGCCCGACTACTACCACGCGACCGAGGAGTACGACGGCGTCGAGGGCGACCCGACCCTGCCGTGGGCGTGGGGCCCCACCGGCCCGGCCTACTGCCGCTACATCTACCAGGCGCTGGTGCCCAAGGCGTGCTACCCGACGTTCACCACGGAGGGCGAGTACACCCTCGACCCGCGCTCGTCGCCCGTCCCCCGCGACGGGGCGTCGGCGATGCCGGTCCTCGGCTGCTTCATCCCGTCGGTGCACCCGAACTACCTGTTCTGCGTGGAATACGCGCACGGCGAGCGCGCCCCCATCGGGTCGCCGAGCAACGAGGGCCTGCTCATTAGCGTGATCAACGTCACGATGACCCTGCCCCTGATGGGCCCGCCCGACATGTACTACACCTACAGGCGCGGCGACATCTACATGAAGGGGGTCGAGCAGGGCAGCCCGTTCCTGCGCACGGGCGACAGCTTCACCCTGAAGAGCGACCCCGCCGCGAGGATCCCCCCGCTCATCCCGGCCGGAATCGAGATCACCGACATCCGCGAGGAGGGCGGGAAGTGCAAGTTCCACCTCTCCTTCCCGAAGACCGAACAGACCCCGAAGTCGCTGAAGGACGCGCTTCTGCCCAAGATCAGGCTCGTCGGCGTCGACGAGGTGATGCCGACGTCCATGCGCGCGACGTGCGACGTCCTGTACCGCGGCGAGCCGCTTCTCGACGAGTACGGCTTCGTCTGGGGGACGACCCCGAAGCCGACTGTCGCCGGGCAGCGCTTCCCGCTCTTCCACCGCGACCGCTTCGACACGCGCATCCTCGGGCTGAAGCCCGGCACGAAGTACTACGTGCGCGCCTACGTGAAGAACTCCGCCGGGCTGACGTACTCCAAGCGCGAGATCGAGGTGACCACCCCCGCGAAGCCGCCGGAGGAGCTGCCGCTGCTGCTCACCACCGACCACTACTCCGGCAACTTCCACATTCTCCAGGACTACCTCGGAAAGGCGTACTCGGGGAAGGAGGGCGCGTACTTCCTGTCCGCGAACGCGGCCATAACGCTCATGTCCATGGGCGTCTACTACGGCGAGGCGCCGGGCGGGGCGGTGAAGGGCTCGACGAAGAGCGGCAGGCGCTTCGACCTGCGCCGCGTCCACACCTACCCGTCGAAGACGCGCCCGGAGTTCAGGCTCGAGGAGTTCGACACGTACTTCGAGGCGATGAAGAAGGTCGCGGAGGCATCCGGCCTGGCGGACGAGGTGTTCGGCAAGCAGCAGGACTGGTGCAAGAAGTGCGCTCGCGCCCTGAAGGTCAAGGACCCGAACAAGGTGTTCGTCCGCGTCGCGAGCGCGGGCGAGCTCGACGCGCGGCGCGCGGACGTCAGGGCGGCCCTCGAGAGGTCGCAGCCCGTCCTTCTGATCCGCCAGAACGACTTCATGCCCGGCGAGACCGAGGCGAAGTTCCCGCTGGACACCGCCATAATCGACGGTATCAGGGGCGACGAATGGCATGCCGTGTTCCCGTACGGACGCGACCGCGTCAAGGGGTCGGAGAGCGGATGGTGCTCGTCCGACCAGCTGATGACGGCGGTCGTCGACGCCTGCCTGTTCTTCTACGCCCCCGCGAAATAGTCTCACATTCTGCTAGACTAAAAGGCATGGTTTGTGGTATAATTATTCTTCACAGCTAAAAAAAGCACACTAGAAAACAGAGGATAGAACATGGCCAAGGAATCTGTCGCCCAGAACAACATCTGGAAGTGGTTGGTATTCGCCGCCGTCACCATCGGTGCCGTGTGGCTTGCGTATCCGCCTAGGGAGAAGATCCGCCTCGGGCTCGACCTGAAGGGCGGAAACTCGTTCACGCTCGGCGTGGACTACGCCAGGCTCCACGACAAGATAATAGAGAGCAAGCCCGAGCTCGCTAACGACCCGGAGGCCCTTGAGGCCGAGGTCAAGCGCACGCTCGAGAGCAAGGACTTCGACGACCGGATGATCGAGATCATCCGCCGCCGCGTCGACGCGATGGGCACGAACGAGCCGCTCATCCAGTCGGTCAAGGGCAAGCACCAGATCGTGGTGCAGCTGCCCGGCGCCGACCAGAAGACCGGCGACGAGGCTCGCGAGCGCCTGCAGAAGATGGCGTACCTCGAGTTCCGCTTCGTGCCCGAGAACGAGGAGGAGCTCCTCCGCAAGATCCCGGCCAACGCCTGCCCGCCCGGTTTCGTGGCGTCTGGCGACGGCTATATCAAGGCGAAGGACTGGAAGACCGTCTCCACGAACGCCAACTATCTCACGCGCCTTTCCTCGTTCGGCACGACCGACAGGAGCGTCAGGTTCATCCTCGAGCCCGTCAAGGACGCGAAGACCGGCAGGTTCTCGTACTACAAGGGAAGGTACGTCGAGAAGAAGGTCCAGCTCACGGGCGACAGCCTCGCCCTCGCGACGCCCGACTCCAACCACGGCAGCTTCAAGGGCGGCTACTGCGTGAGCTTCGAGCTCAAGCGCGAGGCGGCGGCCAGGTTCTCCGAGCTCACCGCCACCCACATCGGCCGCCAGCTCGCGATCATCCTCGACGACGAGCTCGTCTCCTCGCCCGTCATCCAGAGCGAGATCGGCCGCAACGGGCAGATCACCGGCAGCTTCACGCTCGAGGAGGCCAAGGCGCTCGCCTCCGACCTCAACGCGGGCGCGCTTCCGGCGCCTCTCAAGATCGACTCCGAGTCCAAGGTCGACCCCACCGTCGGCCGCGACGCCATCAGCTCCGGCATTCAGGCCGCGATCATAGGCTTCGTGCTGGTCGCGCTCTTCATGATCTTCTACTACTGGTACCTGGGCGTAATCGCCAACGTGGCGCTCCTCCTCGACGTGATCCTGCTGCCGACGGCGCTCTTCCTCGTCGCGCACATCCTCGGCGCGTTCGTCGAGGACCCGTCGATGGCCGGCGCGAAGGTGCAGCTGCCCGTCCTGACGATGCCCGGCATCGCGGGTCTCGTGCTGACGCTCGGCATGGCGGTCGACGCGAACGTGCTGATCTTCGAGCGCATCCGCGAGGAGTTCCAGCGCGGCGCGGCGGTCGGCAAGGCCGTCGAGAACGGCTATGCGCGCGCCTTCACCGCGATCTTCGACTCCAACATCACGACGATCATCACCGGATGCATCCTCTACTCCGTCGGCACCGGCCCGGTGCGCGGCTTCGCGATCATGCTCACCGGCGGCGTCATCATCTCGATGTTCACGGCGATCGTCGTCACGAGGCTCATAATCGACCACACGACGACGCCCGAGAGCGGCAAGCCGTTCAGGATGCGCCAGTTCTTCAAGGCGCCCAGCATCAACTTCATGGCCATGGGCCGCAAGACGGTCATCGCCTCCTCGGTGATCATCCTCGTCTCCCTCGCCATCTTCGGCATCAGGCTCAAGACCAACCCGGGCAGCGTCCTCGCGGTCGACCTCACGGGCGGCACGTCGATCATCTACGGCATGGAGGGCGACAAGGCCACCATCGAGAACGACATCCTCCTCAAGACGCTCCGCAGCGTCCTGGAGCCGATCGACAACGCCATGGTCATCCAGCGCCAGGGCGGCGACCTCTTCCTGAAGACGGGCCTCGCGTCCGACCCGGGCACGACCGTCGTCTTCGACATCGCCTCCGGCGCGGACAAGTTCAGCGCGAAGAACACGAAGTCCGAGCTCGCCAAGTTCGACCCGAACGGCATGGTGTTCGTCTCCGACTTCGCGACCAAGGTCGAGGGCGGCAAGACCAACTCCGTCGGCGTCGTGAAGGTCAAGGTGTCCGAGACGTCCGCCTCCCAGAAGGGCAGGACGCTCGCGGCGTCGGGCTCCAGCGTCGTCAAGGAGGTCGAGAGGATCGTCACCAGCTGCAACCCGGGCGCGAAGTTCGCCGTCGCGGCGGACAAGGGCTCCGAGACGATCGGTGTCGAGTCCAGGATCGAGGAGGCCCTCAACGGCGACAAGCGCCTCGGCGGCGTCAAGTTCACCGTCAAGTCCGCCGAGATCGTCGGGCCGTCCGTCGGCGCGGACCTCCGCGAGTCCGGCACGAAGGCCGTGCTGCTCTCGCTCGTGGCGATCCTGATCTACGTCGGCTTCCGCTTCCGCTTCGGCTTCGGCCTCGGCGGCCTGGTCGCCCTCGCGCACGACGCGCTCATCTCGCTCGGCCTGTTCTCGCTGTGCGGCCGCCAGGTGTCGCTCATCGTGATCACCGCGCTCTTGACGATCATCGGCTACTCGATCAACGACACGGTCGTCGTGTTCGACCGCATCCGCGAGCTTCTCCAGCGCGAGAAGAGGCTCTCCTTCGCCGAGGTGTGCAACAAGGCGATCAACGAGTGCCTGTCGCGCACGGTCATCACGTCGGTGACGACGTTCTTCGCGGTCGCCGCGCTCTTCATCTTCGGCGACGGGTCGATCTACGACTTCGCGCTCACGATGCTCATCGGCGTCGTCGCGGGAACGTACTCCTCCATGTTCATCGCGACCCCGGTCATGTTCTGGTGGTACCGCGGCAGGCGCCCCGACGTCGAGGAGGAGAAGGAGGGCGAGCAGAAGCCCGCCATCCGCGCCCGCGAGCAGCACTGACGCAATGCCGGCATATCGTCGGCGCCATAAGAAAGGCGGCGCGTCCATCCCGACGCGCCGCCTTTTTCGTTTCCGTTCCTTCTGGCTTGTCATTCGACACGCGACATGCGACACGCAGGGTCGGACGCAACAATTCCACAATTCCGTAATTCCGCAATTCCACAATTCCACAATTCCATAATTCCTCTTGTTGTGATATAATATTCTCCATGAAAAACAACTGCCTGTTCTGCGCGATCACCGCGGGGGAGATCCCCTCCTTCAAGGTCTACGAAGACGACGTGGTGCTTGCGTACCTAGACATAAACCCGTTCTCCGAGGGCCACACCCTCGTCGTGCCGAAGGCGCACTCCGCAGGGCTCCTCGATACCGACGACGCCACGCTCGCCGCTGTGGTCGCTCGCGTCAGGAAGGTCGCCGCGCACCTGAAGGACGTCCTCGGCTGCGACGGCTTCAACATCATGCAGAACAACGGCGAGGCGGCCGGGCAGACCGTCATGCATCTCCACTTCCACATCATCCCGCGCTACGCCGGGAAGCCGTTCTCCTTCGCCGGCGAGAAGGGCGACATGGACAAGCTGAAGGCGCTCGCCGAGCGTATCGCGTTTTGATGCGTCCGCTCTGCACAGCCCTTGCGGCGCTCTTGGCCGCATCCGCCTTGGCGGCGAGCGACGTCCTCTCCCAGGCGTCCCGCGCCGACAAGGGGATCCTCGTCCTCCAGGTCGGCAGCGACTGGTGCGTCAGCGGCGAGGACGTCCGCAAGGCGTTTGAGAGCGACGCGTTCCGCCGCGCCGTGGGCTCGAAGTTCGTCCTGGCGGTCCACGACGAGAAGGAGAGGATGGACGACGCGACCAAGGCCGCCAACAAGCTCGTCGCCCCCGCGCTCGTCAAGACGAAGCGCTTCCCCGCGCTCACGCTCGTGACGCCACAGCCGTTCCGCTTCTACGCGCAGATCGAGAACATCCCGAGCACCGTGACGGGCGAGAAGCTCGCCGCCGCCGTGAAGATGCTGACGAAGCGCAAGGACGAGGCGGAGGCGCTGTTCAAGAAGGGCGCGTCGCTGGCTGCCGCCCGCAAGGACTCCGAGGCCGCAGACGCGTACGGCGCGGCGTTCGACATCCTTGAGCGCCAGGTGGGCGACTTCAACGCGGCGCAGCTCAGGAAGGGTTCGCTCGCGTACGCATACGAGTGGAAGGCGCTCTCGGACCTCGACGCCGGCGACAGGTTCGGATGGGTCAAGCACTTCGAGCTGGATGTCTACAAGACCGTCGCGCTAGTCGAGAAGCTCACCGCGGCGAAGTCCGACGGGTCGGGCGGCGCAAAGGAGATGGTGCAGAACATGAAGGCGATCCCCGACGCCCATTTCTCGCCGAACCAGAGGCAGTTCGTCAAGGTCCTGGAGTACGCGCTGACCTCCGAGGGGACGGACAAGCCGCTTTCCCCGCACGAGAAGGAACTGATGAAGGAGGCGTTCGCCATGGGGCGCGACACCTTCTGGGGGCAGTTCGCCATGGGGCGGCTGATGATGGACGGAGAGAAGATCGAGTCGAAGGGCCTCAAAAGGGCGGCGGTGCGCCCGAGGCCCACGACAAACCCCGCCTCTGTGCCCGCCTTCGCGCTGGACAAGACGAAGACCGCGCTCTCCGGCATAAAGCCGGGCGCGAAGCTGAACGAGCAGCAGAAGCTGGCCGCCGCGAGATACGCCGTTCTGCGGCTCATCGGGCAGAAGGGCTGGCATGAGCTCGCCGGCCGCCCCGGCAGCACCCAGTTCATAAAGGCTTTCATGAACGACAGGGAGTGGCTCGAGGACTTCGCCTGGAGCGGGCCGTTCGCGTCCGGCAAGTCGGGGCCGGGCGACGGGGCGAAGGCGGTGCTCGCGCTTGAGTCGCTCGTATATCAGGACGCAGGCCGGTGGGTTCCGTTCGCTGGCGACAGATACGCGGACAACGAGGGGCGCCGGTGCATGACGGCGCTGGCGCTGGTGTATCCCGAGAAGGACGAGGCGTGGCTCGCGGACGTGCTCGACGCCTATAGGTCCACCGCGCTCGCGGGGCGTCTCAACAAGGCGGCGTATACGCAGCCGACGTGGCTGTGGCGCTTCGCGGTGAACCACGGGCGCGGATCGTCCGGGACGGACAACATGGCCGCGCAGCAGCGGCACCTCGACAAGTTCGTGAACCTCCCGTCCCGGGCCTACGGCGGGACGTGCTGGATGATTTGCTACCGCCTGAAGAACTGCTTTGGCGACTCGGTGCACGGTCCGTTCTACTACAAGCCGTGGGCAACCGCCGGCGAGTGGCCCAAACGCAGGTACACGCAGATCGTCGGCGGTGTGTGCGGCGAGCTCTCCAAGTTCGGCAGCGCCACCGCCAACGCGCACGGGCTTCCCTCGACCACCGTCGGACAGCCCGGGCACTGTGCCTACACGCGCCGCCTGGCCAACGGACGCTGGGAGCTCAACTACAGCGTCACCGGACACTCCCAGATGCACCTCTGCTTCTGGAACAGGCACGAGTGGCAGTACACCTCCGTCATCGAGTCGACATTCTCCGCGGACCGCGAAAAGCGGCTCGCCGCCGAGAGGATGCTCGCGCTCGCCGCCCTCGCCGAGGAGTCCGGCCGCGACGCGAAGTCCGTCGAGATGTACTATCGCTACGCATGCGCCGCGCACATCACGAACTTCGACGCCTGGACGGCGTACGGCGACTGGCTCGCCCGTGCCGGCAAGCCGGACCTCGACAAGCAGCGCGTATGGGTTCGGGGATGCGCGCGCGGGCTGAAGTCCGGCCGCCAGCCGGTCTGGAACTTCCTTACGCCCTACTTCGCGCGCGTCGCAAAGGACAAGGGCGCGAAGGCGCTGGCGGAGGACCTCGTCGCGTTCGCCCCCAACCTCCGCCAGTGCGACGCGAGGATCCAGGAGGAGTCCGACTTCAGGAAGGCGCTTGAGACCTGGACGAAGCCGCTGGAGCGCGAACCCCAGCTCTGCTACGACGTGCTCAAGGCGATGCTCGACGCGCAGTACGGCACGTCCGACTACTTCTCGCAGACACTCGGCTGGGGCTCTGACGTGTTCATGAAGTCGTCCGACGGGCTTCAGACCTTCATCAAGTGCATCGGCGAGGTCCTGAAGGAGAGGGCGAGCGCAGGCGAGAAGCCGACCCTCGACTTCAAGCCTCTGATCCTCGGCGCCAGCCAGGCCGGGAACCTCGAGGCGTTCCGGCAGATGGCCGACCTCCAGGCCAGGATATCACCTGAGAAGACAAAGGGCGAACGCTATTCCAAGAACGACTTCGGAGGCACGCTCCTTAGCGAGGACGGGCTTCTCCGGACCTCGACGACGAGCCAGTGGGACACCCCGGCGCGCTACGCCTACGTCATCGACTCCAGCCCGGCGCGCGGCAACGGCTTCCACACGGCGAAGGAAAAGGCGCCCTGGGCGGAGGTCATGCTGCCCGGCCCGTCTTCGGTCCTGGGGCTTGTCATAGAGAACAGGAGCGGCGGGCACAACGCCACGCGCCAGGTGCCGATCTACGTCGACGTCTCCGAGGACGGCACGTCATGGCAGAGGGTGTTCACGCAGGAGCAGGTCAAGGACACCTTCCGCGTCGACCTCCGCAAGGCGCCTCCGCGCGCCCGCCATGTGCGCGTCGGGCGCGTCGCCGACGCCAAGGAGGACGTCTTCCACCTCGGCAAGGTCTTGGTCTACGGAAAAAAACTTTACTAGGAGGCAAAATATTTTGTCAGTAATTGGGGTCGAGTGACCCTAACACAACATAACCGCGAGGAAGCGGAGAAAGAGAAGGTAAAAAATGAAAAGCAAAGCTACAAAGATAATGATACTGGCGGTAGCGTCCGTGGTCTGCGCGGGAACTTGCCTTGCACGTCCGCATGGCGGGCGCGGGTTCGGCGGTGGCTATCATCATCACCACCACCACAGCGGATGGGGACGCGGCGGGCGCAACTTCTGGCCCGGTTTCGTCGGCGGCATCGTCGGCGGCGCTCTCTACGATGCGGTCGTGTCTCCCGCTCCCGTGGTCGCCCCGGCGCCCGTGGTGGTGACGCCCGCACCGGTGGTGGTCAACCCCGCCCCCGTCGTGGTCAACCAGCCTACGGTTGTCACGCCTCCTCCGGTGGTCGTCGCCCCGCAGCCCACGACCGTCTGGGTCGAGGGCCGGTACGTCGAGCAGGTTCAGGCCAACGGAGCGGTCATCCGCGTCTGGCAGCCCGGGCACTACGAGCAGCGCTAAGCTGTCCGGGCAGCCCGCTGTAAAACCCGGCAGGGCGGCGTCATCGATGCCGCCCTGCCAAATGTTATATCGACGAGGGGCATTTTCAACAGCCCCTTGATGGAGGCTCTGTGGGGACACTCCCCGCAGAGCCTTGCGTTATATTGAATTATTGACTTCATATTCTTCCATTTCCGTGAAGATTTTAGACGCCTAGAATTTTCCGCATAGAATTCTCATTTTCTTTTTTGCGTTCAAATTTCTGCTCGTTTGTGATATACTATATGACCTATGGCAGAGACTACGGCAGTGTATCCGGGCACGTTCGACCCGATGACGAAGGGCCACTTCGACCTGATTGCAAGGGCGTCGCGGCTCTATGACAGGCTTGTCGTCGCGGTGGCGGCGACGAGTTCGAAGGACCGGGCGATGTTCTCGTGCGAGGAACGCCTGGGGATGATCCGCGAGGACGTCGCCAAGGCGGGGCTCGCGAACGTAGAGGTGAAGGTGCTCGACTCGCTTCTCGTCGACTTCTGCCGCCGCGAGGGCGCGAAGGTCGTCATCCGCGGCGTCAGGGTCTACAGCGACTTCGAGTACGAGTTCCAGATGGCGCTGACCAACAGGAGGCTCGCGCCCGAGATCGAGACGCTGTTCATGATGCCGAGCGAGAGCCTGGCGTACGTGACGGCGTCGACCGTCCGCGAGATCGCCAGCTACGGCGGCGACACCGCGCCGTTCGTGACGGAGGCCGTGGAGAGGCATTTGCAGAAAAGAAAAGAGGAGAGAAAATGAAGCTATCATGCGACATCGCGTACGTAGGCGTCGACGACCACGACATCGACCTGTTCGAAGGGCAGTTCGAGGTCCCGCTCGGGATGGCCTACAATTCATACGTAGTGAAGGGCGAGAAGGTCGCCGTCATGGACACCGTGGACGTCCGCTTCGGTGACAAGTGGCTTGAGAACGTGTCCGCCGCGACGGACAGGGTTGACTATCTCGTGGTCCAGCACATGGAGCCGGACCACTCGGCGAACATCGCCCGCTTCGCCGCCGCGTACCCGGACGCGAAGATCGTGTCGTCCATGCCGGCGTTCGCGATGATGAAGAACTACTTCGGGACGGACTTCGCCGACCGCCGCGTCGTCGTCAAGGAGGGCGACTCGCTCGACCTCGGCGGGCGCTCGCTCGCGTTCGTCGGCGCGCCGATGGTCCACTGGCCCGAGGTGATCGTAACGTACGACGCGGCCACCAAGACGCTCTTCTCCGCCGACGGCTTTGGCAAGTTCGGCGCGAACGACGTCGAGGACCCTGAGGGGTGGGACTGCGAGGCGCGCCGCTACTACTTCGGCATCGTCGGCAAGTTCGGCGCGCAGGTGCAGGCGCTCCTCAAGAAGGCGGCGACGCTCGACATCGCCCGCATCTGCCCGCTCCACGGCCCGGCGCTCGAGACCCCGGAGGAGATCGCGCACGTCCTGAAGCAGTACCAGACGTGGAGCTCCTACGGCGTCGAGACCGACGGCGTCTGCGTCGCCTACACGTCCGTCTACGGCCACACCAAGGCCGTCGTCGAGAAATTCTGCGAGATCCTGAAGGCGAAGGGCTGCCCGAAGGTGGCGTGCGCCGACCTCGCCCGCGACGACATGTACGAGACGATCGAGGACGGCTTCAGGTATGGCCGCCTGGTCCTCGCGACTACGACCTACAACACGGGCGTGTTCCCGAAAATGGAGGAGTACATCCGCCACCTCCTGCGCCGCAACTACCAGGGGCGCAGGGTCGGCTTCATCGAGAACGGGACGTGGGCGCCTGCCGCGGCCAAGGGCATGAAGGCGCTTCTGGAGACCGCCAAGGACCTCTCGTTCTGCGGCAACGTCGTGACGGTGAGGGGGTCGATGACCGACGAGACGGTCGCGAAGCTCGAGGCCCTCGCCGACGAGATCCTCGCCGGCTGAAGGACGATTGACGCGAGGCGGCAGTGGCGAGGGAGAGGATAGCAAGGCACGTCGCGGAGCTTCCCAAGAGCGGAATCAGGAAGTTCTTCGACATCGTCGCGCAGTCGAAGGACGTGGTGTCCCTCGGCGTGGGCGAGCCCGACTTCGACACGCCGTGGCACATCTCCCGCGCCGCCGTCACCTGCCTTGAGAACGGCGGCACGCACTACACCTCCAACCTCGGCACCCCGCAGCTCAGGCAGGCGATATCCCGCTACCTCTCGCGCCGCTTCGGCGCGGAGTTCGCCTGGGAGAGCGAGATCCTCGCGACCGTCGGCGTGTCGGAGGCGATAGACCTGGCGATCCGCGCCCTCTGCTCGCCGGGCGACGAGGTGCTGTACCACGAGCCGTGCTTCGTCAGCTACCCCGCGACCGTGCGCCTCGCGCACGCCGTCCCAGTGGCAGTCGAGACGTCCGCGGACGACGCCTTCCGCCTGACCGCCGCCGCGCTCGAGCGCCGCGTCACCGGCAGGACGAAGGCCGTCCTCCTCAACTTCCCGTGCAACCCGACGGGCGCGACGCTGGAGCCGGACGAGATGCGCGCCATCCTGGAGGTCTGCGAACGGCACGACCTCGTCCTGCTGACGGACGAGGTCTACTCCGAGCTCGTCTACGACAGGGACGAGGAGGAAGTGGCGAAGAAGAGGCTGACGTCCTTCGCGTCGTTCCCCGAGTTCCGCGACAGGGTGGTCCTCCTCAACGGCTTCTCGAAGAGCTGGGCGATGACCGGGTACCGCCTCGGCTACGCATGCGGCCCGGCGGACGTCATCGACGCGATGATGAAGATCCACCAGTACGGGATAATGTCCGCCCCGACACTCGCCCAGGCCGCAGGCGTGGAGGCGATGGACCACGGCGACGCGGACGTCGCCAGGATGCGCCGCGAATACCGCCGCCGCCGCGACTTCCTCGCCGCCTCGCTCAACCGCATCGGCCTTCCGACGATCGTCCCGAAGGGCGCGTTCTACATGTTCCCGTCGATACGCCCCACGGGGATGACGAGCGAGGAGTTCGCGATTTCGCTTCTCAAGGGCCACGGCGTCGCGTGCGTGCCGGGCACCGCCTTCGGAAAGTGCGGCGAGGGGTTCGTCAGAATGAGCTACGCCACGTCCATGGACAAGCTGGCGGTCGCCGTCAGGCGCATCGGGGAGATGCTGTCGTGAAGGTCATCGCGGGACTTGGCAACCCCGGCGCGGAGTATGCCGGGACGCCCCACAACGCCGGCTTCGACGTCGTGGACCTCATCGCGTCGCGCATCGGCGCGACTTGGGAGGCGAAGCGCGCCTTCAAGTGCCTCATGGCGAGGGGCACGCTCGCAGGCGTGCCCGTGATCCTCGTGAAGCCGCAGACGTACATGAACCTTTCCGGCGACTCCGTCGCGCCCGTCGTCAGGTACCACAACGCCACAATCGCCGATCTCGTCGTGGTGCAGGACGACATCGACCTTCCGCTGGGCAGGATCCGCGTCAGGAAGAGCGGGTCCTCCGGCGGGCACAACGGGCTGAAGAGCATCATCGAGCGCGTCGGCTCCTGCGGCTTCGCACGCGTCAAGGTCGGCGTCGGCAAGGACAAGGAGAACGTCGTCGCCCACGTCCTCGGCAAGTTCGGCCCGGAGGAGCGCAAGGTCATGGACGCCTCCGTCGCCGCGGCGGCGGACGCCGTCGCCGCCGTCGTCTCGCAGGGGCCGGATGCCGCGATGAACGCCTTCAATGGATGGACGGCAGGCTGACATGGCGGAGATGAACCAGACCCCGGACGGCATGAGGACGCGCATCGCGTTCTTCGGGCGGCGCAACGCCGGCAAGTCGTCGCTTATCAACGCGCTCACCGGGCAGGACCTCGCGATCGTCTCCGACGTCCCCGGCACCACTACCGACCCCGTCTCCAAGGCGATGGAGATACTGCCCCTCGGCCCGTGCCTCGTGACGGACACAGCGGGGCTCGACGACGAAGGGGAGCTTGGCGCGATGCGCGTCGCGAAGACGCTTGCGGTTCTTGAAGTCGCGGATATCGCGGTAGTCGTTATCCCATGCGGCGAGTCGCCAGACGAGGCGGAGCGGAGGCTTCTCGCGGAATGCGAAAGGCGTGGCGTCAAGTCGATCATCGTCAGGAGCAAGCGCGACCTGGCGCCGGAGGTGCCTGTCGCGGAAGGGGAGATCCCCGTCTCCGCCGCGACTGGCGAGGGCGTCGAGGCCCTCCGCGTCAGCCTTTCCCGCGTGTCCGTGAAGGAGCCCGACCTCCCGCTCTTGGCAGATCTCGTCTCCCGCGGCGACATCGTGGTCTGCGTGTGCCCGATCGACGCATCCGCGCCGAAGGGGCGGCTCATCCTGCCGCAGCAGCAGGTCGTGCGCGAGCTCCTCGACCTCGGCTGCGTCGCCGTCGTCTGCCAGCCGGCGGAGCTGCCAGGAGTCTTTGCGCGCATCGGCGAGGGGAACGTCCGATTCGTCGTCACCGACTCCCAGGCGTTCAAGGAGGTTGACGCCGCGACGCCGAAGGGCGTGCCGCTCACGTCGTTCTCGATTCTGTTCGCGAGGCGCAAGGGCGACCTCCGCGCGCTGTGCGCCGGCGCGGCGGCCATGAAGTCCCTCAGGGACGGCGACAGGGTGCTGATCGCCGAGGGCTGCACGCACCACCGCCAGTGCGGCGACATCGGGACTGTGAAGCTCCCTCGGTGGATTTCAAAGTACACCGGGCGGAGGCTCGCGTTCGAGTTCTCTTCCGGCGGGACGTTCCCCCTCGACGAGGCGGACCTCCCCGCGCTCGTGGTTCACTGCGGCGGGTGCATGCTCACGCGCCGCGCGGTCATGGCGCGGATCGCCCGATGCGAGGCCGCCGGCGTCCCGATCGTCAACTACGGCGTCGCCATCGCGCTTATGCACGGCATGTCAGCGAAGCCCGGCTCCTGCATGGTGGAGAGGTGACCATGACGAACTACCACACCCACACCACCTGGTGCGATGGCGCGGACTCTCCGGAGAATGTCGTGCTTTCCGCAATCGAAAAGGGCTTCTCCGAAATCGGCTTCTCGTCGCACGCCATGCTCCCCGGCTCGCTTCTCGACTGGGCGCTTGACGCCGGGCGCGCCGTCGCATACGCGGCGGAGATACGCGCCCTCGCCGAAAGGCACGCCGGGCGCATCCGCGTCCTCTGCGGCGTAGAGGCCGACTACGTCCCCGGGATCTCCGACCCCGACCGCTCGACGTATGCGTTCATCGCGCCCGACTACATCATCGGCTCCGTCCATTTCGTGACGGCGCCGGACGGCGGACATGTCTGCGTAGACGAGTCGCCCAAGTCGCTTGCCGACGGGATCCGCGACCACTTCGGCGGAGACGTCGAGGCGTACATACGCGCCTACTTCCGGCAGCAGTGCGAGATGGCCGAGAAGTTCGACTTCGATGTCGTAGGACACCTCGACCTCGTGAGGAAGTTCAACGCGAAGCATCCGTATTTCGACGAGAACGCCGCATGGTATCGGGAGACGCTTGAGGGCGTCGCGGACTCGATTGCCGCGACGGGGAAGATCGTCGAGGTCAACACCGGCGCAATCTCGCGGGGCTGGATGGACGACGCGTATCCATCCGCCGACTTTCGCGGAATGCTCCGCGAGCGCGGCGTCCGGTTCGTCCTTTCCGCCGACGCGCATTCCGCGGCGGCGATCGACTGCGCGTTCGACCGCTTCTCCTCCGCCGAGCGCTATGTGACGCTCTAGGCCCGACCGAAGGGCCCTTTCAACTTTTCAACTTCCCTCTTCGCTTGTTTGTGGTAGAATGTAGTCATGAAACAGATCAAGAAGATTCACCTGTTGTTTGTCGCGCTGGCGTCAGTCGCGGCCTGTGCTGACTTCGCGCCGGATGGCGTGCCGTTCGTAGTGGCGGAGAAGGAGTGGCCGGCGGACGGCCTCGGCAACCACCGCGCCGTCGTGCGCGTGAACGAGCCCGTCAGGGTGGCGCGCGCCGTGCTGAAGTGGCGGCGCGTCGATCCGCAGCCGGAGATCAAGCGCGTCATCGTTCGTGACGCCGCGACGGGGAAGGACGCCGCGCATGTCGTCGCTCGCGACGTGACGGCGGAGTGCGGGGAGGTGCTGTTCAACCCGACCTCCGGCCCCGGCATATACTACATCTACTACATGCCGTACCGCGAGCGAAAGGGGTCGAGCGAGGGAAGGCACCAGCCGCTGTGGAACGACTACTTCCCGCCGGACTACTCGGAAGGCAGGAAGTGGCTTGACTCATTCGACGCGTGCCGTCCGCCGGTCGAGGCGGATGTCCTGCGCTTCGAGAGCCGCACGACTTTCGAGGCGTGGACGCCGATGGGACTTCGCGCGACGGCGGCGGAGACGGACGCCCTGCGCCGCGCGCATCCGGAGAACCCCGTTGTCTTCACCGAAGACCGCGCAAATCCAATCCATCCCGCGTCGTGGCTTCCGGCGAAGTGGGCGAAGGGCGCGGAGGCCCGCGATTCATTCAGCGGCACTGCGCTGAAGGACGAGTACTACGTGTGGCAGATTGCGCTTTGGACGCCCGGCGGTGCGCTGGAGGGCGTGAAGGTGGAGTTTTCGGATCTCGTGCGGGATGATGATGGGGCGGGGCGTCTCGGGCCCTCCCAGACAGCAAGCGTACAACAACAAGGTTGTGGATGCATTCAGGGGGTGGGAATCACCTGCTTCAACACGGAGGGCGTGAATTGGGACGGAAGGCCGATGGAGATAACGCTCGACGTTCCCGCGAACCGCGTGCAGCCGCTTTGGTGCGGCGTAATGGTCCCGCCGGACGCCGCGCCGGGCGTGTACCGCGGCACGGCGACGATCACGGCGAAGGGCATGTCTCCGCGCACGGTCGCGCTTGCCATAACCGTCGCCAACGAGACGGTGCGCGACCACGGCGACGGAGAGCTGTGGCGGCACTCGCGCCTTAGGTGGCTCAACTCGCGCATCGGCGAGGGCGACACGCCCACGCAGCCGTACAAGGCGATGACGTACAATCGCGAGGCGCGCGCGGTGGGCGCGTCGGAAAAGACATTGATGCTGACGGAAAGCGGACTTCCGGCCTCGATCAAGGTCAATGGACGCGAGGTACTGAAGTCGCCGATGCGGTTTGTGGTCGCGACGGAGAAGGGCGAAGCGGAGGCCGGCGCAGGGGCGTTTGCGCTGGAGAGCGCCGTGGACGGGCATGTCGCGTGGAAGGCGGAGTCTCGTGCGGACGGCATGGCGTTTACGGTGAATGGGCGGATGGAGTTCGACGGGCATGTGCGATATGTCGTGGAAGTGGCGACGGAAGGGGACGTCAAGGTGAAGGACGTGCGGCTCGTCACGGATTATACGCCGTACGCCTCGGCGTACCTGATGGGCGCGGCCTATATGGGGCGCGACGGCGGGAAGAGGCCGCAGGCGTATTCATGGGACTGGAAGAACGGCTGCTACGACAGCTACTGGACGGGCGGCGCGGAGGCGGGGCTGCACGTGGAGTTCCGCGGCGGCGCGTACCACGGTCCGCTGATTGCGGACAGGTCGTACAGCTACAAGCCGCCGGCGGCGTGGGCGAACGGAGGGAAGGGGCGAATCGAGTTCGGCGGTACGGACGGCATGACGGTCGTCGCGCGGACGGGCGAGACCGCGCTCTCCGCCGCGCCGCGCAGGTGGGAGTTCGACCTCAACATAACGCCCGTCAAGCCGCTAGACTTGAAGAGGCAGTTTTCGCAGCGGTATTTCCACGCCGACCCTGCGCGCTTCGACGAGGTCGCCGAGAAGACCGGCGCAAACATCGTGAACATCCACCACGCGCAGCTGCTGAATCCTGTAATCAACTATCCGTTCATCGTGCAGAGGGAGCTGAAGGAATACATCGCCGCGCAGCACGCGAAGAACCGCAAGGTGAAGCTCTACTACACGATCCGCGAGCTCACGAACCACACGGTCGAGCTTCAGGCGCTGCGGAGCCTTGGAGGCGAGGTGATCGCCCCCGGAAACGCGCACGGCGCGCCGTGGCTGTGGGAACACATGGGCGAGGGGTATCGTCCGGCGTGGTACGTGCGGATGTGGAACGGCAGCTATGTCGACGCGGCGTTCGTGCTGAGCCCTCACTCGCGCTGGATCAACTACTATCTTGAAGGCTTGCGCTGGATGTTCGAGAACTACGGGATCGACGGCATCTACATGGACGACGTTGCGTTCGACCGCACGGTGATGAAGCGGATGCGCCGCATCATCGAGAAGTACCGCCCCGGCGCACTCGTCGACCTCCATTCCAACACCGGCTACTCCAAGGGGCCGATGAACCAGTACACCGAGTTCTTCCCGTATGTTGACCGCCTGTGGTTCGGCGAGTCGTTCAAGTACGACCAGATGTCCCCCGACACGTGGTTCGTCACGTTCTCCGGGATTCCGTTCGGACAGATGAGCGAAATGCTGCAGGGCGGGGGCAACCGGTGGCTCGGCGCAGTCTACGGCACGACGCGCCGCTGCTACATGGACTTCTCCGCGGGCAATCCCGCCGCGATCTGGAAGGCGTGGGCGGACTTCGGGATCGAGAACGCGCGGATGTCCGGTTACTGGGACGAATACGCGTTCGCGAAGACCGACTCTCCGGACGTGAAGGCGACGGCGTTCATCCGAGGCGACAAGGCGCTCATCATCCTCGGAAATTTCGCGGCGGAGCCGCGCACCGTGAAACTCACGCTTGACGGCAGGTGGACCGGCAGACGGCGCCTGCAGCTCGTGGCGCGTCCCATTCCGGGATTCCAGGAAGGGCGCATCTTCGGCGTTGGCGAGCCGATTCCCGTTCCGGCCAAGCGTGGTTGGATGCTGGAGATGCGGTGACGGGCCCGGCCGACGGGCCTGATCCACACGGCTACTTCGCGACGCGGAACACCGTGAGCGAGAGCGGCGGCAACGTCTCGGCGACCACGCCGTCCTTCACCGTTGCCGCGCCCGAAGCCTCCTTGAGCGCCTCGCGGGCGAGCGGCGAATTGCTGGCGCGCGCGCCGGGTCCCGTGAACCACGTCTTCTGCGCCTGCGCGATCTTCTTCCCGGCAAGCGCGAGCGTGAGCGGCTGCGGCTCCTCCGAGCAGTTGACGGCCTTCACGACCACGGAACCGTCCGCATCGCGCACGGCGGAGAACTGGACTGCGCGGCACGCCTGGCCTTTCCTGGCCTTGAACCAGCGCGACGTCTGGTCGAACGCCAGCACCTCGCGTCCGCGGTTCTCGCTGAAGAGCTTCTGCACGTTCCAGCTGGGGTTCACGAAGTTGCCGTCGGTCATCGGATAGATGAGGTTGGGCTTCCATGCCGTGTGCTTCGCGTTCGCGAAGAGCGGCGCGTAGGCGGCGAGCTTCACCACGTCCGCGTTGCGCTCGAGGGCGCACATGAACGCCGCCTCGCCGATCGCGGCGCGCAGGTCACCCCAACGTCCAACGTCGGCTGTGACGGCGTACTCGCCCACGAAGACCTCGAACTCGCCGCGCGGGTAGGAGTCGTACATCTTCGCGCCGGTCGTCATGAACCAGTCGGGCGACTTGTAGTAGTGCTC
>Ga0310695_10001015_pt1 | contig 68261 bp, 58 predicted proteins | sample RumenRJG_04DNA_FD_203882 | JGI IMG/M metagenome (GOLD analysis project Ga0310695, IMG submission 203882) | Bovine rumen microbial communities from Lethbridge, Alberta, Canada - RJG_04 (v2) (version 2) | ecosystem: Host-associated > Mammals > Digestive system > Stomach > Rumen | place: Canada... | reverse complement strand
CTTGGTTTATGAAGGTTTGGTCGCTGACATTATACCAATAAAGGGAGGTCAATGCTCATTTATTTTTGGACTCCCGATAAATCAAGGTTTTAGAACAAAAAAGAGGTAGTATTTTTGACACTAGCTACAGTTTTCAGGAGGTAAAAGAAATGAAAAGAAGAACACAACTCATAGCAATGCTTACGAGCATCGTATTAGCCACGGGATTACTTGCTGGTTGCGGATCAGGCGGGGCAGCAGGGTCCACAGCGGCAGGATCATCAGCGGCCGCATCTTCAGCAGGGACATCTGCTGCAGGCTCAACTGCAAGCGGTGACACCCATGTAGTTAAGGATGCCAATGACAGAGAGGTGACAGTACCCAATAATCCCAAGGCGATCGCTGTAGGAGTTAGCGTTATGCCTCATATGATCTATGCGCTTCAGGGCAGAGGCGACAACATGGTGGCAATGACCAAGCCGGCCTTTACAGGCTACAAGGACTCCATTATGTATGCTATGTCACCGGAAATAGAGAAAGCCGTAGATACTACCTCTATGGGAGATAAGATCAACATGGAAGCACTCATGAAGCTTCATCCCGACATGGCCTTTATATGGCAGGGTGAAGAGGATAAGGCAGAACAGTTAGAAAGCATGGGGGTTCCCACTGTTATCTTAAAGTCCGCAAAGAACTGGGATGAGCTCAAGAGCCTTATAACAATGGCCGGAGATGCTCTTAACTGCCAGGATAATGCCAAGAAGCTTTGCACAATGATCGATGATACACAGAGTTTTGTAGCATCAAAGAAGGATGAGATATCAAAGCTTTCAGACAACGACAAGCCTAAGACCCTTCATTTCCAGTATGTTGAGCAACTTCAGATCTATGGCAAGGGAATTAACCCGGGAATTGCCGAGTCTGTAGGAGGACGTAATATCAAGCTTACAGGAAGTTCAGCAGATACTAACAAGCCAACGATGGAAGAGATACTCGAGTACAATCCGGACATTATCTTTATAAGTAATTTTGATGATTATACACCGGAAGACTTCTACAACAATAAGATCAAGGGCCAGGACTGGAGTCAGGTAAATGCAGTTAAAAATCACCAGGTATACAAGGTCCCCAAGGGATTATACAGATGGGCACCTCCCAACAGTATAGAAAAACCCCTCTATGTAAAATGGATGGCAAAGATCGTTCAGCCCGAGATTTTCAAGGACATTGATATGGATAAAGAGGTAAAAGATTTCTTCAAATCTTACTTCAACTATGATATTAAAGATGATCAGTTAACACAGATTCTTCACAAGGATATGAATAAATGATAAAAAACAATTCCTTTAAACTACTGATGATAGTGCTGGTTGTTCTTACGGTACTGGCTGTACTGGCAGCCTTCTGTATGGGTAACTATGCCATATCCGTCGGGGATGTAATTAAAATTCTTTTCTCACCTATCCTTAACATTCCGAAGAACTGGAGTGCCATGGAGGAAAATGTTATCTTCACTCTTCGGATGCCGAGAATAATCGGCGCAGTTCTGGTGGGCGGTGGCCTGGCTCTCTCAGGCGCATCATACCAGGGGGTTTTTAAAAACCCTCTGGTGGCCCCGGATCTGCTGGGTGTATCCACCGGAGCCTGTGTAGGCGCAGCGGTTGCAATACTCTTTAACTTCCATGCCGTTGGAGTTCAGATAATGGCATTTGTCTTTGGAATTGCAACAGTTTCTTTAACAACAATGATCCCGAGAATGGTACGTAATACGTCAATGACCATGCTTGTTTTGGCAGGCGTAATAGTGGGAGGACTTATGACCTCTATTCTTGGTATTATTAAGTACTTGGCGGATGCGGAAACTCAGCTTGCAGCCATAACATACTGGCAGATGGGAAGCCTCTCAAAGATAACAATGAATGATGTGTGTTTTATAGCCCCACCCATGATCGCCGCCATAATTATTATTATTTGTATAAGGTGGCAGCTGAATATCCTTTCACTGGGAGAGGCGGAAGCCACAGCCTTGGGAGTTAAGATTTCCACCGTCCGTGGTCTGATAGTGATCTGCGCAACGGTTCTTACAGCCAGTGCAGTCTGCATGTGCGGAACCATCGGATGGGTAGGTCTTGTTATCCCTCATTTTTCAAGGATGCTTGTGGGAGCGGATAATGTAAGAAGCATTCCGGCGGCATTTTTCTTAGGCGCCATATTTATGCTCATAATTGACACAGTTGCAAGATGCATTACAACAATGGAATTGCCCCTGAGCATATTAACCGGTATCATCGGGGCACCGTTCTACTTCTATGTCCTGAAGAGGCAGAGGATGAAATTATCATGAGTTTATTAAAGGTTAACGATCTTAAGTTTTATTACCATAAAGATAAAATAACATTCCATGATGTAAATATCACCTTGGAAAAAGGAGAGATACTTACTATACTGGGTCCCAACGGTGCCGGCAAAACTACGCTTTTAAACTGTCTTGCAGGGCTTATTACGCCGGTGTCGGGAGATATTTTCCTGGATGAGCGGAATGTAAATGATATTCCCCTCAGGGAAAAGGCACAGATCATAGGTTATGTAGCCCAAACCCATAATGCTGCATACTCCTATTCTGTTCGTGAGTTTATAGTCATGGGCCGGGCCCCCTACATGGGTATGATGGAAAAGCCGAAGAAAAGTGATTATGAGCTGACTGACCGTGTAATGACGGATCTGGGCATTGTGAAGTTCGCCGACCAGCCCTATACGGAGATAAGCGGTGGCGAGAGGCAGCAGGCTTTGATCGCCAGAGCTATAGTCCAGCAGCCGGAGATTATTATGTTTGATGAGCCGACCAATCATTTGGATTTTGGTAATCAGACCAGGATGGTCAGAAAGGTACGAAGTCTTTCACAAGAAGGATATGCCGTAATAATGACAACCCATATGCCTAATCATGCCATGTGGCTTGGAGGGAAGACGGCAATCTTAGACCGAAGCGGCAGATTAACGGTAGGGTATACTGATGAGGTTATTACTCAGGAGGTATTGGAAGATATATACCAGGAGAAGATCAGGATAGTCTATGTGCCTGAGGCCGGAAGAAAAATATGTATAATTGAAAGAGACGATTAATCCGAGTTTTCAACCTTCCTTAAGAGGGGCTTTCAAAATGGAAAGCTCCTCTTTCATATGTGTGAGATATTCATTGCCCAGGTACGAAAGCGAGGCATTCTTTCTTGTCAGGTAGCCGATATGCTGCTGACCCAGCTGTTCCTTAAGAGGTACAGCGATTATAATATTATTTCGATCCCTAAAGAAGAAATCCGAATTACTGTTCGGCAGATCGACTCCGATACTGACAGCGTCACTGCCTCTTATAATGGCGAGCTTGGTGCTTCGGTCATTAACATGGATGTTCTTTCCTAAAGACTGATAAAAGAGGATCTCTTCAGTATAAGGATTGGGTTCGCTTTCCTGGTCATAGGTAATAAAAGGATAATCTTCCAGATCATCGAGAGAAACAGATTCCCTTGATGCCAGGGGGTGGTTTTTCCTGAGAAAAACATAAGAGTCCAGCTGTGCAAGCTCATGAAATTCCAGATCATAGTTAAACAATGCCTTTTGAATCGGGTTCAGTTGGCTGTTTAAGAATACTGCCACACCAAGTTCGCTTCTGCCGTTGTGGATATCGTGGAACAGCGTCAAGGTGTCGGTCTCCCTAATGGAAAGATCATAATCCGGATTTGAAAATGAATTAAGCAGAGTAATAAAAGCACGCACGGCAAAGGGAAGGTGCTGGGTCGATACCGAAAAATATGTATGAACCAGATCCCTGGACTTATAGCGGTTAGTCAGATAATCCGTCTTCTCAACGATCTCTTTGCAGTATTTTAAAAAATCCTCGCCATCAAATGTGACTACCACACCTCTGGGAACTCGTTCAAAAATCTTAATACCAAGTTCCTCCTCAGTTTCCTTAACCGCAGCAGATAAGGCGGACTGGGTCATATAAAGAGATTTGGCTGCAGCTGTAATGGATTTGTGGTTGGCTATTTCAATGATATATTTAAGGTTCTGAAGTTTCATTTGTTTTTTTCTTTATTAATATGTAATTGATAAGGTTTATAGACAAGGATATTATATATCCTATCCCTGTTGTTGGCAAAGTCTTTTAATGGTATAATAATCTACATTGTAATCCCTCTTTGACGGAATGAAGTGACAGTGGGCAGGGATGTTTTCCCTGCCCTTTATTTTTTATAACATAGCGAAGCGAAACCTCTGGAAATCTTTGCGGTATTGTTTTTATTTAAGCTGTGTTTTAAAATAACAGAAGGATTACCCTGAGAGGATATGAAATGAAGATGGAAAATGAAAGAATATAGTTTTGAGAGTGACAGAAAGAAAATACCCGAAGCGATTGACTTTATCCGAAGCAGTCTGCAGAAAAAGGGCTCTAAAAGAAAGCACATTGTACGATCACTGCTTGCGGCGGAAGAGATACTTGAAAAGATCTGCGAGGTTGCCGACGAGGGAAGTATGATCACTATCAGTATGAGTTTTTTTCTTAATGACGTTAAGATCAGGTATAGTGCAAAAGGCGGAGAGTTTACTGTTGCTGATATTAAGCAAAAACTTCTCTTTTCGGAAGATTCTGTACCGGATGAGAAGGCGAATGAGGCTATGGAAGGACTCATTGCCAGACTTTTCGACGGCAGTTTAAACGTAAGATGTGATAAAGGAAAAATATCGGTTACACAGATAGTAGTAAAGTCACCATACAGAAAGCTGGTGGTAACTGTTGGGGCACTTGTTACAGGCATTCTGGCAGGACTTATTCTGCAAAGCGCAGTACCTGCTGAAATCGCCGGCTTTTTGATCAATAACATTTTTACGCCTGTATATACTGTTATAATGAACGCCCTAAAGATGATCGTAGCACCTCTGGTGTTTTTCTCAATTGCCAGCAGTATTGCAGATTTTTCCGATATCAAGTCCTTGGGAAGAATTGCCGGAAAAGTAGTAGGGATGTATCTTTTTACATCCATGATCGCCATCGGTGTCGGTTATTTTACCTATTCCCTGTTCCCCATCGGGAACCCGGGTCTGGCACAGGCGGTGGATGCCGATGCAGCGTTATCAACTATTCAAAAGGGGGCTTCTGCCACGATATCTATTAAGGATACACTTGTGGGAATCGTGCCGACGAATATCATTACTCCCTTCCAGAACTCGGATATGCTGCAGATCATTTTCATTGCTGTATGTCTGGGGCTTGCCACGGCGGCACTTTCCAAGGCTGCTCCCATGGCAAAAGACTTTGTGAAAACGATGAATATGGCCTTTTCCAAGATTACGGAAGGTATTGTCTCCTTCATGCCGCTGCTGGTATTTTGTTCCATGGCCAAGATGATGGCTACTATGAATCTGAAATCTTTCGAGGGAGTGATAACATGGATTCCTGTCGTTTACCTCGGCGATGTAATAATGATTCTTGTATATATGGTTCTTCTCCTTTTAGTGGCAAGGCTGAATCCCATAAAGTTCATCGGCAAGTATTATCCGGCGATGATTTCAGCATTTACCCTGTCATCCAGCAATGCAGCGCTTCCGTCTTCCATCCGCCAATGTAGGAAGCTGGGCATTTTTGAAAAGATTTATTCTTTTTCCCTGCCCCTCGGAGCGACGATCAATATGGACGGAAGTTGCATCACTCTCATGATCTCCGCCCTGTTTTTCGCAAATGTATATCAGCTGCCCATTAACGGGACAATGCTGCTTCAGCTATTTGTCGAGATAATGGTATTGTCTGTAGGCGCACCCGGTGTTCCCGGCGGTAATCTTGTCTGTCTGACACTGCTTATACCACAGATTGGTGTTCCGGCAGAAGCAATCAGTCTCTTGATAGGATTATATCCGCTTATTTCCATGATGCAGACTATGGCCAACGTTACGGGGGATGCGGTCGTGACGACTATAGCGGCCAAAAGCGAAAAGATGGTGGATATTGATGAATTTAACAGGTAGTTTACGGGTGTAAAACGAATAATAAATCAAAAAACCCCGGATCGGACAAAAAACCGAGTTGTGAAAAGAGCACAATGGTAAAAAAATATGTAAAAATTGACATTGTTAAAGTTGCACAAAATCGATGGCTTGAAATTATTCAAAAAAACTAGGAGAAATAAAATATGACTTACGAGATAATCCATGAGATCTTTAACAGCTGTTCCGGTAACCAGATGAGGGATATTTTCTTTGATGAAAAGGACTTCGAAAGCGTTGAGGATCTTGAAAAATACGTTCGGGCAAAACATGACGGCAAGGTGGGGGATATGGAACGCACCGACCTTCCCGATGGCGGTATAATCTTTGATTACATAATCGGAAACGTTAAGCAGAGGCATTCGTTTACCCCCATTGGCTAAAAAGTGCAAAATGTAAAAAAGTCTTTGAAAAACCTTTATAAAAATTGCATAAATTATCTTGACTTATCCCCCCGTAGAGGATATAATCTCAACATACGCATATGCTTAGGGGAAACTATGTGTTGATATTGCTTGGGTTTAGCTACTAGGAGGATTGTTATGTCAAAAACTATTGCTGTTGCCGGTAAGGGCGGCGTAGGTAAGACCACCACATGCGGACTGCTGATTGACTATCTTTGTCGCCACGGTAAGAAACCGGTTCTTGCGGTAGATGCAGATGCTAATTCTAATCTTAATGAGGTTCTTGGCGTTGAAGTAGAAGCTACTCTGGGTGAGATCAGAGAGGAGATCGCCAATGCCGAATTATCCCTTGATAATCCTATTCCTTTGGGAATGTCTAAACAAGATTACGCTAATTTCAAATTTAATAGTGCTCTTATAGAGGAAGATGATTTTGACATGCTTGTAATGGGTCGTACCCAGGGTAAAGGATGTTATTGTTATGTAAACGGAGTGCTCCAGGCGCAGATTCAGAAGTTTGCCGGGAACTATCAATACATCGTTGTTGATAACGAAGCCGGTATGGAGCACATAAGCAGAGGACTCCTTCCTCATGTTGATATAGTTATTCTGGTAAGTGACTGCTCCAGAAGAGGGATTCAGGCGGTAGGGCGAATCGCCAAGCTCATCAAAGAGATCGAGCTTAATCCCAGTGCCGTGAAGCTCATTGTTAACAGAGCTCCCGACGGCAAGTTGAGCGATGGTATATTGGAAGAGATTCAGCTGCAGGAGCTTGACCTTGCAGGGGTACTTCCCCACGATGAGGACGTATATGAATTCGATTGCGAGGGCAAGCCTACTGTACAGCTGCCGAAAGAATCCCGTATGAGGGTTGAATTGGAGAAGATCCTTGATTCGTTAGAACTGTAGGTTTTAATTTTTCGGAGAGGCGAGTGGGCAGCTTCGGAATTAAGATATAAAAATGTTCCAGTAAAGGACGTAAAGTAATTAAAGGAGGTCTATATGGAAGAATTCAAATTAACAACTATTGAGGAGTTTGAAGCGGAAACTAATAAACTCCTCGAGACAGGCAAGAAGGTTGGTGCTGACTCTTGGCAGCAGAGAGTTGTCAATCAGACACCACACTGTAAGTTTGGTGAGCAGGGTATCTGCTGTAGAATCTGTTCTATGGGTCCCTGCCGTATCACACCTAAGGCACCCCGCGGTATCTGCGGTTGCGATGCTGACGGTATCGTAGCTCGTAACTTCCTTAGATTTACAGCAGGTGGTACAGCTACTCACTCAGACCATGGTCGTGAGATCGCTTACACTCTTATGGAAGCTAGTCCGGATGGCCCTTACGAGGTAAAGGATCCTGAGAAGCTCCTTGTTATCGCTAAGGAGTGGGGCGTTGAGACAGAAGGCAGAGACATCTACGATGTTGCTCACGAAGTAGCAGAGTTAGGTGTTATGGAATATGGTAAGGTTAGAGGATTCCAGAGATGGATCAAGAGAGCTACTCCCGAGCGTCAGAAGACATGGGAAGAGCAGGGCATCGCTCCCAGAGCTATCGACCGTGAGGTTGTTACAGCTATGCATATGACTCATATGGGTAACTCTTCTATGCCGGAAGCTCTTATCAGACAGGCACTTCGTTGCGGCCTTTCTGATGGATGGGGCGGATCCATGATGGGTACCGAGTTCTCAGACGTACTCTTCGGAACACCTCACGAGATGGAGACAGAGGCTAACCTCGGTGTTATGAAGGAAGACTGCGTTAACATTATCGTTCACGGACATGATCCCTCACTTTCCGAGATGATCGTTAAATATGCAGAGACTCCTGAGATGGTTGCTTACGCTAAGGAGCAGGGTGCTAACGGAATCCAGATTTCAGGTGTTTGCTGTACATCAAACGAAGTAACTATGCGTCACGGAATTCCTATGGCAGGTAACTTCCTTGCACAGGAGAACGTAGTACTTACAGGTGCTTGTGAAGCTATCGTAGTAGACGTTCAGTGTATCTTCCCTGCATTAGGACCCTTAAGCAAGTGCTTCCATACTAAGTTCATCACAACATCTGATATCTGCCGTCAGCCGGATTCAGAGTTCATTCACTTCAAGCCCCACAATGCTAAAGAGAATGCTATCGCGATCATTAAGATGGCATGTGAGAACTTCAAGAACAGAAAGAAAGAATTAGTATACATTCCTCAGATGAAACAGAAGGCTGTTGTCGGATACTCTTGCGAGGAGATCATCCATAAGCTTGACGGAGTTACCAACTCTAACGTTGACGAGATGGGTACATACAAGCCCCTCGTTGAGTGCGTTAACTCAGGTGTTCTTCGTGGAGCAGTTGCTATGGTTGGATGTAACAACCCGAAGCAGAGAGCAGACTTCATGCATGTAGAGCTTATGAAGAAACTCATTGCAAATGATATTATCCTTGTATTATCAGGATGTTCAGCACAGGCTGCAGCTAAGGCAGGTCTTATGGATCCCAGAGCTAAGGATCTTTGCGGACAGGGCCTTAAGAGAGTATGTGAGCTTGTTGGTATTCCTCCTGTACTTCATATGGGATCATGCGTTGATATCAGCCGTATGATGCGTCTCGTTTGCGACCTTGCAAAGGATATGGGATGTGAGACATATGAGCTTCCTGTAGTAGGATGTGCTCCCGAGTGGATGTCAGAGAAGGCTGTATCTATCGGTAACTACGTTATCGGTACAGGTATCGATACATTCCTTGGAATTAATCCTTACACAGCAGGTTCAGAGACAGTTGAGGGAATCCTTAAGGGCAGCGTTACAGAGATGTGTGGTGCTAAGTACTTTGAAGAGCATGACCTTGACAAGCTGGCTCAGATGATGATCGACAGGATCGAAGAGAAGAGAGCAGCTTTAGCAAGCTGTAACTAATCAGAAGGGTTGTGACTTACAATGAAGATTGCTGTTACAGGCAAGGGCGGAGTAGGAAAGACTACTTTATCATCAACCTTAGCCCGGTTATATGCCGAAGAAGGCAGGAGTGTCCTGGCGGCGGATGTGGACCCGGATGCTAATCTGGGATTGGCACTGGGCTTTACGGAAGAGGAACTTGACTCCATAACCCCTATTTCTAAGATGAGGGAGCTGGTGGAGGAGCGAACAGGCGCAAGTTCCAGCGGACTGGGACAATTCTTCAGGCTTAATCCTAAGGTGGATGACATACCGGATAAGTTCGCTAAAGAATGTAACGGGGTTAAGCTTCTTGTACTAGGAACGGTAGAGACGGCTAACAGCGGATGTGTCTGTCCCGAGCATGTAATGCTTAAACGTATCATTTCCCATCTTTGCATTCAGGATCAGGATGTAGTGGTCATGGATATGGAAGCAGGACTGGAGCATCTGGCAAGGGGTACCACCGAGGACATGGATCAATTCATAGTAGTGATTGAACCCGGTGCCCGGAGCGTACAGACTTACAAGAATGTAAAACGTCTTGCGCTTGATTTGGGAATAGAACGTGTCAGCGTTGTAGCCAACAAGGTCAGAAATGAAGCTGATGAAGAATTTGTAAAGAGTCACATACCCCAGGAAGATTTACTTGGATTCATTCATTTCAACGAAGATGTTGTTAATGCGGACAGGCAGGGAGCTTCTCCCTATGATATGAGCGAAGGAGCTACAGCCGAGATTCGCAAGATCAAAGAAAAAATAGATAACATGTTTAATGAACGTGCTTAACGAATAGGAGGAAATACATTGAGATTACTTGACAGAGTTTTTAATGGTGCTGACACCATTTACGAACAGACAGTAAAAGCAGTAGATGAAGCAATTGCAAAGTACGGCGCTGATAAGGCGGTTTCACTTCCCGACACAGCATTTGCACTTCCCTGCTACTATGCAGTAACAGGTATTAAGGTAACTACACTTGGAGAGATGAAGGAAGCTTGCGAATTCCTTAAGAACTCCAATACAAGAAATCAGCGTCTTGCTGATGGTTTCACATCAGGTATCGCTACAGCTATCGGCGCTGAGTTTACAGAGACTATTAAGTATATTGAGGGCAATCCTTATGAAGATCCCATCGTAGCTCATTTCTCAGATGCTATGGTTCGTGAGCTTGGTCTTCCCCTGGTTACAGAGGATATCCCCGGTGTTGCAGTATTCATCGGTGAGGCTCCCTCAACTCAGGAATTATGTGATCTGATCAAGCAGTATCAGTCACAGGGTATCTTCGTAGCTTTAGTTGGTAAGTGTATCGACCAGGCTGTTGAAGGTAACGCTAAGCTTGGATTTAACGTACGTTGTACACCTCTCGGATATCATATCGAGTCAGTTGTTCATATCGTTAGTGTTGCTTTAAGAGCAGGTCTTATTTTCGGTAACATTACACCGGGACATAATGAAGAGCTTAAGGCATACACAATGAAGAGAGTTAAGGCTTTCGTTAACGCTTACGCACCTGTTGATGACGTTACAGTTGCATTTGGTGCAGGCGCTATCGCTTACGGCTTCCCGGTTATTTCAAATGATACTAATGACCTTAAGCCGGTACCGAAGTCAATCGTTATCCAGCCGGATACACTTAAGTTCAACGCTACATCTATTGAAGCAAGAGATGTAAGAGTTAAGATTTCTAACGTTGATATTCCTGTTCCCTACGGCTCAGCTTTCGAGGGTGAGATCATACGTAAGGGTGACATGAAGATCGAGGCCGACGGTTCCAGAATGGACTGCTTCGAGCTTGTACAGTCTAAGCCGCTTGCAGAGGTTGAAGATCATAAGATCGAAGTATTCGGTGATGACTTTGATAAATATGAAGACGGAACAAAGATTTCCATGGCTATTATCGCAGAAGTTGCCGGTAAGAACATGCAGACAGACTTCGAGTCAGTTATGGAGCGTAAGTTCCACGCATTTATCAACTGTGCAGAAGGTATCATGCATACAGGTCAGAGAGATATGATCCGTATCCGTGTATCCAAGGATGCATTTAATGAAGGCTTCAGAGCTAAACACTTCGGTGAGATCCTCTACGCTAAGTTAAAGAGCGAGTATGACGCAGTTGTTGATAAGTGTCAGATTAAGATCTACATCGGTGAGGAGACAACAAAGCTTCGTAACGAGCTTGCTATTCCTACATTTGATAAGAGAGATGAGAGACTTGGTTCTCTTACAGACGAGAGTGTTGACGAGTTCTATACATGTATCCTCTGCCAGGCATTCTCACCCAGCCATGTATGTATCGTTACACCAGAGAGACTTGGTCTTTGCGGTGCAGTTTCATGGCTTGATGCTAAGGCTACTCATGAGCTTGATCCTAACGGACCCTGCCAGATCGTTAAGAAGGAACATGTTATCGATGAGAGAGTAGGACGTATCGAAGAGGTTAACGAGGCTGTTAAGAAGTACTCACAGGGTGCTCTTGAAGAAGTTACACTTTACTCTATCATGGAAGATCCCATGACCTCATGCGGATGCTTCGAGTGTATCTGCGGTATCGAGCCCATGTCTAACGGTGTTGTTATCGTTAACCGTGAGCATACAGGAGTTACACCTGTTGGTATGACATTCTCAGAGCTTGCAGCTATGACCGGTGGTGGAGTTCAGACTCCCGGATTCATGGGACATGGTAAGCATTTCATCGCTTCCAAGAAGTTCATGAAGGCTGAAGGCGGAATCCAGAGAATCGTTTGGTTACCAAAGGCTCTTAAAGAGCAGATAGCTGACAAGCTTAATGCTACAGCTAAGGAGCTTTACGGAATTGATAACTTCACAGACATGATCGCAGACGAGACAGTAGTTGAGGGCGATCCCGAAGCTCTGATGAACTTCCTTACAGAAAAGGGTCATCCGGCACTCAGCATGGATCCGATGATGTAAGCTATGTCATAAGGTGCCGCAGGCAGATTCCTTATGACATGGCGACATGCCGCAGGCATGTTGGTTTAATAAGATTTTCCAAGCACCCTCTTTCCCTATTTTGGGGGGAGAGGTTGCTTTGCGAAATAAATTGTCAAAATTTTAACAAGAAGGAAGGTAGATTTCTATGACACTTTATGAAAGAATCTTTGCAGGTTCAGATGCTGTTTATGGATTGACTGTGGGGGCGATTGATGACGCAATTGCTAAGTACGGTGCTGACAAAGCTATCTCATTTCCCGAGACGGCATATTGTCTTCCCTGCTACTATGCAGTTACGGGACAGAAGATTAAGACACTTGCTGAATTAAAACAGGGATGTGAGACATTAAAATCCCTTAATTCTGCTGAGACAAGAGAAGCGAACCCCTTACTTTCGGGAGTTGCCACAGCACTTGGCGCTGAATTTTTGGAGGCGCTGAAGTATATTGATGGAGCGACTCCGTATTCTGCACCCTATTACGGACATCTTCCCGATGCAATCATCCGTGGATTAGGCGTACCCCTTGTTACAGGGGATATCCCCGGAGTTGCGGTTATCATCGGAGAGGCTCCTACAGCAGAAGAGGGTGTTGCGCTCATTAAGAGCTACCAGGCACAGGGTATTCTTGTTACCTTGGTTGGCAAGATTATTGAGCAGGCACAGAGCCTGGGTTATAACATGAGCTATGATGTAAGGGTGGTTCCTCTCGGACAGGATATTACTTCGGTTATCCATGTAGTATCGGTGGCATTACGAGCAGCACTTATCTTTGGTAACGTTACACCGGGAGATGCTGCCGGACTTATGAAATATACGGCAGAGAGGATTCCTGCATTTGTTAATGCTTTCAAGCCTATTGACGATGTGGTTCTCTCAGCGGGTGCAGGAGCTATCGCTCTTGGATTCCCCGTTATCTCCAATGAGACAGAGAATATTACAGAAGTACCCAAGGCATTGCTTTCCGAGCCTGACGTATCCAAGTTCAATGCCCTTTCGCTTGAGACAAGAGAGATCAAGATCAAGATCACCAATATTGATATCCCGGTTGCTTATGCATCCGCATTTGAAGGCGAGATTATACGTAAAGGCGACATGAAGGTTGAAGCTGACGGCTCAAGAGTAGATTGTTTCGAGCTTGTTCAGGCAAAGGATCTTTCTGAAGTAGAGGATCATAAGATAGAAGTTATCGGCAAAGATCTTGATGAATTTGAGGACGGAGCCAAGATCGAGATGGCTATTATAGCGGAAGTTGCAGGCAAGAGCATGCAGACTGATTTCGAATCAGTTATGGAACGTAAATTCCATTCCTTCATCAACTGTATCGAAGGCGTTATGCATACCGGCCAGAGAGATATGATCCGTATCCGTGTATCCAAGGATGCATTTAATGCAGGATTCAGAGCTAAGCATTTTGGTGAAGTGCTTTATGCGAAACTGAAGAGTGAATACGAAGCGGTTGTTGACAAGTGCCAGGTTACTATCATTACAGATCCGGCCAAGGTTACGGAACTTCGCCACAGCCTTGCTATACCTACATTTGATCACAGGGATGAGAGACTGGGGTCTATGACGGACGAGAGTGTAAATGAATTCTACACATGTATCCTTTGCCAGGCATTCTCACCCAGCCATGTTTGCATCATTACTCCTGAGAGACTGGGACTTTGCGGTGCTGTTTCATGGCTTGATGCTAAGGCTACCAACGAGCTCGATCCCAACGGACCCTGCCAGGTGGTAAAGAAAGAGCATGTTATCGATGAAGCTGTAGGAAGATATGAAGAAGTAGATGAGGCGGTTCATAAGTATTCACAGGGCGCATTAGAGCACGTTACACTTTACTCTATCATGGAAGATCCCATGACATCCTGCGGATGTTTCGAGTGTATCTGCGGTATCGAGCCCATGAGTAACGGTGTGGTTATCGTTAACCGTGAGCATACAGGTGTTACACCTATCGGTATGACATTCTCTGAACTTGCATCCATGACCGGCGGCGGAGTTCAGACTCCCGGATTCATGGGACACGGTAAGCATTTCATCGCTTCCAAGAAGTTCATGAAGGCTGAGGGCGGATTCGAGAGAATCGTATGGCTGCCCAAGGCATTAAAGGAGCAGATTGCTGACAAGCTTAACGCTGCAGCTAAGGAAGTATACGGCATTGATAATTTCACGGATATGATCGCTGATGAGACTATCGCTGAAGACGCAGAGGCACTGATGAATTTCTTAACAGAAAAGAATCACCCGGCGTTGAAGTTAGAGCCACTGATGTAAGCGCATAATGAGGATCAAGGACATACGCTCGAGCCAAGCTCGCTTGAGCGAGAGCGTATGGCTTTGAGACTCTAACGTATTATGCGCTAAAACACCCAAAATTTATGATATTTTCATACATTTAGAACCACCATTTTTATTGACATTTCGCAGGTTTTTCGATATAATGTTTTACGGTGTTACGCCGACGCCGATATAGTTTTTTTAATGATGAAACGGCTAAGACCGTCGCATTATGTGCTTAGGGGTATATGCATAAGCTGATTGCATATACGTTGCTTATAAATAAGGTTTTTTTAAGCGAAACAAAAGGAGGACAAAAAATGGCTTTTAAACCCGCATCACAGAAATTTAATGCTACTATCAACCAGGTTGAGATCGGTAGCGGAGACAAGAAGATCACTCTCGGAGGAGAATGTACATTACCATTCTATACCTTCGATGCTGAGATTCCCAATGCTCCCAAGGTAGGCGTTGAGCTTACAGACCTTGGTATCGACGAGACATTACCGGGAATCAAAGAATTCTACGCAGGCGCTTCTACTGTTGCTGAGCAGGCTGCTAAGGCTGCTACTATGGAAGGAGCAGACTTCATTTCAATCAGATTTGAGGGTGCAGATCCCAACGGCGAGAACAAATCAGTTGAAGAGTGCGTAGAGATCGCTAAGGCAGTTGCAGCTGCAACAGATATGCCCTTAGTTATCTGCGGATGTAAGAATGTAGAGAAGGATGCAGACCTTTTCAATAAGATTGCAGAAGCTCTTACAGGAAAGAATGTGTTATTCCTTGCAGCTAAGGAAGAGAACTATAAGACAGTAGGTGCTTCAGCAGGTCTTGCTTACAACCAGAAGGTTGGTGCTGAGTCAGCCGTTGATATTAACCTTGCTAAGCAGCTTAACGTAGTACTTGGACAGCTGGGCGTTAAGAACGATACTATCGTTATGAACGTTGGTACAGCTACAGCTGGATACGGATTTGAGTATGTTGTATCTACAATGGACAGAGTCAAGGCCGCAGCACTTTCTCAGAATGATGCAGCTTTGCAGATGCCTATTATGACACCTATCGCTTCAGAGACATACAATGTTAAGGAAGCTGTTGTTTCAGAAGAGGATTTCCCGGAGTGGGGAGACCGTGAGACAAGAGCTATCGACATGGAAGTTGCAACTGCAGCAGCATGTCTTGCATCCGGATCTAATGCCGTTATTTTAAAGCATCCGGTATCAGTTGCTACCATTTCAAAATTCATCAAAGAGTTAATGTAATTGAAAGCGTAAGGAGGATAATATAATGGCATTAAAAGGTCTTGATATTTTTAAATTAACACCAAAAACAAACTGTAAAGAGTGCGGTAATCCCACATGTATGGCTTTCTCTATGAAGGTTGCACAGGGTGCCGCTCAGTTGGACGCTTGTCCCCATATTACTGATGATGTTAAGGCTCAGCTTGCTGAGGCTACAGCTCCCCCGATGAAGACCATCAAGGTTGGTGAGCATCAGATGGGTGGAGAGACAGTTCTCTGCAGACATGAGAAGACATTTGTTTCTAAGACATTATACGCTGTTGCATTAAACGATACTATGGATGATGCTACAGTAGACGCTAAATTAGAAGATATTAAGAAAATTGACTACGACCGTATCGGTGAGAGAATGTACGTTGAGTTCCTTTATGTTAAGCATGAAGGCTCAGACGGAGCTAAGTATGTTGACCTGGTTAAGAAGTGTGCAGGCCTTGCAAGAAATCTCATCCTTGAGGTTGAGGATGCTGACCTTGCTAAGCAGGCCGCTGCAGCAGCAGGTGGAGAGTGCATTATCAACGGTGCTACACCGGCTAACTTCGAGGCTATGAGTGCAGCAGCTACTGAGGCTAAGGCTGTTCTCGGCGTTAAGGCAGGAAGCCTTGATGAATTATACGATACAGTAGCAGCTATCGAGAAGCTTGGTAACAAGAACCTTGTTCTTGATGCTACAGCTGATACTATTAAGGCTACATTTGAGAACGTTGTTCAGATAAGAAGAGCAGCATTAAAGAATAACGACAGAACCTTCGGATATCCTACTATCGTTAAGGTAGCTAAGCTTGCTAAGGATGATGACAAGATGCAGGAAGCTCTTGCTTCACTCTTCACAGTTAAGTTCGGTTCCATCGTTGTTATGCAGACTATGTCATACGCTCAGGCACTTCCTCTTTACGGACTCCGCCAGAACGTATTCACAGACCCGCAGAAGCCTATGACAGTTGAGCCGGGTATCTATCCCATCAATGGTGCTACACCTGATGATATCTGTGCTACAACCGTTGACTTCGCTCTTACATACTTCGTTGTATCTGGCGAGTTAGAGCGTTCAGGTAAGCCGGTTAACCTTCTTATCTCTAATGCAGGTGGTATGTCAGTTCTTACTGCTTGGGCTGCAGGTAAGCTTTCAGCTTCTACCATCGCTAAGTTCTTTGAGGAGCAGGATATTGCAGGTAAGATTAATAGCAGAAAGCTTATCATCCCCGGTAAGGTTGCTGTTCTTAAGGGCGAGATCGAGGCTAAGCTTCCTGACTGGGAGATCATCGTAGCTCCTAACGAAGCAGTACAGCTTGTTAAGTTTATGAAAGACCTTGCTTAATTGGTCTTAAATATAATTAATTACTTACTTTGAGAGGAGAGTTTTAATGGGTAAATTTATCGTAATCGGAGAAAGAATTTCTACAACAGCTCCATCTATGAACAAGGCTTTAACAGAGAGAGATCCCGAGCCTATCATTAAGAGAGCAAAAGAGCAGATCGCTGCCGGCGCAGATTACATCGATGTTAACATCGGACCTGCTGAGTCAGACGGAGAGGATCGTATGAAGTGGGCAGTACAGCTCATTCAGTCAGAGTGTGACAACATCCCCCTTGCTCTTGATACTTCAAATGCTAAGGCTATCGAGGCTGGTATTTCTGTTTACAACAGATCAAAAGGTAAGCCCATCGTTAACTCAGCAGATGCAGGAGATCGTATTGGTTACATCGACCTTGCAGCAGCTAATGATGCTATCTGTATCGCACTTTGCTCAAAGGGCGTAGTTGCAGCAGATAATGACGAGCGTATGGCATTCTGCCAGGAGATGCTGGAGAAGGGTCTTGGACTTGGAATGGAAGCAGAAGATCTTTGGTTTGACCCCTTATTCCTGGTTATCAAGGGAATGCAGGACAAGCAGATGGACGTTCTTGAAGCTATCAAGATGATCAGCGACATGGGACTTAACACAACTGGTGGTCTTTCCAATAACTCCAACGGTATGCCCAAAGAGCTTAGACAGATCTTTGACTCTAACCTCTTAGCTATGGCTATCATGAACGGATTTACATCCGCTATCGTTAATCCTAACGATAAGAGACTTATGGAGACAGTAAGAGTAACCAACATCATCAGAAATGAGGTTCTCTACGCTGATTCATGCTTAGACGATTTAAAATAAACCATTAGGTTGTATGCGGCGGGGATGAATGTTTCATCCCCGCTGTTTTTAGCAATAGCGCTATTTCAATAATAATAAGAGGTTCTTTAAGTATGAACGTAGATGAAAAGAATAACAAAGAGCGCCTTCCCTTTGAACACTACAAGGCCCTCTATGAGAAGATGGACCCGGTAGAAGCAGCGCAGCGCTGCAGGGTTCCCTATGATCCTGAGAAACATGAGTTTACCATTACACTCATGAATAAGGCCTATAAGGTTACTCATCCGGATTATGTTATTACTCCGGTGGAAGATGACGGGACCTACCATGCTTTAACGGAGTATAATCCTGCAGAGATCCTTATCCTTCGTTATCTACTTGAGGGCGTAAACAAGGATCCGGGTCCGGAGAAGAAGGCATATGCAGATATGCCCTGGGGAGAGGTTTATCTCCAGCAGTTTACCGGAAGATGCATTCAGAGGCTCGCATTTACCTACGGTTTTAAACTGGATAAATTCTCCGAAGCCATGGAGAAGATGGGGGCAGAGAAGGTGGACATGGGAGACGTGGCTTACAGGCTGGAGTTTCTGAATAATCTGTATGTGTATTACATTTTGTGGGCTGCGGACGACGAGTTTCCGCCCTCGTCCCAGATACTATTCTCGGATAATTTTGAATATGCTTTTAAGGCAGAAGATATGGCGGTTGTAGGAGACATTTCCATAGGCGCCATGAAACGTATGTGAAGCTAATGAAGAAGGTTCACATGATGAAAAAAGCAAGGGATATAAAGGAGGAGGAAAAATGGGAGAATGGACAGTCAGATTCATACCAAATGACGTGACGGTTAAAGTAGAAGAGGGCACCAATATTCTGGATGCCCAGATCAAGGCCGGTCTTGTTCCCGATGCACCCTGCGGAGGAAAGGGAACCTGTGGCAAGTGCCTTGTTAACATCACTGACGGCAAGGCTGTTTCCGGCGTGGTTAAGGCCTGCCAGACAAAGATTACTGAAGACATTACCGTTGACCTTATAAATGTACCCAAGGGTTATCATCTTCTTACCACCGGCGTTGAGCGTCAGATAGACATTGATCCCGGTCTTAAGGCCGTGGATGTAACGGTTAAGGAATGCATCATCGGTGATAACCGTTCAGACTGGGAACGTCTTAAGGATGCAGTGGCTGAACGGGTAGCTATCAATGAAGCTGCCATTCCGGCCAACATTCGTATAGTATCCGACCTCTATAATGTGCTTCAGGCCAATGATTATAAGGTTAACGCAGTCATTTTCAATGATGAGATCATAGACCTTCGCCCTGAAGGTAAACCGGTTTATATCGTTGCATTTGACATAGGCACAACTTCGGTTGTTGGATATCTGCTGGATGCAGCTACGGGGAAAGAACTTTCCGTTGCTTCCATGCTCAATCCCCAGGCCCAGTTCGGAGCCGACGTAATACAGCGTTCCAATTATGCCATTGAGCACGGAACAAAGGAATTGGCTGATTCTATAAGGGGAGCCTTAAATAAGCTTATCGAGCAGGTGGCTAAGAAGGCAAAGGTAGACATTAACGATATCTATGCAGTTAACCTGGTGGGTAATACCTGTATGAATCACCTTTTCTTCGGGATAACACCGGGAGCCCTGGTACATTCCCCCTACAATCCCTCGTTAAGTGAGAATGTTGTAGTGAATGCATCCCACTACGGAATTAAGATAAACCGGGCGGGTAAGCTTACATTCCTTTCAAATATCGCCGGATTCGTAGGAGCTGATACAGTGGGAGTCCTTCTTGCTACGGGATTTGATGCCATTGAGCCCCTTACACTTGCTATCGATATCGGAACAAATGGTGAGCTGGTGCTGGGGAATAAAGACCGGGCCATCACTTGTTCTACAGCGGCAGGTCCTGCCTTTGAGGGAGCTAAGATCGAATGTGGTATGAGAGGCTCTGAAGGAGCTATTGACCATGTGAAGCTTAACGGCAACGACCTTGATATATCAGTTATCGGTGGAGGCAAGCCCATTGGGATATGCGGTTCGGGACTTATGGACATTATTGCCCTCCTTCTTGAAACCGGACTGGTGGACGAGAGCGGACGTATAGTAGATGAGGACGAACTTACTACAGATGCGGCTAAGGCAAACGCCGGCCGGATCGTAGAGATTAACGACAAGAAGGCCTTTCTTCTGGCTGACAGTAACGAGAGCGGCAATGGTCAGCAGATCTTCCTGGGACAGAAAGATATCCGAGAAGTTCAGCTGGCTAAAGGAGCCATGGCTGCCGGTATCGAGCTTATGTCGAGGCAGCTGGGAATACAGACATCAGATATTGAACAGGTTATGATAGCGGGAGCCTTCGGTAACTATATGGACCCCCACAGCGCTTGTGCTATCGGACTGATTCCAAGGGAACTTGAAAGCAGGATTATCCCCATCGGAAATGCTGCAGGAGAGGGGTCTAAGATTGCTGCTCTGTCCAGATATGAGTGCAACAGAGCCCAGAAAATGGCTAAGCATACGGAATTCCTTGAACTTGCCACAGATCCTGACTTTCAGGATACCTTTGTGGATTGTCTGGAGTTCCCGGAATACTAGCCTTTGGTCATAGACAATTATGTAAATATTTATTTGGTTTGATAGTACAAAATACATACCATTTATCGGTATGATTGATTAAGTAATTTCGTTGACTTTTTAACAGGTATGCTATAAAATATCTAAAGTAAGGGGCAATTTATGCTTATGTCCCGTTATAATGTACAAAACGGAGGAAATATTTAAAATGATTATCATTGGAGAGAAAATTAACGGTTCAATCCCATCAGTAGCTAAGGCTATTGCAGAGAAGGACGCAGAGCTTATTAAGCATCTTGCTAAGATTCAGACTGAAGCTAATGCAACATTTATCGATGTTTGTGCATCAGTTGAGGATGATATAGAAGTAGAGACCATGAAATGGCTCATTGATTTAGTACAGGAAGTTACAGATACTCCTATCGCAGTTGACAGCCCGAATCCCAGAGTATGTGTTGAGGCTATGAAGTTCTGTAATAAGCCGGGTCTTATTAACTCCATCTCCATGGAAGGTGACAAGGCACAGGTAGTTCTTCCTGTTATTGCTGACACTGAGTGGGAATTATGTGCACTTCTTTGCGATGATACAGGTATTCCTCAGACAGCTGAGAAGAGACTTTCTGTATTTGCTGACCTTATGGCAGAAGTTAAGAAGTACAACATCGATCCCAGCCGGCTCCACATTGATCCTCTTATTGAGATGCTTTGTACAGCAGAAGACGGTATCAATATGGTTACATCAGTTATGCAGGAGATTAAGAAGCAGTATCCTACTATCCATATCACAGGTGCTGTATCTAACATTTCATTCAACCTTCCTGTTAGAAAGATTCTTAATCAGGCATTTACAGTTCTGGCAATGAACTCAGGTCTTGATTCTGCTATCTTTGACCCGACTAACAGAGACCTTATCGGTATGATCTATGCTACAGAGGCTATGCTTGGTTTGGATGATTACTGTATGGAATACATCAGTGCTTACAGAGACGGACTTTTCGGACCGGTTCAGAAGTAAATGATGGATATTATCTAGTAAGAGTACTATGCTGCTGTTTCGCCAAATAGCAGCGGCATAGTTTTCTTAAATAAACCCAAAGGGAATTATTTATCAAAACAAAGGAGGACTTTATTATGTCAAAAATCGCTGAAATCGCTGCTGCTGTTGAAGCAGGAAAAGCAAAAATCGTTGGTGGACTCGTAGAGGAAGCTATTAAGGAAGGCTGTGATCCCACAGAGATCCTTAACGTTGGTATGATCGACGCTATGGGCGTTGTAGGTGACAAGTTCAAGAAGAACGAGATCTTCGTTCCTGAGATGCTTGTTGCAGCTCGTGCTATGAAGAAGGGTGTAGAAGTTCTTAAGCCCCATTTGGCAGGAGATAGCTCAGCTACAATCGGTAAGTATATCATCGGAACAGTTGCCGGTGACTTACATGATATCGGTAAGAACCTTGTTGCTATGATGATCGAGTCTGCTGGTTTCGAAGTAATCGACCTTGGCGTTGATGTTCCTGCTGAGAAGTTCGTAGAAGCTATTAAGGAGAATCCGGATTGTAAGGTAGTTGGTGTATCTGCACTTCTTACAACAACTATGCCTGCTATGAAGGATACTGTTAAGGCTATCATCGATGCCGGCTTAAAGAGCCAGGTTAAGATCATGGTTGGTGGAGCTCCTATTACTCAGGAATTCGCTGATGAGATCGGTGCTGATGCTTATACACAGGACGCAGCTTCTGCAGCTCAGGTAGCTAAGACTTTAGTTTAATCGTAGATTAGAAAGTTTACTAATGGGGGTATGTTTAACATACCCCCGTTTTTTTCTGTTTTTAGTTTATTTTATTGACTATCCATGATATAATTATTAGTTGTATCATATCAGACAGATTCTGTAATGAATGGGAACTAAATATATGAGTGAAAAGAATACACATAACCACGAACATATAAAGCATCACCACCATGATCATGGTGTAGACAGCGAACCCCATACTCATGTACTGGAGGATGGGACAGTTATTACCCATACCCATCATGGACATCATCATTCTGAGGAGCATCGAAAAAAGGTGGCTAACAGACTGGCAAGAGCTATCGGTCATCTTGAGTCTGTTAAGAGAATGGTGGAAGACGACAGGGATTGCTCCGAGATACTTATCCAGTTAGCGGCAGTTCGTTCGGCCATTAATAATACCGGTAAGGTAATACTGGAAGAGCATATCAGGCATTGTATAGTAGATGCCGTAGAACATGACGATAAACAGACTATTGATGAATTATATGAGGCTATAGAGAAATTTGTGAAATAAGGAGGTTCCGTATATGTGTGAAGGAAACAGGATTACCAGTGACTGCGAAGCAGCAGCTCACGATTGCAGTAAATGTGCAAGCAGCGATGGAGCCGGCGGATGCTCTCATGGCAACATTCCGGAACCCGGGGAACGTACCATGTCTGATTATCTGGAACTGACTTACAGACAGAACCAGGTTATCGTTATGAAATTGGACGCGTATGTTAAGGATCTTGAGAAAGCGGGCAGGCTGGATGTGGCAGATAAGCTAAGAAGAGCCATTCCCGAGTTTGAGAAGGGAAATATGCTTATCGGCATAGCCAAAGATTCTTTGAAATAAATATAAGTTATGAAAAGTGACCATAAAAGGAGGACATATAAAATGAGCGAACATACACATGACCATGAACATACCCATGACCACGAACATACCCATGACCATGTTCATACACACGAGCATGAACATACACATGCAGATGGTACTACCCACTGCCATGGACATGAGCATCACCACACCCATGAGCATAGCGGAGACCATGACCATGTAGACGGCGGACATGCACATACACATGATGGTGAGCACGGACATGATCATTCACATGAGAAGAAGGATTCAAATGTAGCCCTTCTTTCATACATGTTAGATCATAATGAGCATCATGCGGAAGAACTGGTGGGAGTGGCTGAGAAGTTAAAAGCGGCAGGCCACGAAGCTCCGGCTAAAGAGATTCTTGAGGGCGTTGAATTCTTTAAGCAGGGTAACGCCAAACTCGCCAGTGCTTTAAAACTAGTTGAGGAACACGCAAAATAGGACTACTTCGGAGGTGAAGAATATGTGTCTTGCAACAGCATATAAGAACGCAGAAACCAAGGAACAGATTATCTGCGATAACATTACAAAGATTATTGTTGAGGGTGATACCATTACACTGCTTGACATAATAGGTGAAGAACGTAAGGTTGAGGGTAAGATTTCCATGGTTGACCTTACAAAAAGTGTTGTTATCATAGATGCAGCTTAATGCGGATAAACGAAAATAATAATGGATGGAGTCAGATTGTTATGAAGAAGAATTTTAAGAGAATTGTTACACTTATGCTTGCATGTACCCTTGCATTTTCATTTGCAGCATGCGGCGAGAAGAAGGAAGAGAAGAAGGCACCGGCTATCAGCAGCCCGGCAGATCTTAAGGATAAGAAGATCGGAGTTCAGACAGGTACTACCGGAGACCTTTTTGTTTCAGATGATAAGGAACTGGGAAATGTTAAGGTCGAGAGATTCAGCAAGGGTTCTGAGGCTGTTCAGTCACTTGCTCAGGGCAAGATCGATGCCGTAGTTATCGATAATGAGCCTGCTAAGGCCTTTATTAAAGCAGTTAAGGGCTTAAAGATCCTTGATACAGAGTATGTGGCTGAAGACTATGCTATAGCTGTTAAGAAGGATAGAGCTGACGGACTTAGAGACAAGATCAATAAAGCACTTCAGGAGCTGAAGTCAGATGGAACACTTGACAAGATCGTAAACTACTATATTTACGAAGATGAGTCAAAGCGTGGTGAGAGATACAAAAAGAGCACAGAGGCTCCCAAGAACGGCAAGCTTGTAATGGCTACAAATGCTGAGTTCCCGCCCTATGAGTTCATTGAGAATAATGAGATAATGGGAATCGATGCTGATATGGCACAGGCTATAGCTGATAAGCTTGGCATGGAACTTAAGATAGAGAATATGGAATTTGATTCAATTATCAGTGCCATTCAGGGTGGTAAGGCTGATATAGGTGTGGCAGGTATGACTGTTACAGAAGATCGTAAGAAGAATGTAGATTTCTCAGATACTTACTATACAGGCCGTCAGGTAATTATCGTAAAAGAATAGTCGGAGGACGTGTAAGTGGAACAGTTTGCGGAGAAATTTGCGCAGAACTTCATAGAGGATAACCGGTGGCAGTACCTTTTAAACGGACTGGGAGTTACGTTGCAGGTAACCTTTTTTGCCCTTATTATCGGTATTGTAGTTGGCTTTATAATAGCTGCCGTCAGATCTACTTGTGAACTGAATGGCTCATTGAAAGTACCTAACCTTATATGCAAGTTTTACATTACCGTTATCAGGGGTACCCCGGTTGTTGTTCAGCTTCTTATTATTTATTACGTAATATTCGCTTCAGTGGATGTTGACAAGGTAATAGTAGCTGTACTTGCCTTTGGTATTAATTCCAGTGCTTATGTCGCCGAGATATTCCGTTCCGGTATCATGTCCATTGATAAGGGACAGTTTGAGGCAGGACGGAGTTTGGGTTTTAATTATGTCCAGACCATGCGTCATATCATTATGCCCCAGGCTTTTAAAAATGTCCTTCCGGCCCTGGGTAATGAGTTTATCGTTCTTTTAAAGGAGACGTCAGTTGCAGGTTACATTGCCCTGCAGGACCTTACAAAGGGTGGAGATATTATCAGAAGCCGTACATATGAGGCCTTTCTGCCCTTATTTGCCGTGGCACTTATTTATCTGATTATGGTTATGATCTTTCAGGCTCTTGTTAACCGAATGGAGAGGAAGTTACGGAGTGGTGACAGATAATGGGCGCATTTGAGGACGCATTACAAAATTTCGTAAAAGGATTTGCATATACAGGCGCGGTTAAGCATTTGCTTAACCGCGGCTATTCTGTTGAGCGGATAATAAAGGAGTACGATTACCGCTTAAGCAGGGAAGAGATAGAGAGAATCGCAGAGGAAGTCCGCCTTGAAAGCAGCGAGCAGGATGACTCTAAGAAGTGATTAAGAAGTGAGGAAATATTTTGTCTGATTATAAGAAAGAGATTGAGAGAAGAAGAACATTTGCCATTATTTCTCACCCTGATGCGGGTAAGACTACTTTAACGGAGAAATTCCTTTTATACGGCGGTGCCATTAATCTGGCGGGTTCCGTTAAGGGTAAGGCCACTGCCAGACATGCTGTCTCTGACTGGATGGAGATTGAGAAGCAGAGAGGTATCTCCGTTACTTCGTCAGTATTGCAGTTCGAGTTTGACGGATATTGTATTAATATACTGGATACTCCCGGACATCAGGATTTCTCGGAGGATACCTATAGAACCCTCATGGCCGCTGACTCGGCCGTTATGGTTATTGACGGATCTAAGGGAGTTGAGGCTCAGACCAGGAAGCTCTTTAAGGTGTGTGTTATGAGACACATACCCATTTTTACCTTTATTAACAAGATGGACAGGGATGCCAACGATTCCTTTGAACTTCTTGATGAGATTGAAAATGAACTTGGAATAGCTACATGCCCCGTTAACTGGCCTATCGGGTCGGGAAAAGGCTTTAAGGGCATCTTTGATCGTAATACAAGAAAGATTACCACCTTTTCAGATACCCAGAAAGGAACTAAGGAAGGAGAGGCTAAGATAATTGACCTTGACAGCCCCGCTTTGGCAGGTGAGATAGGGCAGGAGGCTTTAGATAAACTTTTAGAGGAGATAGAGCTCCTGGACGGAGCCGGTGCGGAATTTGATCAGGAGCTGGTGAGTAAGGGAGAGTTATCTCCTGTATTCTTCGGATCTGCCCTTACGAATTTCGGAGTTGAGAACTTCTTGAAGCACTTTTTACAGATGACAACCTCTCCCTTACCCAGAACCTCTGACCAGGGAGTTATAGACCCCTTTGATGAGGAGTTTTCTGCTTTCATATTTAAGATACAGGCTAATATGAATAAGGCTCATAGAGACCGTATAGCCTTTATGAGGATATGCTCCGGAAGATTCGATCCTGAGAGGGAAGTTACCCATGTTCAGGGAGGAAAGAAGATTAAGTTATCCCAGCCCCAGCAGCTTATGGCATCTGAAAGAAAGATTCTTGATGAGGCTTTTGCAGGGGATATTATAGGAGTATTTGATCCCGGTATCTTCTCCATAGGGGATACCTTATGTACCGGGAAGAATACCTTCCGCTTTGAAGGTATACCTACCTTTGCTCCGGAGCATTTTGCCAGAGTCCGTCAGGTTGATACCATGAAGCGTAAGCAGTTTATAAAGGGGATTTCCCAGATTGCCCAGGAAGGTGCCATTCAGATCTTCCAGGAGTACAACACCGGTATGGAAGAGATTATTGTAGGTGTTGTCGGAGTGCTGCAGTTTGATGTGCTTAAGTTCAGGCTGGAGAATGAATATAATGTGGAGATTATTTTAGAGAATCTGCCTTATGAACATATCAGATGGATAGAGAATGAGGGGATTGATCTGGATAAGATTAACGGAACTTCGGATATGAAGAAGGTTAAGGATCTTAAGGGGAATCCTTTGTTACTATTTGTTAATGCCTGGAGTGTGGGGATGACGCTTGACCGTAACGAAGGACTGGTATTATCGGAGTTTGGGAGGAATAATTAAGGATTATAAAAGACAGGGTGTCGAACCCTGTCTTTTTTGTGCGCTTGGCTTATTTACTTCTTGTCGGCGTCGTCTTTGGACTTGGAGGCGGATGGGGCGGAGTCGGTGTCATCGGGGATGAGGCCCAGTTTGACGCGGACTTTATGATCGATCTCCTCGGCGATGGCAGGGTTGTCCATGAGATACTTCTTGGCGTTCTCACGGCCCTGGCCGATCTTCTCACCTTCATATGCGAACCATGCACCGCTCTTGTTAACGATGTCGTAATCTGAAGCCAGGTCTAAGATATCCCCTTCTTTAGATATTCCTTTGCCGAACATAATATCAAATTCTGCCTCTTTAAATGGCGGAGCGATCTTATTCTTAACCACCTTAATCCTGGTTCTGTTACCTATTACTTCACCGCCCTGCTTCAATGACTCTATCCTTCTTACATCCAGTCGAATGGAAGCGTAGAACTTCAAGGCACGGCCGCCGGTGGTAGTCTCCGGATTACCGAACATAACACCGATCTTCTCACGAAGCTGGTTGATAAATATGATGATACAGTCGGATTTATTAGCCTGGGCTGTCATCTTACGCAGGGCCTGTGACATAAGTCTGGCCTGCTGACCCATGTGGGAATCACCCATCTCACCGTCGATCTCTGACTTGGGAACAAGGGCTGCTACGGAGTCGATGATAATAATATCAATTGCGCCGGATCTAACCATGGTATCGGCTATCTCTAAGGCCTGTTCTCCGTTATCCGGTTGGGAAATGTATAATTCATCAATATTAACACCGATATTCTTAGCATATGCGGGATCCAGAGCATGCTCTGCGTCTATAAATCCGGCAATGCCGCCTCTTTTTTGAATCTCGGCTACCATGTGTAAAGCAACTGTAGTCTTACCGCTGGACTCGGGACCGTAGATCTCGATAATCCTTCCCTTAGGTATACCGCCCATACCTAAAGCTACGTCTAAACTTAGGGATCCGGTGGGTACCGTCTCCACGTTCATATGGGAGGACGCATCTCCCAGTTTCATAATGGAGCCCTTGCCGAAATCCTTCTCTATCTTGGAAACTGCGGCTTCCAGAGCTCTGAGTTTATCTTCATTAATGCCGTCTTTTGCCATAAAATAATTCCTCCTTATAGGACACACGCAGTTGAACGTATGTTCGTTTCATAAATAATACTAATATACTTAAAAAATCATGTCAACACTTTTTTGAAATAATTCGAATAAATGTTCGAAATGAACTCCGGACCCCTAATAAAGGGGAGAGCAGATTATTAGATAAACAATAAAGACTATGCTACTATAGCATATATTCTTTTACTTTTCAACCATTTTTTTACACCTTCAAACATTCCTTAATATCTTTGACGGTATTTTGTTGACAGAATTCTTAAAAAAGTGTAAAATAATTCGTTGTAATTGTACAATGATAATATTATAAGGAGGTGCTCCTGTGCCCACAACAGCAATAATTATAGTTGTTGCGATAGTTGCAGTGGTTGCAGCAGTATTTGTCACCAGGTCCGTCACCATCGCCGGTAAGGAGAAGGAAGACAAGGCCAAGGTAGACAGTGCCGAGCATAAGGCAAGAGAGATCATAGATGATGCTCTCAAGACTGCAGAGACCAAGAAGCGTGAGGCGCTTTTAGAGGCCAAAGAGGAAGCTCTCAAGCATAAAAACGATTTCGAAAAAGAGACTAAGGAACGTCGGGCTGAATTACAGAAGTTCGAGAGACGTGTTCTTCAGAAAGAAGAGACCGTTGATAAGAAGCTTGAATCAATTGAGAAGCGTGAAGCAGCTTTCGTGGCAAGGGAAGAGGAGATCAAGAAGCAGAAGGCAGAGATCTCCGAGTTACATCAGCAGAGAGTACAGGAACTTGAACGAATCTCAGGATTAACCTCCGAACAGGCAAAAGATTATCTTTTAAAAATTGTTGAAGAAGACATTAAACATGATACTGCCAAGATGATCAAGGAATACGAAGCCCAGGCCAAAGATGAGGCTTCCAAGAAGGCTCGTGACTACGTGGTTACGGCTATTCAGAAATGCGCGGCAGATCAAGTGGCTGAGACCACTATTTCTGTTGTTCAGCTCCCCAATGATGAGATGAAAGGTCGAATCATAGGCAGGGAGGGACGTAACATCAGAACTCTTGAGACCATGACAGGTGTTGATCTTATTATTGATGATACACCGGAAGCAGTTATCCTCTCAGGCTTTGACCCCATCCGTCGTGAGGTGGCCCGTATAGCCTTAGAGAAGCTTATCGTTGATGGTAGAATTCATCCCGCAAGGATCGAAGAGATGGTGGAGAAGGCCCAGAAAGAAGTAGAAGTAATGATGAGAGAGGAAGGAGAGGCCGCTACCATTGAGGTAGGCGTTCACGGCATCCATCCCGAACTTGTTAAATTACTGGGTAAGATGAAGTTCAGATCCAGTTACGGACAGAACGCATTGAAGCACTCCATCGAGGTGGCTCATCTGGCAGGACTTCTTGCTGCTGAAGTCGGTATAGACGTAAGGACCGCTAAGCGTGCAGGTCTTCTGCATGATATCGGTAAGTCCTTAGACCACGAGATGGAAGGTACTCACATTCAGATAGGTGCAGACCTTTGCAGGAAATACAAAGAGTCACCCATTGTTATCAATGCGGTTGAGGCCCATCACGGTGACGTGGATCCCGAGACCCTATGCGCCTGCATAGTACAGGCTGCAGATACCATTTCCGCAGCTCGTCCCGGTGCAAGAAGAGAGACTTTGGAGACTTACACCAACAGATTAAAACAATTAGAAGAGATAACCAATGCCTATAAGGGTGTTGACAAATCATTTGCCATTCAGGCAGGTAGAGAGATTCGTGTTATGGTTGTTCCTGAACAGGTCAGCGATGACGATATGGTAATTATGGCAAGAGATATTTCTAAGCAGATTGAAGCTGAACTTGAATATCCGGGCCAGATTAAGGTAAATGTAATTAGAGAATCTCGAGCGATCGAGTATGCTAAATAGATTTATTTCAATCGAAGAACTTAAGAATCGAGCAGGTGATTGAAGCACCTGCTCGATTTTCATTTACGAAATTAAATTTTCTTCACTCGATTATTGCATTATTAGCACCTGCTGTATTACAATAAGTAGATATTAAAGGATGAAAAAGGGGAATATATATGTCGTTATTGTTATCTGAGAAAGCAAAAGCCGTTAAGCCGTCGTCCACCCTTGCTATTACAGCTAAGGCTAAAGAACTGAAGGCCAGCGGAGTAGACGTGGTGGGATTCGGAGCAGGAGAACCGGATTATAATACACCGGAGAATATAAACCAGGCAGCTATAGATGCTATTAATTCGGGCTTTACAAAATATACTCCCGCTGTGGGAACCGTGGAGCTTCGGGAAGCTGTCAGTGCCAAGTTCAAAAGATTTAATAATCTTGACTATAAGCCTAATCAGATAGTTATCAGTAATGGAGGCAAACATTCTCTTAAGAACATCTTCGATGCCATTATTAATCCCGGAGACGAGGTTATCATTCCTGCACCTTACTGGCTGAGCTACCCCGAGATCGTTAAGCTTTCGGGAGGCATTCCCGTCTTTGTCCGCACCGGAGCGGAGCAGGGGTATAAGATCACGGCAGCGGATGTTAAAAGTGCGGTTTCAGATAAGACCAAAGCCCTGGTGCTTAACAGCCCCAATAATCCTACGGGTATGATCTACACCAGACAGGAGCTGGAGGACATTGCCCGGGCTGTTGTGGAGTGCGACATTTACTGTGTTGCCGATGAGATGTATGAATACCTGACATATGACGGAAGTGAGCATATAAGCATTGCTTCTTTAAATGATGAGATATACAAGAGAACCATTACCTGCAGCGGCCTGTCCAAGAGCTATGCCATGACGGGATGGAGGATCGGATATACCGGGTCTTCCGAAGAGATAGCCAAGCTTATGGGAAGTATTCAGAGCCATGCTACGTCCAACCCCAACTCCATAGCACAGAAGGCTGCCGTTGAGGCTTTAAACGGCCCCCAGGAAGCGGTTATGAGGATGAAAGCTGCCTTTGAGAAACGCCGTGATTCCATGTATGAGCAGGTCTCCGGCATGAAATATGTTAAATGCATTAAGCCGGAAGGGGCATTTTACCTCTTTATCGACGTAAGTGAGGTCCTTTCCAAATCCTATAAGGGAGAGAAAATAGAGACCACTACCAGGATGGCTCAGATTCTTTTGGAGGATTATGCGGTAGCCGTGGTGCCCTGTGTGGATTTCGGTTATCCTGAGCATATCAGGCTTTCCTATGCTATTTCCAGAGCCCAGATCAAGAAGGGCTTAGACCGTATAGAAGAGTTTTTAAATACAATAAATTAGCTTTCGGAGGATAATTACTATGGCTAAGATCGGTTTTATAGGAATGGGCAACATGGGTTACGCCATGTTAAAGGGGCTTCTTAAGATTCATGACAAGGAAGATATTGTTTTTACCGATATCAGTGAATCCAGGAGACGGCAGGTTTCTATCGAAACCGGAGTTAAGGCGGTGGAGACCAATCCGGAATGTGTTAACTGCGTAAAATATGTTGTTCTGGCAGTTAAACCCCAGTTTTATCCCGATGTTATCAAGAGTATCAAGGATGCGCTGAAGTCGGACCAGGTGCTTATTTCCATAGCTCCCGGCATCTCCATAGCAGACCTTAATAAGGAGTTGGGAGAGGATAAGCGAATTGTTCGTGCCATGCCTAATACACCTGCGCTTTTGGGCCAGGGCATGACGGGTATTTCCTTTGATGCGGAGAAATTTTCTACGGAGGAGAGGGAAGTTATCGATGATTTCTTTTCTTCCTTCGGAAAGTACGAGAAAGTAGACGAGAAGCTTATGAGCGCCGTAGTGTGCGTTTCAGGAAGCTCCCCGGCTTATGTATATATGTTTATTGAGGCTTTGGCTGATTCGGCTGTTAAGTACGGCATGCCCAGGGATAAGGCCTATGCTTTTGCTGCCCAGGCAGTTAAAGGGTCAGCGGAGATGGTCCTTAAGACCGGCGCCCACCCGGCCAAATTAAAGGATGACGTATGCTCCCCCGCAGGAACCACCATCGCCGGTGTCGCCGCCCTGGAAGAGTACGGCTTCCGCAACTCCATCATCAAAGCCACCGACGCCTGCTACAAGAAAGCAGAGCACATAGACTAAAATAATTATTACATAAAAAATGTATATTGACAGATATTGTAAATAATGATATTATCTATCTCGGCTAAATAATTCAGGCGCAGATCGCGCACCAATCCCATTCTTTTGTTAAACCAATTATTATTTTACTTAAGAAAGGAGTTTTTGCTTATTTTAAAAAGTTACGAAAAATTCATAGAAGAGATTAAGGCCCGGGTAGAGGCTGAATTAGGAGAAAGAGTCAAGGTTACTCTTACTCAGGTGTCCAAGAATAACGGCAGAATGCTGGACGCTTTGGTTATTTCAAAGGAGGGAGGCAGCATTTCCCCCACTATTTACATTGAGGCCTTCTGGAAGATGTATAAGGAGGGAAAAGGCTGCGTGACGATTACAGATGAGATTGTTGAACTCTACGAAAAATGTACCGTCAAAGAGTCGGTAAACATGGAAAAATTCCTGGATTTCGCCAGCATAAAGGACAACATAGTATTTAAAATAATAAACCGTCAAAAGAACAGGGAACTGCTTATGGACGTTCCCCATATCGATTATCTGGATCTGGCTGTTGTATTCTGCTATATCTTTCGCAGCGGAGAACTCAACAATGCCACTATTCTGATCCATAATTCCCACATGGAAAACTGGAAGGTTTCAGCCAATGACCTGATGAAATGCGCCAGGGAGAATACCCCTAAACTCATGGGTTACAGGTTTAAAAGTATACTGGACTACTTACGCAGCCTCTATAATATGGAGGGCCTGGAGATGGCAGATGGAGAGTCTGAAGAAAATGTACCCATGTATATCTTATCCAACAATGAGGGCTTATTCGGAGCCGGCTGCATCCTTTATTCAGGCTTACTGAAGCAGCTCTCAGACAGGCTCCACAGCAGCTTTTATGTCTTCCCCAGCAGCATTCATGAAGTGATCCTGCTGGCTGACGAGAACCCGGATGAGGCAATCCGCTACCGGGAGCTTGTTGAGGAGATCAATCGAAATGAGGTGGCTGCAGAGGAAGTCTTATCTGACAGCGTGTATTTCTACTCCAGGGAAGACGACTGTCTGAGGCTGCTTGCGTAACAATTTTGTAACAAATCCTAAACAATTTGTGGACATATTAGGTCGGGTGTGTTAGAATATACCGGAAAGTTTTTTAAATGCACCCGTAGCTCAGGGGATAGAGCAGTGGTTTCCGGTACCACGTGCCGGGGGTTCGAATCCCTCCGGGTGTGTTATGCCATAAGGAGGGACCCGCTTGCGGGAGGATCCCTTATGGCCAAGGGACGTTTTCGCGCAGCGAAAATGTTCTGAAAGGCGACATGCCGAAGGCATGTTGGGATTGCGTAAAGTCATATGCGTACTTTATGGCCAAGGGACGTTTTCGCACAGCGAAAATGTTCTGAAAGGCGACATGCCGAAGGCATGTTGGGACCGCGTAGAACTATCAGCGATCTGCATGGCCAAGGAGAGGATTTATTTATTATGAAACACGGCGATAACGACTTAAGAGGCAAATTTGATATAGACGACTTAAAAGACCCCAGGAAGAGGGCAGCATTTCTAAAATCCAACATAAAATGGATAGCAGTTGCCATAGTTATTCTGGTACTTGTGATCATTCTTTTTGTAGGCAGCTGCGGCAGCCCGGACAAGAATAATCCCACAGCAGGTGATAACCTTAATTACGTAGTACCGGGATTGGAGGCCAAGGGCGGCTCCAACGGAGATTATAAGGTTAATGCGGACGACCGTATTAATAAGTTGGTGCGTAATTATTTTAATAACTTCGCAGAGGGTAATGTGGATGAACTTGAAAGAATCGTTTCTCCCTTTGATGATAATCAGAAGAACCTGGTTAAGTCTTTAAGCGAGCATATCGAAGGCTATCAGAATATAGCCGTATATTTCAAAGAAGGTCCGGCAACGGGATCATATCTGGTTTCCGTATATCATGAGACCAAGTTCAAAGACATTAACACCAGAGCTCCGGGACTTACAACTTTCTACATTCATGCCAAGGATGACGGTTCTTTATATATAGATAACCGTCCTGAGAGCGCACTTGAGCCGGAAGTTGTAGAGTACATCAACAGCTTCAAGGGTGAGCCCGATGTTATTGAACTGGCTAATAAGGTTAATTCCGGAAGCGCGGAAGCTTTTGAGAAAGACAAAGCTCTCTACGATTTTGTAGTTAATACATATCAGAAGATATATACCGATTACTATGCTGCTGTACAGGATAAGGCTCAGGCATCATCTAAGGCTGCCCAGGAGAGTTCGGCAGCAGCATCCTCCGCAGCAGCAAGTTCAGCAGAAGCTTCTTCGGCAGCTGCACAGTCACAGTCGGCAGGAGGAATTCAGGTGGGACAGACCCTTTACGCAAATGACGGCGCATTTGTCCGTCCGGGTCCGAAGGCTGAGGGTAATCCCCTGGGTAAGACCAAAGTGGGTAAGACTTACGTAGTTCTGGGTATCGAAGGAGACTGGATCAAGGTCAGAGCCGAGGATAAGACGGAAGGATATGTAAAGAAAGAATTCTTACAGGCCACAAAACCATAAGTAAATACTTAACGGCGGGACATATCATATGTCCCGCCGTTATTTGCGCGATACGGCCTTTTTCAGGTTCTAAGAGGTTCTGAGCAAGTCTTTTGGGATGAGTTCCGGATCGAAGAACACTTCCGAATGATTGTCTACTATCAGGTCGTGCTTCAGCAGTTTGCCTGATTCCCGGTCATAAGTATCCCGATATATCTTTGAGACACGGTAGTATTTGCCGTTTTCTTTGGTGAAATGATGGTCCTCTTCGGATATTCCGAAGTATTCAGGAAACTGAGACTTGCTTCGTATCTCGCAGTAGAGATTATCCTTATCACACCAGGCAAGGAGCTGTATATCCCGGTCTGTGTCATTCCTGAAACGGTAATCCACGTAATTGTAATTAACTGAGGTTCCGGTGCTTAAGGGAACCCTTTCCCCTTCGTCGGGAGCTAAGGCATCTGAATGCTTGTTGAATTCCGTAACGGTCAGGGGACTGAGTAATACTGCCCGATTAATGGTATTAGCCAGGTTACATAGTCCGCCTCCCAGGCCTGTGGTAAGTATTCCGTTAATAAGAACCCGGCCTTCTTTGTAGCCTCTCCGGGGAGTGGTATCACCCACTCTTATCCAGAATGAAAAGGATTCTCCCGGATGGATTACAAGACCGTTAATACTCTTGCAGGCAAGGCGGATATTGTGGGCCTTGTTCTTCTGAGTCACGGGATCTATTCCCTTACCCCTCTTAATAAGATGGGAGCTGTGGGAAGATACCAGACAGGGAAAAGGCTCTATTTCAACATCTTTTGCCAGCTTCTCCCTGGACATTATATTCTTTAAATGCCGCACCATTATGCATTTCTTCTGGGAAATGGCATATGCAATGGGTCCCAGTTCGCAAAACAGAAGACGTTTCTTCTGCTTATATCGTTTTTCCATAGTGAGAGCCTCGTAGGTATCCTTGCCCAAATGAGAGATCCTAAAGGCTGAGAGCAATATCTTCTCCGGAATTCGCCTGAATCCGGGCCAATGTACTCCCGGCTCCTTAACGTAATTAACAAGAATCGAGGGAATCCCGAAGGAGTTGGCTCCCCGGATATCAACAAACATCTGGTCACCGATGGCTATGGTTTCGGCTTTGCCGGTCCCAAGAAGCTTTAAGGCCTTATGATATCCGTAAGGGTCCGGCTTATTGGCATCGGAGACGTAAGGCACATCAAGATTACGTACAAATCTCATTACCCTTTCTTCGCTGTTATCCGAAAGAAGTACCGTTCTAAACCCCAGTTCGTGAATGCGACCGAAAAGATCCTCAATCTCCTCGGTTGCATCATCGCCATGATGAACCAGGGTATTGTCTATATCAAAAATAATCCCTCGAAACCCCAGCTCATAGAGTTTTTTATAATCAATTTGAAAAACACTTTTTGCATAGGCAGAGGGAAACAGTTTATTTGACATCTAAGTTCACCTGTTGATATAACGGCAGACCTCGTTGATCTGTTGACCGAAGTCACTGCCGAATTCTTTGTTGAAAAATGCGCTTCCGATGGTAAAACTCCAGGGAGAGGCCGCTTTAATCTCATCAAGTCTCTCATAAGTGTTAATACTGCCTGCAATACATACGGGAGCATTAACTTCTGACGTAAATCTCTTAATGAGCTCGTGATAATCTCCTGTATATCTGTATGCCAGGAGATCAATGCCGGTGGCTCCCTTTCTTATGCATTCATTAGCCTCGGCTATCATGGAATCTATATCTCCGTCGAGGACGGAGGGGCGTTCATGAACATTCCCTACAAAAGGCATATACATTATGCCGTTTTTCCGACATAGGTCATTTACGGAATCGAAGAAGAGTGTACCGAGGAGAGCTTCAAACCCGCATTCGATGGCAAACTTAGCGCTTTCCAGGCAGGCATCTTCTTCATATGCTACGACTTCAAGCATGGCATGCTTCCCACACCCCTTGATCTCGCTGCACAGGGCCTTCATATCCTCTTTGGGAAGTCCGTCCTCTTTAAAGCCCCAGCAGGAAGCCTCGCTGTCTTTATACTTCCTAAAGATTTCCGGAGCATCAGCCACAGTCATATCATTCCTGGTAAGCATCACAATAAGCAAGGGCTTATGCCCTTCACGAATCCCCGTCTCCCGATTCTCATACCGATCCTTAGCCCTCTTAATAAGCCAGGTATAAATGTAGAGGAAGATAGGCACCACCAGGGTTAAAGCAAATGATCCCTTAAGCAGCTCATTCGATATAGGATTGTCAATAATGGCAAACACCAGCGCTGCCACGTACATCCCGCCCAGCAGGACAACCGCTATAATCGCAAACACTCGTTTCTTATTGTTCATAAAGAATAAATCTCCTGAAACAAACATATCATTTGTAATCGTCACTAGAATAGCTTAAATTACCTACCACAGCAGTGTTTATACTTCTTCCCGCTTCCGCAGGGACAGGGATCATTCCTCCCCACTTTATGCCCCTTAACAATAGTCCCGGACTTCTTCTCCTCCAGATAAAGCTCTTTCCTCTTAGCCTCATCGTAGATCTTGTCCCACTGGGGCAGGTTATAAAGCCAGTCAGCCTTAGCACCCACCATGTTCTTATACAGCTTCTCCGTATCGAACTTGAGGCTCACTAAAGTGTCCTCCTTCATGGTCTCGATAGGATTAGGCTTAACAAGGCTGTCGTTGATACCGTCTAAGAACCCAACCATCTGGAGAAGCTCCATATTATATCTCTCGGCCAGCTCCTTAACGGTTCCCTTAACTTCCTTCTTGGGATCCTCCAAAAGCTCTTCGTAAACAGCCTTCTCTAATTCAAAATATCTCTGCCAGAGGGCGTTAAGCTCCTTGGCGTCCGTCTCCTGTGAATAAGCGGTAGTCCGCCATTGTTCCAATAATTCCATAATAATATTCCTTTCCTTATGCTTTTACGCAGGAAAAAATATACCATAAATCAAAAATTTTTTCAATTATTTTTCAAACACAATATCTAGTGTAAAAAATAAAAACTTTATTAAAAAAGCACAATTTATTGTGCCAGCTTCGGGACAAAAACCTCGCAATCCCAGTGTTTACGCGAAATTAGGGGTTGAAATATGATTTTTTATGGTATATTATGTAGAAAAGTGGTACAAAGTGGTGTGAAAGGGTGGAAAGTGGTAAATTCATATCCCTTTCGTGTATGGAGGGAAGACCGTATGTTTAAAGGTGAGTACAGCCATACAATCGACGCTAAGGGCCGGGTAATCGTCCCAGCGAAATTCAGAGATAAGTTAGGCGAAGGATCCGTTGTAACAAAGGGATTCGACGGCTGCTTATTCGTGTACCCCAAGGAAGAGTGGGAGAAGTTCGAAGAGAAATTCTCAAGTCTTCCCCTGAATAATGAGAATGTCCGTAAGCTGGCCAGATTCTTCTTTGCTTCGGCAGCCGAATTTGAGACTGATAAGCAGGGAAGGGCTTTGATCCCGTCAGGGCTGCGAAGCCATGGGAAGCTGGAGAAGGACGTGGTTATGGTTGGAGTCCTTAACAGGATAGAGATCTGGTCCAAGGATAACTGGGAAGGCACCAATACATACGAGAACATGGAAGACATCGCAGAAGGACTGGAAGAACTGGGACTCGTTTTATAGAAAACAGGAAGAAACACATATATGGGTTTTAATCACATCTCGGTTATGCCGCGTGAAGTAATTGAGGGACTTGCGGTGAAACCGGACGGTATATATGTAGACGGAACATTAGGCGGCGGCGGTCATGCTTCGGAAGTATGCAGGCGGCTTGCAGCGGGCAGACTCATAGGAATCGATCAGGATGAGGCTGCACTGGAAGCGGCAAGGCAGCGACTGGAGCAATTCGGGGATAAGGCTGTCTTGGTCCGCAGCAATTTCTGCAATATGGCGTATGAATTAAATAGTAAGGGGATAAGTAAAGTTAATGGAATCCTTCTTGATCTGGGAGTTTCATCTTACCAGATAGATACGCCGGATCGGGGATTCAGCTATATGCAGAATGAAGCTCCTCTTGATATGAGGATGGACAGAAGGCAGAGTTTGACTGCCGCCGAGATTCTGAATACATATTCAGCTACAGAGCTGAGGAGAATTTTTAAGGATTACGGCGAGGAGCGGTTCGCAGCGGGGATTGCAGATAGAATCGTCTCAGCCAGGGAGGGCAAACCTCTCGCCACGGCAGGAGAGCTTAATGAGATTATTAAAGAAGCTATTCCTGCCAAATACCTTAAAACTATGAAGGGCCATCCTTCCAAGAGAGTGTTCCAGGCACTCCGTATAGAAACCAACAGTGAGCTTGAGGTGTTAAAAAGCTCTGTAGATTCCATGATAGATCTGTTGGATGACGGCGGAAGGCTGTGCATCATAACATTTCATTCCCTGGAAGACAGAATAGTAAAGAGCATTTTCAGGAAAAATGAATCCCCCTGTACATGCCCCCCGAGTTTTCCCGTGTGTGTATGCGGCAAAGTATCAAAGGGCAGGGTTATCACTAAAAGACCGATTCTTCCTTCTGCTGAAGAAATTGAGGGAAACAGCAGAAGTGCAAGTGCAAAGCTTCGAATATTTGAGAGGCTTATAGAAAAAGAGCAGAAGTAACATCGGAGTGGAAGCTCTATGGCAAGACAAGCGAGACGAGAGAAGAAAAGAACACGAAACGGCTATGTGTACATAGACGGCAATACAGTACGGGAACTTGAACCTTTCGTAATCCCCGAGCAGGTCGATCGGGAGAGAAGGCGCAAGGCAGCCCGTGCTGAAGAAGTGCGCCGTAACCGTAACCGCCAGATGGTAATTGACGCAGGATATATGCTTTTCCTGACATTTGCAGTTATAGCCACATTGCTTGTATGTATGTATTTCCTTCATTTGAAGGCTCAGGTTCAGTCTGCCACAAGTAAAGTAACAGCAGTGAAGGAAGAGGTAATGGATTTAAAAGCCAAGAACGACGCTGCGTATAACAAGATAATGACATCCATTAATCTAGAGGAGATCAGGCGTGTGGCCACCGAGGAATACGGCATGGTTCCCGCCGGCAAGGACCAGATTGTAAGGTTTAAGTCCAACCAGGACGACTACATGACGGGACTTAAAGCAGTAAAGAAGTAGTATGGCAAGAGAGATAAATGATACATCCAATAAGCTTACGGGCAAAATGAAAAGAAAGCTTACCATCAGCTTTTTCGTAATAATTGCTTTATTGGTAGGACTGTTTGCAAGGATCATTTATATCAATCAGGTGGACGGCCCCAACTATTCCAAGAAGGTGCTTTCCCAGCAGAGTTATTCCGATTCGGTTCTGGCTTTCAAGCGGGGATCGATACTGGATACCAACGGCAATATACTTGCCACCAGCGAAGAAACCTATAACATAGTTTTAGACTGCTACGTTATTAATCATAAAGGTGAAAAGAATTTAGAGAAAGTTATAGATACCATTACCGACTGTGTAAGTGATATCTCCAGGTCGGAGATTAAGAAGATGCTGGAGGACACTCCGGACAGACGTTACGGCGTACTTCGAAAGGATCTGGACTACAATGCCATCAAGGCCTTAGAGAAGACCCTGGACGAGGACAAAGGCGGAACCATCAGCGGTGTTTGGCTTGAGAAGGGATATAAGAGGGTCTACCCTAATAATTCCCTGGCAAGCTCCTTCCTGGGATTTACCTCCGCCGGAAATGTGGGAACAGGCGGTATCGAGGGTGAATATAATGACGTTCTTAACGGATCCAACGGAAGAATGTTCGGATATCTTACTTCGGACAATAATTTCCAAAAGGATATCATTAATCCGGAGGACGGCAAAAGCGTAGTAACAACAATAGACGTTAACATTCAGCGCATAGTTGATAAGAAGATAGAGAAGTTCAATAACGAACATGCAAATGTGGGACGTGAGGGCCCCGGAAGCAAGAATACCGGAGTTATCATAATGAACCCCAATAACGGCGAGATCCTTGCCATGGCGGATTACCCCAACTTCGATCTCAATAAGCCCAGAGACCTGTCGGCCTTCTTTACCGAAGACCAGATCAAGGCCATGACAGAGCAGCAGCAGCTGGATGAACTCAATAAGATATGGAATAACTTCTGCATATCCCAGACTTTTGAGCCCGGTTCCACTACCAAGGTATTTACCGTAGCTGCCGGACTTGAAACAGGAAAGCTCACCGGAAATGAAACCTATGTATGCGACGGTGTGGAAGTTATAGCAGGGCAGCAGATCCACTGTGTTAACAGAAGCGGTCACGGAGTGGAGACCGTGGAGGATGCCATCTCGGATTCATGTAATGATGCTTTGATGCAGATGGCAGCTCAGATGGGAAATGATGCCTTCCTTAAATATCAGGATATTTTCAATCTTGGTCTTCGGACCACCATTGATTTACCCGGAGAGGCTTCCACAGCAGGACTTGTATTTAACAAAAGCAATATGAAGCCCATAAACCTGGCTACATGCTCCTTCGGTCAAGGCTATAACGCCACCATGATACAGATTGCAAGCGCTTATTGCTCCATAATAAACGGCGGGTACTACTACAGACCCCACTGCGTGAAGAAGATTCTTAATTCCCAGGGTGAGACGGTACAGACTGTTTCCCCCACGGTTCTGAAACAGACTATTTCGGAAACCACACAGAAGAAACTTATGCAGTACATGCATACAACTGTAGAGACGGGAACGGCCAAGCTTGCCCATGTTAAGGGATACTCCATGGGAGGCAAGACGGGAACAGCCCAGAAGCTGCCCAGAGATGCCGGAACATACGTAGTTTCTCTTGCGGCATATGCACCGGCGGAGAACCCCCAGCTCTTAATATATACGGTAATAGATGAGCCTAACGACGGGAAGCAGGATCAGGCACGGTTCGCATCGGAACTGTCCAAGGAGATCTTGGAGGAAGTACTTCCTTACATGAACATCTATCCCGACCAGACAGAGGAATAAATCTTATATTTGAACATATATACTCCTATGCTACATGCAGCTTGAAACTAATCTCCTTTGCAAACAATTCCTTAAGCTGCACCCACGACCCCATGAACTCCTCATGGGGTTGTGTCGTTTTGAAGAATTATGTTAATATGATAAAATAGGTATAAAAAAAGATTACAGGAGTCAGTTATGCAACTTAATATAATTATCGCAGTTTTTATTTCTTTTGCCATAGCGGCAGTTTGCGGACCCTTTCTCATTCCCTTCTTACGTCGACTCAAATTCGGTCAGACCGAGAGGGAGGAACTGGTGTCCCATCAGAAAAAGGCGGGAACCCCCACCATGGGAGGGATAATGATAATCCTTGCCATTACCGTGACTTCCCTTATATTTGCAAAGGATTATCCGGGAGTTATCCCGGTTCTTATCCTGGCTTTGGGCTTCGGGCTTATCGGCTTTATTGATGATTACCTAAAGGTTGTAAAAAAGAGCAAAGACGGACTTATTGCCTGGCAGAAGCTTATTTTGGAGTTTATAGTTACCGCAGCCTTCCTTTGGTATGCCGGGACCTATGTTAATATGGATTTTGCCGATGCTTACATTCCCTTTACCGGAGGGACGATGATGCATTTTGGAGTTCTGACTGTTCCCTTTGTCTTCTTTGCGGTTCTGGGAACGGTTAATGCGGTGAATTTTACGGACGGCCTGGACGGACTGGCTTCAAGCGTTACTTTCGTGGTGGCGGCCTTCTTTACCTTTCTTTCCTTTACGGAGAAGACGGGTATTGAGCCCATTACCGCCGCAGTGTGCGGAGCCCTTATGGGCTTTCTGCTCTTTAATGCCTATCCTGCCAAGGTATTTATGGGAGATACGGGGTCACTGGCCCTGGGAGGCTTCGTGGCAGCCTGTGCTTTTATGATGAGGATTCCCTGGTTTATCCCCCTTTTCGGCTTGGTATATTTCTGCGAGATCATTTCCGTAATGATCCAGGTGTCATATTTTAAACTGACCCACGGAAAGAGGGTATTTAAGATGACTCCCATACATCATCATTTTGAACTGTGTGACTGGTCCGAGACCAGGATCGTCACCGTATTTACCATAATTACGGTGCTCATGTGTCTCGTAAGTCTTATAGCATACAAGCCCGGAATGTGAAGCCCCGGGTGGTGACTAAATTAATTGAGGTATATATTTATGAAAGATAAAAGATACTTGGTATTCGGTGCGGGAATAAGCGGTGTGGGAGCCGTGAAGCTTCTGTCTACCATCACCGGGAACATTACTTTATATGACGGTAATAAAGAATTAAATGAAGAGACCCTCCGGGAAAAGGTGGGTAAGGACCGGCAGTTTAATATCCTGCTTGGAGAACTAACGGAGGAAGCGGTAAGAAATACAGACGTTGCAGTGCTTAGTCCCGGAGTTCCCACGGATAACCCGGATGTCATCAGACTTAAAGAAGCCGGAGCAGCCCTTTGGGGTGAGGTGGAACTGGCTTACCGATTCGATAAGGGGACCATTCTCGCCATTACCGGAACCAACGGCAAGACTACTACCACTTCCCTTGTGGGAGAGATAGTGAAGGCATACAAGGACGAGGTCTTAGTTACGGGGAATATCGGCGTGGCCTACACGGGATGTGTCAGAGAGACTACCGGCACCTCCACTACGGTGCTTGAGATCAGCAGCTTCCAGCTGGAGACCACTATAGATTTTCATCCCAGGATAAGTGCTATATTAAATATCACTCCGGACCATCTGGACAGGCATCATACCTTTGAGAATTATGCTCAGGCGAAATATGATATAGCAAAGAATCAGACAGAAGACGATACCATAGTTTTAAACTATGATGATGAACTCCTCAGGAAGTTTGGAGAAAGGCCGGACTTAAAGCCGAAAGTGACATTCTTCTCCAGCAGCTCTAAGCTGAATAAGGGCCTTTACTTAGATGGCAAGAGGATCATTTTCAATGACGGAAGCAGGGAACATTTCCTCCTGGCTACTGATGAGATGAAACTTCTGGGGCGTCATAATTATGAAAATGTTATGGCTGCCTGCGGGGTATGTATCGCAGCGGGAGTGCCCCTGGATGTGATAGTTAAGACCGTTAAGGAATTCAACGCAGTTGAGCACAGGATAGAATTTGTAACAGAAAAAAAGGGTGTCAGGTATTATAACGATTCCAAGGGAACTAACCCGGATGCCGCCATTAAAGCCGTAGAAGCCATGGAGAGACCCACTGTTCTCATAGGGGGCGGCTACGACAAGCATTCAGATTACGATGAGTGGATAAAGAGCTTTGGAGATAAGGTCAAACTCCTGGTGCTCATAGGCCAGACCAGGGAAAAGATAGCTGAGTCCGCAAGAAGGCTTGGCTTTGAGAATATTGTTATCTGTGATACTTTTGAGGAGGCCGTTAAGACCTGCATGGATGCGGCGAAACCCGGAGACGCGGTGCTCCTTTCCCCTGCATGTGCAAGCTGGGGAATGTTTAAGAATTATGAAGAGCGGGGACGGATATTTAAGGAACTCGTGAGAAGATAGATAAGGGATAAGAGTAGGTAATGAGAGCTAAGGGCAAAAAGGAGAGAAAAGAGAAGAAGAATTTCTTTGATTATACTTTGCTTTTTCTGGTGCTGTTTATGATAGCATTCGGTCTTGTTATGCTCTATTCCACCAGCTACCACTATGCCGAGGCTCATTTTCACAATGCTACCTTTTATCTTAGGAAGCAGGGAATAGCCACGGCTATCGGTCTTGTTCTTATGTTCATTACCACCATGATCCCCTACGGATTCTGGAAGAAGGTGGCTATTCCCGCATATGTGGTTTCCTTCATTCTTTGCGGGGCGGCGCTGTTTTCCGAAGCCATTAACGGCTCCAGCAGATGGCTTTCCATCGGACCCTTTTCCTTTCAGCCGGCAGAGGTTGCCAAGATTGCGGTTATCATTTTTATATCATCCTATATAAGCACCTCCCCCAAGAGCATGAACAGGCTGAAAAATGTGTTAAAGACCGCGGCCTTTATGATCCCCATTGCAGGTATAGTTGCCCTGGGTAACTTAAGCAGTGCGGTTATCATTTTCATGATAGGAATGATCATTATATTTATTTCCAGTCCCAAATATATTCACTTTGCCGTTCCCGCAGCCATAGTAGCGGGCCTGGGAGGCGCTTTTATCCTTGTTCAGGGATACAGAATGGAGCGTATTAAACTGTGGCTCCATCCCGAACTTATGGAGGCCGGCAGCCAGACCATCCAGGGTCTGTACGCCATAGGCGCCGGAGGATGGTTCGGTAAAGGTCTGGGAGAGAGTATACAGAAGATGGGAAGTTTGCCGGAGGCCCAGAACGATATGATATTCTCCATAATCTGCGAGGAGCTGGGAGTCCTGGGAGCCCTGGGAGTTATCCTCCTTTTCGGACTGATGTTGTGGAGGTTTATGGTTATCGCCACCAACGCAAAGGACCTATTCGGGTCACTAATGGTTATCGGGATTATGGCCCATATAGCACTTCAGGTTATACTTAATATAGCGGTTGTAACCAACTCTATCCCCAATACGGGAGTTACCCTCCCCTTTATAAGCTACGGAGGAACGGCCATATGCTTTCTCCTTGCGGAGATGGGGATGGCCTTAAGCGTATCGAGAGGGATCACGTTAGAAGAGTAAGATGATAGAGAAGCTTAACCCTGTTTATGAAAAGAAAAAGAAGCGAAGCCGCTTTTTGAGAATCTTTACCACGGTATCCGTAACTATCGTGGTTCTTGCTGCTGTCTACATTTTTGTATTCCATTTGAAAAAGGTTACCTACAGCGGCAACTCCTACTATACGGAATCATCCCTGAATGAGATGCTTCTTTCGGATAAAATGTCCGGCAATACATTGTACGTTTTCTTTAAATATAACTTCTTCTACAAGCCCAAGTACCCCTATCTGGATAAGGTCCAGGTGAAGATGCTCTCGCCCTCCCACCTTCAGATAGAAGTATTTGAAAAGGTGGTTATCGGCTGCGTGGATTTTAACGGCATGTATATGTATTTTGACCACGAGGGCATGGTAATTGACAGTTCCCTTATGTTATTTGAAGGAACACCGGTTATTACGGGCTTTGAATTCGAAAATGTGGTTACGGGAGAGAAGCTTCCCGTGGAAGACGAGAAGGTATTCAAGAGGATACTTGAGATATCGGAACTTCTGGCCAAGAATAATCTGAGACCAAACAGCGTTAATTTTGACTCGGACGGGAACATAACCCTTCATTTTGAGCAGGTTCGGGTTGAACTGGGAACCGACAGGAACATTAAGCTTAAGATATCGGATCTTCCGGAGATGCTGCCCACTATTGAGGGAAAGATCGGTGTGCTCCACATGGAGAATTATTCACCGGAGACGGATAACGTAACATTTACGGAAGATAAGGAGGAGCCTCCGTCCTCCTCAGAGGAAAGCTCCTCAGCGCCTGCAAGTACGGCTGCGCCTGCTTCATCAGCGGCACCTGCGACTTCAGCTGCGCCTGCTTCATCAGCGGCACCCGCGTCTTCTGCAACACAAAATTAATAAATTTGAAACAATTCAAAAATCATATTGATTTATTTCATGAAAAAAAGTATTATAGTGTGTAGGTTATTTTACGCCTTATACGATAAGGAGGAGACACCTTGGTTGAATTAAGGAATAATGAAGGAGAGAGCGGTGCCAGGATAATTGTTGTGGGCGTCGGCGGTGGCGGTAATAACGCTGTTAACAGGATGATCGAAGAGAACATCGCATCTGTTGAATTTATCGGGATTAACACCGACCGTCAGGCTCTTACTTTGTGCAAAGCTCCTACGCTTCTTCAGATAGGTGAGAAGATTACAAAAGGCCTGGGTGCCGGTGCGGATCCGGCTGTTGGAGAACAGGCTGCTATAGAGAACTATGATGATATTTCAGAAGCTATCAGCGGTGCCGATATGGTATTCGTTACCTGCGGTATGGGCGGAGGAACCGGAACGGGCGCTGCCCCCATTGTTGCACAGATAGCTAAGGACATGGGTGCTCTTACCGTTGGAGTAGTGACCAAGCCCTTTAAGTTTGAGGCCAAGACAAGAGCTAAGAATGCTCTTGCTGGTATAGATAAGCTGCGTGAGAACGTAGACACACTTATTGTCATCCCTAATGACAAGCTGCTTGATCTGGTTGACAGGAGAACTTCCATGCCGGATGCCCTCCGTAAGGCCGATGAAGTATTACAGCAGGCAGTACAGGGTATTACAGATCTTATTAACGTTCCATCCCTTATTAATCTGGATTTTGCTGATGTTAAGACAGTTATGAAGGATAAGGGCATCGCTCATATCGGTATCGGTACGGGGCATGGCGATGATAAGGCCATGGAGGCTGTTAAGAAGGCTGTGGAGAGCCCGCTTCTTGAGACGAGTATTAACGGAGCGTCCAATGTACTTATTAACATTTCCGGAGATGTTACTCTTATGGATGTTAATGAGGCGGCAGAGTATGTTCAGGGACTTGCTACCGATAATGCAAATATTATATTCGGTTCCATGTATGATGAGAACAGGACTGATGAGGTTACCATCACGGTTATTGCTACAGGTTTGGAGAATCCCACATTTGCAGGGATGTCCATGATTTCCTCCAAGCTTAAATATGCAGCATCCGAACCTACGGTATCCAGACCGGTTTCTCATGCTGTGAATCCGTCACCGTCACCTGCACCGGCTTCAGTTACTCAGCCCCATGCACGGGTTGCTTCACCTGCACCTGCAGAGACCCAGGGCGATTCGGGGATTAAGCCTATGACGGCTTCCGATATTCTGGCGGGACTTAAGCGCCCTCTTCCTGAAAGGACAGTAGCCCCCAAGGATATCAAGGTTCCGGATTTTCTTAAGAAATAAATAAGTTTTTTTGGGATAGGATATAAGTTAGAATTAAGACAAACAGGAGTTATAAGGAGAGAATTGTATTATGAATGCAGATAACAAAAAGAAGCTCATAGGAGTAGTTGCTTTAGTAATTATTATAGTAGCTGCACTGGTTATTATTTTTATTCCTAAGAAGAGTGACCAGCAGAAGGCCAGTGAGTGGAATGAAGAGAAACTTTCAGAGGCTAACCAGGAGAACAAGTGGGAAGAGTATTCCTTAAGTGAGAAAGTTAAGTACTACAAGGACAACTTCGGCATTGATGTTCCGGAGAAGGCTCTTAACTTCGAGGAGATGCATAAGACAGTTAACAAAGACATTTATGCATGGCTCTATATTCCCGAACTTGGTATCGACACACCGGTAGTACAGCATCCTACAGATGATGAATATTACCTGAACTACAACCTTGATGGATCTAAGGGATATCCCGGCGGTATCTATACAGAGCCTAACTACAACTCAAAGGATTTCACAGACAGACAGACCGTTATCTATGGTCATAACATGAAGAACGGTACGGGATTTGCACCTCTTCATAAGCTGGAAGATAAGGCTACATTCGACAAGGTTAAATACATCTATGTTTATACGGAGAATGATATCTTCGTATACAGAATAGTAGCTGCACGTGAAGTACTTTCAGTTCATCCTCTTGACGGATATTCATTCGATGATAAGACATGGGTAGAGTTCTTAAAAGAACTTCTTAATGATACAGATGTCAGCGGTAACAAGAAGAACGTTCACGTAAGCTCATATGACTTCACCAAGGACAGCAAGGTACTTACATTATGTACTTGCCTGCGAAGCGGTGATGACAGATACAGATTTAACACCTACGGTGTACTGGTAAGATAATATATTGCGAAGTATAAGCGCTCCTTTTTAGGGGCGCTTTTCTTTTACACTCTTTTGTATTATAAATAAATATAAAAGATTGTTTTATTCGCATTAATGTGATATAATTTTTAAAATTGTTAAGCAATTCTACCTTAAGCTAAAGGGAGGGCAAATAAATGGTACCTAATATAACGATAACCATAGGAAGAAACTTCGGAAGCAAGGGGCGTGAGATCGGAGAGAAACTGGCAAATGAACTGGGCTTTCGTTTTTATGATAAGAATCTTATCCTCATGGCTGCCAAAGAAAGCGGTATAGATGTGGAGTGGTTTGACAGTGCAGATGAGAAGCTGATTAACCGTTTCTTAGACCCTTACGCCATTACCGGATCCATTTTCGGAGATACCAACGACAGGGTATACATTGCCCAAAGGGATGTTATAAGGCGGGTTTCCACCAATGAGAACTGCGTTATTGTAGGACGAATGGCAGATTATGTCCTGAAGGATAACCCCAACTGTATCCGGGTCTTTGTCTATGCCCCTTTGGATGTCAGAGTCAGCACCATAAGGTATAAGTACAATCTGACCGTTGCCCAGGCCAAGAAGCTTATAAAACATATGGATAAGATAAGAAAGAGTCATTATCACTATTTCAGTGATTATAAGTGGGACTCAAAAGATACAAAGGATATCATGATAGATTCCAGTCTGCTGGGTGTCGAGGGCACGGTCCAGCTCCTTAAAAAACTGGTGGAGCTTCGAATCAAAGAGATAAAGAGCTGATCATCAGAAGGATTATTGGAGAATGCCATGGAGAACATATACTTAATAGGATATATGGGTACAGGAAAAAGCACCATAGGCCGGGCCTTGACGAGATTTCTTATGGAGAAGGCTGCAGGATGTGATGACCTGATTTATTGCGATACCGATTACATAATAGAGGTGGAGCAGAGAAAAAAAATAACGGAGATTTTTAAGGAGCAGGGTGAAGACTACTTCAGGGACTTGGAAACCGCCCTCCTTAAGAAGATCTCAAAAAGAAAGAACCTGGTGGTATCCTGCGGAGGCGGGATGCCTCTTCGTGATGAGAATGCTAAGCTTCTACGGGATTCGGGCAGGGTAGTGTGGCTTGATGCCACCCCTGAGACCATATACAAACGCCTGGCAGGCGACGAGACCCGCCCCCTGCTTAAAAACAACCTGACTCCTGACTACATCCGTGACATGATGACCAAGCGACGCCCCTTCTATGAGCGGGTCGCCGAGCACCACGTCATGGTGGACGACCTGTCAGTGGAGGAACTGGTCCTCCAGATCTTCCCCTTCTTCCGCCGTAGTTAGGATTTAGTTTGTTTACTAAGTGACGCATCTATAATAAATATTCAACGAAACAACGCTTGCGCTCCGTGCTCGCGTAGCGGAACACTAAGCTCAACGAATGTCATTTTCAATAGCGTTTGCAATGGTACCGTTTCGCTAAGTGCCGACTGCGACTCAAGGCGTTTCTTTTGAATATTTATTATATATGCTGTAACCAGAATAATTAAAAAAATATTGGAGGATATTATAATGACCGGAGGAAACATAATCCTGATCGTAGATGACGCCGAATTAAACCGCGAGATAATCGCAGAAGCATTCGGAGACGAATTCATCATCCTGCAGGCCGAGAACGGCGTACAGGCAATGAAGATATTGCGGGGACACAGACGTAATCTGGCGGCAGTATTTTTGGATATTATGATGCCGAAGATGAACGGCTACGAAGTCTTATCGGAGATGAAGAACCAGAACCTCCTTTTTGAAATCCCGGTTATAGTGGTTACGGGAATGGTGGATGCTTCGGAAAAGGACGCCATTATAAGAAAGGGTGCCTCCGACGTGCTTTTTAAACCCGTTAACACTAAGATGATCATAGACAGTTTCAATAAGGTGCTGGACGCTAAGAATTACAGAAAGAAACTGGAGTCCAGCGTCAAGGTTACCGAACTTCCGGCAGGCATTAAGTACCAGGATATTATGGACGCTGTTATGTCCATTATGAAACATCCCAACATGGAAAAGCCCGGTCATATGCTCCGGGTCAGCGAATACGTTCGTATCATTCTTACGGAATATGCCAAGATAGATAAGAAATCAAAGCTTTCAAAGGATAAGATCAATTACATGGCAGAGGGAGCCCTTCTCCATGACGTAGGCAAGCTGGTTATCTCCACCCAGATCCTCAATAAAAAGGGAGCCATGACCGAAGAGGAAATGTCGGTTATGAAGACTCATTGCGTCCAGGGCTGCAATATTATCAGCATTTTTGACCAGTCAGGAAAGAATGAGTTCATTAAGCATACCTATAACATCTGCCGCTTCCATCACGAGCACTGGGACGGCACGGGCTATCCTTCCGGCGTTAAGGAAGACGCTATTCCCATATGCGCCCAGGCCACGGCTGTGGCCACCGAACTTGATTTCTTCACCAATGGCGGAAATGACTTCACGGACAGGAATGTGGAGGGTATATTCGTAAGCCGGGGCACCAAGTATTCGGATGATATGATTAAGGCTTTTGAGAACTCCCTGGAAGAGATCAAGAAGGCCAAGGACCGTATAAATGCCCTGGATGAAATGGAGGCATACTCCGAAGTTACCCGCCGCCTTATAGAGATATTTGAGATTAAAGAATATTCATCATCGGATAATGTGGCTGAAAACTATAACTCCATGATGGCTCTTCTTGATGCCACCATTTTCGAGCTGGATACCGTAACAGGCAAATTCAGAAGGATATATACCACCTTTTCCGATTTCACCATGGTTCCCCAGAGGGGAGATTTCGGGGAGGATTTTATTGACCTTATCCAAAACGATATCAAGGATGAGTTCAGGGATGAGGTGCTGGCATATCTGTACAAGGCCATAGCGGGCAACATTAAGACTTCTCTGGTTCCCGTAAGTGCCACCTGTCAGATATTTAACTCCTTCCACAATGCTTATCAGTGGTACCGCATTTCCACCATTAATATGAGCTGGAATCCAAAGACCAACAATAAGACCCTGCTGGTAATAAAGAACGTTGACAGGGAGATTTATGTCCAAAGCGAGATAAACCGTATCAGCAACAAGGCAAAACGTATTGAACGGGACGTTGTAAAATACAAAGATGAAAATGAAGTGTTAAAGGCTACAGCCCAATATGATAAGCTTACGGGACTCTTTAACAAAAACGCGGCAACTGAGGAGATTGAGGGTATTATAGACGAATATCCCAACTCCCTCCACGGCATGCTGCTTATTAATATTGACGGTTTTAAAAACATAAATGACCGCTTCGGCCATAAGCAGGGTGATGAGGCACTGAAGGAATTCGGTGAGGTAATCCAGAAGCATTTCAGAAGCTGTGATGTTGTGGGCAGAGTGGGGGCTGATGAGTACATCGCCTTTATATCCAATGCCCCCATTCCCGATGTCCTTTCCATTAAGGCTGACAACATCGCATCCAGCATACGTAAAATGAGCGAGGAATCAGATGTATACACAGATATTTCCGTAAGTATCGGAATCGCCTTTTACCCCAAGGACGGCAAGACGGTGGAGGAACTTTTCCAGAAGGCTGATGCCGCATTATACCAGGCAAAGAAGGCCGGAAAGGACAGATTCCAGATCTTCAATGAGGATACCCATATAGTAAAGAGACTCAGTGAGGTGCGCCGCCGTATCAAGCGCAGCAAGACCAACCAAAGCTTTGTTTCCTCCCTCTATGACCTTCGTTTCTCCGAAGAAGTATCCATAGTAGGGGTTTCGGAAATGATCGACCGTATCGGCCGGGAGTACAACCTCAACGATATCTACATCATTGATTACGATTCTACCGAAATGGTATTTAAATGGTCCGCAGGCTCAGAAATAGAAAGAAACTGTGTGACCTCCGAGCCCTTAAGGGCGTTTATCGACATCGTCAGACTTCAGTGTGAGGATATAGAGTGGATATGTGATGACGTTAAGCGCCTGAGTGTAGATGCCAAGAAGATGCTGGAAGAGAACTTCGTAGGCTCCTTCGTATGTGAGCCCATTCTGAAAAACCGCAAGGCAGCAGGGATGGTTATGTTCATCAAGGAAAATGAGGCCACATCCTGGAGCGAGGATATGATCGAAGCCTTCAGAGTGGCTGCCAAGCTGGTAAGAGACCACCTTCTTCGTGTTAAAGCCGAAAAGGAAAACTCATTCCTCAGAAATATCACGGGAATTCTCCTGGCTAACCCGGGAAAGAACACCCATATTATAGACGAGACATACAGACTTCTGGTAAAACCCGACACGGGGGACGGCGCTGTATGGGGAGGTAAATGTTACAAGGAAATATACGGACTGGATAAGCCCTGTAAGGACTGCCTGATAAAGCACGTTACCAGGGAGAATGAACGTATAGAGGATAAGAAGCGGGTTGCCACCATGGTGTCCGTAAGCAGATTCCGCCGTATCTATGTAGTCTCCGATAAGGAATGAGGAAGAGTGACCTACTCTTCCTCATCTTCTTCATAGTACTTTCTTTCTTCATAGTAGTAGATCACTACCCAGATCCCTACAAACACCAGGGTCAGAATGGCTCCTATGTCCAGGTAATCATTCCGATAAGTAAGCTCTATATAATGTGTCCCTTCCCCTAAAGGAATGCCGATAAAGGCACAGTCGTAGGGCTTAAAATCAGATTCTATTCCGTCTACGGTTACCCTCCAGTTCAGATCATAAGGAATGGATAAGAAGAGGTCTTTGTTCCCGTCTGAAGTAACGGTACCGGAGATAAAGGTATCCCGCACCTCTTCCGGATAGAACTGGTTCAGCTTCAGGGACTGGAACATTTCATTAAAGACCTGCTCATCAAACATAACGGAAGTAGTATTAAGGGTATAGGAAATATCCTCAGTGCTTAAAGTTATAATATCCCCTGCCTTGTGATAGCCCAGATCCAAAATGTACTGGTCGGAATACCCGGTGAAAGTATCTTTTTTATTATTGCAGGATGCTTTAATGGTGCTTAATCCCGAGTTGTTAACGTAAGCAAATACCCGCCCGTTTTCAGGAACGTCTATTACTGTGGAACCGGAAGAACTTACGTTGGATATTCTCTTAAATATATCCCCCTTTGCCCCAAGATCTATGGCCAGGGAATTCTGCCGTGAGAATACGTCTCCCGAAGAGTTCTTATATGCCGCCCGGTTAACCACATCTCTCGGAGCTGCTTTTACGCTTCCTTCGTAAGGCGGAACCATAAATCCCAGAGGCAGGCAATAATAATTCTTGTACAAGAACAATGTATCATGCTTTAATTTCAGCTCATATAAGGGGTCATCGCTTCTGTCTCTGTTATCCATTATATACTTAACGGAAAGCAGGGCGGATGTAAGGGGAGTCGCACCCTCATAACTGTAGTAAACCTTGGTGCATCGCATACCGTATCTCTCGTAGAATTTCTTCACAAGACTGTTTGAAACGGAAGAAAAGAGGGAGGCGGAATTGTAATCCGACAACATGGAATCGTTTTGTGTACTCTTAACCGTTTTCTCAATTCGGTAAAAGGACTTGTCCCTGGACTGGGCGTAATTGCTCAGTATCTTATACTTCTCCATTTCATTTACGTAAGCAGATCTGGAAACGGTGGACACTCCCGTATAAAGCATATTGGTGGTTACTTCCGCCACCACCAGCAGGAGAGCCAGCCAGTAAAATGCCGGCATGACTTCGGAGTTGACCCGCTTCACCAGACAAAGCAGGGCAAAATAAACTATAACGAATCCGGCGCTGCATCCGAAGGTCCACATTGAAAATGCCTCGCTTATTACAAAGAAAAATGCAGCCGCCACAGTACCTATACCTATAGCACCGGAGATAAATACCCATACCCAGCGGGTCTGTTTAATATGGATAAATGCTTCATATCCCATGGTAAGAACGATAAAAATATAGATAAATGACTGTCTGGCCGGAAGGGAATTGGGATAATTCATGCCGTGCCAGATAAAGTTGGGGATGTTGAAACAGAAGCTGAACATAAACACACCCAGAAGGACTGCCTTGGGAATACGCTCTTTAAGGGAAATGCTTCCGGTGAAGAGGTAAAGGGCAAGCAAAAAGAGCATAGCCACTCCGCAGTAAATGTTGGGCCAGTGATCAAGTCCGATCTCCACCTGAACATTCATCAGACTTCGGGCATAGCATGAAAAGAAGTCGTAGTACTGCTCCAGAACGGAAGGAAGCTGCCCTCCCGTGAATTCGGAATACATCATGCTGTTTACTTCCGGAAGGAGCATGACACTTGCCATACCCCCGGCAACTAAGGATCCGGCTCCAAATCGAAGCAGGGCTTTAAGCCTTCCTAAAAGACCGCCTCCAGCCGACACCAAAAGCACAAGAAAATACAGAACCAGGGAAATGCAGATCATTATGGAAAGATAGTAGTTGGTAAAAATGCAGAATCCCAGTGCAATAATATAGAGGGCCATCCGCCCCTTGTATACCAGACGCTCCAGCCCCAACATAATGAGGGGGAGCATAATAAGACAGTCAAGCCACATTACGTTCCAGTCGTATGCCGCAAAAAAAGCCGACATGGCATAGCAAACCGAAAAAAGTACTGCAACCCGGCTGGTATTGTTGTATTTAACCCTGATATAGTATGAAAATGAAAGGCCTGCAAACCCGGTCTTTAAGATAATGATATATGTAATGAACTCAATGAGAAAACTGTCATTAACAATAAGGGAGATCCAGTTGGTGGGGGTGGCCAGGTAGTAGACGAAAAAGGCGAAAAAGTTGGTACCTAACCCTGCCCGCCAGGAGTACAGAATAGAGCCCCCTTCTTTAATGATGTTTCTAAGAAGTCGCAGAAAAGGGAAATACTGATGATAAAGGTCGCATTGCAGGAAGGCATTGTCCCCGAAGGGGAATATTCCTCTTACAACAAATATCCCCATCATAATAACTACGGGGATAAGAAATGATGCCAGATAAATATTAAACTTGCGCTGATCCTGTTCGTAGGAATCCAAGATATCATTATTCATAACAGTAAGTGCCGAATAAAAAATTATGAAAGATCTGCCTGCTCCTTAATGTTCTTTATGCATTCGTTAAGCCATGAGACATAGTAATCCTCACGCATAATAGCACCTAAAAGAACTGAATAGTCACCGTATTCTTTGGTGCCGAAGGCGGGAACCGTATTGTGGTATGATTCCATGGCCGTTTTAAGCGTATTGCATCTCTCTGTATGCATCCTAAGCTGGCTGGTAAGCAGCTTCATATAGTCTTCTGCGGAAATGAAATCAGTAAAGTATGAACGGAGGCGGAAGATGTCCTTGGGGGTAACTCCAATAGGCTCATCCTTCTTCATCCACTTGACGAATTCTTCATGTCCTGCGGGAGTAATGGAGTAGAGCTTCTTCTCCATCTTCTCACCCTGGAGGATAACCTTGTATTCAACAAAGCCTTCATCCGTAAGTTTCTTTAATTCAGGATAAACCTGGGAATGCTTGGCATACCAGAAATTAGCCATAACTCGGCTCTCAAATTCTTTAACTATATCGTAACCCGTAATAGGTTCACGATCGATCAGCCCCAGCAAGGCATATTTCAGCGTTCTCAATATTAGTTCCCTCCATAAGCGTGTTATGTAATAGTTTACACATTTTGTGCCCAACGGTCAAGGTTAATTAAGCACTAATTATAGCACGAAAATTCAGTAGTAAATTCGGTTTGTGCAACCTATATAATTATTGACATGTTTAAACCCTCATGTTATATTTTTTGTATAATTGTGTTCGGCTGAAGAGAACTGCCGAACTGACATGTGAAAGGAGAAAAAACATGGCAAAATTTATTACCGCTCAGGAAGCTGCTAAGCTTATCCCCGATGGCGCTACATGTGCTGTTGCCGGAATGGGACTTACCGGTTGGCCTGAAGAGATTGGTTGCGCAATCAGAGACAGCTTCAAAGAAACAGGACATCCCTGCAACCTTAATATGAAACAGGGTTGTGCAATGGGTGACTGGAAAACAAGAGGTATCACAGTTCTCGGAGAAGCAGGAGAAGGTCTTGTTACAAAGTGGTCTGCAGCTCATATCGGATCTGCATTTGCCCTTAATGACCTTGTTCGTGCTAATAAGATCCAGTGTCACTGTCTTCCCCAGGGTGTTATCGTTAATCTTTGGAGAGAGATAGCAGCACATCGTCCCGGCCTTATTACAAAGATCGGTCTGGGAACCTTCGTAGACCCCAGAGTTAACGGTGGTAAGATGAACGACTGTACAACAGATGAGCTTGTAGAAGTTATCAACTTCCAGGGCGAGGAGTACTTATTCTACAAATCATTCAAACTTGACGTTGCACTTCTTCGTGGTACTATCGCAGATGAGAACGGTAATATCACATATACCAACGACGGTGCTATCATCGAGGGTCTCTCAGTTGCTGAAGCAGCTAAGAACTCAGGCGGTATCGTTATTGTTCAGGTTCAGTACAAGGCTAAGAAGGGAACACTTCATCCTAAGGAAGTTAAGATCCCCGGTGCTCTTGTTGACTACGTAGTAGTTGCTACATATCCGGAAGCATGTTGGCAGACAGAAGGAACATACTACAATCCTTCATTTGCAGGTAATATCAAGTGCCCGACAGATTCTATTCCGGTACTTCCCTTATCAGATCGTAAAATCATCTGCCGTCGTGCAGCAATGGAGCTTAAGAAGAATGCTATCATCAATCTCGGTGTTGGTATCCCGGCTGACGTTGCAAGTATCGTGGCAGAGGCAGGATATACAGAAGACATTATTATGACAGCCGAGATCGGAAACTTCGGCGGTGTACCCGCTGCATTACCTAACTTCGGTTCATCATACAATCCGGAGGCAACCATCGAGCATAATGCCATGTTCGACTTTTATGACGGAGGCGGAGTTGACGTTGCTGTTCTTGGTTTCGGTGAAAGTGACCAGTATGGTAACGTTAACGCTTCCAAGTTCGGACCCAGACTTGCAGGCCCCGGCGGATTTATTAATATCAGCCAGACTGCTAAGAAGGTTGTTTTCGCAGCTAACTTCTGCGTTAAGGCTAAACAGCATATCGAGAACGGCAAGCTTGTTATCGATGAAGACCTTTCAAACGGCAAGAAGAAATGGCTCAAGGACGTTGACCAGATTACCTTCTCCGGTAAGTATGCTGCAGAAAACGACATGGATATTATCTACATTACAGAAAGATGCGTATTTAAGCTTATCAACGGTAAGATGACCATCGTTGAAGTAGCTCCCGGAATCGATGTACAGAAAGACGTTATCGACCTTATGGAATACACACCTGAGATCGCTAAGGATTGCAAGTCAATGCCGGAAGAGATCTTCCAGGAAAAGTGGAACGGATTGGATAAGATATTCGGTTAATGTTTGTTGTTAGGGATATAAAGAAAGCTGTAATGTAGATGTTGTGGACCTTTAACAAGCTTCTGGGACGGAGAGTGGCTGAGACTCCCGACAAAGAGGCAATAGTGTACAATGACGTGGGCTATACATGGCGGGATATTGATTATCTTACAGACCATGCGGCACAGTACTTTATCAACAGGAATGTGAAGAAGGGCTGTAACGTCGGTTTGTGGGGAGCTAATTCCATCGAATGGATAGTTGCATTTTCGGGACTGGCCCGCATTGGGGCTATACCGGTGCTTATCAATACCCATTACACCATTAATGAGCTCAGAAGAACAGTTGAATATGCAGATATTAAACTCCTGTGTTTCTCTCCCACTGAAGGGAGAGGGACACCGGATTGCGGAGCGGATACGGTAGATATCACCGCAGGATTTTTGGATATTATCCGGGAGGCAGCTCTTACAAATGAGCTGCAGAAAATGAAGGATGATGTCCGGCCGGATGATACTTTTGCCATACTCTTTACTTCAGGAACCACTTCTTTCGCCAAGGGTGTTATGTTAAGCCATCACGGAATGCTTAAAGTGGCGGAGGATGCCTCAAAGATTATGCATTGGGGTGAGAGTGATACTAATTGTATGGCACTGCCGCTGTTTCACTGCTTCGGATTATCAACAGGCTACCTTTCAGCCATAGCCTGCGGCAGCAGGATGATAATGTGCAAGAGCACGAGAAGTCAGGAGATTTTAGACACCATCCTTAAGTATGGATGTACCATATTAAACGGAGTTCCTACTACCTTCTTTGCTCTGGCAAGGAATCTGGCCAATAATCCGCGTAAGATCTCTACTTTAAAGAGCGGTTTTATTGCAGGTGCTGCCATCTCATATGAGGATTACAAGGCTTTGTGTGAAGCCATAGGCATGGAGAAACTCCAGATGTCTTACGGACAGACGGAGAGCTCACCCAGTATTACATTTTCGGATTACGATGATGACCCGGAACTTAAGGCTAAGTCCGTGGGACTGGCTATTCCCGATGTGGAACTTGCCATATTTGACATCCACACCGGCGAGAAGGTTCCCTGCGGTCAGACCGGAGAGATCCGGATTCGGGGATATAACGTAATGCAGGGCTATTATAAGATGCCTGAAGAGACGGCCAAGACCATTGACAGTGACAGATGGCTCCATACAGGAGATCTGGGAAGCTTAGATGAGAAGGGTAATCTGTATTTTAAGGGGCGGATCAAAGAACTTATCATCAGGGGAGGAGAGAATATTTCCCCCAGGGAGATTGAGAACTTTATCCGTGAGTATCCCGGAGTTGCTCAGGTTAAGGTAATAGGCGTGCCGGCACCTATCGTCCAGGAGAGGATAGTGGCCTGTATCATACCTCAGCCGGAACGAACCGTGGATACGAAAGGACTTGATGATTTTCTTCGGCATAATCTGGCAAAGTACAAGATTCCGGAGAAATATCTCTACATGAAAGAGTTTCCCCTTACGGCGGCAGGGAAGATATCCTTAAAGGATCTTACCCGGTATGTCGAGGAAGAGGAGTCTTGATAATAAGAAAAATGACAGGAGGAAATGAGATGTTTTTCGAGAAAAAACATGAATTGATCAGAAAGTTAGCAAGAGATTTTGCTGAAACAGAATTGACTAATGACATCTTGGATGAGGTTGAAGCCAGCGGCGAATTCCCCAAGGAAATCCTTGACAAGATGGCTAAAGCCGGATTCTTCGGGATTAAGATCCCTCAGGAACTCGGCGGCTCAGGCGCAGATCATCGTTCATACGTACTGGTTATGGAAGAGATCGCAAGAGTATCCGGTGTTGCAAGCGTATACGTTTCATCACCCAACTCACTTGGCGGTGGCCCCCTTCTTTTATCAGGAACAGATGAGCAGCTTGAGAAGTACTTAAAGCCTGTTATCTCAGGCGAGAAGTTTATGGCATTCGCATTGACGGAGCCCGGCGCAGGTTCAGATGCCGGCGGAATGCAGACTATCGCTGAAGATAAGGGCAAGTACTGGTTATTAAACGGAAGAAAATGCTTCATTACAGGTGCTCCCCTTGCGGATTTTGCAGTTATATACGCTAAGACAGATCTTACAAAGGGTACAAAGGGTATCTCAGCATTTATCGTAGATATGAAGTCAAAAGGTGTTTCCTGCGGTAAGCCGGAGAATAAGATGGGTATCATCGGATGTGCTACATCTGATATCATCCTTGAAGACGTTAAGGTGCCCAAGGAGAACTTACTCGGTGAGTTAAACAAGGGATTCATCAACGCCATGAAGACTCTGGACGTTGGACGTCTGGGTGTTGCATCACAGGCTATCGGTGTTGCACAGGGCTGCCTTGACGAGGCTGTTAAGTTCGCTAAGGAAAGAAAGCAGTTCGGAAGACCTATCGCAAAATTCCAGGCTATCAGCTTTATGCTTGCAGATATGGCTACCAAGCTTGAGGCAGCTAAGCTTCTTGTATACAAGGCAGCATGGCTTATGGACAACAAGCAGAACGCATCCATGGCAGCTTCTATGGCTAAGTATTATGCAGCAGAAGTTTGTAACGAGATCGCAGCTAAGGCTGTTCAGATCCACGGTGGTTACGGTTTCGTAAAGGAATACAAGGTAGAGAGAATGTACAGAGACTGCCGTGTATTCACTATTTACGAGGGAACTTCTCAGGTTCAGCAGATGGTTATTTCAGGAAATCTTTTGAAATAATCCGGGCGGCATAATAACATAGAAAGGAGACTATTTACGAATATGAGAATAGCAGTTTGTGTAAAACAGGTACCTGATACAAATGAAGTTAGAATAGATCCTGTTAAAGGAACATTGATTAGAGAAGGTGTGCCCAGCATCCTCAATCCTGATGATGCTAATGCTTTAGAGGCAGCGCTCCAGTTAAAAGACAAAGACAATAAGACAGAGGTTATCGTTATAACAATGGGACCTCCTCAGGCAGAGGATATGCTAAGAGAGTGCCTTGCTATGGGTGCTGACGAAGCTTACTTACTCAGCGACAGAGCATTTGGTGGTGCTGATACCTGCGCTACATCCACAACTATCGCTGCAGGTATTAAGAAGCTCGGCAAGATTGACCTTGTTCTTGCAGGCCGTCAGGCTATCGATGGTGATACAGCACAGGTTGGACCCCAGGTTGCTTTCAGACTTGGACTTCCCGTTGTAACCTATGTTGAGGATATCAAGATTAAGGGTAAGAAGGCAGAAGTTAAGAGAATGCTTGAGGATGGATATGAGATGATCGAGGTCCAGCTTCCCTGCCTCCTTACAGCAGTTAAGGAACTTAACACTCCGAGATACATGAGCATCGCAGGTATCATCAATGCATACCAGAAGCCCATCACAGTATGGAATCATGAAGATGTTAAGCTCGACCCCGCTGATTGCGGACTGAATGCTTCACCGACACAGGTATTCCGTTCATTTACTCCGCCCCCGAAGGGCAAGGGAGAGATGCTTTCCGGAACAGCCCAGAAGATGGCAGCTACATTGGTTGACAGATTAAAAGAGAAGCACGCAATTTAGAAAGGAGAGAGAGCGAAACATGGCAGTTAGAGTTATTAAAGATAAATGTAAAGGCTGTGGCAAGTGTAAGAAAGTTTGCCCATTTGAAGCCGTAACAATTGAAAAGAAACTTGCTATCATTGACGAGAGCAAATGTACAGGCTGCGGACAGTGCGTAGAGTCCTGTAAGTTTGATGCTCTGGAGCAGGATAAGGACGAGACTAAGGTTGACTTAAGCGCATACAAGGGCGTTTGGGTATTTGCTGAGCAGCGTAAGGGCAAGATCACTCCCGTTGTATTTGAACTTCTGGGAGAAGGACGTAAGCTTGCTGACGATATCGGAACAGAATTATGTGCTATCCTTCTTGGTGAGAATGTTGATAAGCTTACAAAAGAGCTTATCGCTTACGGAGCAGACAAGGTATATGTAGCAGATGATCCGGAACTTAAGGATTACAGAACCGATGCTTACTCAAAGGTTATCAACGACGCTATCGAGAAGTATAAACCTGAGATCGTTCTCTACGGAGCTACCCATATCGGTCGTGACCTTGCTCCCTGTCTTGCAGTTAAGGCAGCTACAGGTCTTACAGCAGACTGTACAAAGCTTGAGATCGATCCCGAAGACAAGAAGATCAAGCAGACACGTCCTGCATTCGGCGGTAATCTCATGGCTACTATCGTATGCCCCAAGACCAGACCTCAGATGTCAACAGTTCGTCCCGGCGTTATGCAGAAGGCTGAGCCTGACAAGAAGCGTAAGGGTAAAGTAATAGAGCTGAAGGTTAAATTCGGTAAGAACGACATCAGAACCAAGGTTCTTAAGATCGTTAAGACTGCAGGTGACCAGGTATCACTTACAGATGCTAAGGTAATCGTAGCAGGTGGTAACGGTGTAGGCGGCCCCGAAGGATTTAAGCTTCTTCAGCAGTTGGCTGATAAGTTCCCCGGCGGAGTTGTTGCAGCATCAAGAGCAGCAGTTGACGCAGGATGGATCGATCATTCACGCCAGGTTGGACAGACAGGTACTACCGTTAAGCCGAATATTTATTTTGCATGCGGTATTTCAGGAGCTATCCAGCACGTTGCAGGTATGCAGACATCCGATATTATCATTGCTATCAATAAGAACGAGACAGCGCCTATCTTTGAAGTAGCTGACTACGGTATCGTAGGCGACCTCTTTAAGGTTATTCCCGAGATTATTGCAGCACTTGATTAGTTAGTATACTTAATGGCCCCCTTTCGGGGGCCATTTGTTCTAATAAGGAGGCACAACGTGAAGAAAATCTTAGCAGCAGTTACTACAGTAATGTTAATTATCAGTTTGTCAGCTTGTTCGGGAGGAACCGGTAAATCCGCAGGAAGCTCCCGCGCGGCTTCTTCAACCGTCAGCTCAAGTGCTGCGAAAAGTGAAGCGGCCAGTGTAGATACTTCAGTAATGGTTGCATTACAGGTTAATGTAGAAGGACTTGGCGAGGTATGCATGGCGGACGACGGTCTTGAACCGAAATTTGATGGGGAATTTCCTATACAGTCTATTGCCCATACTATGCCAAAGAATACCAGAAAGGTTTTAAGCGCAAGACCCAATGAAGGATGCGTTTTTGTTAAGTGGAAAAAAGACGGAAAACTTGTTTCCGATGAGCCGACCATAAATGTTACGGTATCAGAGGATACGGAGTACATTGCCGTTTTCTTAAGCGGACTGTACAACAAACTCCCCGAAGGAAGGGATGTTATGAAGGAGACGACGATGGAGAAGATCGGCGGACTTCCTACTTATGGTAATTCATATAATGACGATACATTTGTATTTGCATTTGATCTTAATGATACTATCTACCGTGCCACAGCTAAAATGGAGAAATCGGTTGAGGAGGAATTACAAAAGCTTGATCTTACCGATACCAAGTACAGTGAGAAATTCGCAAAGGCTGTTGCTCCTTTAAAGATAACAAAGATCGAGAATGCTACGGAGATGATTCCTTCCCAGCAGGAACTTGATAAGCTTGTAGGCAAGACCGGAAAAGATCTTCTTGACGACGGCTGGTTCAGCGCAGGATACATGTTTGACACTATGGAATTTAACATGGAGCACGGATTGTTCGAGTATATTGTAGTATTTGACGGTACCGTAAAGAATCGTGAGAATTTTAATCCGGAGGAGGATCTCAAGCCCTTCGTGGTTAAGTCGGTAAAATACAAGGGCCCCGGAAATATTGCAAATATAGAAGGCCAGTAATATAGAATAATAATATGGAAATGAAGTAAGAAGTGTTGTATAATATTCTGATAGTGGGTGACTTTATCTATAGGGAGGACGATCCATGGCTGAATCGAAGAATAGATCATTTTATGCAGATATTGAGCAGGGATCACGGGCTATTGACAGTTATATAGACCAGATGCCGGAGGATGAGTTCTGTGCTTTGTGTCTTGTAGACCTGGATGATTTCAGAAAGATCAACCTGACATATGGTTATCAGATGGGAGACCGTGTGCTGGGCAGGTTGATGGATGCCTTAACAGATATCGCTGCCGATGAGGATATCCTTATCAGATTCGGAAGCGATGAATTTATTATGTTCCTTAAGAATACATCTGTTAAGGATACTAATAACAGGCTGAATTCACTCTACGATAAGTTAAAGCAGATCACCGAAGATATGGGAGTCGAGGTGGGCTGCAGCATCGGTGTTGTAGGAACTGATTATGCCAAGGATCATACAGCTCTCTATCATGATGCAGACAGGACTCTGCAGCATATCAAGAAATACGGCAAGAACAATATGGCATGGTATGTTGAGCTTGACCAGGACTTAGAAGAGATCATTACCAATGTGGAGCTTCAGGATGAAGCCGATCATAAGGATAAACATGTTGTTATTGACGGCAGGGATATTATTTCCTACGCCTTTGAGATATTTGAGCAGTCAGATGACATAGAGGGTAATCTCAACAAGCTTATCGCCAAGATAGGTAAGAGATATAACTTAGACGATATCAAACTTGTTTTCGTAAATGAGGAGTCACAGACCACGTCGGTTGAGGCGTCCTGGTACAGAACCGAGGAGATGGCAAGGGAACAGCATAAGAACGAGTATATCTCCAGCGATGAGGATTTCGGAGAATTCCTTTTATGCTTCAGGGAAGACGGTACATTTACGGATAAGGATGTAGTCGTTCCCGAGACCAGGGATTATAACCAGAAGATATTCACTGACTATTATAAAAAACACTACTTCGTCAGAGGTATTTTTGAAAGCGGCATTTACAGGGGTGCTATTATCTTCGAGTCCGATGAGCCCGATTACGAATTCACAGATGATATTATTGCGGACCTTAAGGCCGTATCCAAAGTCATCTCCATGAATATGATGAAGATCAGGGCCGATTATGCCAACTCGGCTAAGATCAACTTCCTTTCGAAGATGTCCCATGATATAAGGACACCAATGAATGCCATCATCGGTATGACCAATATTGCCATGAATGTGGTGGACGATCGGGATAAGGTTATGGACTGCTTAAAGAAGATCGATACTTCTTCCAAGTACCTTCTTTCCCTGATTAATGATATCCTTGACGTATCCAAGATCCACAGCGGCAAGATTACCATTAACGAAGAACCTATGAATCTCCAGGAGCTTATAAAGGAGATTGAGAATCTGTCCAAATCCCAGGCAGAGGAGAAGAATGTTAATTTCGTTACGGAGGTGGATCTTACCGATGTCATGATTATGGGTGATCCCACCAAGATAAGCCAGATACTTGTTAACCTGGTGGGCAACGCCATTAAGTTCACTCCTGCCGAAGGGACTGTTACCCTTGAAGTTAAGCAGATTATGCAGGAAGAGGACCAGATTAAGGTTCATTTCGAAGTGAGGGATACGGGTATCGGTATTAAAGAATCCAGCCTGGTTAAGATTTTTAATGCCTTTGAGCAGGCTGATTCCAGTATAAATAATAAATACGGCGGATCAGGCCTGGGCCTCTCCATCAGCAGCAACTTAGTCCGTGGTATGAACGGTATTCTTAAGGTTGAATCCGAAGAGGGAGTCGGCTCCAGATTCTTCTTTGATCTTCCCTTCTCCACCAAGATGCTGGTTGACCCGGCTTCGGAGCTGGCAGCTATGGACGATGAAGCAGAAGAAGATTTTGACTTCACCGGCAAAAGGGTTCTTCTGGTGGAAGATAATGAACTTAATGCAGAGATAGCAAGGACCCTCCTTGAGGACGTGGGATTTGTGGTTGAAGAAGCTGAGAACGGCAAGAAGGCTGTTCTTATGTACGGCTCCATGGAACCCTACTATTATGATGTTATTCTTATGGACATCAGAATGCCGGTTATGAACGGCTTAGAGGCTACCAACTTTATCAGGGCCATGGGTAAAGAAGATTCGGATACCATCCCCATATATGCTATGACGGCTAATGCTTTTGACGATGACATGGAAAGATCCCTTCAGAACGGTATGAACGGTCATTTGTCAAAGCCCATTGATATAAAAAAATTGTACCGGACGCTGAATCGGCAGCTTTGTCCGGAAGAGTGAGTATAGATGAGACAAGTACGGCGCCATAATCTCAAATTCATAATTACTGTCCTGATGGCCTGCGTCATTACCTTTTCCTCTTATTCGGGAAATGTTACTGCAGAACCCTCAAGCTCCAAATCGGCAGAAGAGAGAAAGAAAGAGGCAGAAGCATCCAAGGCGGCAGAAGAGAAGAAGAAGCAGGAGACTGAGAGGGAGAAGGCAGAGACAGAGAGACAGAAGCAGGAGACTCAGGAACACTTATCAGAGGTTAACCAGAGAGCCATAGACCTTAACGTCGAGGCAGTAACGGTTCAGGAGAAGTTTGAAAATAAGCGTCAGGAAGTATCTGATACGGCAGACGAACTGAAAGTCGCCCAGGATCAGGTAAAGAAGCAATACGAGAGTATGAAGAAGCGGTTCAAGCTCATTTATGAGAAGGGGACCACCGGATATGTGGAGATTATTCTAGAATCCCGGAGCATAGCCGAGATGATCAACAGAACCCAGTACGTGTCCGCAGCCCTTGAATCGGACAAGGCACTGCTGGAGAGTTTTAAGGAAAAGGTTGAGAATATCAATAACCTTAAGACTAAGCTTGAACAGGACGAGGAAGATCTTAAGAACCTCAGCATAGAGGCAAAGAATAAGCTTCAGCAGGCAAAAAACAGCATAGAAGAAGCCAAAGAAACCATTAAGCAGCAGGAAGAGACCATCCGTAAACAGGAAGAGTCCATAAAGAACTCTGCCCAAAGGATTAAAGAACTTGAAAAAGAGATCATTATTGCTGATAAAGAGATAGGTACCACGGGAGGTAAGCAGGGAGCCCAGACTACCCAGACCCAGGTAACCAAAGGAGACAGTGTATCCGTAGAAGCCAGTGATCGTGACATGATCGCGGCTATGGTATGGTGTGAAGTCGGTATGGAAGGTATGGAAGAGAAGAAGGGCGTCGCCAGCGTTATAGTTAACAGGTTAAAGAGCCCCAAGTACCCCAATACCGTTCAGGCCGTTTTATATCAGAACAGGCAGTTCCAGCCTACCTGGTCCAAGACCAGTGACGGCTCCACCACGAAATTCTTGCTTGCTTTGGCAAGCGGAGCCCCCACTGATTGTTATTCCGCAGCTGACTGGGCTCTGGCCGGTAACTCCAACGTGGGGGATGCTATAGGCTTTAAACTAGCAAGTACCGGAATAGAAGGAATAGTTATCGGAAAAGTTGTATTTTTCAGTTGAATAAGATATAATCTCCTATGGAATTTTTGCAAAGAGGCTGTAGGAGGAAAGAGTATGAGTGAAAAGAAAAAAAGCCAGAAGTTGATACTGGGATTTCAACATGTTTTGGCAATGTTCGGTGCAACAGTGCTTGTTCCCGCACTGACGGGACTTAATACCAGTATTACTTTATTTTGCGCAGGATTGGGTACTTTGGTTTTTCATTTGATCACGAAAAAGAAAGTACCTGTTTTTTTGGGATCATCCTTTGCCTTCATGGGCGGTATTATAGCAGTCCTTGGGGGAAGCAAGATGGGAGATCCGGGTTTTTTGGATAAGCTATCTGCTTTAAAGGGAGCTTTGATAGTGGCAGGTGCCATTTATGTCGCCTTTGCCCTGCTGATCAAGCTGGTGGGATATGAGAAGGTTAACAGGCTTCTTCCTCCCATTGTTACAGGCCCCATTATTATTGTCATCGGCCTCAGACTCAGCGGTTCGGCTATTAATAATGCCTTTAACTGGAACGGGGCATTTTCTATTAATGCCTGTATAGTTGCCCTTCTTGTGGTGGCTACGGCGGTTATAGTTTCGGTATACACCAAGGGTATTATTAACCTGATGCCTATTTTGTTTGCTATCATAGTAGGATTTATCGTCAGTGTTCCCTTTGGATTCTGTGATTTTACGGGAGTTGCTTCGGCTCATTTCTTCTCCTTTATGGACGGAGATGTTTTGGTCCAGCTCTTATGCGTTCCCACCTTCAGGGTAGATGCCATCCTTGCGGTGGCACCCATCGCATTTGTTACCCTGATAGAGCATGTGGGTGATATTACTAC
>Ga0310695_10001014_pt1 | contig 68375 bp, 57 predicted proteins | sample RumenRJG_04DNA_FD_203882 | JGI IMG/M metagenome (GOLD analysis project Ga0310695, IMG submission 203882) | Bovine rumen microbial communities from Lethbridge, Alberta, Canada - RJG_04 (v2) (version 2) | ecosystem: Host-associated > Mammals > Digestive system > Stomach > Rumen | place: Canada... | reverse complement strand
TTGCCGGGGTTCTTGCACGTCTCGCCAATGACCTTCCACGCATCGTGCGCGCCCGGCTCGATGAACTGCGAAGGCGTCTTGCCGCCGAGCGGGAAGCGCACCACGACGTCGAATGCGTCGCCCTTGGCACGCGCGCATTTCACCGTCGTCTTCTTGCCGTCCAGGAGGAACGTGAACGCCTTCACCTCCGGGTCGATGAAGTGGATGAAGAGCGTATCGTCCTTGCGCGTGGTGACGACCTTGATGCCGAGCGAGACGCCGCCCGCCTTCGTGCCGTAGATCGAGTCGCCGTTCTTCTCGAACCACTTGCCGATCCCCTCGAACACCTCCACGGCCTTTTCGGGAATCCGTCCCGAACCATCGGGGCCGATGTTGAGGAGCAGGTTCGCGCCCTTCGACGCGGCGCGCGCGATGAGCGCCACGCACTCCTCCGGCGGACGGAACTTGTTCTGCCCGATCTTGTATCCCCACACGCCGTACTGGATCACGTCGCACTGTTCGGACGGACGGTCGTCGAGAAGCGGCTGGTTTTTCGAGAACATCGTCCCGACTCCGGGGAGGTCGCGCTCGAAGAGCTGGATGTCCTCCTTCGGACGCGGCGCGCGGTGGTTGTTGTTCGCCACGAGCGCCTTGCGCGAGTGGATGAGGTCGAAGATGTCGTCGAACTCCCAGTCGAACGTGCCGCCGCGGTCCTTGTCGAGATGGTCCCACTCTCCGTCGAACCAGATGTTGATGGGGTGGTAGTTGTCGAGCAGCTCCGTGATCTGTCCCATCATGTAGCGCTTGTACGAGGCGTAGTCGGGCTTCTGCTTCGCGCGCCATTCTTCGCTGCGCAGCCAGGACCGGCCGGGCGTGTAGTCGGCGCGGTGCCAGTCGAGGAGCGAATAGTAGAGCGAGAGCTCGACACCCTCCGCTTTGCACGCCTCGGCGAGCTCGCCGAGGATGTCGCGCTTGAACGGCGTGGACTTGATGTTGTAGTCGTCCACCTTCGACGGCCAGAGCGCGAAGCCGTCGTGGTGGCGCGCGGTGATGGTGATGTACTTCGCGCCGGATTTCCTGACGATCCGCGCCCACTCGCGCGCATCGTACTTCGAGGGATAGAAGCCGTGCAGCATGCGCTCGTAGGCGTCGCGGTCGAGGTTCCCATGGTACAGATACCACTCGCCCTGCGCGTAGTTGGCGTAGAGCCCCCACACGATGAACACGCCGTAGCGATGCGCGGCGAACCTCTCGCGCGCCTCGACATTCCACTTTTCGGGCACGTACTCCTGCGCCGCGGCCGCCCGAGACGATGTCGCCAGAAATCCGCACGCCAGCGTGATTGCGGCGGCGATCTTGCCAAAATCCTTTCTTCCCACCATGTGTCAATCTCCTTGTTGGTTTGGTTGCGCAGTGACAGTTGGTAGTATATCATAATTTCGCCCCGGTGTGCGCCGATACCGACAAAACGGAGGGGCCGCTCCCATGGTGTCAGAACGCCAGGGGCAGGATGCAGGGCGGAGAGACGCCGTCCCCCGCGTCGGAGACGAGCAGGACGCTCAACCTGCCGTCCGGAAGGCGCGGCCCGAGACACATCCCCTCGTAGTTGCCGAAGGCGAAGACGCGTCCCCCGGCGGACGCGATCTTCACCTTGCCGGTTCCCTTCACGGCATCCACGTGGTAGATCGCAAAGGAAAGCCTCGCCGTGGAAACTGCCTCCCAGGCCTTCTTCCCGCCGAAGCTGAGCTCGCGCTCAAGGACGAGCAGGGAACCATCTGGCAGCACGCACAGTCCCGACACGCCCCGGCGTCCCTGTCCGTTGAAGTCGTACGGCTGGCTCCAGGCGTCCGTGGTGTAGGGGAACGTGCCTGCGAACGTGAAATCGCCCCGGGCCGTGGGACGCGCGAACTTCAGGAGGCGCACGGTGGTGCCCGTAGCGGAGGAGGAGCGCGGCCCGTCGCACGGAAGCGCCTCCTCCGTGCACGTCCAAAGCGTCAAACCGTCCCCGCTGAGCGCAAGCGACTCGAGTCCGAGGTTCGAGCGGGCCTTGCGAAGAAAATCCGGCAGCTGCAGCGTGCGAACGGCGGCGCCGTCGGAAAGGCGATACTCCTTCACCGTGCAACGCGTCTCGTCCACCGCCCACACCGTGCCGTTCGCCGCGTCGAACGCAACGTCCTCGAGGTCGTACGCCGCAGCGAGCGGAATGCGGTTCGTGGGCTGCGCGATGGTGCAGGAGGCGACGGCAAGGCCGTTGGACGAAAGGTCGACCGTCAGCGGGTAGAGTCCCACCTCGTTTGTGAACGCGTCGTCGGAGACGGCGTAATACCTGTTGCCGCCCGCCCACGTAATGCCGCTCAGGCTGGCCGGCAGCGGCGGGCGGCGCCACGGCGTGCCGACAGTGAGCGCGCCGCAGGAGAGGCTGGCGAGAAGCGCCGCGGTGGCTACGCACAGCCGCACGGCGTCACCCGCGCCGGGGAGGCACGAGGTCCTCGAACGCCTTGCCGATGCGCAGGAGCTTGTCCTCGCGGAAGGCGTCCGCCACGAACTGCACACCCACGGGCAAGTTTGCGGAGGCGGTGAAGCCGGCGGGGATAGACACAGAGCAGTTGCCCGCAAGCGAGCCGGGGATCGTGAAGAGGTCGTTCAGGTACATCTTGAGCGGATCCAGCACCTCGCCGACCTTGAACGCCGCCGTGGGCGCGACGGGGGTGATGAGCGCGTCGACCTGCTTGAACACCTCCTCGAAGTCGCGGCGGATGAGCGTGCGCACCTTGAGGGCGCGGCCGTAGTAGGCGTCGTAGTAGCCGCTCGAGAGCACGTAGGTGCCCATGATGATGCGGCGCTTCACCTCGGGGCCGAACCCCTCGGCACGGCTGCGCGCGTAGAGGTTGAACACGTTGTCGCTGCGGTCGGAGCGGTGGCCGTAGCGCACGCCGTCGAAGCGCGCGAGGTTCGCGCTCGCCTCGGCGGGGGCCACGATGTAGTAGACGGCCATCGCGTACTCGGTGTGCGGGAGGCTCACCTCGACGATCTCCGCGCCCGCGTCGGCGCACGTCTTCACGGCGGCGTCCGTGATCGCCTTCACCTCGGGGTCGAGTCCGTCGATGAAGTACTCCTTCGGAAGGCCGAGCTTCACGCCCTTCAGCGTGGCGCCTTCAAGCGCCTTCGCGTAGTCGGGCACAGGGATGTCGGGCGTGGTGCCGTCCATCTCGTCGTGTCCCGCGAGCGCCTGGAGGAGGAGCGCGGCGTCCGTGACGTTCTTCGTCATGGGGCCCACCTGGTCGAGCGAGCTTGCGAAGGCCGTCACGCCGAAGCGCGAGACGCGTCCGTAGCTCGGCTTGAGCCCCACGCAGTTGCAGAAGCTCGCCGGCTGGCGGATGGAGCCGCCTGTATCGGTGCCGAGGGCGGCGATCGCGAGGTCGCCGCCGACAGCCGCCGCGCTGCCGCCGGAGCTGCCGCCGGGGACGCGCGACGTGTCATAGGGGTTCACCGTGCGGCCGAGGGCGGAGTTCTCGGTGGAGGACCCCATCGCGAACTCGTCCATGTTCACGCGTCCGGCGCACACCGCGCCCGCCGCCTTCAGGTTCTTGATCACCGTCGCGTCGTAGGGGCTCACATACCCCTTCAGGATCTTCGAGCCGCACGTGCAGGGCTGTCCGCGCACGTTGATCAGGTCCTTGATGGCCACCGGAATGCCCAGAAGCGCCTGGTCCGGGGAGGCGGCACGCGTGCCGCTTCTGATCTCGTCCGCCGCCTTCGCCGCCGCAAGCGCGCCCTCCTCGTCGAAGGTAAGGTACGCGCCGATCTCGCCGTCGTGCGCGTGCACGCGGTCGATGACGGCCTGCGTGAGCTCCACGGACGAGAATTCGCCCTTCGCGAGGCCCTTCGCCGCCTCTTCGATTCCCAACTTATAAAGCTCTCTCATCGTTTTCTCCGAACTATCCACTAACAACTATTCACTATTCGTTATTCCCTAACTCTCCGCGCCCTCCACGATCTTCGGCAGCAGGAATTCGTCGCCGGTGCGGCCGGGCGCGTTCGCGAGCGCCTCCTCGCGGTCCATCGACGGACGCACCTCGTCCTCGCGCAGCGCGTTCACGACCGCATGGCCGTGCAGCGTGGGCGGCACGCCGTCCACGTCCACAGAGGAGATCTTCTCCACGTACTTGACAATGTTCTCCAGCTGGGGCTGGAACACGGCCTTCTCGTCGTCGGACAGCTCCAGCCGCGCCAGCTCCGCCACGTAGGCGACGTCGATCGCAGGTTTATCCATAATCGTCTCTTGTTCCGTCTTTCAGAGGTTCTTGGGGATCAGCCAGCCGGACAGCAGGACGCAGAGTCCCACCGGCAGCCAGATGAGTATTTCGGGGTGGACGTGGTAGTTCTTCGACAGGCTCGTCATCAGAATCACCACAAGATAGTACGCAAGCGCCGTCAGGAGCGCGATTCCCATGCCCACCGAGGACTCCTTCCGCTGGGCGCGGATGCCGAGCGGCACGCCCACCAGAACGAAGCAGATCGATGCGAACGCGAACACCCACCGCTTCATGAACTCCGTGCGGATGTCGCTGAGCGCGCGGCGCGCGGCCTCGCGGGGGGAGTGCTTCTTCCCCTCGGCCTTCTCGCGCGGCGCCTCCGCAACCTCGCGCTTGCGCGCGTCGATCTCGCGGAGCAGCTCGAAGAAGCGAAAGTCCTTCTCCTTTCGCTTGTAGGAGCCGTCCTTGAGCACGTCGTCCACGCGCCAGCGGAACGTCTCGGCCTGGAGCGACTGGGGGTGCGACGGGTCCACGGGGTCCACGGTGAGGTTGCGCACGTCCAGCACGATGTCGCGCCCGTCCTGTCGCACAACGGCCTGGTCGGCCTTGTAGGTGCGCGTGCACTTCGCGTCGCGGCGGTCCACGATCTCCAAGTCGCGGAGGACGCCGCTCTTCGGGTCGCGCGCACGGAAGTAGAGCTGCACCTTCGGGAAGTCGCTGATCGTGCGGCCGGGCTCAAGCAGTTCCAGCCCCACGCCGCTCGCGAGACGCGTCTTCAGGTTGCGGCGCACCTCGTGCCCGCGCGGCACGATCTCGTTGTTGACGAACAGGCACACGACCGTGCAGAAGAGCGCGAAGGCGATCGGCCAACGCATGACGGTGAGCAGGTTCACGCCGCACGCGCGCATGGCGGCGATCTCGCTGTCCGCGGAAAGGCGGGAGAACACGAGAATCGACGAGACGAGCAGCGCAAGCGGCACGGTCCACTGCATCGTCTCGGGGAAGCTCACGAGCGCGAAGTGCCCCACGAGATCGAACGGCACGCCCTGCAGGATGTAGGTGACGATCTGCACCATGAGGCCGATCGTGAGCACGAACGACAGCACGAGGAACGCGAGCAGGAACGAGGAGAGGAAGGCTCCGAAGACGTAGCGTTCGAGGTTCTTCATGGTCAGTCGCCGAAACTGTACTGCAGGCCCGCGAGAAGCGCGTACGTCATCCCGCAGGGCGAATCCACCGCGAGCGCGGCACGCGCCTCCGCGCGCAGGCTCCAGTTGTCGGTGAGGTGGTAGAACGCGCCGAAGCCCGCGGACGGGCCGATCCCCGTGCGGTGCGAACCGTCGGCGAAGACGTGGCGCGGAGCACAGAGCGCCTGCACGCCGCACGTGAGGAACGGCGCGAAACGCTCGCAGCCGAACAGCTTGTCGAACGCCTCCCAGCCGGAAAGGTGCCATAGCGCCTGCACAGACCCGCCCCACACCGGCGTGTTGCCGTCCCCGCTGGACACGTTCGGGGCGCAGACGGCCTCGGCCTCGAACGCGAGGTATTCGTCCACGTACCACCCGCCGCGCGCGGTGACGAGCGCGGCACGCCTCAGGCTGTTGCCGTTGCCGGGCAGCAGCATCCCGCCTGCGGCGCCTACGTAGCCGCAGGAGGCAACCTCTTCAATCTCCTCCGCAAGGGCGGGAAGACACGTCGTCGCCACAACGGCGATCATCAGATGTAGTTTTCTCATGGCGCAATAATGACTGGTGCGGTTAGTATGCCAAATCCACGCCCTCCGCGCAAGGGGAAAATCCCGCCGTCAGGGAGCGGACGGAGGCAGGTCGAACAGCCATTTCTCGAATCCAAGCGTCCCCACGTACCAGCCGTGGCCTACGCCCGGGAGGAGCTGGAGCCGCTTGTCCTTCGACGCAATGGCGTTGAACGCCGCGATGCCGCCGACCGTCTGGCAGTTGTCGTCGGCCGTGCCGTAGACCATGCGGACAGGCGTCCTGATCATCCGCGCGAAGTTGCAGTTGTCGTGGTACGGCGCGTTCTTCTCCGCCGCCGCGGCTTTCTCCGGCCTCTGGTTCATGATGTGCGAGCTTCCCGGCTGCCGGCCGACCCGGTACGCCAGCATGTCGCACTTGTTGGGGCAGAGGATCAGCGACTTCGCAAAGCGCCCCCACATCGCCGTGAGGTAGAGGCCGAAGCCGCCACCCTGGCTGCATCCGTAGTAGACGAACCGGGAGGAATCGGCGTACGGTTCCTTGGCGAGCCAGTCGATCGCGCGCGTCATGCCGAGGATCGTGCGGTGGTAGAACGGCGCCTCGCGGCTTTCGGCGTAGCCGACGTACTGGTAGCGCGGCTCGCCCGCCTTCGTCACGTAGTCGGCGAACCACTTCTTGTAACGGGCGTGGTATTCGGCATTCGTGCCGGTGAGCGGGATGCCGTGTACGTTCATCAACAGGGTGATCCAGCCCTTGCGCACCAATTGCTTCTTGGACGGAAAGATCGTCGTCGTTCCGGGACCGGCACCCGGCACGTTCACCATGGCGGGGAACCTGCCTTCCCCTTTCGGCACGAGCAGCAGGCCGTAGATTCGTCCGCCGTTGAACGTCGCGAAGCTCACGTAGTAGGCCGTGTGGTCGGGCGTGTCGAGTTTCGGCGCGGGCGTCTTCTCCACGGCGATCGGCACCTCGCGCTCGAGACGCGCAAGCTCGCCGCGCCAGTACGCATCGAAGTCCGGCGGACACGGCGTGAACGGCTCGATCTGCTCCACGCCGAAGATGATCCGGTCCATGCGCTCGCGGACCCCGCCGCCCTTCACGTGGATGCGGAGCGAACCGGGCGTCTGGCGCGTGAGCGTCGCCTCCACGGACGTCTGCTTCGAGAGGTCGAACGCGCTCCGCCACACGACGTTCGTCCATCCGTCGTCCGCCCACGCCTCCACGGTCCCCTTGCCGGGGGCGTTCGCGACGGACACTTTCACCACGGCCGTCTCGCCCGGCCGGTAGAGATGGTCCTTCGCGTTCGGGCTGATGCGCGCGAAGGGTCCCTTCGCGAATACGGGGGCGGCGGCGACCGCCGTCACCACGGCCGCGACGAGCGCGGTCCTCCCCGTCTGACTTGTCCTGACATTCCGCTGCATTGGCCCCACCCCTACAGTCCGATCACGTGCGTCTCGACCTTGATTTCGGGCGTGCCGACCTCCGCGCCGTCCATCGCGCCTTCCGCCGCGCCGTCCATGAGGTCGCCAAGCCCGGCGAGACCGCCGCCGCTCGTGCTGTCGAAAATGCCCTCCAGCGTGTCTGTCACGACCGCGCCGTCGTCGCCGGAGTAGCCGAGCTCGCGCGTCACGGCGCCCAGAAGCGACTTGCGCTCCTGCTTCGCGAGAGGCCGCATCTCCATCTCGATCTGCATCAGCTCGCTGATCGTCTTCGGGTCGGGGATGATACCCTTCATCTTCGACATGACCTTCTCGCGGCGGCCGAGCAGCTCCATGAAGCGCTTGTGGTTTTCCCGCTCCTTCGCGGAAAGACCCGACACGTCAAGCGACGCGAGGTATTCCCTGCGGCCCTTCGCGCGCTCGGCGTTGGCGGCCTTCATGCGTTCCAGCGCGTTCGTCGCGGCCACGAAGGCGTCGTCCGGGAGCTGCTTCTTCATTTCCGCGTACACGTCGACGTTCGTCCCGACGGAAAGGGAAATCTCGTCCTTCAGCTTCTCGCCGTCCTTCAGCACCTTCCCCACGGCGTCCTCCGCGCGCGCCGCGAGCTTCCGCACGCGCCGCTCGTCTCGCTTCGTCTCGGCGAGCTCCGCCTCAAGGGCCGCGATGCGCTTCTTCGCCTTCGCGAGCGCGTCGTCGGTGGCCGTCGCGGCCGCCTGCGGCGCCTCATCCTTCTCCGGACGGGCCGCGCCCATCCGCCCCGCCACGAATCCCGCGGCGATTCCGGCGACCAGCGCCGCCGCCCAGATGATGTTCAACTTCTTCATGTTGCCTTTCCTTTCTGTTTTTGATTCAATCAGTTTCCGCAGTACGTCCATTCGACGCGCCCCAACGGCTCCACCACGCCGTGGTCGTACCAGTCAAGGGGGTCCCGGCACGGTTCGGTGGAGTCAACGAACTTGAACCCGAACCGGAACGTCCCGCGTTCGGGCAGGCCGAGCGCCGCCCGCGACACATGAAGCGTCATCTCGTCGCCGGCGACCGTCGTCTCGCCAAGCGCGTTCGCCGCCCGGCCGCCCACGAGGATGCGCATGAAATCGCCCTCGCCCTCCTTGCCCGACACCGGCCTCTGCGTCTTCACCCGGAACGTCACGCGGCGCGCATCGTGCGAAACGTCGATCCAGAGCGGGGCGTTGCGCTGCGTACGGTTCACGTAGTTGGTTCCGTATCCCGCTGCGTCGCGCGGCATCGCCGCATCCGCGAAGCAGCGGTAGCGCCTCCACGCGCCGGGCGGGTTCGCCGGAGGGTCGTCCGCAATCCGCTTGTACTTCCGCACGTAGTCGCGGAGCATGAGGAAGTAGGCGTCGCCATAGCCGCCGCGCATCATCTCGATGTCGCGCGAATACTCGAAGTTCGCGCAGTCGACGAACATGATGGGGCGGTCGGGGCGCCCCTTCCAGCGGCCCGCGATCCACTCGTTCCAGCCGGTCACGAGCACAATGTCTGGATCGGCCTCGAGCGCCCGCTCCCACTGCTCGCGGAAGTTGCCACCCCTCTTCCAGGCGCCGGGGGCGGGGTCGTTCGCGCCGTCGTGGAACGCGCGGCCGCGGTTCCCCTTCTCGCCGTACATCGCGCTGTCGCCGAAGCGGAGCTGCGGATGCTGCGCCACGGACACGTTCATCACGCTCTTCGCCACCTTCTCGCCCTCGAACACGCGCTGCGGGCGCGTGAAGTCCATCCACGGCCAGCCGCCCCTCTTCGACGGCTCGTTCGGCCACTGCGACTTGACGATCGTGAAGAACTCGCGCATCTTGGGCGCGCATTCCTCCTCCTTGGCGACGATGACGGGCCTGCCGTCCAGCTTGAACCATGTGTCCTTCGCGAAACCAGGTCCGTAGAGGGCGTCGTAGATTCGCTGCACCGTCCTCCCCGACGCCGTGTTGGTGTAGAACATCACCTTCGGGATCTTCCACCCGGCGTCATGGTACTCCTGCAGGACGCGCATGACGAGCTTCGCGTTCCGCTCGTAGATCACCGCGTTCGTGGTGTCGAAGAAGAGAAAGTCGATTCCCGCCTGCATGACAAGCTTCATGTGGCGGCGCACCACCCATTCGTCGTTCGAGTAGTAGTAGCCGTACAGCGGCTCGCCCCAGTGATGGTACACGCCGTGGCCGCCCCACACGGGACTGTCCGGCTTGTGCCCCGCGTCGGGGTCCCGTTCGAGTATCTTCGTCACGTCGTAGGGCCCCCTGCGGCCGTGTTCGCCAAGCCACAGGAAGTAGAACAGGCCCACCTGGCGCTCCTTCGCGAAAGCCGCGCCCGCCGCCAGCGCGATTGCCGCCGCGAGCGCGGCCCCTAGCGTCTTCGACTTCATCTTCGCCTCTCCTCCAACTCGTCCCTCCGCGGGATCGACGGCAGCACGTAGCGCTTCGTCACGCTCGCCGCCGCCGCCGCGTTCGCGGCGATGCAGGCGTCGCGCAGCGACGCGCCTTCCGCGAGCCGCACGGCAAGCACACCGTTGAACGTGTCGCCCGCACCCGTCGTGTCGACGGCATCCGCCTGCGGTGCGGGGACGACCTCGCCCGTCGAGCGGACACGGCACCCCTTCGCGCCGAGCGTCGTCACGACCTCTCCCTGCACCTCGCCAAGCGCCGCCTCCTCGAACTCGTTGGGCGTGAAGAGGGACACCCTCTCCGCCAGCGCCGGCGGCAGCGGACGCGCCGGCGCGGGATTGAACACGATCTTCACGCCGTTCGCCACGGCGATCTCCGACGCGCGGAGGTTGACCTCCTCCGGCACCTCGTTGTTCAGGAGCAGGATGTCCGCATCCGCGATTGCCGCCTTGAAGCCGAACTCGACATCTGCCGCGTCAAGCTCGATGCCGCGCGCCACCGTGACGCGCGTCTCGCCCGTGCCGTCCGTCATGATCGCCGCGCAGGCAGTCGGTTCGACGGCAGGCGTCGAGAAGTAGATGTGCGGCGCAATGCCCTCCTTCTCGCAAAGCGCCTCGATCGCGGAGGCGTCCGACTCGCTTCCGGCCTTGCCGAGGAACGAGACCTCCGCGCCCTGCCGCGCCGCCGCGACGGCCTGGTTGAACCCCTTGCCGCCCCACTCCTCGTGGAAGCCGGTCGCGTGGATGGTCTCACCGCCCGCATGAAAGCGCGGGACCTCGAAGAACATCGACCGGCCCACCAAGCCGACGACCGCGATTGTTGGGGAACTTGACATTTGTGATTGATGGTCAATTTTGGCAATTGTCACTTGTGAACATTTCATCACAGCCTCTTCACCCGCCCGAAATAACGCCTTTCAAGCGCGGCGTTCCGCTCCATGCCGCCCTCCACGTTGCCGCTTGCGTAGACCGGCGGCGTCACGCCGCGCGCGAGCGCCTTCTTCGCGCCGTCGATGAGAACCGAATTCAGGATGAAGAGCGAGGCGTATGTCGAAAGCCCGCCCATCTTCGCCTCGCCGACTTCGACCACCGCGTCGCCATACGGCACCTTGCAGTCGATCGGGATGTCCGCCTCGTCCAGCAGCACGGCGCCGTGCGAACGGTAGGCCGAGGACGAGATTGCCACCGTCCTGACGCCGTCGGCCTTCGCCGCGCGGAGCATCTCCACCGGCGCGGCGTTCTTGCCGCTTGCGGAGATCACCACGAAGAGGTCGCCCGCCTTCACGCAATGCCGGCGGTACGTTTCGGCGGCGATGCCGGACATCTTCTCCATGCGGCTCGACTTCGCCGCGCCGTCGTGGAGCATCAGGTCCTCGTCGAGGACGGGCGAGACGCACGCCAGCCCGCCCGCGCGGTAGAACGTGTCGAGCGCGGCGAGGCTGGAGTGTCCGCACCCGAAGGCGTGGACGATCCCGTCGCCGCAGATCACGTCCGCCACGGCGTCAGACGCACGTGCAAGCGCGTCGGCCTCTTCCGACTTGATGCGGAAGAGCACCCCGACAATCCCGTCAAGATAGTCGGAATGACCGCCCATGCCGCCTGAATCGCCTGCGCCACCGAGAAGTGAGACTTTTTCCATGCGGGACATTATACCAAAAATCGGCGCGTGGGGTCAGATCGCGCAGCGGGCGAGCATGCGCGGAATGTGGAACGGCCCCTTGTAGATGTTCCCCTTCGCCGGCTGGGCCACGGTGCCGTCGCGGTGCAGGTAGCCGAACCACTCGGGGAACTCCGGGTCCTTCAGGTGCGCCCACGCCCAGTCCGCCGCCATTTTGAAGCGGTCGAAGAACCTGTCTTCGCCGGTCAGGCGCCATGCCGTCAGGTTGGCGATGACCGCCTCGCACTGCGGCCACCAGAACTTCATGTCCTGCTCGTAGACCTGCGGCGGGAAGTTGCGGCAGTCGCGGAACGAGATGACGCCGCCGCCGCCCGCCGCCTCGTCCCAGCCCCAGTCCCACGACCAGTCGAGGATCTGCAGCGCCTGCTCGAGGAGTTCCCTGTCGCCGCGGTCCTTCGCCACGTCCATCAGGAACCAGCTCGTCTCGATGGCGTGGCCGGGGTTGATCGTGCGTCCCGCGCACGTGTCGATGAACTCGCCGTTCGGACCGACCGTCTCCAGCACGCACTTGAACTCGGGGCGGATGAAATAGCGCCTGAGCCGGTCGATGGACTCGGAGATCTGGTCGTCGAGGGCCGGATCGTCCGACACCTGCTTCAGCACCGTCGCCACGTTGATGAGGATCATCGTGAGCGAGTGCCCCTGCGCGGCGGCCGCCGGCTCGTACTTCGGCGGCGTCGTCTTCTGGTCGGCCATGAACGACAGGATGCGCTTGAACAGCGCGACCGCCCGCTCGGCGCAGCCGCCGTCGCCGGAGGCGCGCGCGTACTCCGCAAGCGCGATCGCCGCGAAGCACTCCGAAAACAGGTACCGCCTCATGCGGAGCGGCGTGCCGTCGGCCGCCACCTCGAAGTACATGCGCCCGCGCCCGTCGAAACAGTGGCGCTCGAAGAAGTCGATCGACGACTTCGCCGCCTCCAGCCACTCCGGATTCCGCTCCACGCGGTTGTATGCGTAGGAAAGCACCCAGGGGAAGCGTCCCTGGAACCAGACGCTCTTCGTGTGGTCCATGACCGTGCCGTCCCGGTCCAGGCACGTGTACACGCCTCCGTGTTCGCGGTCCCAGCCGTGGCGCAGCCAGAACGGCAGGTTGTTCTCTACAAGCTCGGCCCGGCACTTCGCGCCGAACTCCGCAACTGTCTTTTCCTTGTCCATGAGTTTATTCCTTTCTTGAAACGTCGTCGATGGAGATGCCCTTCGTCTCCGGCATGAAGAACACCGCCCACACCATCTCAATGAGCATCATCGCCGCGAAGAACGCGAATGCGTACGTCCCCGTCCGCGCGACGGCGACCGGGAACAGCCACGAGACCGCCATGCACATGATCCAGTGCACCATGCCGCCGAAGCTCTGCCCCTTCGCGCGCACGTCGGGCGGGAATATCTCGCTGATGAACACCCAGATCACCGCACTCGCCGAAAACGCCACCGCGGCGATGAACCCGTAGACGCCGAGCATCGCCAGCCACGGCGTGCATGACGCGCCGAGCGAGATCTGCCACGCCACGAGCCCGTGCATCGCGGCCATCGCCGCGCAGCCCGACACAAGCAGCGGCTTTCGCCCGAACCGGTCGATCAGGAAGAACGCCGCGACGGTGAACACGAGGTTGACGACGCCCACGCCGACCGTCCCCGCAAGCGACACGAGCTCGCTTCCCTCGCCGAAGATCATGCGGAAGATGCGGGGGGAGTAGAAGTTGACCGCGTTCACGCCGGAGAGCTGGCTGAAGAACGCCACGACGAAGCAGAGGAGGACCGGCCTGAGGTTGCGCCGCGTGAACAGCGGCGCCCCCGAAGCGGGAGCGGTCGCGCTTGTCGCGACCGTACCCCCGTGCGCCGCCAGCCACAGCGGGCTCTCCGGCACGCGCACGAGCGCGACGAGGTACAGGAGAACGGGCAGGCACTCCGCGCCCAGCATCACCCGCCACACGACTGCGGACGACGCATGCAGCCACCGCGCCACGCAGTAGTTGGACGCATACGACACGACGATGCCAAGCACGATGCAGAACTGGTTTACGAGCACGAGCCGCCCGCGTCTCTCCGGCGGCGAAATCTCCGCGATGTACATCGGCACGGCCACGGACACGCCTCCGATGGCGATGCCCCCGACGAAGCGCATCCAGCCCAGAACCTGTGGGCCGAGGACGTCCCCGCCCGGCGTCACGGCGCATCCCGCCGCAGAAATGAAGAACAGGGCGCCCATCCACACGAGCGTCGGCTTGCGCCCGAGCCAGTCGCACATCCGTCCGGCCGCAAGCGCGCCGAACACCGTGCCGATCAGCGCGCCGGCCACGACGAGACCATGCCAGAACGGCGCGAGCGCGAACTCGCGCTGGATTGCCTCCTCGCACCCGGATATCACGCCGGAGTCGAAGCCGAACAACAGTCCGCCGAGCGAGACGGCGCAGGTAATCCAGTAGAGCGATGGTCTTTTCACAACTGCCTCCTATCTTTCCGGCATCGCCCTCATGCGGGCGCGCATCAGGATCTTCTCCCACGGGTCGTCGCTGTTCCAGAAGAGCTCGGCCTCGCAGAACGGCGCGAGCCCGAACGGCGGGTTGTTGTAGGGCACGGCGTTGAACTCCTTCGGCGGACGCTTCGCGGCGCGCAGGCGACGTATCGACTCCCACGCGAACTTGCCGTTCTGGAACCAGTCGTTGTCGAACGAGCACTGCATCGGCTGCATGATCGACTGGTGGTACTCCCGCATCCTCCGCCCGGCGCATCCGAGCATGAACGGCCCGGCCGGCTCGATCCAGTTCTTCCAGTCGAGGTACAGCTGCGCCTTCCAGACAAAGCCGACGGACGGCGTGAGCGCGAGTATCTTCTCGCAGAACTCGTTGTCCGGCCCGCCGGTCCGGCCATTTCCTTCCCAGAACGGGAAGCCGCCGCAGTTCTCCCACAGGATCTCGAGCGAGGGGTCGGTCTTCGCAATGAAGTCCGTCGCACCGGGTTTCCGGATCGAGTTCGAGTGGAGGCCGAACACGATGTCCAGCTCCGGCGACTCCGCGTGGATGCGCTTCGCAGTCATGTTGACGAGCTCGACGACGGCCTCCGCGATGGAGCGACCGGCGATCTCCTGCCGGTCCGTCTCGGTGAAGCTCTGGAAGTAGATGCCGTCGCCACCCATCGGCTTCCAGATGCGGTGCCACTCGTCGATGATGTTATCGGACAACTTTTCGAGGTTGTGAATGTCCGCCTTGTCGCAGTGGAGCGACCATCCCCACGCGAAGCCCCAGAACACCTTGATGCCCCACGAATGCGCCTCCTCCACCACGTCGCGCGCGTTGATGACGCGCTGGTTGTTCCAGATGATGATGCGGTTGAAGCGCGCGCGCGCCATTTCGCGGAACGTGGCGCGGTAGTCGTCCATCTCGTGCCCCCACGAGAACACGCTGCGCACGGGCGTCTGCGGCGCGCAGACGATATTGCGCACGGGAATGCGCTTCTCCTTCTCCTTGTCGAACTTCGCGAGGTTGCGTTTGTTGGCGCGGAAGAACGTGCCGGGGTAGCGTCCGCGCGGCGGGGCGAGCGCGCCCTCCATCAGCGGAACCTGCACGTCGAGGAAGTCGAACGCGGCCCAGAGGACAGCCTCCGGCGTGTCGCCCACGAGAAGAACCACTTCGTGCTCGCCGTCGTGCAACGTGCGGATGAGGTAGCCGTCCTTCGGCACGAGTTTCTCGGCGTCCTTCCCGAGATACTTGCGAAGCGTGGCGTTCTCCTGCACGCGCCCGACCACGATCATGTCGCGCTTGCCCTTCACCGGCTCGCCGCCGTCCTGCTCGATCGGCAACACAAGCGGAATCGCCAGATGCCGTTCGCGCAACAGATGGAACCCGATGCGCTCGGTCAGCACCTCAAGGGCGCGACCCTGCGGACCTTCGGCAGAAGAGTAAACGATCTTCCACGTCCCGCCCGGCGTCGGCGCCTCCGCCGCCACGGAAATCCCGCTCACCACAATCCCAACGGTAACCGCCGCGGCTTTGAATATCTTATTCATCTTTTTGACCTCTCAATCACTTAATGAAGATCACGAGGCCGGCTCTCGGCATGTAGGTGATGATGGATGTCCACGTCGTGTTGCCTGCCGTCAGCACGACCGTGTAGTCGCCCTTGCCGTTCGAGGGCACGAACGGCACGGCACCCGTACCCGTGAGGTTCTGCGTATTCGCCGTACCGCGCGGCGGCGTCACCGAAAGCGTGGATGCCGCCGTCGCGCTGCGCGCCCAGTTGTCGCCGGAGTACGCCGCGAAGTACCCGCGCCGCTGCATGATCGTGCGGTCGGGTCCGCCTTGCATTGAGTCGAGGAACCACACGGTCTGGGGAGTCACGAACGTGTCCTCCGCCGTGTCGCCGCCCTCGACGAGGCGGAACAGGTTTCCACCGGCGGATTCCTTGCCGTAGTCGGGCGGCAGCAGGGGCGACAGCCCTTCAACGCCAACGATCTCATAGACGTAGCCGTTCCCCGCCGTTCCCGCAAGGTAGAGGTCGAACAGCTCAAGCCCATCGACGATCTTCGCGGGAGAGGCGGACGTCCCTTCGCCAAGCGTGCCGAAGATCGAGTGACGCACCGTAAACGTCGCCGAACCCTGCGCGGAGTTCGCAAGCGTCCACACACCGCCCGCGTTGAAGTTCAACGCGACCGAGCCGTTGGCGGCGGCAGAGGAGACGAGCGTCGATGCCGCGCCGCCGGACAAGGTCGCCGTCACCGTCTCGCCCGCGAAGTACGTCGCCTCCATCAGTCCGGCAAGTTCTTCCTGCGTCTTGATCGCACGCGGCGAAGGCGTCGTGTCGATGCGGTACTCGTATGTATTAGACTCCGCCGCGAGGACGGCCTCGCGCGCCGCGAGAGGGAGGGCCGCGCCTGCCGCAACCGTCGCAACAACAAACAAACGACATGCATTCTTCATAGTATCACCTCACTCTTCTGTTGCATTCGGAACGATGTACGCCACGCGGACTGCACCCTTGCTGGTGGCGCTCGCCACTGCGGAACCAACATTTGTCTTACCCGCATTGTCGTTGCCTCTGACAACCCAACCGGTAGGCGTACCAGATGCAAGCGTCGCGGGGACAAATATGTCGTCATTTCCTTCGGGATAGGTGCCTTGATAGGCATCTAGGCACAACTGCCATTCGTTGCCAACCATGTCGTACAACCCCCAGTTGTTCGGAAGTCTAGAGCCGGACGGCTGCACATTATTGGCGTTGTATCTGCTGTATTCGCAAACAGCATATTGATTGCAAACGGCTTGTGTTGCGCTGTCCGCCCCCCAGTAATACTTTGTTGTCGTACCGGCACGACAGGCGATCTCGTGCATGTAACTTGTTGGAAGGTCGAACGTCATTCCAGTCTTTTGGTTCAACCACGCAATGATGGGGTATTTGCCGGATATCAGCTGCGGTGTAGCGGACGGGTCTGCCGTTCCGCGCACATCATTGACGTATGGCAAAGCGCGAGGGCGCAATCCGGCACTGTTCAGCGGGGTGTTATGCTCATCAGGATCCATGTTGACGAAACGCCAATATTGGCGGTTGGTAACAGGGAACACGGCGATGTAGTAGTCCTTTGCAGTCGTCCAAGTCGTCGTGCCGCCGTCGCCCGTCTTGTACGTGCCCTTTGGAACTTTGCGGAGCGCGAGGTGGGTGTCCTTGTACCGGTTCTGGTTGTAGCGGGCGTTGGAAAGCCCCTGTCCGCTCACGCCGCCGAACGTGTCGTTCGCGGCAAACAGACCCTCGTAGGTCACTGCATTGCCCACAAGATCCACTATCATGTAGTCATCGCCGGCAGGCACCTCGATTGTATAGAGCCTTGCCGTCATCTTGCAGTCCGACTGTTTCACTCCGGCTGGCGCGCCCGACCACGTAACCGTATAGGTGCCCGGCAGCACATTCACGTTGGGCGCACCGTCGTAGGCGGTGTACGTCGTCCCATCGACAATCGTCGTGATGACGACGCGGCAGACGTTGCCCACTGTCGCATCGTCTCCGGCGACGGTATAGGTGATGTCCACGTTGCTGCTCCACGGCCAACGCTGACGGACGTTGTCGATGGCGATTGTCGTGGCCGCGTCCGCAGCCGATGTAAACAATGCCAATGCGGCCGCAAAACCAAGGCATGTCGAGTTCATCGTTTCTCTTCCTTTCTTCATTTCGCACCTCACTCTTCTGCATTTGGAACAATGTACGCCACGCGGACGGCACCAGAACCGTAGATACTCTCCCTTGCCGAACCGACATCGGTTTTGCCCGCAGTGTCGTTGCCTCTGACGACATAACCGGCGGGAGTGCCGGAGGCGAGTGTCGCCGGGACAAAGATGTCGTCGTTCCCCTCCGGATAGGTTCCGTCTTTGGCGTCGATGCACAGCTGCCAATCGTTGCCGACCATGTCGTAAAGCCCCCAGTTGTTCGGAAGTCTGGAGCCGACCGGCAGCATATTGTTGGCGTTATGCCTTGAATACTCGCATACTGCGTATCGGCTGCAATCGGCCTGCGATGCACTATCCGCTCCCCAGTAATATTTCGTCGTCGTCCCCGCTCGCGTCGCAATCTCGTGCATATACCGGGTGGGGATGTCGAACGCCATTCCCGTCTTTTCGTTCAGCCATGCGATGATCGGGAATTTCCCGGGCATCATCTGCGGCGCGGCGGAAGGATCCGCCGTTCCGCGCACGTCAATAATGTAGTTCAGAGGGCGCGAACGCAAATTGGAACTGTTCAGCGGGATATTATTCTCATCAGGATCCATGTTGACGAAACGCAAATACTGGCGGTGGGTAACAGGGAACACGGCGATGTAGTAGTCCTTTGTCGTCGTCCAAGTCGTCGTGCCGCCGTCGCCCGTCTTGTACGTGCCTTTTGGAACTTTGCGGAGCGCGAGGTGGGTGTCCTTGTACTTGTCCTGGTTGTAGCGGGCGTTGGAGAGTTCCTGTCCGCTGACTCCGTCAAGGACGTCTTCGCTCGTGAATAGCCCCTCGTAGGTGATTGCGCCCGTGGCGAGGTCGATGATCATGTAGTCGTCGCCCGACCTGACGGGACGTGACGTCTGGATCGTCGCGAACATCTTGCAGTCTTCGCTCTTGACGCCGGGGGGCGGATCGTTCCACGTCACCGTGAACGTGCCCACCTTCGCCGCGCCGATGGGGTCATCATACGCAACGTACGTCAGGCCGTTCACCACGGCGATGATCCGCACCTTGCCCACCTTGCTGGCGAGATCGTCGCCGGTGACGGTGTAGGTGATGTCGACCTTGTTGTTCCACGGCCAGCGCTGTTGCACGCTGTCGATGGCGACGCTTGCCGCGTGCACCTTCTGCGACGGCAGAAGCGCCACGGCGGCGCAGATTGCCACCGCGAGTCTTTTCAGTTTATTAGCGTTCATTTCGTCTTTCCTTTTTACTTACACAGTCAAAGATTTACACTTTACATTTTACACTTTACACTTTCTCGATGATCGGCATGTCGATGTTGCGCTTCTTCGGGTTGAAGTTGATGCCGGCGAGCGTCACGGGGCGTTCGCCGCCGATCCACTTGTCCGCATAGCCACGATCGCGTATCTGCCTGATCGCCGCTTCTGACGATTCATCGTACTTGAACTCAAACACGTACACGGCGGAAGGTTGTTCCACGACCGCGTCGGCGTAGCCGCGCGCCGACGGGAACTCCGGCGCGGGATTCGCCCCGAGCATCGCGAAGAACAGCTGGAAGTACCGCTTCGCCTCCGCCTCGTCCTTGATCCGCCAGTCCGGCGGTATCTGGGCGTAGAGCGAGAAGAGCATCGTCTCAACGACCTCCGCGATGTCGCCGGAGGCGATCAGGCGCTTCGCCTTATCGACAAGCGCGTTGAACGGATCCTCGTCAAGCCCCATCACCTGCGAGAGATAGCCTTCAAAAAGAGCCTCGCGCACTTCAAGGTTCGGCGGGGCAAGGACGTAGCTGTCCGTCTCGTCCTTCGTGGGATCGCCTCGCTTGACGTCCTTGATTGTGAGATAACCGCCCTGGTACAGCAACGACACCATTGGCAGCGTCTCCGCGTCGCACACGTCGAGCGTCAGCGGACGCGCCGGCACGTTTTCAAGATCCGCAGGCAGTTTCCCCGCATTCGCCATGCTGTTGATGACAAGCGACGTCCTGCCTGTCGTCTCCCAATAGCCCTTCAGCTTCCCAGACTTGAACGCGCTGCCAAGCGACACCGGATTGCACACGCGCGCCTCCGATTCGGGCGAGAACCGGTAGCCGTCGTACCACGAGAGGATTGCCTTCTTTGCCGCAGCGAAATCCATGCCGTTCTTCGCGCCAAGTTCCTCCACGTTCTCGCGCAACGCGCCGTCTAGTTCATCCGGTGTGTAGCCGAGGAGCGTCGCATACTGCTGGAACGTCGAAATGTCCGTCAGGTGGTTGAGGCCTGAGAATATTGAAAGCTTCGTCAGCTTCGTGACGCCTGTCATCATCAGGAATCGTATCGATCCGGAGTTGACCTTGAGCTTCTCGTAGAAGTCGTGGAGGTCGGAGCGTACCCTGTTCAGCGAGGGGATGTCGTTAAGGAATTTCGCGACCGGCTCGTCGTACTCGTCGATGAGGACGACTATTTGCTTGGTCGGAGACTTCGCTGCAGCCGCCTTCAGGAAATCCTCAAAGTTCTTTTCTGTAGTTTTGTCCTTGTCGAATGGAACTCCGTGTTCGGACGCAAGATCCTCCACGAGCGAACGCAGGTTGCTGGTGAACTTTTCGTACGTCGAACCTGCGGCGGAGGACATCGTGAAGGACACGACCGGAAACGGCTTGTCCCACTCCCACGGCAGCTTGTCGATGGCAAGCCCCTTGAACAGTTCGCGGCGACACTCGAACATCGCCTTCAAGGTCGAGAGCATGAGCGACTTGCCGAACCGCCGCGGACGCGAGATGAAGAGCTGCTGGTCAGCATCGTTCGCAAGTTGGTACAGCATATCCGTCTTATCGACGTACTTTCCCCTCCCTCCGAGTATCAGGCTCGGAAAGTCGCACACGCCCGTCGTGGGCACCTTGATTTTCGCTCCACAGTTTTCCATCGCCGTGTATTATACCAAAATCCGCGCCCTCGTGCGGGGCAAACTGAAAACCACACCGGTGGACGGTCAGGTCCACCCTGTTGGCGAGCCCGTCGCCATGTTCATCTGAGCAATTTCTGGGTTTCACGGAGAACCGTGCGGAAATTCGCTTCCGTGCGCGGAAGGGTCGGCCTGAGGGATTCTAGCGGCCGCGCCTTGAGCGCCCTGCGCTCCTCCTCGGCGCCTTCGGAAAGCTTCGCCGTACGGTCGTTGGCCGCCACGGCCTTCGCGAGGCGCTCGACCATTTTCCGCACGTGCGGCACGTACCAGTGGCACGCCAGCTCGTACTGGTGGCTGCGGCAATAAGGGCATGAGGCATTTTCGAAGAGCGTCTTGGAGAACTCCGGATTGCGAATCTTCTCAATGGCATCCATTCGCTGATACGTCTCCCAGAGGGAGTAGTCGGTGTGAAGCGCGAGAAGATCGGCCATTTTTTCGTTCAGCGCCACGATCTTCTCGGCCTGCGCGACAAGGCCATCGCCCCTTCCGTTCTTCCTCCACGCGGCGATGTCGCGGCAGAGCTCCATCGTGCGGAGCGCGATCACGCGGTCGAGGACCATGCGCGCGATGTCGATGGCGTCGCGACGGACGAACTCGTCATCCCACGGCGCGTCGGCGAGCATCCCGAACACGGCTTCGGCTTCCTTCACCGGCCCCGACCATTTCTTGATGGTGCCAGGCGCCGCACCCGCATCAAACCCGAGGCCTACCATGTACCGTGCATAGTTGCTACCCCAGCCACGCAGCCACGACGCGGGAAGCACGGCCTTCCACGCCTTCTTCATCAACTCGGCGTTCGCGCCGTAACGGCTCGCGCAGAACTCGTCCAGCACGTCGCCGTGCGGCACGGGCGTTGCGGACCAGGCGTTCGCGGTGAAGTAGCGGAGGGCGAGGGGGTCCGTGTGGCTCGATTCGGGCCAGAGGATGAAACCCTTGCAGAACGGGTCGTTCTGCACGATCTTCTGCCGCTCCTCGATGATCGGATAGTTCGCGCGGATGTCGAGGGCGTTCTCGTAGGCGAGGAACATGGAGTAGGTGTACGGGAACTTTCCGACGAGTCCCCAGTTCGTGAAGTTGTTCTTGTGCCCAAGCGGCGCCACGTCGCCCTCGTAGTCCCAGATGATGTCACGTGTCGGATCGAGGCGCGGCAGGAGGGCCTTCACCTCGTTCGGCCTCCACGTGCTGTAGAAGTCCCAGCCCGCGAGCAGCACCTTCGCGTCGGGATAGTCCGTGTGCGCCTTGGCGAGGAACTTGTCGAGCGCGAGGATCTTCATGTCGAAGTTCTGCTTCCTGTCCTTGTAGCACATCCGCTCGCCAAGGCCGATCGTGTGGAGAAGCTGCGGCTTCGGCGCGCCCTTGCCATAGGTTTCAACCGCCGTCTTGGTCATTTTCCAGTATTCGTCCACCCACTTGTCGTCGCGGATGTTCCACACCTGGGCGTTCGGCACTTGGTAGTTCTTGCCCTTGTTCGCGAGGGGGATGAAGTCGGGCTTCTTCTTCGCGAGGAAGTCCTCGGGCGTGCGCGAGTACCAGTGCGTCATCGTGCCGAAGTCCTCGGGCACCATCAACCCGCGCGCAAAGGCGTACTTCTGGAGGTTGTCGCGCAGTTTGCCCCGGTACTGGAGGCTCCAGAAGAGCGTGCGGTCGTCGTGGGCGACGCCGGTGCCGGGGAGTGGCTTCGCGGGATCGGGGTAGGTACACGTGTCGGGGAACGTCCGCTGGAAGAGGTCGTCCTGCCCGATGCGGAGCATGAACACGTTGAGGCGGCGCTTGAGGAGCCAGTCGATTTCCTTCTTCCAGTCGTCCGGGCCCCAGTGCTCGGCCTGAAAGCGTGAGAGGCCGCGATGCGCGAAGTAGCGGATGGCGCGGTATTCGAAGTGCGCCTCCTCGTGGACGTCAAGGTTGGAGAGGTCGATGGCGTCGCGCTTCGGCACCACGTCGCCGTCCCAGAACCAGTGGCAGCCGCCGCGCCGCTCAAGAAGGTCGTAGAGACCGTACCACACGCTACGCAGGTTGGAACCGGTGATGGTGACGGCGGGCAGAGGGCTGCCCGCCCTACCCTGTTCGTCGCCACGGTAGGACGGTCGCCCCGCGACCGCCGCATTCCCCGACACGATACTGTACGCATCACGGCCGCTTTTGGAAATCTTGGGGTCGATGGCAAACCGTACCGCGCCAGCAGGCGCGTCCTTGCCAGTGATTTGCTTGTAGTACTTCGCGAACTCGGCATGTTGCAAGGTGAATGTTTCTTTCTTTTCGGCCTCTTCCAGTTCCAAAAACGCGGCGGCGTAACGGCGACCGAACTCACGCAGTGCCTCTGTGTTGAAGTGCAACTTGTCGCGGTTCGCCCCGAGTCCCTCCGCCGACACCACGCGGAATTTCGGAACCTTGCCTTCAAGCGCATGGAGCTGTGCGTTGATTTCACGCCACAACAGCTTGCTCCCGCCCCTTCCCCTGAAATCCTCAAGATACCATCCAAGTTCTCCCGCGACGAACGGCACGTCGCCGAACTCCCTCCTGAACGACTTGACCATGGACTCCATCTTCGCGCCCCACATGGGCAACCCCTCCGGCGTGGCATCGTGTTCGCCCTGGTGCCAGAGGATGCCCTTCAACTTTCCGCTCTTCAATGCGACACGCGTCCGGGCCACGGCGTTCGACCAGAGGTCTCCGCCCTCGACCCACCTGTCGATGCCTGTTCCGCCAACGGCGCACGGGATGAGGCCGATCTTCACGTCCTTGTCCCTGTCCGCCATCGCCCGCGCGAAGCTGGCGGCAAGCCCCGCGCCAGCGATCTTCTTGTCAAAGTGAATGGGCTCGTCGGCAACCTGCCATGTACCCTTGGCATCCAACTTGAAGATCCGGTCCGTGTCCACGCGGTTGTCGGCGGTCAGCTTGCCGCGTCCGGCCATGTTCGACTGCCCGATGAGCAGGTACAGGTCCATGTTGCCATCTGCGACAACTGGATAAACGACGAGCGCCGAGGCGATCGCGCGCATGACCCTGCGGAAGCTCTCCTGCGTGCGCGGCAATGTCGGCTTCAGCGTTTCAAGCGGCCTCGCCTTGAGGGCAAGGCGCTCCTGCTCGGCGTTGAAGGTGATCTTCGCCTGACGGTCTCCGGCGGAAACTGCCTTTGCCAGGTTCTCCGCCACCTGCCTGAAGTGCGGCGCGTACCAGTGCCGCGCCAGCTCGTACTGGTGGCTACGACAATAGCCGCAGGAGGCGTTTTCGAAGAGCGTCTTGGAGAAGTCGGGGTTCTGGATCTTCTCCACCGCGTCGAGGCGCTGGTAAGATTCCCAGAGCGAGTAGTCGGTATGGAGCGCGAGGACATCTGCCATCAGATCGCACAGTGCTGCAATCTTTCGCGCGCGGGCAACAAGATTCCCGCCCTCAACTTTACACTTTACACTTTCAACTTTACACTTACCCTTCCGCCACTTCGCCACGTCGGCGCTCAGGTCGGCACGATAGAGGCAGATGACGCGATCCAGCGCCATGCGGGCGATGTCGATGGTGTCGCGCTTGATGAAGTCGTCCTTCCATTCCATCTCCGCCAGCATCCCGAACACCTTCTCGGCGTCGGCAACGGGCTTGCGCCATTTTTCCGGCGCACGGGTCGCATTCACGTCGCCAAAGTCCGCGCCCAATACCTTGTCCCCGTAGGTCGTCGTCCAGTCGCGCAGCCACGACGCGGGCAGCGCGGCCTTCCACGCGGACTTCATCGCCTCGGCGTTCTTGCCGTAGCGGCTCGCGCAGAACTCGTCAAGGACCTCGCCATGCGGAATCGCCTTGTCGGACCAGGCGTTCGCCGTGAAGTAGCGGAGCAGCAGCGTGTCCGTGTGGCTCGACTCCGGCCAGAAGATGAAGCCCTTGCAGAACGGGTCGTTCTGCACGAGCTTCTGACGCTCCTCGATGATCGGATAGTCCGCGCGCACGTCAAGGGCCTTCTCGTAGGCAAGGAAGACCGAGTAGGTGTAGGGGAACTTGCCGATCACGTCCCACTTGGTGAAGTTGCTCTTCGCGCCACGCCCCGTCTTCTGGTCGGCGGAATAGTCCCAGACGATGCACTTCTTCGGGTCGAGCAGCTTGAGGAAGTCCTTGACCTCCTGCGGCGACCAGCTGAAGTAGAAGTCCCAGCCCGGCATGAGCAGCTTCGCGTCTGGGTAGTCGCGCTCAACTCGCGACATGAAACGCTGGAGGCCGAGGACCTTCAGCTTGAAGTTCTCCTTCTTGTCCTTGGAGAGGATGCGCTCGCCCGTGCCGATGGTGTGGAGGAGACGCGGCGCGGGCGCGCCCTTGCCGTAGGTTTCGACGGCCGTCTTCGTCATCTTCCAGTATTCGTCGATCCAGCGGTCGTCGCGCACGTCCCACACGCGGTTGTTCACCGGACGCTTGTCTGCACCGGGGTAGAACGGCGGCTTACGGTTTTCGATGTAGTCGAGCGGCGTGGGCGCGTACCAGTGGGTCATCGTGCCGTAGTCCTCCGGTACCATCAGGCCGCGCTCGAAGCCGTATTTTTGGAGGTCATCGCGGAGCTTGCCCCTGAACTGGAGGCTCCAGAAAAGCGAACGGTCGTTGTAGCCCTTGCCCGCGCCGGGGAGGGGCTTCGACGGATCGGGATAGGCGCAGGCGTCGGGGAATGTCCGCTGGAAGAGGTCGTCCTGCCCGATGCGGAGCATGAACACGTTGAGGCGACGCTTGAGAATCCAGTCGATTTCCTTCTTCCAGTCATCGGGTCCCCAGTGCTCCGCCTGGAAGCGCGTGAGTCCGCGGTGCGCGAAGTAGCGGAGCCCGCGGTACTCGAAGCGCGCCTCCTCGTGGACGTTGAGATTCGAGAAGTCGATGGTGTCGCGCTTCGGCACCACGTCACCGTCCCAGAACCAGTGGCAGCCACCGCGCCGCTCAAGGAGGTCGTAGAGGCCGTACCAGACGCTGCGCAGGTTGGATCCGGTGATGGTGACAACTTGCCGTTGTACGCTTGCTGTCTTGGAGGGGGCGGGCGGGGACGCCCGCCACCCCGATGTGATGGCGTATGCATCACGGCCGCTTTGGGAGATCTTGGGGTCGATGGCGAACTTCACGATCCCTTCCGGCGCGTCCGTGCCGGTGATCGCGCGGTAGTACTTCGCAAACTCGGCGTGCTGGAGGTCGAAATCCCCGCCCCAGACGCTCCCGCACGCCACAGCGCACGCGACGATCCCCGCCGCTATCTTACCGATTCGCATTCAGACCACCATCCTTCGGCCAAAACCTAGCCATTAACCACCAGTCTCTACCCACTAACCACGAGCAACTCAATTACTCCACCAGGCCGGCGGGATCTGATTGTTGAGGTAGCCCGTGTCGAGGTAGTCCGTCACCTTCATGTCGTTGCCGACAAGGCGCAGCGAACGCTGGAACGAGACCTCGTGCGAAACAACCGAACCCCACGCGGCATGTGCGCTGCTCATGTACATCTTCTCCCATTCACTGCCGCGCAGATGATGCCACGTGGTCTCGATGAAGCCGAATCCGCCGTTCTTCACGAGATAGTCGGCCATCGGTTTCATGGCATTGTAGTTCCGCCACGGGCATCCGACCACGGGAAAGCCCTTGTCGATGAAGTACTTAATCGTGGGCCAGTCCTTGCGGGACTCCTTCATGTCGCCGTAGGAGTACTGCCAGTCGCAGATGATCACGTCCTTCGGAAGCGTGTCCGCGAGCGTCGCCGTCTCCTTGTTGCCACAGTGGACGAAGCCCTTCCAACGCGGATCGCCGCGCGCGAGAAGCATGTCGTGCCAGATCATCGGACGCGCCCCGAGCGACTTGACGAACTCGGCGAGTCCCGTGATATGACGGCACACGAGCTCCGCATTGGGCGTCTTCACGCATTCGGGGCATGTCTGATTCACGGCCTCGTCGCACCCGAGGTGGAAGAACGGCGGCTTGTCGAAGTTCTCGTACATCTCCGCGATGAGCTCGCGCAGGACGCGCTGCGTCTCCGGGTTGGAGAGGCACCAGTTCCAGCCGCCCGGCTCGTAGAGCGGCTCGTACTCCGGGTCGAGGTCCAGCGCGCTGTGCTTGATCGTGCAGCCGCGCGACGACGAGGCATGTCCGTAGCAGTTGATCTGCGGAATGAGCGTGATGCCGATGTCCTTGCCGACCGCGACGAGACGCTTCACCTCGGACTTCGTGAGGTACGCGTTCGGCCACGGCCACCACGGATGCCTCTCGCTCTTGTACATCCCCCACGGCTCGATGATCGCGTAGTTGAACTTGAGGAGCGCCGCGAGGCGGATCGCCCGCTCGATCTGCTGGATGCGCGTCTCCGGGAAGCAGCAGAGGTGCACGGCGCGGAACGCGAGGTGCGGACGGTCCTCGATCGTGAGCTTCGGCAGGATGTACCCCTCCGTCTTGAACGTGCCGCGCTTCGCGATCGCGAGCTGCCGCAGCGTGTACGACGCCCAGCGCGTCCCGGCGAGCGTATTGGCCGCGATCTTCACGCCCGTCTCGTCGACCGAGGCCGCGTAGGCTTCAGCCGAAGATGAAAGCTGAAAGTTGAAAGACGCGAGTTGCCCCTCGGCGACTTTGGGTGCATAATCGCCGTACCACTCCTTGTAGTGAGCCTGGAGCCACTTCGCGGCTGCGGGGTCTGGACATGCCAGCCTGACGGTCGTGGTGGCGTCGAACGGCACGTAGTGATTCTTCTCGATTTTGAACGTCTGTGTTGGCGCGGCGGAGGCCACAAGGGCCGCCGCAAGACAGACGACAGACGTCAGACGACATGCGGATTCTGCTTTCATTCTTTTTTCCTTTCACCTTTTAGCTCTCGACGAGCATGCCAAAATTTGCCGAAATCGGCGATCCAGCCTTGCCGAAGCTGTTGCGCGGCGACACCTCGATGCGCAGCTTGCCCCTTGCCTTGAGGCGGTTCGCGGCAAGGCTGCACACGGTCGGCACGTTGGCCGCGCCGCCCGACTCGGAGCGGTAGAACGATTCCGCGAACACGTACCGGTCGTCCGTCTTGCCGTTTTCGCCCGTGATCCTGAGGGCGAAGTCGAGCGCCCGCGCACCCTTCTTGCCGTTCGCAGGCGGAATGGTGATCTCGAGGACCGGCTGTTTCACGGCCTTGACTTTCTTGCCGCCGCGGTTCTTGCCCTTCGTCATGCGCACCGCAAGCGCGGCGCCCTGCGGGAACTGCGGGGGAACGCTCGCCGCCGCACGCTTCGCATAGGCGAACGGCATGGGCTCCGCCGACGGAAGCGGCACAACCCAGTCGTCGCCGAGGAGGCCAAGGTCCTCGAAGTCGCGGCGCTCGAACACCATGCGGTCATCGTACACGCGCAGAATCATACCCTGGTGCCCGCTGTGGATCTTCATCTTGTGCATGATCTTGTACGGGTCTTCGTTCCGCTGGCCCGGAGAAGGCAAGTCGTTCTCACGTCCGAACGGAAGGACATCGCCGTATTCGAGGCCGGTGTACTTGAGCGAACCCGCGCCGATGGACGTGAACGCGCCCTGCCAGATCGCGCGCTCGTCGTTGATGGAGGCGTGGGAGTGCCCGGAGAACGCGACTGCGTTGCGGAACTTCGAGAGCGCCTGCGTGACGAGTCCGTTGTCGTGTCCCCACACCCAGTCGCAGTGGCATGTGCCCTTGAGCGGCGGATGCTGCAGGTAGAAGAACGGCTTGGACGGATCGAGCGTCGCGCCGTTCTTCTCGAACCAGTGCGATGCATACGACGTGCCGACTTCCTCCCAACCACGGCAATGGTCCTTGGTCCAGTGCGTGCCAATGACCGTGTAGCCCTTCACCTCCTTGCGCCAGATCGGGTTGAAGTCCTCGTGGAAGCACTTCTTCCAAGCTGCGGCGAGGTCCTTGTTGATGGCATGGTCGTAGTACTCCTTGCCAAAGATCGACTTGACGCGCTCGCCGTACTTGTAGCCCTCGTAGTCGTGGTTGCCGTACACGAACAGCTGCTCCACGCGGCGGCCGTCCGGTGACCTGCCGTCGGGAAACACCGAGTACCAGGCACGCGCGACGGCCTCGAGTTCCTCAACCGTGCCGCGGTCCGCCATGTCGCCGCAGACGAGCACGCCGTCGACGCCCTGGCCGCGGAACCAGCCGAGAGCCTTTCGGAACATCTCCTCGCCGGCGAAGGACAACGCCCCGTCCTTGCCCTTCCCGATCGACAAGTGTATGTCGCTCAGCACGCCAAGCGTGAGCTTTGGACTGCCGTTCGAAGCGGTGCGCATGGCGCTTGCGCATCCAGCGACACCGAACGCGCCAAAGGACGCCATCGCGCCCAGAAACTCTCTTCTTCTGATTCCGTTCATTTTCTTTCCTGCTTTCAGCTCTTCGATTTTTTCTCCGTCTTGAAGTCGTAGGCGCCGAGGATACGGAACGACTCGTCCGCCGCCGTCACCATCATCAGACGGTAGGACTTTCCATCCGGCGCGACGTCCACCACGGCATGGGCCCCCACGAACGATTCCGGCGCGACGTCCTTCATCCACGCCTCGGCCGCGTCCTCCTTCCGCCGCTTTTCGGGGAACAGCCCCGGGGCGTAGAGGCACGGCCATCCGCCCTTTGCGAGACGGCGTATGGTATCCCGCGTCATGTGCGCCAGGTGCCAGACGCCCGCGAGGACGACGCGCGCGTGCAGCGCGCTCACAAGCTTGTCGGGCATGGAGTGGTGTCCGTGGTGGTTGGCCTTGGCGACGTCGACTTGCGGACATTCAGCCGCGAGGATGTCCTCGATCTCCACGCGCTTCCCGTCCGCGCCTTTCACGCCGCCCTGGAAGTCTCCGGCCGTGAAGTAGCGGAAGTCGCCCAACGACAGCACGAAGCCGACGGACATCTCGTTCTCGCCGAACTTCGACCGGGGTCTGCCGAACTTGCCGAGGTCGAGCACCGTCCCGTCGCGCTTCAGTATTTCTCCTCTGGCGCAGAGTGGCGTGAACGAGAACGGGCCGCCGCCGCCGTGCAGCTGGCGTATCTGGTTGCTGCCCTTCTCGAGCCTGAAGCGCTCGATCTTGATTCCGCGCCTCTCCGCCTCTGCGTAAACCTCCTTGAGGTGCTTGACCGTCCAGTCGTCGAAGTTGTCTTTGCGCGGCGCGGGATCGTTCATGTTCGGCCACGAGCGGTCGATGAACGTCGTGAAGTCGAGCATGTCAATCGCCTGTCCGATGCCGCTGATGCTGTACTTGCCGTTGGCGCTCCGCCCCGCGTTGAATGGGAGCCCGCCCGCGTGGTCGCTGTGGTAGTGCGAGAGGACGAAGTAGTCGACCTTCCTGCCATTGGGGTTCTCCCTGAGGATGTACCGCGCCGTCCAGTCGCCCGCGCGGCGCGAGCCGTTCGGCAGCGCCGGCACGCCGCAGCAGCGGTAGTCGCCGCAGTCTATCAGCATGGACGTCCCGTCGGGGAACACGAGGAACGACGCCTCCGCACTGCCGGTGTAGAGCATGGATATGCGGAAATGCCCCTTCTCCCATTTCGGGAGAACCGTGCCCACAAGCGGATGCTTCGCCATTTCCGCCCATACGTCGAAACCTGCCGCCCCCAGGCCGGCGGCCGCAATGCCTCCCCTGAAAAAGGACCTTCTGCTGATCATCTTCGATCTCCCGGCGTCATGCATCCGTCAGTGCGCCCACCAGCCCGGAGGTATCTGGTTGTTCAGGTAGCCCGTGTCGAGATAGTCCGTCACCTTCATGTCGTGCCCCACGAGGCGCAGCGAGCGCTGGAACGAGACGTCGTGCGAGACGGGCGAGCCCCACGCGGCGTGCGCACCGTGCTTGTACATGTTCTCCCAGTCCTTGCCGCGCAGGTGGTGCCACGTGGTCTCGACGAAGCCGAAGCCTCCGATGTTCACGATGTGGTCGGACATCGACTTCATCACCTTGTAGTTCGTGAACGGACATCCTGCCACGGAGAAGCCCTTCTCCGCGAAGTACGTCATCGTGGGCCAGGTCTTTCCGCCCTTGTCCTTGATCGTGTCCCCGTACTGCCAGTCGCAGATGATGATGTCCTTGGGGAGCTTGTCGAGGATGGAGGCGGTCTCCTTGCTGCCGAACTTGATGAACCCCTTCCAGCGCGGGTCGCCCGCGTCCAGCAGCATGTCGTGCCACATCATCGCCTGCGCGCCGCGGGACCGGATGAACTCCGCGATTCCGGAAATGTGCTTCAGCAGCAGTTCGTCCTTGGGATGCTTGACGCACGCCGGACACGACTGCGCGCCGAACGCCTCGTCGCACCCGATGTGGAAGAACGGCGGGTTGTCGAAGTTCTCGTGCATCTCCGCAATCAGCTCGCGGAGGACGCGCTGCGTCTCGGGGTTGGAGATGCACCAGCTCCATCCGTCCCAGTCCGAGGAACCGTGGACCGCCTTGAGCGGGGCCGGCTCGAAAAGCGGCTCGTATTCGGGATGCAGGTCAAGCACGGCGTGCTTGATCGTGCAGCCGCGCGACGACGAGGCGTGTCCGTAGCAGTTGATCTGCGGGATGAGCGTGATGCCGATATCCTTGCCGATCGCGACGAGGCGCTTCACCTCGGACTTCGTGAGGTACGCGTTCGGCCACGGCCACCACGGATGCTTCTCGCTCTTGTACATCCCCCACGGCTCGATGATCGCGTAGTTGAACTTGAGGAGCGCCGCGAGGCGGATCGCCCGCTCGATCTGCTGGATGCGCGTCTCCGGGAAGCAGCAGAGGTGCACGGCGCGGAACGCAAGGTGCGGACGGTCCTTCGTCGTGAGCTTCGGCAGCAGGTAGCCGCCCGTCTTGAACGTGCCGCGCTTCGCGATCGTGAGCTGGCGCAGCGTGTACGACGCCCAGCGAACGCCCGCAAGCGTGTTCGCCGCGATCTTCACGCCGTCGGCGCCCGTGCTGGCGGCATAAGCCTCTTGGTTTTTGTCCAGCTCAAGCCCGGCGGCCCCGGCCTTGACCTTCGGCGCGGCATCACCGAACCACTCCTTGTAGTGCGTCTGGAGCCACTTCGCGGCGGCGGGATCCGGACACTCCAGCGTGACGGTCGTGGTAGCGTCAAATGGCACCAACGAATTCTTCTCCCACTGGAAGTCCTGATACTTGACATCGGCGGCGGAGGACACGAGGGCCGCCGCAAGACAGACGACAGACGACAGACGACAGACGAATTTCGTTTTCATCCTTTTCCTTTCAACTTGCAACTTACAACTCTCAACTTTCAACTTGCAGCTCCTACAAGCACTTCACGAGCGGCTTGTACTTCGCGAGGTAGGCGGCGTTCTTCTCGTCGCCGCCGGGGGCATTCGCGGAGTTCCACACGGGCGGCACGATCCCGCGCTCCACGCACTGGCGGCACGTCTCGATCTCGAGAAGGTGCGCGATGGTGAAGTCCACGACGTTCGAGACCGGCCCGATGGGCGTGGTCATGCCCGGCACGTTCACGACGGCGTCGCCCACGGGGTTGTAGTCGTCGATGCACACGTCCGCGTAGTCGAAGAGGTTCTTGCCGTTCGGGTGGCGGATGAAGTGGTCCTTCGGCATCTCGTTCTGCCAGTACGAGCTCGCGACGGCGATGATCTTCGCGCCGCGCTTCTTGCACTCCTCCGCCGCGTCAATTGTGGCGGGGTTGATGCCGATGTTGTGGAAGAAGAGAACGACGTCCCCTTCCTTGATGCCGTAGTACTTGATGATGGACGCGCCGAAGTTGACGGTACGCTCCAGCTCCAGGTACTTGAGCGCCTGGTTGAACACGGAGAGCGCCGTCTCCATGAGCGGATTGATGTTCGCGAGCCCGCCGGCGCGGAAGAACATCTCTCCCATCGCGAGCGTGGTGTGCCCGCCGCCCGCATAGACGTTGATGAGCTTGTCGTCCGCGATGGCGTCCGCCATCAGTTTCGCGGCGGCCTTGATGTTGGCCTCCTGCTTCTCGGCGACTTCGCGGATGTTCGCGATCGCCTTGTCGATGTATCCGTAGTCGTTCAGCATGTCTGCTCCTTTTTGCTCGTGGATTGATATTCTACTACATTTTCGCCGGACATGGAACACTTTTATCGAAGGCCTCCCCCTCCGTGCCTTCTTCCCCTCCGCCCGTGCAGGGCCTGCGCCACTTCGCGAGATGGCGAAGGATGAACGCAAAGGTCTTCTTGCGTTCCCGCTCGTCCTTGAGCGCGCACTCCCAGACCACGATGAGGTTCCAGCCCTCCTCCGCCCACGCACGTTCGTGCTCCGCGTCCCGGCGGACGTTGCGCCGGAACTTCGCCTGCCAGAACGCGCAATTGGATTTCGGACGCGTCGCCGCCGGACAGATCGACGTCTGGACGAGACGGCGCCCGTTCCACTCCCAGCCGTGCTGGTGCCAGAAGCATCCGCGGATCTCGATGAGCGCGCGACATCGCGGAACGACGATGTCGGGATGTCCGACGACACGCCTGTCGCAGACGCGGAAACGGAAGCCGTTCGTCCACAGCATCTTCCTGACGACGACTTCCGGCCGCGTGTCGCGCGAATGAATCGCCGACATGATCTTCGACCGTTTCTCCTTGCTGACCGTGTCCATGCCGCCTGTTCGCCCGATTGCCTTTGAGCGCGGAAAGTTCCCAAGAAGCAACGTCACGTGCCAAGGCTTCCCACGATGCCGGCGCCGCGGGTGATCACGCTGCCGACGAAGGCCGCCGCCTGCAAGAGGCTGGATACAACAACTCCGATTAGGTTGGCCATATCGTTTTCCTCCTTGATTCGTGTGAAAGTGCCAATTCGATCTGTGCGGATGAGAGGTCGCGCCACTCGCCGGGCTTGAGATCGTCGGGGAGGCGCAGCGCGCCGATGGCGACGCGCTTGAGCGACAGCACCACAAGGTGTGCCGCGCTGCACATGTAGCGGATCTGGCGCTTGCGCCCTTCGCGTAAGTGGAAGCAGAGCACATGTACGTTGTCGTCGCCGAGGCGCACGACCTCCACGGGCACGGGACGCGTCACGTAGCCGTCCGGCATTTCCACGGGCCCGCGCAGCACGCGCAGTTTCTCGTCGCTCCAGCGTCCCGCCGCGCGCACGATGTAGATCTTCTCGTGCTCGAAACGCGGATGCGTGAGACGGTTCACGAGCGCGCCGTCATTGGAAAGGAGGAGGAGGCCCTCGCTGTCCTTGTCGAGACGCCCCACCGGCACAAGGCGCTCGCGTACCTTTCCGCGCAGGAGATCCGCCACAGTACGCCCGCCGAACGGGTCGGAGAGCGTGGAAAGAACGCCTGCCGGCTTGTACATCATAATCGTGCGCGTCGTCTCCTCGGCCACGTCGAGAGGCCGGCCGTCCACGGTGATGCGCACCGCCGCGGGGTCCACGCGCGCGCCGGGTTCCGTGACGACGCGTCCGTCCACCGTCACGCGCCCGGCGGCGATGATCTCCGCCGCGTGGCGGCGCGAGGCCACCCCGCGGTGCGACAGCACGTTCTGGAGGCGCTCTTCCATCGTCCGATTACCCGCGATAGCGCTTCACGGCCTCCGCGTAGGCGGGCGTGTCAATATAGCCGCAGCTCTTGAATTCGGGACAGAACCCGCGGTACACGCACTCGGGCACGCAGCACGAGGCGAGTTCCGGCTCCTTCTCCGCGAGCGCGTCGATCACCATCTTCCATGCGGCGCGCGTCTCGGGCGACGCCTGCGAACAGAGGCGGCGGCGGCTGATGAACATCAGCTCGGCCGCGTTCGCGAAACACTCGTGCTCCACGGGCGCGTCCTGCTGCTTCACCGTGCGGTCCTCGCCCGTGCGGTCCGTGCGCTGCGTGGAGACGAAATGCTCGATCCCGTACTTGTGGCGAACGAAGTGGACGCTCACCCAGTAGGGCAGGTTGCCCCACTTCCACGACACGAGCAGCTTGCGGATCGGCGAGTGTTCCGCGAGGAGAATCCGGCGTTTCCACGCGGACGTCGGCTCCTTCGTGCCCGCGCCCATGCGGATTGTGGTGCGTGCGGCGTCCGCCACGTCGCGCCACGACCCGATCACTTTCAAGTACCTCAGGACAGTCTGTTCCATCTCGTTCCCCTTCCCTTCTTCACTTTGCGGTCAGTTCAAACACGGCGGAGTCGTAGTCGCCGCGCAGGCGCACGGGCAGGCCCATTGCCATGAGCGTCTTGCCGTTCAGCGTCTTGCCGTTCACGCGGCTGTGCTTGTCCTTGACGACGTTAATCTCCTTCACCGTATACGATTTACATGCATCAAGACCCTGCAACGCGAGAGGCGGCACGTAGTCGCTCATGACGCCACGCGCAAGTCCCCAGAGGAACACGACCGCGTGCGAGGCGTCGCCGTTCACGTACATGAGCGCGGCATACTTGTTGCCGTACGGCGAGACGAGGCGGTAGAGGTCGCCCTGCTGCACGGTGGGACGGATGCGCTTGTAGGCGGAGACGCACTTCTTCGCGAAGGCGAGGTCCTCGGCGGACATGTTCTTCGGATGCAGCTCAAAGCCGAGGCGCGCGCTCATCGCCACGTCGAAGCGGAACTTGAGCGGCGTGATGCGCTTGGTCTGGTGGTTCGGCACGTCCGTCACGTGTGCGGCGATCGCGCAGGCGGGGAAGAACTGGCCCTCGCCCCACTGGATGAATACGCGTTCGCGCGCGTCGGTGTCGTCCGAGGCCCAGACCTCGTCCGCATAGCGCAGAAAGCCGTAGTCCACGCGCCCGCCGCCGGAGGAGCAGGCCTGGATGTCCACCTGCGGATACTTGGCGCGGAGCTTCGCGAGCAGGTCGTAGAGGCCCACGGTGTAGTCGAACGGCAAGTTCGCCTGGTGCGCCGCGTCGAGGTAGGTGGAGCCCATGTTGAAGAAGTCGGCGTTCGCGTCCCACTTGATGTAGGAGAGGTCGGGGATCTTCGCGTAGAGCGCGTCGAGCTGGCCGAAGATGTTGTTGCGCACGGCCGGGTTGGAGTAGTCGAGCACGGTCTGCGAACCGCCGCGCCCCACGTTCACGGGACGCCCTTCCTCGCGGATCACCCAGTCGGGATGCGCCTCGAATATCCAGCTGTTGGTGTTCACCATCTCGGGCTCCACCCAGAAGCCGAACTTGAGTCCGCGCTTCTTCGCCTCGTCACTGAGGCCCACGAGGCCGTTCGGCAGCTTCTCGGGATTCACCACCCAGTCGCCGAGGCCCACCTTGTCCTTGTGGACGGCGTCGCGCGCGTACTTGCCCGTGCCGAACCAGCCGTCGTCCAGGACGAACAGCTCGCCGCCCATCTCCTTCACGCCGTCCATCATGTCGTGCAGCACCTGCTCGGTGAAGCTGAAGTAGCTGCCTTCCCAGCTGTTGAGCAGCACGGGGCGCAGCTTGTGTCCGGCGGGCATCTGCCAGTCGCGCGCCCAGCGGTGGATGTTGCGGGAAATCTGGCCCTTGCCCGAATCGGAGTAGGTAAACGCGAACTTCGGAAGCGTGATCGACTTGCCCGCGTCGAGCACATACGCGCCGGCGGAGGTGTCCGCCCCCGCACGGATCTCGACAAAGTCGCACGGATCACGCTGCACGCCGATGTTCCACGTGCCGGACCAGCAGAGGACGCCGCCGATCACGCGACCGGTCGTCTCGGTGGACGCCGCGCCGACGGTGAGCATGAAGCTCGCGTTGTTCCCGAAGGCGTCGCGCACGCCGCTCCGGGAGCCGATCGTGACGGTCTGGCCGCGCTCGACGGGCGTCTCGCGCAACTGCGCCTCGACGCCCCACTGTCCCGTCGCGTACTGGAACCGGAATGCGTCCGCGAGGAGCGGGAAGTCCATCGCAAAGGAATCCATGCGGCCAAGCCGCACCGCGCCCTTCTCGCCGTTCTCCAGCTCCACCCACGTCTCGATCACGTCGCACGCCTCGAAGGCGCGGAAATGCTGCGTGACGAAGAACGGATGGACACTGTCCCGCTGCTTCAGCACGAGGTGCGTGACGCCCGGCGCGTCGGGGACGGTCCGGGCCTCCTCGCCCACGAGGGTGAGCGAGAGGTTACCGTCCGCGTGCGTCACCTGCAGGCCGCCCCATTTGTTGAAGCTGTAGCCGTTCGCGCGGTCGCCGCCGTAGGCCGCGTATGCGGCCGGACGCCGCTGCTCGTACTTGTGGCCGCCCGTCCAGCGGTTCCACGCGAGAGCCGCGACGTCTGCCGCCGACTCCACCCGTGCGCCGTAGTGGGCCACGTTCCAGGAACCGTTCTCGCGTCGAAGGGCGAGAGTGGTCGATTTTGTCTGGAGGAGGAAGTCGTCCCCTTGGCGGGGACGGCTCGACGAGTCGTCCGTGGCCGCACCGGCGAATCCGGCGAGACAGGCGGCGAGCGCCGCCGTCTTGATTGCCGCGTTCACGCCGCTCTCCTCAGGGCAGCGCCACGAACATCTCGCGGCTGCCCCATTTGACCGCCTGCTCATGCGTGGGGAACCACACGTCGATGCGATAGCCCTTCACGCGGGAACCGGTGTCCTCAACCACGCCGTCGCCGTAGCCCGGCACGTTCAGCTTCGTGCCGAACGGGAAAATCGACGTGTCGGCGGCGATTGTGCCGAGTTGGGCCTTCTTGCCGGAGGCCGTAACGCCGGTGGCGTTCGATCCACAGCACACGGGGCAGCTGCAGTAGCCCGTCACGATCACGCGCTGGAGCGAGTTGTCTACCGGTTCGACAGCGGCGGCGGGTACGGGCGCCTTTGCACCACGGCGCTGGCCCTTCTTCGCGAACCACTTATAGCCGCTTTCGCCCTGCGCGGACGCGACCTGCTGGGCGGGCTCCGGGGCGGGCTCGGTTTGCGACGTGGCCTTGCATGCGGGGAGGACCGTCAGCGCCGCGGCTGCAACTACCATGGCGGAGAGGATGTTCATGGGATTCTTCATGGTTGGATTCCTTTCAGTGTTCATTTTTCAGGAGGGCGGCCTCGGCACGGAGGAGGAGGTCGCGGTTTTTCTCGACAAGCTGTGGTTTTTTCTTGAAGCTCGCGCAGAGCGCCGTCTCGAGGTGCGCGTCGTCGAGGCCGGTGGCCTTGAAGGCGCGGAGCGCGGCGAGCATCATCGTGTTGGCAGCCTTGGGCACGCCGAAGTCCTCGGCCATCTGGATGGCGGGCACCTGGTAGAGCTTCACGCCCTCGGGCGGCTGCTTCGTGATCGGCACGGAGGCGTCCACGATCACGATGCCGCCCTTCTTCACGTCACCCACGAACCGCTCGTACGACGGCTGGTTCATGCACACGAGCACGTCGGGATGCTCCACCGTGGGCGAGCCGATGGGCGTGCCGCTCACGACCACCGAGCAGGACGCCGACCCGCCGCGCTGCTCCGGTCCGTAGGACGGGAACCACAGCGTGTGGCGCTTTTCAAGGCGCGCGGCCTCCGCCACGCAGATGCCGAGCGAGAGGATGCCCTGCCCGCCGTAGCCGGCGAACTTGAAGCGGCGCTCCGGCACGGTGGGGTCGTCCTCCGCCGGCGGCGCGTCCACGCCGTCCGACGCGCCGAACAGCTCCGCGCACGAGGCGACCTGCGGCACGGACTTCACTTCCAGAGCGGCGCTGGCCTGGTGCTGCGCGCCGATAGCCTCAGGCGTCACGCCCTTCTCCACATCGCGGAAGGTGCCGAGCGGGAACTCGGCCTCCATCTCGTTCTTGCAGAACTCGGCCGCCTTGAGCGGGTCCATGCGGAAGTTGGTGGGACACGGCGCGAGGATTTCGAGAAGCGCGTAGCCCTTGTGGTCGCGCTGGATCTCGAAGAGGTGCTTGATCGCCTGCTTGCACTGCATGATGCGCTTCGTATCGGCCACCGAGACGCGCGCGATGTAGACGGGCGCCTGGAGCTGGTTGAACACCTCGCACACGTGGAGCGGGTGGCCCGTGAGGGCCGGGTCGCGTCCGAACGGCGTGGTGGTGGTCTTCTCGCCCTCCAGCGTGGTGGGGGCCATCTGTCCGCCGGTCATGCCGTAGAGGGAGTTGTTGATGAAGATACAGCCGAACTTCTCGCCGCGCGAGGCGGCCTGAAAGGCGTTGTTGAAGCCGATCGCGCCGAGGTCTCCGTCGCCCTGGTAGGCGATCGTGACGGCGTCGGGCCGCGCCCGGCTCACGCCCGTCGCTGCCGCAGAGGCGCGGCCGTGGGCGGCGGAGATATGCGCCGCGTCCCAGTAGTAGTAGGTGAACACGCCGCAGCCGACGGGGTCGACGAAGATCGTCTGGTCCTGCAAGCCCATCTCGGCGCAGCATTCGGCCACGAGCTTGTTCACGATGCCGTGTCCGCACCCGGCGCAGTAGTGCGTCACGCGCGTATCCTTCCCGCTCCGCGGGAACTTCTGGTACATTCCTTTTTGCTCAATCGTCTTCATGTCACTTCCCCAAGATCATCTTTGCAGCTTTCACGGCGTCGTCGACGGTCACGACCTGACCGCCCATGCGGTGGATCATCATCACGTTCGCGGCCTCCGCGCCGAGTCCCGCCTTCGCGAGGTTGAGGCGCACGTCGTCGGCGAACTGTCCGGCGTCCAGCTCGATCGTCATGATCTTGCGCCCCTTCGCGGCGGCGGCGAGCCGTTCGCGCGGGAACGGGTTGAGGGTGATCGGACGGAACACGCCCACTTTCAGTCCCTTGCGGCGCAGCGTCTCCGCCGTGGTGCGCGCCACGCGGCTCGCGATGCCGAACGCCACGATGATGAGTTCCGCGTCGGCGGCGAGGTAGGTTTCCGCCATCGCGTCGGCGGCCATGTCCTCGTACTTGCGCTGGAGATGCTCGTTGAACACCTCCTGCGCGGCGGCGTCGAGGAAGATGGACTTCACGAGGTTCCGGCGCGTCGCGGGTTCGCCCTGCGCGGCCCACTCGGAGAAGTCGGGACGCGGCAGCTCCGCGTCCGGCAGCTCCACGGCTTCCATCATCTGGCCCTGGAGGCCGTCTGCGAAAACGACCGCCGGCGTGCGCCACTTGGCGGCCATCTGGAACGCCTTGATGGTGAAGTCGCACATTTCCTGCGCGCTCGCCGGGGCGAGCGTGAACGTCTGGTAGTTGCCGTGTCCGCCGCCCTTCACGGCCGGCGTGTAGTCGCTCTGCTCGGGGTAGACGTTGCCGAGGCCGGGACCGGCCCGGTTGACGTCCACGATCACGGCGGGCAGCTCCGCGCCCGCGAGGTAGGAGATGCCCTCCTGCATGAGGGAGAAGCCGGGGCCGCTCGTCGCGGTCATGCACAGCTTGCCCGCGCCGGCCGCGCCGAACATCATGTTGACGGACGCGGTCTCGCACTCCGCCTGCACGAACGTGCGGCCGAGCATCGGGAACCACTTCGCCGCCCCGTGCGCGATCTCGCTCGCCGGGGTGATTGGATAACCGAAGTAGAGGTCGCACCCCGCATAGAGCGCGCCCATCACCACGGCTTCGTTGCTCTTCACAAATTTAGTCATGGCTTCACCACCTTGATCGCATACGGCTCCGGACAGTTGTAGAAGCACATCGCGCAGCCGATGCACCCGGTGCCCGCGTATCCCACCGGACGGATACCCATCCGGTTCATGTGTTCCTGGATCGACAGGCATTTCTTCGGACACGCCGCAACGCAGCGTCCGCAGCCCTTGCAGCTGTCCTCCTCGATTTCAGGGCGCGGCAGCGCGCCCGTTTGTTTCTCTTCCATGTTGATACCTTATCTATGCCTTCCTTGGCGACAGATAGTATACCAAAAAACGGACGGTTACGCGCAACAAGGCACAATCTTACTTCACGGGATTGGCGTCCTGGCTGATGATCTCCGCGTCGACGATGTCCTCGGAGGCGCGTACCTTGCGTCCGCGCGGGGGTTGCGCACGCGGCGGCGGAGGCGGCTGCGACCGTCGCCGGATGCCGCGGATGAACGCGCCAAGCGGTCCGCCGAAGAACATGACCACAAGCACGAGGATGATTACAAGCTGCCAGAATCCAGGACGCATGAAAATTCTCCCTCGGCGCGCCGGCTACGCGAGCGCCTCCAGCGCCAGCAGGTACCCTTTCGGACCGAAGCCGCAAATCTGCCCCACGCACGCCGGCGCGGTAAGCGACTCGTGGCGGTAGCCCTCGCGGGCGTAGACGTTGGAAATGTGCACCTCCACCGTGGGCACCCCGCTCGCCTTGATGGCGTCATGGAGTGCCACGCTCGTATGGGTGTAGGCCGCAGGGTTGATGACGATGCCGTCGTACACGCCGCGCGCCTGGCAGATGGCGTGCACGAGCTCGCCCTCCACGTCGCTCTGGAACGCGTCGAGCGTCCAGCCGCGCGCCTCGGCCGCGGCGCGCGTGGCGGCGACGATGTCCGCCAGCGTGGTCGTGCCGTAGATCTGCGGCTCGCGCGTGCCGAGAAGCGCGAGGTTCGGTCCGTTCAGGAGCAGGATCTTCTTCGCCATGTCAACCTCCTCAGGGGTGGCGGCGCATCTGGCGCGTCTGCGGCATCTCGACCGCGTCGGGCACCACCACGCCGTCCTTGCCGGACGGCTTCGCGGACGAGCCGTATTTCTTGCGGATCCACCACATCTGGGCGATCGACATCACCTGGCTCAGCGTCCAGTAGAGCGACAGGGCGCTCGCGAAATTGTAGAACATGACGAGCATCATGATCGGCATGAACACCATCATCATGCGTTGCTGGCTCTTGTCGCCGGTGGACGGCGTGAGCGCGCTCTGGAGCGCCATCGTGACGGCCATCAGAATCGGCAGGATGTTCAGGCCGCCGAACGGGAACCAGCTTGCAAACAGCGCCTCCGGCTGCGAAAGGTCGTCAATCCACAGGAACGGCGCGTAGCGCAGCTCGACCGCGCCGCGCAGCACCACGAAGAGCGCGAAGAACACTGGAATCTGCACGAGCATCGGCAAGCAGCTGGAGAGCGGGTTCACCTTGTGCTCGCGGTAGAGCTGCCACGTCTCCTGCTGGAGGCGCTGGGGATTGCCCTTGTACTTCGCCTGGATCTCCTTCAGGAGCGGCTGGATCTCCTGCATCTTGCGCATGCCGATCGTGGACTTGTGCGTGAGCGGCCAGAAGAGGATCCGCACGAGGATCGTGAGCAGGATGATTGCCACGCCGTAGTTCGGGATCAGCGCGTAGAAGAGGTTCAGCACCCACACCATCCCGTAGCACAACCACCGCCACATGCCGAATTCCATCACGTCGCGGAGACCGAGGTCCCACAGGATCGCCTGCTTTTTCGGGCCGACGTAAAGCGTGTAGCTGCGCTCCGTCCCCAGGGCCGAAAACGCCGCCGCCGCAGAGACAGCCTGCGGTACGTACGCCTTCGCCGAGACCTGGCGCGTGACCGTGGCAGAGAAGCCCGACGGCATCTCCGAGCTGTTGAAGAGCGCCGTCACGAAGTAGCCGTTCTTCACCGCAATCCACTTCGAGGGGGATTCGACGCGCTGCGTGGAGGTAGGCGACTGACCGCTCGCCGTGCCGCCCGAACAGCTGCAGCCGCCCGACGCGTTCACGAGGTCGGCCTTCAGCGGAGCCTCTTCGTCCCAGTGCACGACGCCTGGCTTCTCGCCTGTCGCACGGTACGAGTCGATGGACAAGTCGCCGGTGAGCGTGCCGTTCTTGGCCAGGGTACGGGACATCACGCCAAGCGACAGCTGCGTGGGCGTCGTCGCCGGGACGCCCGCGAACGTCTCCTTCACGTCGAGCTGGTAGTTGTCCTTCAGCGTAATCGTGCGCACGACCGGTCCGGCGGCGAACGTGACGCTGTTCGAGGTCTGACCCTTCACGGTCCAGTCGGAGTCGGGATCGAGTCCCGGCACGCCCGAGAGCGCGAGCGCCGGCGCAGCGGAAAAGTCGAGCTTGAGCGCGGGATTGTCCGCGTCCTGCACACCGGGCTTCTCGGAGAAATCGAACAGCGTGGCGGACTTCAGCGTGGCGCCGCGCGTGGAGAACACGAACTCTGCCTGCGCCCCCTCCTGTCCGTTCGTGAGCGTCACGAACGTCTCGGGCGCGCGCGGTTTTGGCGGTTCGGCAGGCTTCGCGGCCGCAGGTTGCGCGGCAGTCGGTACCGCAGCGGACGGCTGCGCCTCGGCCTTCTCCCGCGCAGCCTCTTCAGGATGCGCCGCCTCCCAAGCGGCGAGTTCCTGCTGGTACTTCGCCTGCGCCTCGGCCTCCTTCTTCGACTGGTTGAAGGAGTGCCACACATAGCCCACCAGCAATAGGCCCAGCAGGGCCACGATCAGTTTGTCAGTTTTGCTCATGTCTTCTCACATTCCATTTGCCATTTTTCACAATCATTCCGCCACCGGCCCTTCGGCGGAACGGGATCGTACCCGTGCGCCCCGAACGGATGGCACCGCAGAATCCGCCACGTCCCCAGCAGAAAGCCCTTCAGCGCCCCGTGCACGCGGATCGCCTCGACCGCGTAGTTGCTACAGCTCGGCTCGAACCGACAGCATCCCCGGAACAGGGGACTCAGCACGACCTGGTAGGCGCGGATACAGGCTATCATCAGCGTCCGCATTTTCCCGCCAAGTACCTCAGCTCGCGCATCACGTCCGCAGTACGTCTGCCTCCGAGCGACGCGCGTCCCACGAGGACCCAGACGACGCCCGCCGGCATTTCGTCCGCCAACAGGCGAAACCCCTCCCGTAGGATCCGCTTGGCGCGGTTGCGGTCCACGGCGTCGTGGAAGCTCTTCTTGGAAACGACGACGCCGGCTTGTCGGCCGGCGTCCTCCGAACGCAGGACCCACGCGGTCATGAGACGCCCGCGAAGCGGGCGCCCCCGGTCGAAGACGCTCTTGTACTTCTTGCCGGGGAGCCGCGTGGACATGCACGTAACGGTCCCTTAGACCTGCGTGAGGCGCTTGCGCCCCTTCGCACGGCGGTTTGCGAGCACCTTACGACCGCCCTTGGTCGCCTTGCGGGCACGGAAACCGATCTTCCGCGCGCGCTTAATCTTCGAGGGCTGCCACATCATCTTCATGTTTCTGGTTCCTTTTTTGTTGAAAAGTGAGCGGATAGTATATCACACGCGGGCGCGTTACGCAAGCCCCCGGACGTCACGAACTGCGGCGGCCACGTTCGCGAAGAGCGCGGGCAGTTTCTCGCACGAGGTGGTGGAGAACGCGAGGCGGATGAGTCCGGAAAGGACGATCGTGCCCGTGGAGTACTTTTCGATCAGGCGCCGGCGCACGGCCTCGGCGTCCACGCCCTTCGGCTTCACGCACATGAAGTAGCCGCTGTTGAACGGCATCGGCTCAAAGAGGTCATGCCATTCCGGGTGGGCCGTCAGGAGTTTGCGTATGATGCGGTAGCGCTTCCGCAATACGGCGTACTTCTCGCGTTTCTGCTTCGCGTAGGCAGGGTCCGCATACGCCTTGAGCGCGAGGTTCTGCCCGATGGAGGATGCGTTCGAGATGCCGCTGCGCACGTCGCCCGCAGCCTTCGCGGCGAGCGCCTGGAGCTGCTCGTCCGTCGCGCCCTTCCAGGCGAAGGAGATGAACCCCACGCGCAGGCCCCACACGTAGTCCTCCTTCGTGGTGCCGTCGAGCTTGACGGCGAGGACGTTCCGGTGCAGGTCGGCGAACTCGGCGAACAGCGACTCGGCATGGACGCCCTCCTCGTAGACGAGCCCGAAGTAGGCATCGTCCAGCACGACCACGATCTTCTTGCCCTTCGCGGCCACGGCCTTCACCGTTGCAACGATGCGCTTCGCGTCCTCGAACGTGGCCGTGTAGCCAGTCGGGTTGTTCGGGAAGTTGAGGACGAGGATTTTCTTGTCGCCAGGGGCCAGGAGCGCGCGCTTCATCGCCGACACGTCGAACGCGCCCGCGCGGAACATGTTGAACGTGGAAAGCCTCGCGCCGCAAACCTCCTCGAAGATGAGCGAGTAGTTGTCCCAGTAGAGGTCCGGCGCCACCACCTCGTCGCCCGGACCGGCGAACAGCTCGCCCGCCACGCGCAAGCCGTGGGTAAGAGCGTTCGTCACGACGGGGAGGGAATACCGCTTTCCGCGCAGGGAGGGGTTTTTCTTCACCTGCATCTTCTTCCACGTCTCGCGGAGAGGCAGAAGGCCGAAGCTGCCGGCGTAGAGGAAGGCCTTGCGGTCGAGATCCGTGTGCCCGGCGAAGCAGTCCATCACGAGCGGGGAGCCGTCCTCCTCGAACGCCATGCCGATCGTCGCGTTGATCGCGCACGTCTTCGCCTCGGCGCCCTGTCCGAGAATGCCCCCGTAGGGGAAGTAGATGCGGCGGCCGACGGGGGAGAGCATGTCGGCCACCGGTCCCAGTTTTGCGTTCAACTGTTCTGCCAATGCGTTCATGGGCGTATAGTATACCACAATTTCAGAACTGGGCGGGAATCAGCGGGAGACGGCGTCGAGAGCTTCGACCATGAGACGGCGGGCGTGCTCGTCGCGCAGCTTCGAGGTCTCGCTACCCACGACAATGACAATCGCGCGGTGGCCGTTGCGCTTGCCGGTGAGGATGATCGAGGAGCCGCAGTACTCGGCATAGCCGGTCTTGAGGCCGTCCACCTCGCTCTCGCCCTGCGCGTTGACGATCTTCTTCTTGTCCATGCGCAGGATGTTGTTGTGGTTGAGGAACTTGACCGGCCGGCCGTCCTTGTTCACGACGGTCTTCATCGTGTAGGTCTTCGCGCTCGTCCAGCGGTAGACCTCTGTGTACTTCACGAGCGCGCGGGCGAGTTTCACGAGGTCGCGCGCGGTGGATGTGTCGTAGGGCTTGCCGCTCCCGTACGGCGGCGGAAAGCCGTTCGGCGTGACGAAGGAGGTGGACGCCATGCCGAGCGCCTTCGCCTTCTCGTTCATGCGCTTCACGAACGCCTGCAAGTCGCCGCCCTGGATCTCGCGTCCCGCGTTGCGGGCCGTGGAGTTTTCGGCGAGCAGCACCGCGGCGTCGTTCGAGCTGTGCACGAGCATCGCGAAGAGGAGCTCGTCAACCGTGATCTTCATGCCGGGCTTGAGTCCGCATACGCTCGGCTTCTCGCGCGTGCAGCGCACGGTGGCGGTCACCTCGTCCACGGTGGAGTACTTGAGCGCATGCATGTCCTCCAGCACGAGGAGGAGCGTCATGAGCTTCGTCACGGAGGCGGGACAGCACTTCGCGTCCGCGCGGTCCTCGAAGATCACCTTCCCGCTCGCGGCGTCCACGCTGATCGCTCCCTGGTACGGCGTGCGCCGCACGTCGCTCTTCACCTTCGCGCCGGCCGCGAACGTCGTCGCATACGCGGCGAGAGCCGCCAACAACATCAACTTCTTCATTTCAGGACCTCTCATTTCAGATCAAGCACCATGGCCTTTTCGGGACAGGTGAACGGATTGGCGTATTTCGTGCAGTTGATGCAGCCCGTGTAGAGCTTGTACATCACCTGTTCCTTCGGCACCTCGTGGAAGCCGAGCGGACCGAAGAACTCCGGGGAGAACGTCAGGACGAGCGCGGCGGCAGGCTCGAACGCCTTCACGCGGCGCACCAGCTCCAGCACGAGCGCGCGGCCGATGCCCTTCCGGCGCCACGGCGCACGCACGGCCACAGACTGTATCTCGACAGCGGTATGGAGCGGGGCGCCGATTTCGGGGAAGATGGCGTAGGTGGCACATCCCACAAGCTCGCCCCCTGCCTCGGCCACGACAAACCTGTCGATGTTCTCGACAACGCTCCCGAGCGAGCGCGGCACGAGCCGGTCGCGGTGGAGGTGGATAAGCGCGAAGATGCGCTCGGCGTCCACGAGCCGAGCCGTGCGCAACGAGAATTCAGTGTCTGCCCGTCTTTCAGCGTCCACGGCATCACCCTTTCGGCGTCACCCAGGAGACCGACCGCTTCGCGTCGTCGAGGATCTCGTTCGCGATTGCGAGGACGTCGTCCGCCGTGACGGCGGCGATGCCGGCCACAACCTCGTCCGGCGGCAGAATCCGACCGTACGTCTGCACGCAGTTACCGAAGTAGAAGAGTCGCGCGCGCACCTGCTCGAGACCGAGGCGAAAGTTGCCGACGAGGTACTCCTTCGTGCGTTTCAGCTCGGCGGCGCCCGGACGCTTCGCGCGAATGCGCGCGAACTCACGTTCGATCGTCTCCACCGCCTGCTGTACGCGGTCGGACGCAAGGCCGGCCGTCACGGCCCAGCCGCCCACTTCCTCGAAAAACTGGATCTGCGAGCGGATGTCGTAGCTGAGGCCGCGCTTCTCGCGCACGCTCTGGAAGAGGCGCGAGCTCATCGACCGCCCCATGAGGGCGTCAAACACGTTCGCCGCGTACTTCTTCCGCGCCGGCGCGCGCACGCCGAACGTGCGGAAGCCAAGCGCGAGCTGGACCTGCTGGATGTCGCGCTCCGCGCGGATCTCCTTCACGGGACGCGGACGCGCCTTCACGGGCACGATGGGGAGCGGTTTGCCCCCTGCGAGTCCGCCCAACGCCTCCTCCACGAGGACACGCGCGACAGCAGGGTCGAACCGCCCCGCCACAACGGCCGTTGTGGCGGAGGGCACATACGCCTTGCGGATGTAGGCGCGCAGCCCCTTGGGCGTCATCTTGTCGAGCGTCGCGGCGGAACCCGCGATCGGCAGGCCGAGCGGGTTGTTCGGGAAAAGCGCACGGGAGAGGTTTTCGGACGCCACCGAGTCAGGCTCGTCCGCGTACATCTTGATCTCCTCGAGGATCACCTGACGCTCGCGCGCGAACTCCGCGTCGGGAATCGCCGCGTGCAGGTACATATCGGAGATGATGTCCACCGCCGTCGAAAGGTAGTCGCACGGGAGGTAGGCATAGAAGCACGTCCCCTCCTCGCTCGTGTAGGCGTTGAAGTTGCCGCCTCGCCCCTCGATGGCCTGGCTGATCTCCAGCGCCGTGCGCTTTTTCGTGCCCTTGAAGAGCATGTGCTCGATGAAGTGCGAGATGCCGGCGTCGGCCGGCCCCTCATGTCGGCTTCCGCTCGCCACGAAGAGGCCGAAACACAGGCTCTCCACGTGGTCGTCCGGCACAAGGACGAGTTTCAGGCCGTTTTTCAGGGTTTCAAGCGTGGCAGTCGGCAGCATCGTTCATCTCTTTCAGTGTGGTGCGGCCGTCGTAGAGCGCCTTGCCGACGATGGCGGCGCGCAGGTTGGGACGGGCGAGGGCGATCAGGTTGGCGACATCACGCGGGGAGGAGACGCCGCCGGAGGCGGTCACCTGGCAAGACGGCGCGGCGTCGCAGATCGCCGCCATCTGCCCGAGGTTCGGACCGCCGAGCATGCCGTCCGTCGCGGTGTCGGTGTAGATGATCGTCTTGACGCCGATCCCGGCAACCGTCCGGGCGAGGTCCACGGCCTTCACCTGCGTGGTGGTGACCCACCCGCGCGTCTGCACAAAGCCGTCGCGCGCGTCGATGCCCACGGCCACGCGGTCGCCGTACTGCTCGACGGCGCGTGTGAGGAACGCGGGGTCCTCAAGCGCCGCCGAACCGATGATGGCGCGCGTGGCACCAGCCTCGAGCACGGACGCGAGCGCCTCGGGCGTGCGGATGCCGCCGCCCACCTCCACGGGGCCGCCAAACGCGGCGATGATCATGCGAATCACGTCCGCATGACGCGGCGTGCCAGCGAAGGCGCCGTCGAGGTCCACAACGTGCAACTCGCGGCCGCCCTGGGCGCGCCAGTCGCGCGCCTGGGCGGCGGGGTCGTCGTTGTAGGCCGTCACGTCGTCCGCGCGGCCCTGGCGGAGGCGCACGCAGACGCCTCCCTTCAGGTCGATTGCCGGTAGGATTACCATAGGGACGTCGTTACGCCTGCTGCGCGGCGGCGTCCGCTTCCTTCATCGCCTCGCGACGCGAGAGCTTGATGCGGCCGCGGTCGTCCACGCTCAGGCACTTCACGAGCATCTTGTCACCGACCTTGCAGACGGCTTCGACGTTCGGGACGCGCTTGTCGCTGAGCTCGGAGATGTGGCAGAGGCCGTCGATGCCGGGGAGGATCTGCACGAACGCGCCGAACTCCTTGATGCCGGTGACGGTGCCCTCGTAGATCTTGCCGGGTTCGGCTTCCGCCGTCACCGCCTGGACCTCCTTCTTGGCCGCTTCCATCATGTCGCCGAGCGTGGCGAAGATGGAGACGACGCCGAAGTCGCCCTCTTCCTCGATGTCGATCTGGGCGCCCGTGCGCTCGCAGATGCCGCGGATCGTCTCGCCGCCCTTGCCGATGAGCGCACCGATCTTGTCCGCCGGGATCTTGATGACCTCCATGCGGGGCGCGTAGGGGCTGAGCTGCTCGCGCGGCGCGGGGATCACGCTTTCCATGAAGTCGATGATCTTCAGACGCGCGTCGTGGGCCGCCTTGATGGCGCCCTCCACGAGATCCCACGTGAGGCCGCGGAGCTTCAGGTCCACCTGGAAGCCCGTGATGCCCTTCTTCGTGCCGCCCACCTTGAAGTCCATGTCGCCGCAGTGGTCCTCGGCGCCAAGGATGTCCGTCACGAGCACCTTCTTCGACTGGTCGTCGTTGGTGAAGAGGCCGATCGAGATACCAGCCACCGTGCGCTTGAGCGGCACGCCCGCGTCCATGAGGGCGAGGCAGCCGTTGCAGATGGACGCCATCGACGAGGAGCCGTTGGAGCCCATGATCTCGCTGACGACGCGGATCGAATACGGGAAGTCGTCCGGCAGCACCTCCGCGATGGAGCGCTCGGCGAGCGCGCCGTGTCCGATCTCGCGGCGGCCGGTGGAGCCGAGGCGGCCCACTTCGCCCGTGCAGTACGGCGGGAAGTTGTAGTGGAGGATGAAGCGCTGGCTCGTGGGGCCGCCCGTCACGGAGTCGAGCTCCTGGGCGTCCTTCTTCGTGCCGAGCGTGACCGTGGCGAACGACTGCGTCTCGCCGCGCGAGAAGATCGCCGAGCCGTGGACGCGCGGGAGCACGCCCACCTGGGCCGCGAGCGGACGGATCTCGTGCTGGGCGCGTCCGTCGATGCGGAGGCCCTTCTCGAGCACGTTCTTGCGGACGGTCTCGATCTCGAGGGCGTCGAAGAGGTGCACGAAGCCGACGGCGTCGATCTCGGGCCACTTCTCGGAGACCTTCTTGAGGAGGTCCTCCTTGATGGCGGAAACCTTGCCCTGGCGCTCGAGCTTGCCCTTGATGAGGAGCGCGGCCGCGAGGGCCTCGCCGCCTTCGGCGCGGATGAAGTCCATCTTGTCCTGCGGCTGCGGGACGTCGTGGATGTCCTTGTCCGGCTTGCCAAGGGCGCGGCGCATCTCGATCTGGAGGTCGATGATCTTCTCGACTTCCTCATGGGCGCGCTTGAGGGCGGCGAGGAAGTCCTCGTCGCTCACCTCGGCGGCGGAGCCCTCCATCATGAGGAACTTGCCGCGGATGCCGGCGTAGAGGAGGTCGATGTCGCTCTTCGCCTTCTGGTCGTGCGTGGGGTTGATCACCCACTCGCCGTCCACGCGGCCGATGCGGACGCAACCGATCGGGCCCATGAACGGGATCTCGCTGATGTGGAGCGCAGCCGAAGAGGCGTTCACGGCGAGGAAGTCCGCCTCGCGCGTGCCGTCGCTCTGGATGAGCATCGAGTTGACCTGCACGTCGTTGTAGTACCCGTCGGGGAACAGCGGACGTATCGGGCGGTCGCACATGCGGGCCGTGAGGATTTCCTTGCTCGTGGGACGCGCCTCGCGCTTGAAGAAGCCGCCCGGGAACTTGCCGGCCGCGTAGAACTTCTCGCGGTACTCGCACTGGAGCGGGAAGAAGTCGATGCCCTCGCGGGGCGTGTCGGTGTTCGTCACGGCCGTGAAGACCGTCGTGTCGCCGTACGAAACGGTGACGGCCCCGGCGGCCTGCTGGGCCAGAAGGCCCGTCTCGATCACGAGGTCCTTGCCCCCGATCGAGACCTTGAACTGCTTGGTATTCTGCATTGGATAGTTTCCTCCCATGGGGGACAACGATCGGGGTCTATGGCGACCCCGAACCCTGCCCATGGATTTTTCCGTATTTTAGCGGCGGAGCCCGAGCTTCGCGATGAGGTCCTTGTACTTCGCCTCGTCCTCGCGCTTGAGATAGTCGAGGAGCTTGCGACGGTTGTTGACCTTGCGGAGCAGGCCGTGGCGGGACGAATGGTCCTTCTTGTTGGCCTTCAGGTGCTGCGTGAGCGCCTGGATCTCCTTCGTGAGGAGCGCGATCTGCACTTCGGACGAGCCCGTATCGCGGTCATGGCGCTGGAACTCGGAACGGATGGCGGATTTGTCAATCTGCATTGTTTTCTTGCTTTCTTTTGTTATTTGTACGCGTTCCGGCGCCGTGACCCCTACCCGCAGCGCGCGTGCGCAAATTCGAACATCCGCAGGAACTGGCGGACGCCCGCAACGGGGAGAAATCTCCTGAGACGGTCGCAGGAACGGCGGATAGTGTATCAAAAGGCCCCGCCGCAGTCAACCCGTCTGCGCGCAAAAAAAACGAAGAGGCGGGCGACAAGTGCACCGCTCACGTTGTGCCATACGCTGAAGATCGCGCCAGGAACTGCGGCCATCGGATAGGCCGCGAAATGGGCGGCGGCGAGGCTCGCGGCAAGACCGGAATTCTGCATGCCGACCTCGATGCACAGCGCCCTGCGCTTCGGCTCGGCAAGACGCAGCGCGGCGGCGAGCAGATAGCCAAGGGCCAGCCCGCTGGCATTGTGCAGGACGACGACGAGAAAAACCGCCATCCCGCCTTCGGCCAGCCGTTCCGCGTTTGCGGCGACGACCAACGCGATGATCACCGCGATCACGACGGAGGAGACTGTCGGCATGAAGCGGACAACCCGTTCGGTCGCCTTCGGACAGAACCGCCTGGCGGCGAATCCAAGGCAGATCGGCAGAATCACCACCCAGAGAATGCCGACAAACATCCCGACAGCGTTCACATTGACCGTCTTGCCGACAAGCAACCACGTCAGCGCCGGGGTCAGGAACGGCGCCAGGATGGTCGAGACGCCGGTCATGCCGACGGAAAGCGCCAGGTCGCCCTTCGCAAGATACGTCATCACGTTCGAGGCCGTGCCGCCGGGACAGCATCCGACAAGGACGACTCCGACCGTCAACGCTTCGTCAAGACCAAACAACCGCGCCAACGCCCAAGCCGTCACAGGCATGATGGTGAACTGCGCCACGCAGCCGATGGCAATGTCCCTTGGCCGACTGAACACGACCTTGAAGTCGTCCAGCCTGGTGGCAAGCCCCATGCCAAACATGACAACGCCCAACAAGACGCTGATCAGCGTCCCCGGCACAAAAAACGCAGATGCCGCCATTTGCAGAGCTCTCCCGCGATGTCAAAACAGCGTGATCTCGGCCAAGGAGGCGAACTCGCGGCCGCCATGCTCGTTCAAGCCGGTGAAGCGCCAGTAGCGCGCCTTCTCGACATTCGGGAACGTGAACTTCTGCTCTCCCGCCCCCGCCTTGAGCTGCGTCTCAAGGACGCGCTTCCATATCTTGCCGTCGACGGAGATTTCAAAGCGGAAGTCCTTCACGTTGCCGTTCTGCCCGTTCTGCCGCTGCCAGATCGAAACGCCCTTCGCATCCATCGTACGGCACAGATCGACCATGACGGCGTGCGGATACTTCGTGAGCGTCACGCCGTACTGCGAGTGCCAAATGGTCGAGAGGTCGCCGTCCACGAGATGATCCGCGTCGCCTTCGCCCGGTTCAGCCGACGTACATGCGATTATGGTCGGCACGATGTCCTCGCCCGTCCGGACGTCCGGCGGCAATTCGGCGTGCGGCATGTACGGCAGACGGTTCTGGTCGCCCGGCACGCCGATCAGGAAATCAAGCGTGAACGTCTTGTTGTTGCGGATGATGTCACGTCCCATCGGACCCGGACCGCACGACGCGCCGCCGAGTCCGCGTACCGCCGCGTAGATGCCGAACTCGACCTTCTCGGCCTCGGGCAGCTCCTGCGGATGCATCGTCTTCACCAGCTCCGTCGGCGAATACGGAATCGCCGAGAACGCAAACGGCTCGCCGAGCGACATCAGCATGAACATGCCGGAGCTTCCCAAGACCGACGCCCAGGCCGTGTTGCACCGCATGCCCATGTCCTGCGGCTTCGCGTAGCGCTCCACCATTCCCGACACGCTTCCGCTCCACCATCCCGTGAACGCGCCGCTCCGGCGGTCCGGATAGTTCTCGAACGGACCCGCGCCGAACCAATTGACTTTGCCAAGTCCCTTGTCGAGCGTGAAGCGGTAACCGACGCGCGCAAGCTCCATCACACGCCCGCGCGAACGAATTTCAGACTGGCACGCCACGTTGCCGTCGCCGAATACGGTCCATTTCTGCGCCACGACGAAATGCGGATCGTGCTGCGCGACGGGGCCGACCGGAACGATTTCGCACGGCTTGCCGTTGTTGCCGCCAAAACCGACGAGGCGCTCCTTCTGCTTGCCGCGAACGTCCGCCACGACGACAAACGACTTCGATCCGTCCGGATTCGTCGTCACCTCGGAAATCGACGTGGCCTTCTGGACGAGTTCGCGCAAGCCCGCCTGCGCCCACCGTCCGCCCAGCCCCACTTCGTTGGAGCTCGGCGCGCGGAACACATCCAGCGTCATCGGCGCGAGCAACAGTTCCCTGCCGCCCTTCACATACGAAACAAGCGCACCGGACTCGCGGTCGAAACGCACGTCCGTGCCACCCGCCTTGAAGCCGAGGGATGTTGCATTGGACGTCTCCTCCACCTTCCCTTCCGCCTTCACCACAACTCGATTTGCCGCTTCGTAGATACCCGTGAAGTCGAACTGTCCGTTCGCGATTACATGCCCCTTCTTGAGAATGCCGTCGTCATCGTCCAACACGATTTCGCAGCGCACGCAGACCGATCCGTCCTTGATGCCCGTGATGTCGAACGTGGCGCTTTCGCGCGGCGCGATGTCAAGCGGATGCGAAGCCCGCGTCGGTCTCTCCGCGCCCAGCACCACGATGTTGAGCGTATATCCCGTCGCCTTCTTGAAGTAGTTGAGATTCCGGATTGTCACCTTCGCGCCGTCATCCGCAAACTTGAAGTCAAACGGCTGGAACACGTGCTTCACTTCCCAGTAGCCCGGTTCCGGCGTGCGGTCGGAGAGAACGGTTCCGTTCATCACGAACTGCCCGTCGTTCGGCTTGTCGCCGAAATCGCCACCGTAGGCGATGATGCGTCTCTCCTCCCATTTTCCATTTTCCATTTTACACTTTACATTCTTATACAGCCCCTGGTCCACCCAGTCCCAGATTGCCGCGCCGAGGATCACGTCCGACGACTCGATCGCGTCCTGGTAGTCCTTGAGGTTGCCCATTGCGTTGCACATGTTGTGCGCGTACTCGGAGATGTAGAACGGCTTCTTCGCCTTATGGTCGTTTGCCTTCCACACCGTCCAGTCCACGCCCGGGTACTGGTTGGAATCGACGTCCGCGACGGAATTGTCGCGCTCGTACTGGATCGGACGCGAGGGGTCCATCTTCTTTATCGCGGCGGACGCGGTGGCGAAGTTCTCGCCCGGACCCGCCTCGTTCCCGAGGCTCCAGAACACGACGGACGGATGGTTGCGGTTGCGGCGCACCATGTCGAGATTGCGCGCGACGGTCGACTTCTCCCACTCCTTGCGGTGCGAGAGCGACGCCTCGCCGTAGTAGTAGCCGTGCGATTCGACGTTCGCCTCGTCGAGCACGTAGATGCCGTAGATGTCGCAGAGGTAGTACCAGTAGTCATCCTCGGGATAGTGCGAGTTGCGCACATGGTTGATGTTCGCCTCCTTCATGAGGCGGATGTCCTGGAGCTGCCTCTCGCGCGGCACGTAGTGTCCGTACATCGGATCTGACTCACTGCGGTTGACGCCGCGGAACTTGATCTTCTTGCCGTTGAAGTAATACCGCCCGTCGCGCACCTCGGAAGTGCGGAAGCCGACGAGGCAGGAGACGTATTCGCCCCGCCAATTGAGCACCAGTTTGTAGCAGTTCGGCTCTTCGGCGCTCCAAAGTTTGGGCGACTTGACGCGTATTGAGACATTGTCGCCGCGCTTGTCAAGCGATCCTGGACGGAGAACCCATCCGCCGTCAGCAAAGGTTATGTTCCGGTCTGGTCCGAAAGGAACGACCTCTCCTTCCATCGTGTAGAGATGCACCCGTACGAAATCAGGCGCGCTGCAGAGTATCCAAGCGTCCGATGGTACAAACGTAACGTCCAGCATCCAGTCGCCTTTCAGGTTGTCCTTATCGACCGGCCTGGGCGTAACGGTGAAATCGCGAATGTGCACTTTCGGCCTTGCGAGAAGCCACGTTGAGCGGGCGATGCCGGAGAGGCGGAACATGTCCTGGTCTTCGAGATACGAGCCGTCGGAGTAGCGATAGACCTCCAGCGCGACGACGTTCTTGCCGGGTCTAACGAACTTCGTGACGTTGAACTCGGCGGGGTTGCGCGAATCCTTAGAGAAACCAACGTACTCGCCATTGACCCAGAGGTAGAAGAACGAATCGACGGCATCGAACTTGAGGAAGATTTCCTGTCCGTTCCACTTCTCCGGCACGTCGAAGTCGCGGCGATAGGAGCCGACGGGGTTGCGCGCGGCGTAGGAAGTCCAGTCCTTCGGCGGCTCGCCCATGACGTCAGGCTGGTCGCGTTTGAAGGGATACGTCTGGTTCACGTAGAGGGCCGTGCCCCAGCCGCCCTTTCCGTTCGCGCCATACGCCTGCCACGAACAGGGAACCTTGATCGTCTCCCAGCCCGAAACGTCGTAGTCCGGCTTCTCGAATCCCACGGGACGCGACGCGGGGTCAGGCGACCACTTGAACTTCCACGCCGTCTCGGAGTCGAGCGAGATTGTGCGCTCCGAGAACTCGGGGAGGATCTTCAGCGCGCTTTCAAGCGTGTCGAAGCTGGAGAACGCCGCGCGGCGCTCCTCGCGTCCGAACGACAGGTTCTCCGGCTCCTTCCATTCCGTGCCCGTGGGCGCGGCGGCAAGCGACGGCGATGTCGCCGCCGCAACGCCCACTGCCGCGATTGCGGATGCCATAAAGTGCGCCATGTCCTTTTTCATCGTGTCGCCATTTCAGCTACAAGGTGGAACTGTCATTTGTTTAGGGCGGCGTCGAGCGTGCGGACGTCCGCCGCATGCACGCCGACCTCGCCGCCGCGCTTCACCGTGAACACCTTGAGCTCGGGGATGTTGCTCACGCCAAGTATCTGCGCTTTCTCGAACGCCTCGATGCCGTCACGCAAAAGGAGCGCGCGGAGCGAGAGACGCGGACCCGGATAGACGAGCGACGTGTCACCTGATGGCCATGACGTGAAGTCCTGGCTGTCGAGCGGATTTTCCACCCAGCTGCACCACGCCCAGCGGAGAAGGCCGTCAAAACCCTTCGCCGCCGAGAGCGGCGCGAGCCATGCGGATTCCGCCGGATCGCTGAAGACGAAGGTGTTCGGACGCGCCGGGCTGCAGCACACGTAGTACGTGGTGAACTTGCCCTGCGCACGGCGCTCCGCCGCGTACTTCGCGAGTCCGTCGCCGTGCCGGTAACCGTAGGAGACGTCAAACGCCGCGGCGTTGAGTTGGGACGGATGGTTGCACGCCATCACCATTTCCATGCCGGGCGCGTACTTGTGAAGCACCGCGAGCGCGGGCCGGATGAGCTTGTCGGGACGCTCGTCGAGCGCGATCTTCGTGCGCTCGAACCAGCCCTTCTCCTTCGTGTGGCGGCAGAGGTCTGCGAGGAGGTGCCCCCAGAAATCCTCGTACGCCGCGCTTCCCGGCTCCATGCGCGGAGCGACGCTGCGCCCGCTCTTCTCGTCGAAGTAGCGGAACTTGAGCGTCCACGGGAGCATCGAATAGCAGTCGATCTGTCCCTTCACGCCGGCAGCCTCCATGCTCTCCACGATCTTGTCGAAGAGCGTATAGTCGTAGGTCCACGAACCGTCCGCGCGCTTCGTCGCCAACACATTAGAACGGAAACGGTCGTACGTCTGCTGGCCCCACGCCTCGTCGATGAGCGTGGCCGTGATCGTCTTCTGCCCGAGGTCGGCGAGTATCTTGTTGTAGGGAAGCAGCAGACGCAGATGCTCGTCGCTTCCAAACGGGACATCGTGCCAGCGCGCGATGGCGTCCGGGTGCTGCCAGAGGTCGAGGTGGAACTTCCAGTCCTTGACGGGCGGCAGCGTGCGCGGCACAACCGTGATTTCCACGGGCAGGTCGTGCTTCTCACCGTTGATGAACGCGGTCACCACGTCGCGGATCACGCCCGATGCGTCGCGCGAAATATCGAAGGTGTAGATGACCGGACGCGTCACTCCCTTGAAGGAGGTCTCCGTTGTACCGTCGAGGATGTCGCCGTAGAGCGTACCATTGCCAAGCGTGTAGCGCAACACGTCGAGGCGCGCGAAGTGGGCTGAAGAAAGGCGCAACTCCTGGAAGCCGCCCCGCGACGACGCAACGAGCAGTGCGCTCACGCGCTCCCCGCGCCAGCCACGCAGTTTCGCGACGGGCGCGAGCTTCTTCGTATCCACCATCACGTCGCGGTCGTAGCGCGTAAAGATGTCGCCCGCGAGGAACGTGCTTTTCGCGCTCTTTGCGCCGCCCGTGCGGGCGTAACCCTCGATCTCCACGATGTGTGCGCCGGGCTTCGCGCCCCGCGAGTTGGAGACGACCGTGGCGCGCACGTAACGGACCTCCACGGGATCGAAGTCGAGCGTGAAACCCGCCGAACCGGCGCAGATGGAGTTCGCCGTCTGGTCGGCGAGCATCTTCCACGACTTGCCGTCAGTGCTTCCCTCGATCTTGAACCCGTAGATGCGTCCGTCGTTCCAGTACGGCACGAAGAGGATTTCGGAGAGCGTCTTCGCCGCGCCCATGTCGACGGTCAGCGCCTGCGGCAGGTTTTCGGCGCCCCAGTACACCGTGCCGTCGTCGCGCTTTCCGTCCACGGCGAGCTTCGGCGCGAATTTGTCGAACTGCCCCGTGGCCGTGGCCTTCGCGTTCAGGAACAGGTTCTCCGCCTGCGCGGCCTTGCCCGAAACAGGATTTCCGTCGGGCTCATACGCCGGATGACGCCTCGGTTTTGCCTGCGCGCACAGCGCCGCCAAACAAACTACCAACATCAGTCTTTTCATTCTGTTTTCCTTTCGTTGTGGATAGAATACCATTTTTTCGGGAGGACCTCCTGCCGGGAATCACCAGCACTTCTCCGGCGTGAGGAAGAATTCGGGCGCCGCTCCCTGCTGAAGGACGGAGAAGTCCTCAAACGTACAGTCGCTCGGACGTTTGAACGTGATGCGCCACAGCCCCTCCGCCGGATGCGCGTCGGAACGGTAGTCCGTCCATTCGAAAATCCGGTCGCGGTCCCACACGACGCGGCCAGCGGGATCCGCCACCTGCGCGCGGACACGTTCCGCCGCATTCGCGCCCGAGACGGCGACGATGAACGGCGTGTCGGCAGCGGCACGGAAGAAGAGCGAACCTTGTGAGACATAAATGGATCGGTCAAGGACGGAGGGCGTCACGGCAATCGGCACGGACGTCGCGGAGAGTCCAAAGGCGTGACTGCCGCCGTCTGCGGTCATCGTGTAGAATCCCGCCGCGTTCGCCGTAAACGAGAACGGCGTCTCGTCGGTGCCATTCAAGTTGATGGTGGCGCACGTCTTGCCCGCGGCGTCCTTGACGACGATCGGCTTCGGAACAAAGGACGGCCTCCCGACCTTGGTGAAGCGTCCCGAGAACCTGGCCTCACCTGGCGCGGACATGAAGAAGCGGTAGGTCACGCCGTTACGGAAGCGGAACGGCTTCAGACGCACCAGTTCGCCGGGACGTGAATCAAACGGACGCGCCAAGGCGGGGTCGAACGCGCGACGTTTCGGGGCATCGGCAAGAACTGGCTTTGCGAAGTACGTGTCGCACCATGCCGCGTCGAGCGCAAATGTCGTTGAGCCGGACGGAGATTCGACGGTCAAGTTGCCTGTGATCTGCGAGGGACCGTCCGACAAAAGTGCTGTCCGACCGCGCGGGAGCCAGTCGCGCGCGACCGGCTGGCGGATCGTACAGTCACGGAACGAGACGCCGTCGGTGGGACCTGCGCCTAACGCGGCGTCGCCGACAAACATGTCATGCACCTTCGCCGCATCCTGCGCATTCGTCTGGCAGTTGACGAAGCAGCAGTTCACGAAATCGACGAAGACAGAATCGGCCGGTTTCCGGCGGAGGTGAACGGCGTAGCCGCGTTCGTTCTCGAACGTGCAGCCCTCGCACGCCACGCGCCCGCGCACGAACGTCTCCCTACGTCCGTTGGAGAGACCGAATCCACAGGCGTTTCCGCTCGAACGGCAATTCTCGATCTTGATGGAGACCGGCTTGGACGTGCTGTCGAGCTGGCCGAAGTAGAAGGCGAGTCCCGTGCCGCGGTTGTCCGAAATCGTGCAGTCGCGCATCACGATGCCGTCGAGTTCCTCGGAGGGGTGATTGGGTTCGAAGTCGATGCCGGCCGCAGGCGGCGTTCCGCCGGTGTTGCGCAGGACACACCGCTCGATAAGCAGGTTGCGGACGGATATGACGCTGATGCCCTGGCGGTACTGGCGGTCGCAGACGAGATCGCGCAGCACGATGTCGCGACACGGTCCGCCCTTCTTCCCGGCGACGCCCACATACACGCCGTCGCCGCCCGATTCGACGAGCGACAACCCCTCGATCGTCACGTTCCGACTACTGCGGAGATTGATGCTCATCCGCCACTCGGCCTTCGTGTAGGGCGGCGCCGCATAGTCGGCGCGGTGCATCCGCAGAGTCGCGCCATAGCCGCTCACCTTTACGTTCTCGGCGCGATCCAGCGTGAGGAGCGAATCGCACTTGCCGAGGAACGCGCCCTTCTTCGCGACGACCTCCACGCCGCGCTCAAAGACGATCTCGGAGTTCGAACGCACGAACAGCGGACGCGTGATCCAGGGGGACGCCTGCTTGTCGATGACGATCTTCCGCGCGCCCGAATCAAGCGCCTTCTGCAGGATTTCGGTGGAGTCTTCTGGATCGAATCCGAACGACGACGCCTTGACAACGCCATTCGATGCCGCCGACCTGAAACTCACATACCGGCCAGCGATGAGCATGTCATATTTTTTCAGGACATCCGAGCCGATTCGGTTCATCGGCGCGGAAACGACAAGCGGCGACACCTCGATTCCGTTCCCCACGGGAAGCACGCCCTTCTTGCCGACAAGCGGCGCAAGTTTCGCCTTTCCGTTGATGTCCACCGCCGGAACGCTCGCGGCCTCGCCCGTCGTCGGCCAGCCCGTCTCGCGCGAAAGGAACGTAAAGGACGCGCCCGAATCCACCAGAACCTCGACGGTGCGGTCCCCGAACTTCACGGGCAGCAGCACGCTCATCGGATCGGAGAGCGACCGCTGCACGGGGCGTCCGAATCCGGCGAGCGACTCCTTGCCGGGAACGAACACGACCTCGCCCGCCCCGAACGAGACGATGCAGGGGACGCGTCCGATCGTGCTCATGCCCAAGATGCCGTCCACCTTCGCCCCAACGGAGGCGTGTAAGTGGGAGAGGTCGAGCGCCATCGCGCCAAAGTCGCAGAACTCGGCCGCGCCGAGTTTCATGCTTTTCACGCGCATGTAGCGCGGCGCGCCCGCGACGTTCGACTCCGCCATCATCGCCACGGGCGTCAGTTTCGCCTGCGGCAGGTTCTCCTTGACGAAGGTGAGGTCAAACGTCGTGTGCGTCGCACCCGTGTCCAGGAGGAACGTGCCTTTTGCCCCGTCCACCTCCGCCTCCACGAGCGGCATGTTGTTGCGCGAAAGCAGCTTCAAGTGGACGCGGCACTCCTTCCGAGGCGCCGTTGCGGCCCAGAACGGGTCGTCCTGGCCTGCCATGCACGCCATTGAAGCGGCCATGGCAATCGCCATTCCCCCCGCCAATATCGGATTGTGCATCACAGTCACTTCTCTCTTCCGCTCTTTCCAGGGGGCCGCTTGGTTATCTGTTCAGGCCCTTGTGGTTCATGAACTCCCAGATGCGGCCAAGCCACGTGTAGCTGCCGGTGCCGGGCGAGGCCCTCCGCTGGAAGCAGTGCGGCCGCAGGCACAAGGTATGGAGGTCGCTCGCGACGCCCATGCGGCGCATCTGCTCCCACGCCTTCACCGAGTTCATGGCCGCCCATCCGTCCGCGTCGCCGTGGATGAACACCATCGGGCACGTGTCGGGGTCGAACGCGAACTCCGGAACGAGCCGCGCGGAATCGTCGTTGCCGCCCGTCGCGTTACCCTTGTCCACGCCGTCCGTGAGCGCGTAGGCGGGATAGATGCCCACGCCCCACTGGACGTTGCACGGTATCTTGTCGAGTTTGTCGATGTCCCAGTACGAACGGCTGCGCGAGCTGGTGACGCCCATGAGCGTGAGGTGTCCGCCGGCGGACGATCCCATGATGCCGATGCGGTTAGGGTCGAGGCCCTTCGACGCCGCCTTCGCCCGCACGATGCGGATGCACCTCTGCAGGTCCTGCCACGCCGTCGTGTGCTTGGCAAGCCCCTTCGGACGCGGGGTGCGGTACTTCATCGTCACGACAGCCATCCCCTTCTCGTTCAGGAACCTCCGCGCCGGAACCACCTCGAAGCTGTTCGGGCTGTTACCGCCGTAGCCGCCGCCCGAATAGATGATCTGGATCGCCTTCGTCGTGAGGTTCGAAGGAATGTACCATTCGAGATACGGCACGCACTGGTGCTTCTGGAAGTCGGGGGTCTTCCCATTCGGCCACAGCTCCTCTTTCGCGTACTTCGCGGGATCGTGAAAGTCCTTCGCGTAGCGCTTCATGAGTTCTTCTTCGGGCGCGAGCGGACCGAGGATGCCGAGCTGCGTCAGGAACTCCATCGCGCGGTCGAACCAGTTGTCGTAGGCGGTCGCCTTGTCGCCCCTGCCGTCCCGGCCCCAGAAGCCGTGCGGGCGGTCCGCGAAGAGGTGCAGTTCCGCTGGCACCTTGCGCTTCCTCAGCTCACGGTAGACGAACGTCGAGGCCGTCGGCGAATAGACGTCCGCGCTGCCGTGGAACATGCACATCGGCGCCGTCTTCGCGTCGAACTTGAAGCACGAGTCGAGCTTGGCGTCGACGGCCTGGCCGTTGCGCGTGTTGGGCGTGCCGATCCCGTCCGTCATCGCGTAGGCGATCGCGCCGGTGATCGCCCACCTGATGTGGCACGGGATGTCGTCCAAGTCGTCGATCCGCGCGTAGGCCGGCGTGAGCGCGCTCGTCGCGAGGAGCGTCGCGAGGTGCGAGCCGGCCGACATCGAGATCGTGCCGATCCTCTCGGGGTCGAAGCCGCGCCTCGCGGCCTGCGAACGAACGAGACGGACGGCGCGCTGTCCGTCCTCCCACGCGCTCTGATGGATGGGAAGGCCTTTCGGACGCGGCGTGCGGTACACGAAATTGACGCACTGGAACCCCGCCTCCGTGAACTTCCTCTCCCACGCCTTCACGAGCCCGACGTCGCAGCAGCTGTTGTAGCCGCCACCGGAGATGAGAATCATGCAGCAGCCGTTCGGCTTCGACGGAGCCGGACACCAGTCGATGTACGGTTCCGTCCCCTTATTCTTCTCGTTCGTCATGGCGGCGATCTGGTGGGACTGCGCGTCTGGCATCTTCCCTGCGGGCCAGATCGCCTCGCGCTCCGCAAACACCGCGCAGACGGCAAATGCGCCCACGCCAATCATTAGACTGATCTTCTTCATTTCTTGATCTCCATTGAAGCCGTCTGTTCAAACGCGAGCGAAGTCCCGGTCCTTGCGGCACAGGACCGTGCCCGTGCCCGTCAGACGATGTTGAGTATGTCCGAGAAACCGGTGATGTCGAGCACCTCGCGGACGGCCGCCTGCACGTTGGCGATCTGCAGTTCGCCGCCATTCCCGTGCATCGTCTTGTGGGCGGAGAGCAGAAGGCGGAGCCCCGCCGAGCTCATGTACGGGACGTTCGCAAGGTCGATCACCACGCACGTCGCATCGCCGAACTTGAGGGCCGCCGCGAGTTCGGGGGCCGTCACCGTGTCAACACGCCCGCTGACAGCGATGGTCAGCCGCGTTCCTTCTTTTGTCGATTTAATCTCCATAGTCTTTTCCGATTGTCAGGATGTTGTTGCCGTTACGTCGCCTGTAGGTTACGGGCGACATCGTCTTCTTGACGATCAAGATGCCAAGTCCGCCGACATCGCGCTCCGCAGCGCTAAGCGTCGTGTCGGGGTCGCGCAGGGCGAGCGGGTCGAACGGCTTGCCGTCGTCGGACATGACCAGGCGCACGCCCTCCGGGTGGTGCGTCAGGACGACGGACAGCGACCAGCGCGTGGCGTCGGAATAGCGCACGATATTGGCGAAGATCTCGTCGGCCGCGACGAGGAGCTTGTTCTTGGCCTTGTCCGGAACCGCCTCGAGCGCCGCGGTGAGGTCGTCGGTGGCGCGGGCAAGGTCCTCCATCGTCGGAGCGTATTCGCGGAAGACGACGTCCGGCTCGCCGCGATAGCGGATCAGGAGCTGCGTGCGGTCGTCCGCCTGTTCGACGCCCGCCGCATGCCGGCACACGTCCGCCTGCACGGCGTCGAGGATGTCCTTCCCCCGGCGACTCCGGTCCGCAAGAACCTTCAGCATCCGGGCCTCCCCATAGAGCTTCTCGGATGCGTCTGGCTGTTCGACAATGCCGTCCGTGTAAAGGTAGATTCCGTCGCCCGGCGCAAGCTGCACCTCGCCGACATGGTAGCTGACATCCGGCATGACGCCGAGGGCAAGCGAAGGACGCGTCTTCAGGAGTTCCGCCTTGCCGCCGCGAAGCACGACCGGAGGGTTGTGCCCCGCGTTCACGTACGTCACGTGCCCGGTCCGCGTGTTGAGCTCTCCGGCCCACACCGTGACGAACGTGCAGGAGGTATTGCCCTCGCAGAGCGCATTGTTCGCCTCCTCGAACACGTGCGCGATCGGCTTGCCCGTCTGCGCGGCGCTCTTGAAGAGCGTCTTCGCCCGCATCATGAACAGGGCCGCCGGGATGCCCTTCCCGCTCACGTCGGCGACGAGGAAGAGCACGCGGTCCTGTCCCGTGAAGTAGAAGTCGTAGAAATCGCCGCCCACTTCCTTCGCCGTTTCCATCGACGCCCAGATGTCGAATCGCGTCTCGTCCGGGAACGGCGGGAACACGTTCGGCAGCGCGGAGAGCTGGATGTCCGTCGCCATGTCCAGCTCCTTCGCCGCCTGCTCGCGGATCTGCCGGCGGACGAATGCCGCGATGACGACGGCGACGAGCAGCGCCACGAACACGAGCGCCGCGCCGTTCAGCAGGGCAGTCGCGCCGACGAGGACGTCGCGCTGCACCGCCGCCGATTTCTTCGGTATCATCACGTACACGGGGAAGCTCTCGATCTCCTTGCGCTTCCAGTAAAACCGCCCGTCTGGCTCCTGGAACTGCATCCCCTCGCGGTTCGGCTCTTCGTAGTCGGAGAGGACGAGCCCGGAGGCGGTGGTGACGACGATGCCGCCGGTGCCGCCGACGTGCCAGTTGCGGAAGAGGTCCACGACGGAGGAACGCGCGAGGGAACGCAGGGCCTTGCCGTCGAATCCGATCTCGAAGAATCCGCCGTCGTGCCGCCACACGCCGATGAACTTGCGCCAGTTGCCGTTCGCCGCGTTGCTGCGGAACGGCTGGCAGTACTCGGTGTACCGGCCGTCGATGAGCCCCATCATGTTGGCGGCCATGCCGCCGGCCGCGGCGAAGTTGAAGGCCGGCCTTCCAGGACGCGCGAGGTAGTCCTCGACCGACGAGTAGACGATGTCGCCCTTCTCGTCTACGATGCTGACCTCCGTGACGCGCAGCTCGCGCGCGAGGGCCCGCAGCGACTCCGTGTCGGCAGGAACGGTATGCCCTTCATCGTCTTCCAGCCGCTCCCGCGCCGCCATGCACTGGCGGACGAGCCGCTCGTTGATGCAGTCTGTGAGTTCTGCCTCGACGTCGGCGAACGTGCGGTCGATGAGCGCGTGGGCGTCACGCTCGGAAAGACGGTCGTGCAGCACCCACGAGAATGCCAGCGACAGCAGGAAAGCCGCCAGCACGCTGAACACGAGCTTGAGGTTCAGGCTGCGTCGGGCGGTCATTTCGCACCTCCTTCCGCGATCACGGCGTTGGCGGCGGCGAGCACGTCGGGCCTCCGCTTGTCAACGGCAACGCCGTATAGCTCGCGGGTCTCAAGGGGGGAGACGACAAAGCGTCCCCCGGACTTCGCCGCGAGCTCCCTCAACGGGACGGAATCGTAGAACAGGGCGTCGATCTCGTCCCTCGCGAGTGCCTCAGCCCCGTCCGCGAGGGTGTCGAAACGCAGCGGATCGCACCCGTGGATGCTGAGGTAGAGGTCTTGGACGGTGTCGAGCTTGGCACCGATGCGAAGCAAGGCACACCTGGACAGGCGCGGCTTGGGGCTGCCCTTCCTGTACAGGAAACACGCCCCGTCCATCTGGTACGGAGTCGAGAAATCGACATCCCGGCTGCGCGCCTCGGTGATTGTGATGGAGGAGATGGCGAAGTCCGCCGTGCCGGCCTTGAGCCGCGGCAGGATGTCGGTGAACTCGGCGCTCTCCACCACAAGGGATCGTCCCATCTTCGCGGCAATGCGCCGGGCGAGTTCGATGTCCGTCCCGACAATCTCGCCGGACGCGTTCGTGTAGGAACAGGGCGGGTCGGTCGGCTGGGTGAGGAGCACGAGCGGACGCGACGCATCCGAGATGCGCGGATCGGCCATTTGCGCGGATTGTTCCGAACAGCCGACAAGGACGACAAGCGCCAAAATGGGAAGTGTTCTCATAGCTTGAAGACGTTCCTGTTGAATCCTGTGGTCGTAAGGTTGCGGCGGCTCGGGATGACCGTCATCAGATTGGAGACGAGATAGCCGCGGAGCGAGGATACGCGCGCGTCCGCGTCCGTGATGTTGAAGATCACGCCGTCGTCGCGGAGGACGAGCATGAGCCCGCCGTTGAGATCCACCGAGACCTCGGCCTTGATGCACTTCCCGGGATTGCGGTCGTGGACGACCATCAGCGCCTCCTCCACGAGGAGCGCCGCCTTCGACGCGCGCCGACCGTCCACGCCATGCGCCCCGAGGTGCGCCCCGACGGACGCCGAGGCCCCGCAGATGGACACGGGATCGAGGTCGAGGTCGAATACGCGGATGGAGCCCTCGCGGTCGTGCGGCAGCAGGAACGGGAAGCCCCTGCGCCCTCCGCGCACCAGCACGTACAGGGCGACGAGCGCCAGCGCCAGCGCCGGGGCGAGGCCGAGCGCAGTCCACACGCCGTGCGCCCCCCAAAGTGATCCGAATGCCGGGAAGAGCGCAAGCGGCAGACCCAACACCGCGAGAAGCGTCAGGACGGACGAAAGCCTCTCCCGTCCGATGAACACGTAATAGGAGTTGAACAGCAGGACGAGCGCGAGGCTCGGAAGCGCGGCTGAGACGATCCGCACGGCGAGGCGCGCCTCGGGGACCGTCGCGGGATTGCCAATGCCCACCAGGGAGAGCATGAGCCCGGGGAAGGCAAGCAGCAGCAGCATGACGCCGCCGCCCTCGGCCAGCGCCGTCGTCAGCGCCGCGTGCATGACGCGTTTCGTCAGCAGCGCGTTCCGCTCGCCGATGTACACGCTCGCAAGAGGCTGTGCGGCGTTTGCAACGCCGTCGAACATCTCGGAGATGCCGATTGTCATCACGGCCACCGCGAGGACCGGCAGGAGATCCGACCCGAAACGCGCGATCACGTAGGCGTTGAGGGCGAACATGAGCACGGCCTTGCCGATGTTCTTGCTGGCGTCGCCGAACGACATGCGCGAGATCCTCACGATGTCGTAGAACACGAAATGCCGCGAAAAGCCCAGCATGCACCCCTTCCTGCGGAAGTGGAACAGGAGCACGACGATGGCGGCGAGCGAGCCAAAACCCGTGCCGACCGCACAGCCGGCCGCGCCAAACGCCATCGTCAGCGGGACGGAGAGGAGGCAGTTCCCGAGCAGCTGCGCAATGTAGGAGCAGAACGACAGCCGTGCATCGCCGTCGGTGTAGCACATCGTTCCAAGGAAGAACGCCAGCGGCTGCAACGCCGCCGCCGGAAGAAACCACAGCCAGTACGAAGCGGCCATTTCCGACACGGCCTGCGTGGCGCCAAAGGCAGCGATGACCGGCGTGCGCACGACGGCGAGCACGACGGCGCCCAGCAGCCCGAACGCGACCGCCAGTGACAGGCCGAGCGTGAAGTGGCCTTGCGCCCTGCGCACGTGCAACGCGCCCAGCTCCGTCGCGAACAGGACGCTCGTGCCGACCGTCACCATCATGCCGACGAACGTGACGATCTCGAACACGCCCTGCATCAGGTTGACCGCCGAAAGGCCGGTCTCGCCGAGTATGTGACCGCAGATGACCGAATCGGACAACCCCATCAGGAACTCCGCCGCCATCGCGAACGTCGCGGCGGGAAGGAAAGACCTGAATTTGGATATGGCAAACGTCATTTAGAGTCGCGCAGCTGCCTGAGGACGCTTCCAAGGGCCTCGATCACTTTCGTCGACTCGAAACGGTCGACATACCCGTCGCTCAGGAAGCCATCCAGTTTCTGGATGAAGAAGTCGAACGAGTTCCCGTCCCGATGCTCCTCCATCCAGCGCTTGATCACCCGGGCCTCGTCCGCATCGATCCTCGAGTCCTCAAGCACGCTCTTCGTCAAAAGCCAGAACTCGTCATGCAGCTCTTGTTTGGTCATCATTTCCTTGATCCTTCTTTTTTTCCTGTGGCGATATTATACCATAAGTTTTGATTCTTGAGGTCCCTATCGTACTCCCATCGAAAAAGGTCATTTATTGCCTTGCCAGTTCCGGGCAGACTTCGTCGGAGTCTGGATTGGTCCATTCAAAGGGGAACGTCCGGCACTTCTCGGGCTTCACGGGATTGATGCGGCAGAGGTTGTCCTCTGTCAGATAGGCGCACGAGCCGTCCGGACGGCTCTTGAGAATCAGGCTCTTGCGGTCTGGTGCGACTTCAGTCTCACGCTCGATGAACTCGGCCTCATCCATTCCAAGAAACGCCGCGATGCGCGCGATCTCCGCGTCCGAGACGCGCACGATTCCGTCCTTGATGCGGCAGCACGCCCCGCACATCCGGCACTTGAAATCATCCAATTTCATCTTGGCGTATGTTGCATTTTGTTGACCGCTTCATGCATGAACCCTCTTTGGAAGCTGCAAGTCCTGAAGTTCATGTCCAAGGACATCGTCCGCCGCGACCTTTTCAATGTCGGTGTGCATGTTGAGGCAGAAGAGAACGGACATATACCCGGCCATTGAAACCGATGGCTTGCCCTGCTCAATGGCTGTCAACGTTGCATGGCTTACACAGGCCCGTTCACACATCATGGCAGCGGATATCCGCCGGCGTATGCGAGCGAGCTTCAGGTTCTGGCCCAGAATCGCAAGAGATTTTTGGGCTTTAGGCATCAGCAATGTTCTTTTCTGTTTCACAATATCCTACTCCGTCCTTGATTTAATATCTTATATTTTAGCATTAAACCGCTTCAAAAGCAATAACCTAAGACAAAAGAATCTTCACATATTTTCACTGCCTACATGCAGATCGTAGCCATCATGTGCACTAAAACATTTCAAGCGTACCGGCTAACGGCTCTGCCATGACGGTGAAGAACTGTCGCGCGTCGATGAGCCCGGTATCGACCAGGAGGGTCTTGCCCTTGAAATCAACTTTAAGTCCGTCCATCCATCCAAGCGCCATCTCCGTGCGCGCTATGTCACCCTGATTGCCTTGCGCTTTTGCCCGCGCAAGGTTTTCTTCCATCACGGAGCGAGTGGACGCCAAAGGCTTTTCGGCCTCGTACAGCGCCTTTGCCGCGTTCGCCTTCGCCTCGTCGAAGAAATCCACATGAAGCCGCGCCCCGATTTTGCCATTTAAAAGGAATAGCGAAATTCGGCATTCG
>Ga0310695_10001013_pt1 | contig 68440 bp, 64 predicted proteins | sample RumenRJG_04DNA_FD_203882 | JGI IMG/M metagenome (GOLD analysis project Ga0310695, IMG submission 203882) | Bovine rumen microbial communities from Lethbridge, Alberta, Canada - RJG_04 (v2) (version 2) | ecosystem: Host-associated > Mammals > Digestive system > Stomach > Rumen | place: Canada... | reverse complement strand
TGTCTTCTCCAAAGAAAATCTCTGGCAGCCTTTGTTGGTCACCAGAGATTTCTTGTCCTTAATTTGTTTTTTGTTTCACTGTCCACTTGACGGGATGCGGTTCAAGTTGTTTCCCCGGCTTTTTTTGCACGGAAAAACCTGCAATCCGGATGTTTTTTCGCAGGAAATACAAACAATTTACAGTATGTTTACATCTTTTTTACAAAAACATGAATCAAAATGCCCGTTTTTATCGTCTAATAAGTAGGGAGGTTGAAAGAGATGAGAAAACACCGGTTTGTGATCATCAAAAAACAGGGGAACCGATTTGACAGCTATTCCTTTCATATCCGGCGCGACGCAGTGACCGGAGAGCTTTCTGTTTCCTTTACCCGGCCGGGTCACGCCCTGGTACTATGCCTGGAGCGCACGATTCCCGAGCTGCGGACAATTGCGGGACCCCGGAAGAATTATCTTTTTCTTCCACGTGAATCGGAAAACTGACAGACACATTCACTGATCACAAACCGTTGTTTATATAAAGGGCTCCGTCCTTGGGGGAACGGAGCCCGCTTTTTTATTCTTCTGTTTCTTCTTCCGCCAGGTTCTCTTCGGCCGCGGCCGCTTCCTCTTCCGCCGCTTTCCGGCGTTCCGCTTCCAGCGTGGCGGAAAACAGGGGTTCCTCTTCTTCCGGTTCTTCCGGCAGGTCCTCCGGTTCCGCTTCCTCAACGGGTTCCTCTTCTTCCGGTTCCTTCGGGACCAGGATCAGATCCCGGTCCGCGGACAGGATAAATTCCGCCGTGGCATGGAGGCAGTTCTCCAGCGCAAGGGGACTCAGGTTTTCCGGGGTATCCATCCGGGTGTGGTAGAACCTTTCCAGCCTGTGGCTGAGACCGGTTACGCCGATGGAGCGGAAACCGCCCTGGGTGAAGGCGGCGCTGTCCGTGGCACCGCCGAAGAGCGGTACCTTACCGTCCCGGCAGGGCACGTCGGCCGCTTCCGCCGCCAGCAGGAACCAGTCGCACAGGTCTTCGTCCGAGGCCACGGTGTTGTTCAGGTCCCGGCGGTTGACCATGAGCCAGTCCGGATTGTAGATGGAATCGTAGGTAATGACGCAGGTGGGCACGTCGCGGTAATCGTCCCTGTGGGCTTCGCACCAGGCCTTCGCGCCCCGCAGGCCTGCTTCCTCCGAACCGGTAAGGATGACGCCGATCTCGGTGTTCTCCAGCTGGATTCCCTGTTCCTCCATATCCTTCAGGAGGGTGACGCCCATCAGGCAGCCGGTCAGGTTGTCGTTGGCGCCGTCCACCACCCGCAGCGGGTTATAGGTGATGGTCAGCAGCAGGAAGAAGGGAAGGAAGACCAGTCCCCGCAGTCCCGCGGTATGGACATCCACGCCGCACAGGGAAAGGAAGGACAGGACGATGTAGTAGAAAACGCCGACGGTGGCCGCGAGGCCCGGAATCTCAAAGGCGATGCCTCCGAGCCGGTAGTTGATGGGAAATTCCCAGGCTGCGTCCGTGTGCCCGTTCAGGAAAATCCGCTGGCGGACCTCGCCGGCACAGGGGCGCACGGCGGTCACGTTGGTGCCCTGCTTTTTGGGAAACAGCGGATCAATGGGCTTGCGGTAAAGCACAAAGTGGAAGATGAACAGCAGGAAGCCCAGCACACCAAACAGGATGCTCAGGAGGGGCTTGCTGAAAAAGAGCAGGCAGCAGAGGACGTCGCAGAAGGCGGAAAAATAGAAGTATCCGTAAAAGGAATCAGGATGCTCTTCAAAGGATTCGGTTTTCACATCCGTGCAGCCGCATTTTTTCTGCAGCACCCGGGCGAAATACTCCGCCGCGGCCCGCTCGCCTGCGCTGCCGGGTGAACGCCTGCCGATTTTCCGGCAGATGTGGGTGATTTCTTCCGCCATATAGGAAACACTTTCCCTGCGTTTCCCGCTGTCATTCCAGATGTTCATCCGCCAGTCTCCTTCCTGCGGAAAATGTGAAGATCGTATCTTCGCCGATTATACCAGAATTCCGGGAACAAAAAAAGACAGAAGCGGACAGTACAAATTCTTGCTGTGATCACGGATGACGCATATAATGGTATAAAAGGGGGGATCCGTATGGCAGGTCCCGGCGGCTTCGGAAGGCGAGCCAGCTTCCTCACGGAAGAAGAAAAACAGAATTCACCGAAAATCACCAGACAGCTGATCAGCAGGGTGTTTTCCTACCTGAAACCCTACTGGAAGCAGCTGCTGCTGGTGCTGGGCTGCATTGTGGTATCTTCGGTCTGCAGCCTGTTTCCGTCCATTCTCACCGGTAACATCATCGACGTGCTCACCGGCAAGGACCTGGGCGGCTGGTTCGGCGCGGGACTGTCCGCCCTGATCCGGCTGATCATCCTGACCCTGATCCTGTACCTGGTTTCCAACCTGATCAGCGTGGGGGAAACCTACCTGAACAGCTGGATCGCGCAGCATATTTCCTTTGATATGCGCAACCAGATGTACCGTCACCTGCAGAAGATGTCCCAGCGGTTCTTCACCTCGGCAAACCAGGGGGATATCATCACCCGGATGACCAGCGATATTTCCGGCGTGGAAAGCGTGGTGACCGGTACTTTCACCAGCATCCTGTCCAACACCATCACCCTGGTGGTGGCCCTGATCGCCATGTTTCAGAAGAACTGGATCCTGGCCCTGGTGGGCATCGCGGTGGTGCCCCTCTTTGTCCTGCCCACCCGGCTGGCCGGCAAACGGCGGTGGAAGCTGGCAGGGGAGGCCCAGGCCTGCAATGATGAGATCAACGGCATCCTGAACGAAACGCTTTCCGTCAGCGGCCAGCTGCTGGTGAAACTCTTCGGCCGGGAAAAGGCGGAATACGAACGCTATGAAGAGACCAACGGACGGATGATTAAGCTGAATATCCGGGAGCGGATGGCCGGCCGCTGGTTCTTTATGCTGCTGAGCACGCTGACCTCCATCGGCCCGATGGTGCTGTACCTGGTGGGCGGTATCCTGATCATGAAGCATGACAGCAGCCTGTCTGTCGGTGATATTACCGTGCTGGTGGCGCTGCTCGGGCGCCTGTACGGTCCGGTCAACAGCCTGCTGAATATCCAGGTGGAATGGATCCGTTCCATGGCCATGTTCACCCGGATTTTCGAATACTACGACATGAAACCGGAAATCGATGACAAGCCGGACGCGAAGGAACTGACAAACGCGAAGGGCGAGATTGTCTTCGACCATGTGAACTTCACCTATGACGGAGAACGGATGATCCTGAAGGACATCTCCTTCACCCTGCACAGCGGAGACTGCGTGGCCATTGTCGGGCCCAGCGGCAGCGGAAAGAGCACCATCGTCAACCTGATCCCCCGCCTCTGGGATCCCACCGGCGGCAGCGTGACCTTTGACGGGACGGATGTGCGGGATTACACGCTGCATTCCCTGCGGGACGAGGTAGGCGTGGTGACCCAGGAAACCTACCTGTTCAACGGAACCATCCGGGAAAACCTGCTTTATGCCAAGCCGGACGCCACGGAGGAGGAAATGATCGAGGCCTGTAAAAAGGCCAACATCTATGACTTTATCAAAAACCAGGCGGAGGGCCTGGACACCATGGTGGGCAACCGCGGCCTGAAGCTGTCCGGCGGCGAGAAGCAGCGGATCTCCATTGCCCGGGTGCTGCTGAAGGACCCGGCGCTGCTGATTTTTGACGAGGCAACGTCTGCCCTGGATTCTATTTCGGAAGCGGCGATCCAGGCGGCCATTAATCCGCTGATTGAGGAGCGGACCTCCATCCTGATTGCCCACCGGCTTTCCACGATCCTGGCAGCAGATGAGATCCTGGTGGTCCGGGACGGGCAGATTGTGGAACGGGGTACGCACAAGGACCTGGTCCATGCCGGCGGCACCTACCAGGAACTTTATGAAACCCAGTTCAGCAAAGCGGAAGCATAAGGATCAACATCAGAAAAGCCCCGTTCAACTGAACGGGGCCTTTATTGACGGACTCAGCAGTTCACGTTGGACACGGGATGCGCAATACACGCTTTGCAGCCGGCCCGGATTGTTCCGCTCCGGGAAAAATGGTATACTTTCCGGGAAATAACGTACCGGAAGGAAAAAATCATGGCCATTACCAAAACGGATTTCATGCGGGGGATGCAGTGCCGGAAAATGCTCTGGCTGGACCGGCACAAGCCCGGAATGCGGGTGATCCCGCCGGAGGTTCAGGCCAGGCTGGACGCGGGTAACGACTTCGGCGACAGGGCAATGGCCATGTTCGGTCCCTATGAGGAAATGACGGTGTACCGCCCGGGCACCCGGATTCCGGACAAGCAGGCCATGCTGGTCAACACGCAGGACGCCCTGGTCCGAGGGGTTCCCGTGATCTGCGAGGCGGCCTTCAGCAATTACAACAATTACTGCGCCGTGGACCTGCTGCGGAAAACGGAGACCGGCCACGACCTGTATGAGGTGAAAAACGCGCCGGAAGTCTATGAGCAGTTTATCCGGGACGCGGCTTTCCAGTACTATATTATCCGGCGTACGGGACTGCGGATTGACCGGGTTTTTATCGTTACCCACGGACCGGATGAGGAAAATCCCTTTGTGCCAAACGATGTCACGGAGAAAGCCCGGGAATACTATGACTGGATCAACGACAACATCTGGGATCTGAACCGGGTGGCAAAGTCGAGGGAGGAGCCGGATGTTCCCTGCGGGGATCAGTGCTCAAACCCTTATGAATGCTGGTATTACGGATACTGCCACGGGCTGGTCCGGGAACCGGAACAGCTGACAATGGAAGACTGGAAATGACAGCCGGCAGGCGGAATACAAACCGCTGCCGGCTGTCAGGCAGTTACACAAGAATTTACAAGATTGTTACATCGCGTTGATGACCCGGATACATCTTATCCTATATAATAGAGGAGTAAAGATGTCATAGGGGGTTAAGGAATGAAATCCTGGAGGTACAGGCTGCCGGTGTGTCTGCTGTTCGCTCTGCTGCTTACAGCAGTGTTTGGCGTGTGTGCCCGGGCAGACAATGAAGGCACCTGCGGCCCCAACCTGACCTGGAAACTGGAAAACAGAAGGCTGATCATCTCCGGAACAGGAGAAATGGACGACTTCAAAGAAGATGAAACCGTACAGAAGCCTTATCTCTGGTATACATTGCCCGGCACGACCGCACCCTGGGATGGAGAGATCTTTAGCGAACTTGTGATTGAAGAAGGCGTTACTTCTATCGGAGCTTACGCGTTCAACTGCCATACTGAGCTGATCATCGTCAGCCTGCCTGATACTTTGAAATCCATAGGAGATTCCGCCTTTGCGTACTGCGAGAACATGGCGGATGTCCTTTTTCCAAAGTCAGTTGAGAGAATCGGGAAATCCGTCTTTACGGACTGCCGCGGACTGAACAGCGCTGTTCTGCCGGAATCGCTGGCGATGATTGAATTCGGCCTGTTCCAGAGCTGCAACGCCCTTGAAACAGTCGTTGTTCCTGACGGTGTGCTGTCCATCGCGGATCTGGCTTTTGGCAGCTGTTTGAGCCTGAAGGAGATTATCCTGCCGGCTTCCGTGGTCAGGATCAGCAAAGATGCGTTCTCTTCCTGCGAAGATCTTCAGAACGTGATTGTGGAGAAGGACAGCTATGCTGAAAAATACTGCATTCAGTACAATCTCCCGTATACCTATGCGGACACGCCTGTAATATTTGGCAGCGACGGCGGTGAACAGCTGGAATGGAAACTGGAAAACGGCACGCTGACCATTTACGGAACAGGTAAGATGGATGACTTTACGCGCCAGTTCGGCGTGACTGAAGAAATAACCGCGCCGTGGAGCGGACAGCAAATCACGCAGGTGGTGATTGAATCGGGTATCACCTCCGTCGGAGATTACGCGTTCTGGGGCTGCGGGCAGCTGAAGGCGGTGACCCTGCCTGATACGGTGACCCGCATCGGGAAATTTGCCTTCGAAGGCTGTGACCTGCTGCAGGAGATTACGCTGCCGGACGGCATTGCTGAAATCGGAAAAAAAGCATTCAGCAAATGCGGCAGCCTGACCGCGATTACCCTGCCCGCGTCTGTCGGCACCCTGGGAGAAGACGTGTTTGCCGGAGGCGAAAAGCGGATCAAAGTGACCGTTGAACCGGGAAGCTATGCGGAGCGGTACTGCGCGGAGAACGGCCTTCCGTATACAGGCGGCGAAAACACGCCGGAAGCGACGTCGACGCCCCAGGCTGATATCAGGAAAAGCAATACCTGCGGTGAAAACCTGACCTGGAAACTGGAGAACGGCACGCTGACGATTTCCGGCACAGGCCGGATGGACAATTATGAGCAGAGCCAGGAACTGCCGGATCGGAACGGAACAGCCCGGCCGGGTTCATCCGCTCCGTGGAGCGGAAGCGCATTCACCGCTTTAGTCGTTGAGGACGGGGTTACCTCTATTGGAAACTATGCTTTTGAAGGTTGCGGCATGACAGAGGTTTCCCTGCCGGGCACGCTTGTTTCCCTGGGCGAGGGTGCCTTTGAACGCTGTGAAAACCTGAAGACGGTGACCCTGCCGGATTCCGTCACCGAAATCGGAATGTTTGCGTTCTGCGAATGCACCGGCCTGACAGAGATCCGGCTGTCCGCTTCCCTGGCGTCCATCGGAACCGCCGCGTTCCAGACCTGCGTGAAGCTGACGGAGATCACCTTGCCGGAATCTCTCAGGAGCGCCGGAATGTACGCGTTCCTGAACTGCTCAGCGCTGAAAACCGTTACCCTGCCCGCGTCCCTGGAGATGCTGGGCGAATACGCCTTTGACGGCTGCCAGGCCCTGAGGAATGTGATCGTGCCGAAGGACAGCTACGCGGAACGGTATTGCGCAAAGAAGGGACTTTCCTATATCTATACCGGGAGCGTTCCGGAAGCCGTTCCTACCGAGGCGCCCGGCGGCACCTGCGGAAAGAACCTGACCTGGAGGCTGGAAGGCTATACGCTGACCATTTCCGGATCCGGGGAAATGGATGATTATGACAGTGTGTATACCGAAACTGACGCATACGGAAGCAGCTATTTCCTTTATACAACAGCTCCCTGGTTCGGGCGGTATTTCAGCCGGGTTGTGGTGGAAAACGGGGTTACCCGGATCGGGAGTTTCGCGTTCTACAGCAGTGGGACGCTTCAGTCCATCCAGCTGCCGGACACGCTGAAGTCTATCGGATCAGAAGCTTTGAGCAATACAGCCCTGAAGAGGGTTGAGCTTCCTGATTCAGTGGAGTCCGTGGGAAGCAAAGCTTTCTCCGGTTGCAGATCCCTGGAACAAGTGAAGCTTCCGGCGGGACTGAAGGTGCTTCCGTTGGAGTGTTTCTATGGCTGTGCTTCCCTGCGGGAAATTGTTCTGCCTGATACTCTTCAGAGCATAGGTGGTTCTGCGTTTGCTGACTGTGAAAAACTGCGGGAGATCAGACTGCCGGCTTCTGTGTTCGCGATCGGCAGCAATGCGTTCAGTAACTGTACGAAGCTGGAAGGCTATATTGTTGAAAAGGGCAGTTACGCTGAAGAGTATTGTATCGGAAAGTATCTGCCGTATTCCTACGTGGACGGCACAAAACCTGAAAGGACTGTGAAAACAGTTTCAGGCACCTGCGGCAGGGATCTGACCTGGACACTGGAAGACGGTACGCTGACCGTTTCCGGCACAGGGGAAATGGATAACTATATGGTGGTTACGGAAGAAGGGTTTGTCACGGGTACTACTGCGCCGTGGGAAGAGATGCTGATCGATACAGTCATCATTGAGGAAGGAGTCACTTCAGTCGGAGATTATGCTTTTGCGTACTGTGACGAAGTGAAACAGGTCTCGCTGCCGGAGACGCTGACTTATCTGGGAATCGAGGCTTTCACCAGCTGCAGTATCACCGAGGTGGAGCTGCCGGATGCGATCAGTATGATAGAATTAAATACATTCCTTTCCTGCCATCACCTGCAAAAAGTGAAACTTCCGGCCGGGCTCAGATGCATTCCCTTTGGTATGTTCCAGAGATGTTCCGCCCTCAGGGACATTACGCTTCCGGAATCGGTCGAGACTGTCGAGAATGACGCGTTTGCCGGCTGCACAAGCCTGGAAGAACTCCGGATTCCCGCCGCCCTGACTGATATCAGGGAGTATGCGTTTGAATACTCCCCCGACCTGAAACTGATCCTTGCTGAAAAAGGCGGTGAGGCGGAAGCATACTGCGTCAGCCATCATATTACCTATTCATACGCGGAGAACGAGTAAATGAAAAACTTTGTGAAGAGATACAGGTTTCTTCTGATCCTGGCGGTGCTGATCCTTGTCGCGGTCGGCGCGCTGGCCTCCATGTCGGGGAAGAAGCCGCCGGAAAGAACCACGCTGGATGAATGCCGCAGCCTGCTGAATGATCCGGAAACCAACGGCAGGCTGACTTCAGCCGCGTCCATCCTGCTGCAGCAGCAGGATTTCAACGGATACCTGCTCAAAAACGTCCATCCTTACAATTCCAGCCTGCACAGCCTGGAGGAACTGAAGAATAACGCGTATTTCGCCCAGGAAGAGCAGTCGGTCATGCTGGACGCTTTTTCGATGCTCAAAGGGCTGACGATGATCAAGTATGAAGGCAGCAGCAGCAATGTCCTCAATATTGAGCTGGCGGGGGAAAACTACAGCCGGATCAAGCTGTTTTTCCTTCCGCACATGCAGCAGGATCCGGAAGCGGAGCTGATCCGGGAGGAATATGCACCGGCAGCGTATTATGAAATCGCGGAAGTGGACGCAAACTGGTATATAGGCGTCCATAAACCGGATAAAGCCTGACGAAAAAACGAAGCGGCGGCGCCGGACAGGCGCTGCCGCTTTTTGCGCAATGTCAATAGTCTGAACATACAATTTACAACATTGTTACATCTCCTTGATGACTTTGAAACAGCGGGTTTTATATACTTGATACCGGAAGAACGGGAAAACGATTCCCGGATCGGGGACGAAAAACAGGGAAGGAATGTGATCCCTGTCACGTTCATATAGGGAAAACGCCTGATAATCCGGAGGGAAACAGATGGATATCCGAAAGAGCAGGATGTGGATCCTGCTGCTGATTGCCGCAATTCTGCTGATGCTGATTTACGGCATGAAAAGCTCCTGCGGGGAAAACCTGAAATGGAACCTGCGGGACGGTACGCTGACGATTACCGGCAGCGGAAGGATGAATGACTATAAGGGTATCTTCGGGGACAAGGGAGCGGACGGCGCCCGCCGGATGCTGTGTGTGGATACCCCCTGGGAGGATAAGGTCATCGACAAGGTGATTGTGGAAGAGGGAGTCACCTCCATCGGGAATTACGCGTTTGCCTTCTGTCCGGAGCTGACGGAGATTTCACTGCCGGAAACTGTTACCTCCATCGGGGAAGCCGTCTTTGATGGCAGCGAGAACCTGGAAACCATCTATGTCAGCGAAGGCAGTTATGCAGAGGCATACTGCATCAATAACGAACTTCCGTATGTGCACCAGACCGTGTAGAAATGAGCCTGATGTATTTTTACCGGCCTTGACAATTAGGCCGGTTTATTTTTCGGCCTTTGTGCTGTATTATGGATTCATGATCCGGTAAAATGTGCCTGACGGTTGAAAAACCGCCAATACAGACACATGAACGGAGGGGAATCCCTGTGAGCCGGCGGATGTAATGACGGGCATAATCAACTGATATAACCAAACAACTGAAAGGAGAACACCTATGGACGCTATTCTCGATTTCCTCCGGGACAGCTGGTACTGGATCCTGATTGCCATCGCGGCAATCATCATCATCGTTAAGTTTATCCCCCGGTACAAGATTGCTCCCCCGGACACCGCCCTGATTATTTCCGGCCTGATCCGCCGGAACTACAAGGTCCGTAACTCGGACGGCACGGTTTCCGCCAAGAAATTCGGCTACCGGATCATCCGCGGCGGTGCTACCTTCTATATTCCGGCGATTGAGCGGATTGACCAGCTGGATATGTGCCTGAACCAGGTGGATATCCGGACGGCCCAGCCCGTTCCCACCAAGGAATACATTTCCGTGCTGGTGGACGCCGTGGCGAATATCAAGATCGGATCGGACGACCTGTCCATCGCGACCGCCGCCGAGCAGCTGCTTCACTATAACGGAGAGCAGATCAAGGCCCTGGCCAAGGACGTGCTGGAAGGCAACATGCGTGAAATCATCGGCCAGATGACCATCGCCGAACTGGTCCAGAACCGGGATAAGTTCGCCCAGGAATCCATCAAGGCCGCTATGGCTGATATGGCCAACATGGGCCTGGAAATTATCAACCTGACCATCCAGAACTTCTCCGACAAGGACGGCAATGTGATTGATACCATGGCTGCCCGCAATGTGGCGGAGAAGGAACAGGACAAGCGTATCGCGGAAGCCGCGGCTGAAAAGGAATCCAAGTTCGCCGAAATGCAGGCGGAAGCGGAAATTGCCCGCCAGAACCGCGACCTGGAAGTCCAGAAGGCTTCCTTCAAGCAGGAAACGGAAGAAGCCCGCGCCAAGGCTGAAATGGCCTATAAGATTGAGCAGGAACGCATCAACAAGACCTTTGCCACCGAGCATGCGGCCGCTGAAATGACCCGCCTGGAAAAGGAAACGGAACTGAAACGGCAGGCTGTTGAGATCGAGCGTGAAAAGCTGAACGTGGAGATCCGTGAAAAGGCGAAGGCCGAAAAGGACCGCGCCATTGCCGAGGCCGAAGCGGAGAAATACCGCAGGCAGGCGGAAGCGGACGCTGCGCTGTATGCCGCCCAGAAGGAAGCGGAAGCCATCCGGATGAAGGGTGAAGCGGAAGCGGAAGCCATGCGGAAAAAGGCGGAGGCCATGCAGCTCTACGGCCAGGCTGCCATGATGCAGATGGTTACCGAAAAGCTGCCTGATATCGCCCGCGCTGTGTCTGAGCCCCTGAGCAAGACCGAAAAGATCATCCTCTTCGGCGAAGGCGGAGCCACCTCCATGGCGAGGGATACCGCAGGCACCATGCTGCAGACCTTCGAAGCCGTGAAGGAAGCCGTCGGGCTGGATATCCCCAAGGCGATCCGGAACGTAACCACCGGCGGACTGATCGGCAAGGCCGCGCAGGAAGCGGAAGAAGAAAAAGACGAAAAGCCCGCGGAGGACGTGAAGGAAGAAACCCCTGCGGCGGAAATCGCGGAGGAGACTCCCGCGGAGGAAACGGATCCTGATACCGGAGTATAAACCCTTGTGAAAAACAGCGCCGGCCGGCAGAAATGCCGGCCGGTTTTTTGTGACCAGGTCACATGATTGTCAATTTGTCTGAAAAATGCTATACTTGATTTGTCAAATAATGGATATAGTCAGGAACGCAGGAGAATTTATTTCTCCTTTTCGTCGTTCTCTTCGTCTTTTTCCCATCCTACTTCGCGGATAAAACGCTTCCAGACCCGTGCGGCGCTTTCCGCCGTTTCCTCGTCCGAAAGGGGCTGACCGTCGCAGCGCCGGGACAGCGTCGCCAGTTTCTCCGCCCTGTCTTCAGCCTTGCTGCCGCGGCGGAAAGTGGCGGGAATCTCATTTTTTAAAGGCTTCCGGGAGAAAAACGGCTGGACCGGAAAGCCGAACATATCAATGCGCATGGAATCACCCCTCTGTATATATAAACACTCACGAGAACAGATTGTGACACAAAACCAGCTGAAAAACAATAGAAAAACAAAAAAACAGCGACGGGAATATTTCCCGGGAATCTGACAGGAGGGACCATCCGATGAAAACAGAGACGCTGGAAAAGCTTCCGTACTGGAAGTACCTGACGGAGCGTGAAAAACAGCAGGCGGCGGAGGCTGCCTACATCCGGCGTTATAAACCGGGAGAGCTGCTTTTCGGTCCGGATGTGGAAAGCGTGGGCATGATCCACCTGCTCAGCGGGGCTTCCAGGGCGTATCTGCTTTCGGACGAAGGCCGGGAAGTGACCCTGTTCCGCCTGGGGGAGGAGGATAACTGCATCATTTCCGCCGCCAGCGTCCTGGCTCAGATCAGTTTTGAATCCTATATGGTGGTTGAACAGCCCGCCAGCATCCTGATTGTTCCCGTGGAACTTTTCGGTGAATTCTGCGAGAAGAATACCCAGGTGCGCTGCTTTGCCTATGAACTGGCAACCCGGCGCTTTTCCCAGGTGGTGGCGGCCATAGAACAGACCCTCTTTTCCAGGCTGGATAAGCGGCTGGCAAACTACCTGATCCAGACCTACCGGAATACGGGCAGCCGTGAAATCCGCATGACCCAGGAGGAGCTGGCCCGTCAGGTCAATTCCGTCCGGGAAACCGTGGGCAGGATGCTGAAGCGCTTTGCCGGTGAAGGCATGATCGAAAACCGCCGGGGTACCGTTGTCCTGAAGGACCTGGCGAAGCTGGAAAAAACCGCAAAAAAGTAAAAAAGTGTGTGACAAAATCACTGAATTTCATCAGATTATTTGCTACAATCCCCCCTGCAAACAGTAGGGAGAAAGCCTCCCAACCCCCCCATAACAACCGCCCTTTTCCGGCAGAAAAGGGCGGTGTTTTTTGCTTTAAAACGCTTTGCATTCCTTATAAAGCAGCACGCTGAGCACAATCTCCCCGCAGAGAATGAAAGCCGCGGTGGCCAGGCTGCCCAGAAGGTGGGCGATGACCAATGCACCGACGGTTTCGATGACGGAGAGGATGTGATAGGCCTTGCTGTCATAGACCCAGCTGTAAGGCAGCAGGTGCGCCCCGAAGATCATGGCGTAGATCATGAGCATGGCGTCCGGCCGCCGGTCAAAGGCCCACATGGCGATCAGGAGATACAGCAGCTGGTTCAGCGTGGCAAGAACGACCAGGCTGTTGAGCGGGTTGCCGGTTTTCCGGAAAATGTCCGCTTTCAGCAGTTTGGAGAAGAGGGTGGCCAGCGGGATCAGCAGGCAGCAGCAAATGAAGGTCATCAGGTTTGCGGTCCGCAGGTCCGCGGCCGCAATCCGGCTCAGCAGGATCAGCGCCCAGATGATCACGGAAGCGAGGATGAAGGGCAGGCCTTTTTTCTGGCGATACTGTACATCCTTTTTCAGCCGGTTCAGCCTGTCAACACAGGCGTTCAGTTCATATGATTCCATGGGAGAACTCCTTTCAAAGCTTACACATTATATAAACGCGCCTGAATCGTTTTTGTGGCATTTTCCCGGAGAAAAAAACAACCGAAGAACATACAGAAAGTGTCCGGCATGATTACATCCGCGGATGGAATCGCCCGGAACGGAAATGGAGAAGTGAGGAAAATCAACGCTTCCGGGCTTCGAAAAACAGGGGGAGGATTACACCGGCGGATGTAAACACCCGCTGCGGGCAGCATGGCGGAAAGAGGGAAAAGGCACAGCAAACCGGCTGCATCCGGAGCAATAACAGCAGGTATCTTTCCGCTTCCGCGCTGTTTTGTATCCGTTTTCCGCGCTATGCTGTAACCATCAAAGAGCTGACCGGGAAAGGAAGGATTGATCGTGTTTCTGTATGCTGCCGCTGCTGCGCTGGATGTGGTGTTTTTCACCCTGCTGGGGGCCCGCTTCGTGCGGGAGATCCGGGCCGGACGGGCAAAGGGCGGAGCGGAAAAAGGGCCGGAAAGGATCGTACAGCGGGGGCGGAAAGCCGGATAACCGGGGTTCCTCGCTGAAAAAATGAAATCAATAAGGGACAAAAAACGCTTTTCAAAAGGCGTTTTTTGTTTTTTTCCTGTTTGTGTGACCAAGTTCCTTGAAGTGTACGAACATATTTCATATACTTAAGCCAGAGAAAAAGTACGGACATCAGGCAGGAAACCCTGGAGCACGAAAACCCGCGGGGCGGGAACATAACCACCGGAAGCGCGAGGGAGCGCGGAAACAGAAAAAGAAATAAAGGATCCGGAAAGATGAAAGCGAAGAAAAAACTGGCATGCCTTTTCCCGGGAATTGGTTATACCTGTGACAAACCGCTGCTTTATTACAGCCGGAATCTTCTGCAGAAGATGGGCTGGGAAGTGGTCTGTGTTCCCTATTCCGGTTTTCCGGCCGGGGTAAAGGGCAACACCGTGAAACAGGAACAGTGTGTGGCAATGGCTGCCGAACAGGCGGAGGCCATGCTGAAAAAGATCCGGTGGAGCAGGTATGACGATATCCTTTTTGTCGGCAAGAGCGTCGGAACGGTGGTCGGCCCGGCTTACGCGAAAGCCCATGGCATCGACTGCCGCCAGGTGCTGTTTACGCCGGTGGAGGATACTTTTTCCTATGTCAGTACGAAAGCCATTGCCTTCCACGGCACGGCGGACTCCTGGGCGGATACGGACACCATCCGGAACCACTGCCGCCGGCTGGGCATTCCGCTGTATGAAAGTCCGGACGCCAATCATTCCCTGGAAACCGGGCATGTGGGGAGGGACATCCGGGAGCTGGGAAAGATCATGCGGCTGGTGCGGTATTTCGCGGCGGGAGAAGAAAGAGAAAGGCAGTAAAAATGCCGGAAAAACAGGGGACGGTTTTCAGAGAACCGTCCCCTTCATTTTGTTTACAGTTGTAAAGAAATTGAATCCGGAGACGTTTTGCGACAAAGTCGCTTGAAACGAAACGTTTTTTTTCCTATACTGTATAGGCTGCAAAGGATTGCATAAGGAGGAAGAGACATGGTAAGGGAGATTATTCACGATCCGATCTTTCTGCGGCGCAAGTCCCTGGCGGCAACCTCCGCGGACTTGCCGATCGCGGAAGACCTGGTGGATACGCTGCGGGCCAACGCGGACCGCTGTGTGGGACTGGCGGCGAATATGATCGGAAAGCGGAAGCGGATCATCGCTTTCTGCAACGGACCGCTGATCATGGTGATGCTGAATCCGCAGATCATCAATAAAGACGGGGAGTATGAAACAGAGGAAGGCTGCCTGTCGCTGGAAGGCGTCCGGAAGACGAAAAGGTACCGGAGCATTACCGTCACCTGGCAGGACATGGACATGAACAAACGAACCGGCACCCTGTCCGGGTTTGCCGCCCAGACTGTCCAGCATGAACTGGATCATTGTGACGGAATCCTGATCTGAACAGAATCAAAGAAGACTGCCGCGGGAAACGCGGCAGTCTTTTGCTGAAAGGCCGGAAGATTACCGGCCTTCTTTTTGATTATTCCTGAAGATCCGGATTCCGTTGGCAATGCCGGAACAGCCGGTGAATATAAGCCCGAGGGAAAAGAACAGTTTTGAGGTTCCGTCAAACGCGGAGATGATCAGCAATACTACTCCGATAACGGACAGGCACAGCATGCTCCAGTCCATAGCCTTGAGTTTCCTCATAAAAATCATTCTCCTTTCAGCGCGGCTTATCAGCACCGCTGCCGTTCAAAGGTGATGACCAGGCCGAAACCCATGGCCTGGTTGACGCAGACAGCCACAACGCGCCACCCGTCAGCCGCCATTTCATTCATGAGCCCTTCGGAATCTCTGACTAGGCTGGTCCTCACAGCATACTCATACATGGTTCAGTTCCTCCTTTTCTGTTCATACCGGGCTGATTCCCGGTACACTTACAGCTTACACGGGAATATGGAGGAAAAACAGGATGATTCATGCAAAATATGTATGCGTAATTGTCGGGGAACGGTTTAGTCTTTCTTCTCCGGAAGTTTGATGACCTGCCTGGTTTCATCCGGGGCAGTCACTTTATCAGGACGGTAGCTCATGTTGAAGTGCTTACCGTCCGCCCGGGCATAACCGTTCTTCACTTTTTCAGCCGCGTAGAAGACGGTGCCGCCCATGATGCCGGGCCGCTCACATTTGTCGTCTGTGTCGGCTACTACCTTTGCCACGGTTTCGATGGCTTCATCCACAATGGAGGGATCGAAGATCTCGTGGCCGCCGTACATTTTGTCAAACTCCTTCTGGTGCTCCTTCAGGTGCAGCAGGTTCCGCAGGTAGGAGATGATGGGCAGGGAATTCGGGAACTCCAGCAGGGTGTTGCCGTTGCAGGCGTCGCCGGAATAGGCGATACGGGATTTGTGATCGATGAACACCACTTCGCCTTCCGTGTGTCCGCCTACGTCCACCACTTCGATCTCCCTGCCGCCCAGGTCAAAAACATCCCCGTCCCGGATGGGGTATACCTTGATGGGGTTCCAGTCGGCGAAGTTGTCATCCGCCTCAATCAGGTCCTTGTATTCAGGCAGGGCCATCTCTTTTGCCATCTCAACGACCTGCTCTTTTTTGATGCCGATGCTGTCCTGGAAGGAAGCGATATCCCGGTCCGGCATAAAGCAGTGGTCAAAGTGGAAGTTACCACCCACGTGGTCGGAATGGCTGTGGGTGTTGGCCACCAGGATGGGCTTGTCCGTCAGGGCTTTGCAGAAGGCCTTTAGGTTGCCCATGCCGAGGATGGAATCGATGAGCAGGGCATAGTTCCCGCCCTCCACCAGATAGCAGATGGCGTAGGAACTTTCCACAAACGCGTTGGTGATCATCCAGCTCTTTTCGGCAATTTCCTCAGCTCTGAAATAGGGAATCTTCTTATCCATGATCTTGTTTCCTCCGAAAGGATTTTCATCATTATACTTTCCCGGATACCAAACCGGAACTCACAATCCGTAGAAAAAAGTATACCATGGATCCTACCGGCAGTATTGATGTTTCTTGTGAACTTTTCAACATGCCAAAAGTACCTGACCGGAATGATATCCTGCCGCTGTATTACCTGCCTTTGACGGTAAACAATATATCATTCTGCATTGTTGAGCATCTGTCCAAATCTATGATTTGGGTAACAGATGCCATGCTACAGCCGTCAAAGTGCCAAGGGCACTTTGGTAACGGCGATCGCAGCATTCTTAATTCTTATATTGAAACGAAGGAGTGTGAGCAAGCTCACACTCCTTCGTAATATACCGCCTTCTTCGGTTCGTAAGTATCCGGATACAGGTATTCTGACTGCCCGTTGACGGTGTTCACCCGGTATACTTCCACCTTGTAGCCTTCCCGGCCTTCGGAATACAGGTACTGCTCGCCGGGATAGGAGGTGTACTCATGCTTCCGGTCCTTTTTGATTTCCACGCCGGGGTCAATGGTTTCCACGATATTGGACTTCAGCTCATAGTGGACGTCGCCCATATACGGGCCGTAGATATCCACCCGTGTCCGCAGGTACTTTTTGCCTTTCTTGGCCGGATCCTTTTCCACGGTGGCGAAGATGTAGATGTCTCCGTCCGTGTTGTTTTTAAACCGGAAATCCTTGTTGTGCTTGGAGCCTTTTTCCAGGTAGACCGTGGCGTCCAGGCCCAGTTCCGTATATTTGACCTTTTCGGAATGGGGCCGCCGCTCCACAATCTGAAGCCCCGCGCACAGGGCGGCCTGGTAGATGGTGGTGCTGGCCTGGCAGACGCCGCCGCCGTAGCCCTCCACATAGTTTCCGTATACGATTTCCTGTGCGGGGAAGAAACCGCGTTCCGCGGTCCGGTAACCGACTACGCTATTGAAGCTGAAGGTTTCACCGGGGGCCAGCTTGTAGCCGTTGACAAAGTCATGCAAGGCATGGCGGATATTGTTGTTCCGGTCCTCGGTGGAGCTGGTATGGATTTCCGTCCAGGCGGAGGCGCGCAGGGTATACCTGTGCATCAGATCCGCCTTGCGGATCGAGGGCTCCACCTGGGCAGGCGTGATGGCATAGGTGCCGTTTTCCATGGTGGAAAGTTTTTCAAAGATCCATTTCCGGATGGGCTCGGTATCCAGGGTCAGCCCGTACACCTCGTCGAAGAACTGGAAAGGCGCGTTGATGTTCTCCGGAACCAGGGTGTAATACGCATCCTGGGCCGGCCGGTCAATACTGTTTTTGATGGCGGCCAGCAGATCGTCAATTTTCTGCGTGCTGCCGGTGGGCCTGGCTGTGGAGACCCGGTAAGGGGTCTGCTCCAGCTGCAGCATATCGGCATACCGCTGCTCGTCGCTGCCGGTGTGGCCCTGCTGCATGGCTTCGTTCAGCACGCCGGTCACGTCCACGGTGAAGTTCAGGTCCGCCGCGGTGATGTCGGCATGGTTTTCACCGTAGGTCAGGGTGACCTTCCAGTCGGCATGCTGCGCCTGGATGCCGGCTTCGACGGCGGTCTTTGCTTCTTCATAGGTTTTGCCGCCCAGGTCAATGCCGTTTACATAGACGCCGGGGCAGAACCGGTCGCGGTAGGACTCCACCTTCTGCCGGATGGCGTCCGCCTGTTGCTGCTGTACGGCGGCCTGCTCCCGGGCTGTCTGTTCCCGGGCGGCCCGCTCTCTGGAGGCGTTGATGCCGCTGACGCCCAGGGCGCCGGCGACGATGATCAGCACCAGCAGGATCAGGGCGGGAATAAACTTCTTCAGGTTGAAAGGAGGCTGCTGGGGTTTCGGCTGCACACGGGGAGCTCCGGGCGCCCGGCCGGGCGTATATCCCCGGGCGGGCTGCTGCGGCTGCTGCGGGGGGTAATATCCCTGCTGCTGCGGTTGCTGCTGCATCGGCAGCTGCTGGTGCCGGGGAGCATAATACCCCTGCGGGGGCTGCTGCTGTGTTTGGGGAGCCTGATAGCCGGGCTGCGCCGGCTGCTGCTGCGGAGGGTAATAACCCTGCCGGGGTGGCTCCTGCGGAGCGCGGCGGCCCGGAGCGTTCTGCTGCGGGGGATAGTATCCCTGCGGGGGTTGCTGCGGCTGTTGTGATTGCTGCGGCTGCTGTTGCCGGGTATACCAGGACAGTTGTTCCTGTGACCGGGCGGGTTGGTACCACTGCGCTTCCTGCTGCGGGACGCTGCGGCGGACGGCAGGCGGCTGGACAGGGGCAGGCTGCTGGTTCACAGGCCGCCCGTATCTTTTATCCTTCATGCCTCTGCCTCCTTGGTGATCCATCATCTTTCTGAAAATAATAACGAATCCGGATTGCTCCGGCTTCCTCTATTTTACTCCTGTTTCAGTTCCAGTACCATACACTCTCCGGAATCCCGGAAACCCAGCGCCCGGTACAGCGGCCGTCCCGCTTCCGTGGCGTCCAGGCTGATTTCGGTGATGCCCCGGCCCCGTGCTTCGTCAATCAGCAGGGAAACCATCTGCTTTCCGACGCCCCGGCGGCGAAAAGCCGGCACGGTGTATACATTCATCAGGTGGCCCCTCCGGCCGGAGGGATGGGAAAAGGTGGGCATAAGATCTATATAGCACAGGGTGGCACAGCCCGCAAGGCGGCCTTCCTCCAGGGCGAGCACCGTGGTCTGGTCCCCTTCCCGGAAGTATTCCCGGCTGGCTTCCAGGAACTCCTCGCTGAAGGCATAGTCCTCCGGAAGATGGTTGACAGCCCGGAGGGTTTCTGTCCGGCTGCGGATCAGCAGTTCCATATCCCGGGCTGTGGCGTACTTGTACTGCATGGGGTCTTTCTCTCTTTCGACAGGGGAGAATCTGCGCACGGCGGTTTGCACGGTGCGTTGTATCATTATATGACCCGCGGGGAGAGTCCGCAAGTGAAAGAATCACAAAACAGGAGGGAAGAAAACGGAGGGGAGGAACGTTGGATAGCAGGAACGCTCCTGTGAAGGGAGCGGGACGGAGGATCGACTCATGAGACGGATTGCATCAGCACTGCTGATTCTGATACTTTTACTTCTGCCGGTTTGCTCTTTTGCCCAGTCGGAACCGCTGGGCTTCGGATTTGTGAATGCCCGGGATGTGGCGCTGCGGGCAAATATGGGCGGAACCATTACCGGACGGCTGCCGAAGGGCACCTGTGTGTGGATCCGGGACACGCGGACGGACCGCGCGGGGAGAAAGTGGTATGAGATCAACGCCGGCACAGGCGTTGACGCGGACGGAACGGAAACGGAATATACAGGCTGGATGCGGGCGGAATTCATTGACGCCGGAGACAAGCTCTGGCATGACGTGGAATCGGTGGCTGCCGCGGACGGGGGTATGGTCGCCCTGCGCACGGACGGTACCGTGGAGCAGGCCGGCGGCGCCGGGGAAACCGAGGGCAGGGACCTGCGCGGCTGGACGCAGGCAATCAGCAATATCCGGCAGGTGGGGCTGTGCGCAGGCGGAAAGATCTGCTACGCGGTCGGCCTGGACGGCACCTGCTACAATTCCGCCGGCAACGGGGAGGAACATCCCGAACGGATCTATGCTGCCGGCGGCAAACACCGGATCTGGGAAATTACCACGGATTACCGGCTGAAGACCGGGGGAAGTGACCTGGACTGGATCTATCCCCATAGCGTCAGCCCGGAGCAGCTTTCCCATGTGGCGGCGGTGGCGGACAGCGCCTCCAAACTGCTGCTCCTCACCGATGACGGCAGGGTCTACGCCGCCAACTGGCAGCAGGAAGGGGAGGACGGGCCGGAACCGGACTGGGAAAACTGGACGGATGTGATCAGCCTGGACGCGGCCTCCTGCCGCTTCGCGGAGGACGGGGAGCTCCGGTCCGCCTGCGCCGCGGTCCGCAAGGACGGAACCGTACTGGCCGCGCCAGAGGAACTGTCCGGCCTGATCGGCAACTGGACAAACATGGCGAAAATTGTCATCGGGGAAAAGTGGGTGCTGGGCCTGAAACGGGACGGCACGGTGGTTTCCGCAGGGATTGACGGAAAAACCCCGCCGGATGTTTCCGACTGGTCCGATATTATGGATCTCGGAACGGGAAAAGATTACTGCGTGGGCGTCAGGAGCAGCGGAAGCCTTGTCTTCGCGGGTGACTACCGGTTCTGAACACCAAACTGCCGGACGGGAGGATTCTCCCGTCTGGTTTTTTGATCTGCCTTGACAAAGGGGACCGGGTTTTCTATCATTTCGGTATCGAAGGAGGGATACCATGAAGACTGCAATTGTTTATTATTCCGAACATCACGGAAATACGAAAAAACTGCTGGACGCCATCGCGGCGGAGCATGACGTCATCCTGATCAACGTGACAAAGCAGCCGAAGGTTGACCTGTCCGGCTTTGACCGGATCGGCCTGGCTTCCGGCATTTATTACGGCGGATTCGCGAAACAGATGCTGGCCTTTGCGCAGGAGTGCCTGCCGGAGGGGAAGGATATTTTCCTGATCTCCACCCAGGGCGCGGCAAAGGGAGAATACCGGAAGACGATCCGCCAGGTGCTGGAGAAAAAACACTGCCGGGAGATCGGCGCTTACTGGTGCCGGGGTTTTGACACCTTCGGCCCGTTCAAACTGGTGGGCGGCGTTGCCAAGGATCATCCCACCGCGGATGAAATCAAAGCGGCGGTTGACTTTTACGCGGGGCTGCCGGAATAATCAATGAAAAAACCGGACAAAAGAACCGTCCCCTTGTCCGGATGGAGCGGAGAAGCATGAAGGTTGAAGTGAAGAAGATCGGCCCGGATGAGGAGGAAAACGCCGTCATCCGCGTGGCGGAGCTGACGGACAGCGTCCGGAGTGCGGTGGATCTGCTGGAGAACCAGTGCCGCACCATACCGGTGCAGACGGACGGCAAAACCATGATGTGCCGGACCGACCAGATCTACTATATTGAGTCTGTGGACAAGCGTTCCTTTGTTTATACCAAAGCCGGCTGCTATGAGACAAAGCACCGGCTTTATGAACTGGAGGAATTGCTGGACAGCCGTTTTCTCCGCAGCGCCAAGGCAATGATCGTCAACATCCGGAAGATCCGCTCCGTCAAAAGCGAGCTGAACGGCCGGATGCGGGCGGAACTGCTGAACGGGGAACAGATTATCATTTCCCGGGCTTATGTGAAGGAACTGAAGGAAAAGCTGGGGGTGTGAGCATGAAGAAATGGCGGCTTATTTTCATCCAGACGCTGATGATCTCCACCGGGATCCTTTTCGGCGTAGGCGTGCAGGCCCTGGTCGGCCATCTGCAGACCGGCAGCGAGACGCTCAGCTGGCAGTGGTATATTCCCCTGTCCATCATCTTTACGGGTTTCCTCTGCTCCCTGGCGACGCTGCTGCTCCAGGAGGATGACGGAAAGGATATCACCCGTTCCAGGCTCCGGATTGTGCTGCATTTTCTCCTGCTGTTCGGGGTTGTGGCAGGCTGCGGATATCTCTTCGGCTGGTATGATTCAGCCGCGGGTTTTGCGGTGATCGGCGGCATGTATGTGCTGATCTACGGCTTTGTCTGGGCTGCCTCCATCTGGATGGGCAAGGCGGACGAGAAGAAAATCAATGAGGCAATAGACGGAATCAGGGATGAAGAATAAACCGTAACGGTTTATTCTTCATCCCAATTTTGCAGCTTGGTCGCATGAAAATGCATGTTGGTCGAACTGCTCTTTTTTTATGCTTTTCTTTCTGGTAAGGTACTCCCGTACCAAGCAGAAGGAGGCCGGACATGGAAAACGCAATTACGGTGAATCACCTGGTGAAACAGTATAAGGAGCATACCGCGGTGAACGGGATCTCCTTTGAAGTCGGCAGGGGAGAGTTCTTCTCCCTGCTGGGGGAAAACGGCGCGGGAAAAACAACTACGATCAACATCCTCTGCACGATCCTGGACAAGACCGCCGGCAGGGTGAACATTTACAACCACGAGCTGGGGGTGGATGATGACGCGATCCGGAACCTGATCGGCATCGTGTTCCAGAACTCGGTGCTGGACCGGGAACTGACCGTGAAGGAAAACCTCTTCACCCGGGGCAGCTACTACGGCCTGAACCGGAAGCAGATCCTGCAGCGCATCGAGCCCTTCATGGACGGCTTTGAGCTGAAGGAGATCTGGAACCGGAAGTACGACCGGCTCTCCGGCGGACAGCGGCGCAGGGTGGACATTGTCCGGGCCCTGATCAACGAGCCGAAGATCCTCTTCCTGGATGAGCCCACCACCGGCCTGGATCCCAAGTCCCGCCGGATGATCTGGGACCACATCCGGAAGCTGCGGGAGGAGCAGAACCTGACCATTTTCCTCACCACCCACTACATGGAGGAAACCGCGGAAGCTGACCGGGTGGTCATTCTGGACAAAGGCCAGGTGATTGCCACCGGTTCTCCCTCCGAGCTGAAAAGCCGGTACACCTCCCCGAAGCTGGTCTGGTACGCGGAACAGAATGAAGCGCGGGACAGCCTGCTGGACGGGTGCCGGTGGACCTACGAAGCGGACCACTACAATGTTTACTACACGGATTCCGTGACAGACTTCCTTTACAGGAACCGGGCGGACATTAAGGATTATGAAGTGATCAAAGGTTCCATGGACGATGTGTTCCTGAACCTGACCGGAAGGGAGATGGCAGTATGAAGATGTATCTGGGACTGACAAAGCGCAACATGCTGGTGTATTTCAAGGACAGGCAGGCGATCCTGTTTTCCCTGCTGACCTCCATTATCCTGTTTGTGCTGTACCTGCTGTTCCTCCGGGGCACCTTTGTGGACGCGATCAACCAGGCGCTGGCCTCCATGCCGATGATCCGGGAACTGGTCCGGGATGAGGACCTGGAGATGTTCACAAACATCAAGCTCCTGGTGGGCATCATCGGCTCCGCCGCGATCACCGTTCCCTTCAGCTGCCTGCGTACCGTGACGGCGGACCGGGAAAGCCGGGTGGACCAGGATATCCTGGCAACCCCGGTGAGCCGGGGCCAGATCGTGCTGGCTTACTTCACCGCTTCCGCCCTGTCCGCCATCCTGATGACTTCCGTGATCCTGACTGCGGGCCTGGTGATTCTCCAGCTGCAGGGCAGCCTGTACCTGGGCGTGGGCGGCCTGCTGCGCGCCTACGGGGTGACCGCCCTGGGCTGCGTTTCCGCCACTGCCCTGTTCATGAACGTTGTGCTGTTCTTCCGCTCCGGTTCCGCTTCCTCCGCTTTCTTCGGCATCCTGTCCGCCGTGTCCGGCTTTGTGATCGGCGCCTATATTCCGGTTTCCCAGTTCTCCGGCGGCGTCCGGACCGTGTGCAACCTGTTCCCGGCCAGCCATATCACCATCCTCCTGCGCAATGTGCTGCTGAACGGCCTGCTGGGCCATGTTGACAGCGGCATCGGCGGCCTGGACAATGGCGGCTTCGTGCAGACCCTGAGGGAAATCTTCACCTTCAAGGCGGACATGTTCGGCAGCAGCCTGAACACCACCGCCATGATCACCTTCGTCCTGGCCATCCTCACCGTGAGCCTCATCGTGATGGTATGCACTTATTCAAAGAACTATAAAAAGAAGTAATCATTCATCACAGAATCCTGAAGGACATGGAATAAGCCTGACGGGAATACTGATCCCAGTATCTATCATATTCGGCGCTTTGCGGTGAATCATTCATATCCCTGCGCCAGCAGGGATAATTCATATTCTGCGAAGCAGAATAATTCACATTGGCCTGAAGGGTGATACCTTCAGGCCAATAATTCATTTACACCTGACAGAACTGCGGTTCTGTCAGGTGTACTTTTCCGCGAGGATCAGGGAGTATTTCCTCAGCTTCTCCAGCAGCGTGTCCGGCCCGGTGACGGTGACAAGGTCGCCGAACTGGAGCACCCAGCGCTCCATATCGTACTCCGGTACATACACCACGCAGTCCAGGTCTCCGTCCTTCCGGCGGGCAAAGGTTACGCCCCGGCCGAAGGCGTCAATGATTTCCCGCACTGCCCGGGGCTTGGCGATAAAGGTGATCCGCTCCGGCGTGCCGAAGGCCATGTTGATGTTGTGGCTCATGTATTCCTGGATATCAAAGCCGGCCCGGAAGCCTTCCAGCTCCCGGACGGGCTTCACCGCTTCTTTCCGGATCTTCACTTCCGTCATCCGGTCAATGCGGTAGTTGGTCAGGCTGTTATATTTGTTGTTGCTGCAGATCAGGAAATAGAATCCGTTGCGCACCACCATGGCGTAGGGGTTCAGGATCTGGGGACCGGCGGAGGAAGCGGCAGAGGGCTCCAGGGTGAAGTCCGGCCCCAGGTAGCAGTAAATGGTGGATATTTTCTTTTGCTCTTCAATGGCCTTGTTGATCAGTTCAATGTTGCTGAACAGCTCCGGATTCCCGGGCTCGTTCCCGGAAAGGCGGCGCACTTTGGCCAGGGAGCCGGTCCGGCGCAGCTGCTTGCCGCCGAGGGTGACCAGCTTGCCGATCAGCTCATCCCGCTGGGTGTGGGGCACATTGCGGCTGAAGAGGATTCCGTCAATCAGCCAGCGCAGTTCCGCGGTGGAAAACTCATGGTCATAGTAGACGTTGGAGTGGTAGGACCGCTTGTCCTCGTCCCCGTCCTCCGTTTCCCTTTCCAGGTTGACGGAGCGGACCCGGCTGTTCAGCGGGTCGTCCAGCAGGTCTCCCAGGGCGCGGCTGACCGTGCCCCGGTCTACGCCCAGGCGCTGCACCAGGTCCTTCTGCCGCATGGGATGCTCGCTGTCCGTTTCCTCCTTCAGGATCTGAAGCAGCTGGAAATGGATATATTTCTTCTGGTTGTTCATGTCCCTTTTCCCCTCTTTTTCCCAAAAGAAAACACACAGGTCAACCGGTTTGCTTTGGTTAAATTGTAGCAAGAATGGGGCATATTTACAACATTTTTATTGCGTGATCACGCCGGCGGACCGGTACTTTGTGGGATTCGGGCTGTACTGGTATATGGTCATACACTTTCCTTCGGGCATGGTAACCATGCCGACGGGAACAAATCCGCGCTTCAGGTAAAAGAGGTTGACCCGGTCGTTGTCATCCGAGGCGGTGGTCAGGCTGACGCAGTCGCAGGTATTGTAGTCCGGCATGGCCTTGATGTAATCCAGCATTTTTGTTCCGGTGCCGTTTCCCCTCAGGTGCGGATACAGGGCAAAGGAACCCAGCTCGATAAACTTCCGGGAATAAACCTTTGCTTTTGCCTTTTTGCAGGATTCATAAAGATTTTTCACATTCCGGTACAGGGACGGTTTGCGCAGGACCAGGCGGGCGGCGCTGTACAGGAACAGGAGCGGGCGGCTGTTGATCACGTTGACCGGCACCTGGGAGGTGCCGTCCATGTAGGACAGAAGCCCTACCAGGTTTCCGTCTTCTTCCGCGATGACGATACCGGCGTTCGGATCTTCAATATACTCCCGGTAAACGGCCTTCATGAAAGGGAGCCCCAGCATGGAAAGGAAGTAGTCCGGAAAGGTGTTGAGGTGCAGCTGCGCCATTTCTTTGACCAGTTTCAGGTCTCCCGGGTTCGTTTTTCTGATGATCATCTGCTTTTTCCTCACATCGGTTTTTTCAGCGCCTTCAGGTCGGCTATGGTAACGCCCCGGCGGGTTGTCAGTCCCTTGATGATCCGGTAGACATACAGGAAGGGCAGCAGGATTTTATACCGGTAGACCACCGGATAGGCATATTTGATTTTATCCATGGGCATAAACAGGCGGGAGAGGAAGAAGCGGAGCTTTCCACTGAGTCCGCCGCCGAAGGAATGGACTTCGTTCACGATCTTCTGTTCATATGAACCATAGGTGCCGCAGGAGGCATAATAGGCAAACATCTTCTGTTCCGCCTCTGTCAGCGCCTCTCTGCTGAACAGCCGCAGGGCCAGCTCCCGGCTCTGCTTTTCATAATCAGCGGTTCCCATTTTTTCAGCTTCCGCCGCCACATAGTCCATATCCAGCGCTTCTCCGTATTTCCGGAGGAACACATAGGTGTCCAGCAGGGAACGGATCCCGGTACCGCCGTGCCGGTAGTGCTTGTATTCATGGGCTGTCAGGTACAGGTAAAGGTCGTCTGTTGAGAAGTGCCGTCCGAAAGAACTATCTTTGTCCGGGATCAGGCGCTTCTCCATCTCCCTGTAATACAGGTGACAGGGTTCGCTGTCCAGGCCGCTGAACAGCATCCGGTGGATTTCAAAATTGCTGACCGGCGGTTTTGTATACTCGTCATGGTGGCCTTTTCCGGCCTCTTTCACTTCAAACCCCAGCTCCTGCATGATCCGGCCGACGTCCTGCGCCCGGGCGGCGTCCACCAGGATATCGTTGTCCGCCATTTCGCGCATGCCGAAGCGGGGATACAGATCCTTGAGGATGGCGCCCTTCAGCGGCATATACCAGATGCCTGCTTCCTCCAGCTTCCGGGTCAGCTCCGCCCGGTCCGCGTCCAGCAGGGCGTTTTTCCGCATAGCCTTGGCAACGGCCTGCACAAAAGCCTCGTTCCGGATGCCGGCGGATTCCAGCGCCATTCCGGCGGCCGCCGCCAGCTTATGATTCTGCGCGGCTTCATATACGAGGGAAAGATCCATTCCGTCCGTCCGGCTTTTCTTCGGAACCTGCCCGTTTACCGCGCAGGCCGCGAGATAAACCAGGTCGTCCAGCACCTTTTTGTTTTCCTCCGTCATCATGCTTCGCATCCTCCTTCTTCCGTAAACCGCAGTACCCGGTCGCAGATGGCCAGCGCCGCCGGTCGGTGCGTCACGATGATCACGGTCCTGTCTGTCAGGCTGCGCAGGTTTTTCAGCAGCTGTTCTTCCGTTTCCGCGTCCAGGGCGCTGGTGGATTCATCCAGCAGCAGGACCGGCCGCCCGGAGAAGATGGCCCTCGCAATGGCCAGCCGCTGCGTCTGGCCTTCGGACAGGCCCGCGCCGCGTTCGCCCAGCTCCGTATCCGCGCCCTGCTCCAGCCCGGAAACGAATTCCTCCGCGCAGGCGGTTCGCAGCGCCCGCCCCAGGCGTTCTTCATCCCCGGCATGCGCCGGATCCGCGAAGGAGACAATGTCCCGGATGGTTCCGTGCAGCAGGGCGTTTCCCTGGGGCACATAGGCAAACAGCCCGCGCCAGGCCGCGGTCAGCGGCTGTCCGTCCACGGTGATTTCCCCGCTGTCCGGCGAGTACATGCCCAGCAGCAGCTTCAGCACGGTGGATTTCCCGCAGCCGCTGTGCCCGCAGAAGGCGACAGTTTCGCCCTTCCGGATTTCCAGGCTGAGGTCCTTCAGGATCTCCTGCCGGTCTTCCCCGGCATAGGTGAAACAGACGTCCCGGAGGCGGAGGGCCCGGAAACGGCTGTCATAAAAGTCCCGGATCTGTGCGGGCGTCATTCTCTCTTCCGTCTGTTCATCTTCGAGCTGCTCCGCTTCCATCAGGCGCTCGGCGCTGGCCAGCATGGCAAACCATCGCGGCAGGTATCCGCTGATGCTGGTAATGGGGCCCTGGATCTGGGCGATCAGCTGCATCACGGCGGTCAGCGTGCCGTAGGAAACGGAGCCGGTCATAATGCCCCGGGCGCAGTAGATAATGCCGTATACATACATCGCGCTGATCGCCACGGCCACGCCGGAGGTGCCCAGGTTAGCCAGGTTGTTTTTCCGCATCCGGTCCCGCAGGTGGGTGTGCATCCGGCGGCCTGCCTCCTGTTCCGCGTGTTCTTCCGCCGCGTAGGATTTGACGATCATCAGGTTTCCGATGCATTCCTGCAGGAAAATCCGCAGTTTCCCGTCCGATTCCTGCATCCGCGTGTGCAGGCGTTTGAGCACTCCCCGCAGCAAAACGGACAGTGCGATCATTGCCGCGCCGCCGGGCAGCAGGATCGCGGCAAAATGGCGGTCCAGCACAATCAGCATCGTGACGGCAGCAACAAGCCGGACCCCCATGCCGGAGAGGCCCGGAATCAGTTCTGTATAGTTTTCAGCAACAATGCGCGTATCGTTTGTCAGCCGGTTCATCCATTCTCCGGAGTGAACGGCGCTCACGGCCGCGTACTCTTTCCGCAGGATGGCCGCAGTCAGCCGCTGCTTGAACAGGTTTTCAAGCTGCGCTTTGGAAAGCTCTGTCAGCCACCGGTTGACCATGTGCAGCAGGAGGGAGCCAGCCGTCAGGATCAGGAGAAGCAACGCGTAATACCGGAACGACTCCTGGTCCCGGCTGACGGCGCTGTTGATCACATTCCGCAACAGCAGCGCGAAACTGACGTTGAGAAATCCGGTCAGGACCTGTACCGCCGTCAGCGCCGCGACATATCCTTTTTTCCGCCCCGGCGTCCGCCAGAGCCAGGCAACGGTATGATTACGCATGGATGATCCTCCCGGCGATCTTCCGGATTTTGCCCCCGCAGCGTTTCAGGAAGATCCGGAGGCTGCCTGCGTGCAGCATCAGGAAGGTATACAGCCGGCAGGGGAGTTCTTTCGTACTGTGGGCTTTGCCTTTCCGCACGTAGCCTGTCATCACGCCGAGGATATCTTCGTCCCGGATGCCGTATTCCCGCGCGATGCAGTTGTCCCCCAGGATAACGTAATCCTCGTTCCGGACCTGCATGACCCGGTGCAGCACATAGTGGCTCGGCGGCCTGCGGTACAGCACCACATCCCCGGGCCGGCACTTCTCCCCGGGCTCTTTCCGGCGCACGGTAAACAGATCCCGGCCTTCCCGCAGCAGCGGCAGCATGCTCACGCCTGTCATCCGGTAGGTCAGGCTGTCGTGCTCCGCCAGGTATGATTCATAATCCATTTTCTTATTCAGCCAGCGCGCCGACGTCCCGCAGGTTCTGCAGCGCGGTCCGGACGTCCCGGGTCAGCACTTCTTCCGGCGCGTCAAAACGCGCCTTCATCGCGGCGATGATTTCCGCCTCTGTGGTTTCCTTTTCCAGCAGGTTCAGGATGATGCCCAGGGTTTTGTTGCCCCTGACCAGGCCGGCAAAACCGGCCCGTCCGGTAGGAACCAGCATGGCCTCCTGGTCGGTCGTGTGGCACAGGAATTCTTTTTTCAGTTTCATTGCCGGGTGGCCTCCTTCATGATGTTGTAGGACAGTTCCGCTGCTTCCGGATCCATATTGCATCCCAGCCGGTACAGGGAAACGGTCCGGCTCAACCGGTCCACCAGGGACAGGGTCTTTGCCAGCGCCGCCGGATCCAGGGGACGGTAGCTTTGCTGAATCAGCATGGGGAACGCTTCCTCGCGGGTTATGGCACGGATCGTGTTCTGCTTCGCGCGCTCGAGGATGCAGACGGCCTTCAGCGGAACCGAGATGTTTGTGCCCAGGCGGTGCTTTCCGTTCCAGGGCGTGCCGTAAACAACCGCGCCGTCTTCGGTAAGGCGGATCAGGGGCTTGTCATCGTTCACCATCACGGCGCGGTCCCCCAGCATCTCCCGCCACAGGCGGGTGTGGGTGCTTTTGCCGGTTCCGCTTCTGGCGGTAAACAGGTAAGCGGCGCCGTCCACCGCAACGGCGGATCCGTGAAACAGGAATGTATCCCGGAAGGGCATCTGTTCCGCAATCCTTCGGTAAACCGCCAGCAGTTCAAGCTCTTTGTTCCGGTTCTCTTCGGATTGTACAGGGAGCACCCCGCCGATCTGTTCGGAGCGTTCCCGCTCAAAAACCAGGTCTGCCGGAGTTGTTTCCACATAAAAAACGGGCGCTCCCACTGCCCGGTAATCCTGGCAGTAATCATGTACAGCGGAATACAGGGAACTGATGCCGATCATCTGATCTCCGATCAGGTAGGTTCCTGTCATGATGGAGGGGCTCCTTTCGCATTAACGGTCGCGCGGAACAGGGTGATTTTCTATTATAAACAGCAGACATGCCGGGGATGGGTCAGAAAGGCTGTACGGGCAAACCGTGCAGCCGGGGATGCTACTTACTTAGTGGGCCACTGCTGGCTCTCGCAAATAACATCTTCCGCTTCAAAGCGGACCACTTCCATTTCCAGAGCTTCATACTTTTCCATGATTGCGTCCTCCTTTCCGCATGATAGACTGCGCGGCGTTTGTCGCGCAGTCTGCAATGCCATTATGCTGCCCAAAAGCTTTCGCAAATGACATCTTCCGCTTCAAAGCGGATCACTTCCATTTCCAGAGCTTCATACTTTTCCATGATTGTGTCCTCCTTTCCGCATTAGTCTGTACATTTTCTTTGCCGTTTACCATTATTTACACCTGTTGTAAAGATGTCAATACAAATACGGTTCTTTGCGTGTATACCGGATACATACAAAAAACAGTCAAAACGCCATGTAACCTTTGCTTTCCCAACAAAAAAAATTACAAAAATTTTAAGAAAATTGTAAAAACTCAGAAAATGGGGTAAATTTGCAACATTTAATCCGATATGATGTACATGAACCGAGGGGAAACAAAAAATGAAAGGACAGGTGGCAGTCATGGAATACAGGATCACGGGAAGAACGGGAAATATGAGGAGTGTGCTGAATATGGCGGAGCGGAAGATCGCAAACGTCCGGGAAAAGATCAATGACTTCCGGAAGGAGTGGAAGCAGGAGCAGGATCTGTGGAATCCCTACGGCGGGAGCTGCTGCAGCAAAGAGACTGCCGGCCCCAGCGAGGAGGCAATCATGGCCTGCGCCAAAGCGGACCTGGAGTTCGAAATCGCCACCATGTTCTGGGAAATAGTGTAAAAAGGCCTGAAAGGCCTTTTTACAAATGCACAATGCACAATGCATAATGCACAATGATAGTTACTTTTTCTGGTTAATAAAACGCATTGAAATAAAAACAGCATGTTGATTTTTCAACACGTTGGATAAGACAAACACTATATCATTATGAATTATGAATTATGAATTGTGAATTGTCTTCTTCTCCAGTTTTTTCCGCCATGCGATGTACCTCATCACGCATGATATTCCCGCCAGCATCCAGGTGACGCCCGCGGTGATCCAGATGGACCAGACGCCCGCTGTGGTCAGGTGCAGGAGCAGCAGGGGCAGGCCGACGCGGCCGGCGATTTCCACAATGCCGTTGATGAAGGAGAAGATGGCGTCGCCCACGCCATTGAGAACGCCCCGGGCTACGTAGATGATGCCCAGGAAGGCATAGAAGCAGCTGGTGATCCGCAGGGCTTTTTCACCCAGGGCGATGACGTCCGTTTCCTTGACGAACATGCCCACCAGGGAACCGCCCCACAGCTGCATCACCGCCAGCATCAGCCCCGCTACGGCCAGCATGGCCAGCAGGCTGTCCCGGAAGCCCTCCCGGATCCGCTTGTTCTTGCCCGCGCCCATGTTCTGGCTGGTGTAGGTGGACAGCGCCATGCTCATGGAGCCGAAGGGCTGCTGCACCAGCTGTTCCAGGCGGTTGGTGGCGGTATAGGCCGCCATGGCGGTGGGACCGAAGGTGTTGACCACGGACTGCAGCGCCGTGGTGGAAATGGCGATCAGGCTCCACTGCAGCGCCAGGGGCAGGCCCAGGCGCACCGCCTGTTTGGCGATCACCCTGTCAAAGGCCAGGGACTGTTTGTTCAGCCGGAAATAGGGATTCCGGCGGAAGGCGTACAGCAGGGAGCCGAAACCGGCCAGCAGCTGGGACAACATGGTGGCGAAGGCGGCACCGAACACACCCAGCCGGAACACGCCCACAAACAGCAGGTCCAGGCCCACGTTCAGCAGGCAGGAAAAGACCAGAAAATACAGCGGCGTACGGGAATCCCCCAGGGCCCGCTGCATGGAGGAGGCGTAGTTGTAGATGGCGATCAGCGGCACGGAGGCGGAGGTCATCCGCATGTAGGTAATGGCGTCCGGCAGGATTTCCGCCGGGGTGCCCATCCAGGTCAGCACTGTGGGCACCATCAGGAAGGCCAGCGTGCCGGTCAGCAGGGAGGTGACCAGGGTGATGTAGGCGGAGTTGGCGATGGCTTTGCAGACCATTTTATCATCCCGGGCGCCGAAAAACTTGGCCGTGATGATGCCGCAGCCGCCGCTGATGCCGTTGAAGATGGAGAAGAACAGGAAGGAGATGGAACCGGTGGCACCCACGGCCGCCAGGGCGTCCGCGCCCAGCAGCTGACCGACGATCATGGAGTCCGCCAGGTTATAGGCCTGCTGGAACAGGTTGCCGATCAGCAGCGGCAGCGCAAAAACAGAAAGCAGCGCAAGCGGCTTGCCTTCTGTCATGTTCATGGTCATGCTGCGCGGTGCGCGGTGGTGTAAACGGGACATAAGAAACTCCTTCGGAGCTTTAATGAATGAAAAATGAAAAATGAAGAATGGCGGAGGAAACAGCTCCGGGGAGCTGTTTCCTTGTATTCATTCTTCATTCTGAATTCTTAATTCTGAATTGGTTTTAGTCTGGCCGAGGGTGATGAGGGTTTTGCCGTTGGCTGTTTTCAGCTCATATTCTCCCTTGAATCCGGCGAGGGTCAGGTATCCGTCCGCGTCGGTGGTCAGGGTTTCGTGGGTCTCCCAGTCGCCGTGGATCAGATTCATCAGGGCGTGGTAGGAAGGCTTTTCGGTGTTGTCCTGGTGCACGAAGCCGGAGGGCGCCTTCAGCCAGCAGCCGTCGTTGAAGTCCCAGGTGGTGATGGCTTCCACCAGCGGATGGGAGAAGAGCACGGAGTACATCTCGCTGATTTCCCGGGCCTGGCGTTCTTCGCCTTCCGGGGTGCTGGGCCACTCGTCCACCTGCCAGTCGTTCAGGTCCACGATGTGGGGCGGCATGATCTCGCCGGAGATCAGGGTGTTCTCCGTAAAGTGGATCGGCAGGTCAAAGCGGGAGAAACGCTCCAGCACGGTGTTCAGCTTTTCCAGTCCCCAGTATCCCTGGTGCTGGTGGCTCTGGATGCCGATGGCGCTGATCGGCACATCCGCCTCCAGCAGGTCCTCAATCAGCTGGGCGTAGGCTTCGCTGGTGTTGAAGTCGTTGATCAGCAGCACCGCGTCCGGATTGGTTTCCTTTGCCGCGGCAAAGACTTCCCGGACCAGGCCGATGCGGCCCTTTTCAATGCAGATGCGGGTGATGGCGTTGTCATACCGGTCGAACACGGGCATGATGACCACCTCGTTGATCACGTCCCACAGGTTGATCACGCCCTTGTAGGCGCTCACATCCCGGTGGATCCGCTCCAGCTGGCGGCGGAGGATTTCCTCGTTGGAATACTTCAGCAGCCAGGGCGCGCAGGCGGTGTGCCAGCACAGGGGATGGCCCTTCACCTGTACGCCGTTGTCCCGCAGCCACTTCGCCGCGGCCATGGTTTCCGGATAGGCGGTCTTGCCTTCCTCCGGCTCATACCGGCCCCAGTAGAAGGGCAGTGTGCCGTAGTTGAAAAGCTTCAGCCATTTTTCCATCCGCTGGCTCAGGAAAGCCTGTTCTTTTTCATCCTGGGTTTTCATCAGGGCAACGGCGTCAAAGGCGCCGCAGCCGAAAAGAAACTGATGGGATACCTGGTCCGCGTGAACCTGCTGGCAGGCTGCGGGGGTTCCGTCCGGGTTGAGGAGCCGGATGCGCGCGGCGGCCCGGCGGTGGGCGAACTGATTCTGGTTCATGGGCGATCCCTCCGGTTTCATAATTTCAGCCTTATTGTAAGACCGGGATCCCGGAAAAGACTTCCCATTTTTTGACCTGCCGCTTTCCACTTTTTGTACAGGCGTCTGCCTTGACTTCCGGCCCCTGCGGCGGTTTAATGGAAGGGAACGGAGGAAAACACCATGGATTACAGCCAATATGAGAACTACGGGTTCGACCGGGTGAGCGCCTTCAACCTGTCCACAGGCTATGAGGCACGGAGCTATCAGGCGCACTGGCATTCCTATGGCGAAATCCTGCTGGTGGGTCCCGGGAAGACCAACATTTTCCGGGTGAACCAGAGCACCTATGAACTGGTGGAGGGCGATTTCCTGCTCATGTGGCCCATGGAGGTGCATGAGATCATTGACGCGGACCGGAAGGAATCGCTGGTGATCCAGTTCAGCAATACCTTCATCAATTCCCTGTTCGACCTGCAGCGGATCATGCATTTTTACCGGAACCTGCATGTGCTGTGCATCAATGCCCATCCGGAGCTGGTGGGCAGGCTGCGGGTGATCGCGGACAAAATGAAGGCCATCTGGTTTGAGGCGGAAGCGGACCGGGAACTGCGCTGCTGCATGCTGCTGATGGAGTTTATGCTGACCCTGGACCGCTACCGGGATGAGTTTGTGCCGGAGCTGCGCGGCGGGGATACCTACAGCTATACCGATACGGTCATGCGCCGGATGATGACGGTCACGGACTATATCAAGAACAACCTGACGGCGGACGATCTGTCCCAGGCCGCCATGGCGGAGCGGGCGGGCATCAGCAAGGATTATTTCTCCCGTATTTTCCGCAGCATTACCGGCACCAACTACAGTCGGTGGCTGAACATGATCCGTATGGAAAAGGCCACGGAGCTGCTGGCGGATGAGAAGATGACCCTGACGGAGGTGGCCATGCGCTCCGGTTTCCAGAGCATTTCCAGCTTCAACCGGGTCTTCCGCGCGGAAAAGGGTATGGCGCCCGGGGAATACAGGGCGCTGTCAGTCAAATAACCGGAATGAACCCGGTACCATATTCTGCGAAGCAGAATAATTCATATTTGACGAAGTCAAATAATTCATATGCGAAGCATAATTCATATTCGGCGCAGCCGAATAATTCATTAAGCGACTAAAAGGAGCGTCTTATGGATTACATTCACGAACTTCGGAAACTGACCGGCCCCCGGAAGCTGATCCTGAACTGCGGGGGCGTGGTGATTGAAAAGGACGGCAAGGTCCTGTTCCAGCGCCGCGCGGATAACGGCAAGTGGGGCCTGATCGGCGGGCTGGTGGAAATGAACGAGACCTACGCCCAGGCCGCCGTGCGGGAAGCCCGGGAGGAAACCGGGCTGGAAGTGAAGCTGACCGGCTTCCTGGGAATCTTTCACAACCATGATATGGTCTGGGCCAACGGGGACGCGGCGCATGTGATTTCCGCCATGTATACCGCGGAGATCGTCAGCGGTGAACCCCGGATTGACGAGGAATCCTTTGAGCTTCGCTTTTTCGGAAAGGACGAATTTCCGGAGCTGTTCGCGGAGGACCATATCGCCGCCCTGGAGGCCTGGCGCAGCGGAATCCGCCTTCCGCTGTTTACCGAAAACGAATATAAAAAATAAGCCTCATCTGATTGCGTGAAACAAAACAGCATTATGAATTATGAATTGTGAATTGTGAATTGTGAATTAATAGAAAAGGCAGGAGAAAAAGTCTCCTGCCTTTTCTTACAGAAACGGTATTTCTATCGATCGCAGCGGCACATATCCGGCCTGGGCAACGGCCAGCTGGCCTTCGTCGCTGACAAGCCAGTTCACAAAGGCTTCCGTCTGCGCGTCTCCCTTGCGGTATACCGCGTAGTAATTCACGGTGAAGGGGTAGGCGCCGCTTTGCAGGTTCTCCGGCGTGGGGGCAATGCCGTCCACCGCCAGCACCTTGATGTTTTCGCTTTCCACCAGCTGTTCCACATAGTACAGGTAGCTGTAGCCGATGGCGCCGTATCCGTTGTCATAGTTGCCGATCTGCTGCACCGCCTCCGCCATGCCGTCGGAAATATAGTTGGATTCAGCGTTATGCATGATCAGCCCTTTCATTACCATTTCTTCCATGGCGGTCTGGCTGCCGCTGCCGTGGGGCCGCTGATAGGCGGTGATGATTCCCTGTTCGTCGCTGACCTGGTCCCAGGCGACGATTTTTCCGGTGTAGATCTCCTGGATCTGCCGGACGGTCAGGCTGTCGGTCCGGTTCTCACTGTTGACCATAAAGACGAAGGCGTCGCAGCAGAATGGAACATAGACCAGTTCCACCCCGGCGTCCTCCGCGGCCTTCCGTTCATCCTCGTTGGGATAGGTGGCCAGCACCAGGTCAATGGGATGGGTATCGTCCATCATGACGCCCCGGCTTTTGACGGTGACCAGCGGATTGGCGCTGCCTTTGGTCAGCCGGTCGTAGGCGTAGGGGGTCGTGGAGAAGTTGACGAATCCGTTCATATCCTCTTCCGGCAGGTCCAGCCACTGTCGGGCCAGCTCCATGGCCATGGGTACGCACACTGTGCTGCCGTCCATGCTGGGATAGGTGCCCCAGGATCCGATAAACAGGGAATCGCTGCCCTCCAGCGGTACGGTGTCCCCCAGGCGGAAGGCGTCCCCCTCCGCAAAGCGCAGCCAGGAGTCGCCTTTGGTAACGGCCTGGTTGATCTGGCTCCAGGAGCCGGTGGAGTTATCCTCCTCTTCCTCCGCCCCGGCGGGGACGGCCATAGGCAGCAGCACCAGCGCAAGCAGCAGGCAAAACAGTTTTTTCATGGTTATTCCTCCTTGGCGTCAGAATGTACCGGGACGATCCTGACGGCTTCCTTTTTGATCCAGCCTTCGTCATAGCCGGTGGAAACCCGGAGCCAGGCGTCTTTTTCCTCCAGGATCCGGACCTGCGTTCCTACGTGCAGTTTTACAAGCGCGGTTCCGTCCGGCGCGTCCAGCAGGGGCAGGATTTCCAGGGGATTGCTGTCGGTGGTGATGCCCAGCTCCTCGCTGCCGTACCGCGGATCGGGATCGCGGGTAAGGATCATTTCCGACAGCGGGATATACTCTTTTGCCGGATCATAATAGACCCAGGGACCGCTTGCATAGTCGAAATAATCATCATAATCATCTTCCGATGATCCATAGACAACGGAAACGGCCTCGGAAGGTTTTACCGTCATATAGAACAGGGCGTTATCGACGAAAAAGTCCAGGGACCGGGTATCCACCCAGCCGATTTCCTCCTCTGTTTCAAAGTGTACGACCTGGGTGCGGTCTGAAAAAACATCCTTGAGCATGAGCGGCGTGTCGCCGGAAACGGCGGATACGGGTTCTGTGCCGTCCTGTGTTTCATATACCGGCACGCTCTCCGCGTCTTTGATCCATGCCAGGCTGTATCCTCCGTATATTGACTGCCTGTAATCCTTTTTGGCCGACTTGGCGAGTGTATCCCCGTTGTCGCCGCGGTACAGGTTGTCATCCGGATAGTAGATGTACCATCTGTTATCCTTATCCACCTCCAGTCCGGCCGGCAGGGAAACCCTTTCCAGGGAGACGCATTCGTAGAACGCGTCCTCACTGATCCGGGTCACGGTCAGGGGCAGGGCAATGGAATGCAGCCGGGTACAGCCGGCCAGGGCGTAATCTCCCAGCTCTTTCAGGCCGATGGGGAAGGAGATGGTTTTCAGGGCTTCGCTGCTGATGGCACCTTTTCCGATGTACTCCACGCCTGCCGGGACGTCAAAGTGTTCTTCTGTCCGCCCGGCGGGATAGTCAAGCAGCGTTTTTCCGTCTTTGGAATAGAGCACGCCGTCCACGGCTTTGTACAGCGGGTGATCCTCCGGCACTTCATACGCATAGACGCCGCATTCATCCATTGCCTGCCGGATCTGTTCAAAGGGCAGGGCGCACTCAATCCGCAGCGTATCGAAAGAACACCGGATAAAGGCATCCGGGTAGATCTTTTCCAGGCTGGCGGGAAGGGTCAGGGTATCAAAATGCTGATTGTAGAAAGAAAAATCTCCGATCCGGCGGATGGAGGAAGGCCATTTGACGCCGGAAATACTGACGTAAGATACTTCATCAAACAAATCACCTGAAAAGAAGAGGTCTTTTCCCGGATTTCCGTCAAAAAGCGCCTCGATTTCCGGATCCGGTTCTGTCCCGTCCTCGGTCGATTCACCATCGTACTGGCCCAGGGTGACAACGCCCTCCAGAAGGGTCAGGGTGCCGTTTTCCAGCCGGCAGTAATTGTGGAAGGCTTCCAGATAGGCTTTTTCATAATCGTCATATTCATCATCGTCTGGGTAGGAAATATCCATGTCTGTTGTATCCGTTTCGGCGCAGGCGGGGACAACCAGGCTGAAAACCATCAGCAGCAAAAGGAACAACGCGCGGGTTGTCAGTTTTTTCATAGGAACACCTCTTTTCCGGTCGGATGCTGTTCATGCGGGTTTTCCGGCTGCTTCTTACGGATTCCGGATTCCGGGCAGGGGATCCGGCAGGCCGCCGAAGGGATTCCGGAAACCGGCGAAGGGATCCGGGACCTCCACGGCTTCATATCGGACGCCGTTGCTGACGCAGTACTGATGGGCGGGGGAATTCTTTACCACCACGCAGACCAGGGAGTCGCAGCTGTCAAAGGCTTCATTCCCGATGGTTTCCACCCCGGCGGGGATTTCCAGCCTGGCCAGGCTGGAGCAGGCGAAGAAAGCGTTTTCCTCAATGGTGGTGACGCTGTCCGGGATCCGGATGGATGTCAGTTCGAAACAGCAGCTGAAGGCGGAACCCCCGATGGTCTTCACGCTGTCCGGAACCGTCACGGAGGCGAGCGCTTCACAGCCAGAGAAGGCCCAGTCCCCGATCTCTGTGATGTCGTCGGGAAGAACAACGGACTGCAGCTTGACACAATCATCGAAAGCCGACTCGCCAATGGTTGTGATTCCGGCGGGAATGGTGATCCCGGTCAGGGTATTCCGGAAAATGCCGCTGCGGGAGCTGTATTCGCCCTTGACGGCGATCAGGCCGGCCGCCAGGTAGCTCTCCTCAAAATCGGGATCGCCGCGGTGCAGGCCGATGGCAGTGACGGGGTGTCCGTCCAGTTCGGAGGGAAGGACGCAGTCTCCTTCGATGTCGGCGGTGATGATGGCCGCGGAGCCGTCCTGCCGCAGGATGTACCGGTACTCGCCGCTGCGGATCAGCGGACTGTCCTGCGGAGCGGTTTCCTCCTCATGGATGACGCCCACGCTTTGGGGGTCAATTTCAAAGGGGATCCTGTTCTCTTCGCAGTAACGCTGGGCATGGGAATTCTCCGCCACCGTGCAGGTCAGGCTGCCGCAGCCGGCAAATGCGCTCTTGCCGATGTTCCGGACGGTGTACGGGATGGAAAGGCCGGTCAGCGCCCCGCACTGCTCAAAGGCATAGGAACCGATGATCTCCAGGTTTTCCGGGAGATCAACGCTTTGCAGTTTCGGACAGCCGGACAGGATAAACCGGCTGAGGGTTGTGACGCCCTCCGGAATCCGGAGGGAGGTAAGCCCCGTATCGGAAAACGCGAATTCCCCGATGGATGTCACACTGTCCGGAATCTCCAGGGAGGTCAGGTTCTGGCAGAACCAGAAAGCGCCCTCACCTATGGTTTCCAGCCCGGCTGGGAGTGTGATTTCCGCCAGTCCGGTGCATTCGCTGAAGGCATTGTTTCCGATTGTTTTGACGCCGGAGGGAATCACAATGGATTTCAGGTTCGCGCAGCAGCTGAAGGCGCCGAATCCGATCGTTGTCACGCTTTCCGGGATCACGGCCTGCGTGCAGTTCCGCCCGATGACGCCGCGTGTGTTCAGGCTGTTGTAGTTCATGATTCCGGCGGCGCCGTAGACTTCCTGCGTCAGGGGATCCTCTTCCTCCAGGCCGATGGCGGTGACGGGATGCCGGTCCAGCATGGCGGGAATGAACAGTTCGCCGTTCGCTTCCGCCCGGATGATGGCCGCGGAGCCGTCCGCCAGGACGATGTAGTCAAAATCCCCGCTCTTCAGGACGGTTGATCCGGAAGAGGACAATTCGTAGTAGAGGAAGGGAATCTCCGCCGCCGTGCACAGCGCCTCGGCGCGGGATTGCATGGACACGGCGCAGCGGAGGAGTTCGCAGCCGCCGAAGGCGTTCTCCCCGATTTCCTGCAGGCTGTCCGGAAGCTCGGCACGCTCCAGGTTCACGCAGCCTTCAAAGGCACGGGCGCCGATGGATTCAACGCCTTCCGGAATTGTGACGGAAGCCAGCTTTTCGCACTGCCGGAAGGTGTCTTCCTTCAGGACGGTTATGGTTTCCGGCAGCGTGAGGGATTCAAGGCCGGGACAGCGGAAGAAGGCGGCCGGGGCGATGGAAGCTACGCTGCGCGGGATCCTGACGGAGGAAACCGCGCTGTCCGTAAAGGCGTATGTGCCGATGGTGACAAGACCGGCCGGGAAGGTGATTTCCGGGCAGTTTTTCCCGATAACGCCGCGGAGAACCGCGCCGTCGCTGCCGGTGAGGCCGGCGGCTTTGTACAGGGCGTCCTTGTCAGGGTGGTCCTCCAGGCCGAGGGAGACGACCGGATATTTGTTCAGCGCGGCGGGCAGGGTCAGCTTTCCGTCCGCGTCCGCGGTGAGGATGGCGGCGGTATCGTCCTCCAGCAGGACATACTGGTAAATCCCGCTCCGGATGACACCGCTTTTCTCCGGGAGCAGCTTATAGCTGATCCCGTTTTCCACGCAGTATTTGATGGCGCTGAAGTTCGTACCGACGGCGCATATCAGCCGGGGACAGTAATCAAACGCGTGGTTTCCGATTTCGGTCAGGCTGCCGGGCAGGGCGACAATGCCCGGGTTCGTTTCGCAGAAGGCCTGGTCTCCGATCTTCGTCAGGGTGCCGGGCAGGGTGATCTCCGTCAGCGTCCCGCAGTGGTAGAAGGCCTGTTTGCCGATGATGGAGACGCCTTCTTCCAGCACAATGCTCCGCAGGCTTGCACAGGAGCTGAAGGCCTGTTCCTCCACGGTATACACGCTGCCGGGAACGGTCACGGAGGTGAGTCCGGTTCCGGAGAAGGCGAGCTTTCCGAGGTAGTTCAGGTTTTCCGGCAGGGAAATGCCGGTCAGTTTTCCGCAGTTCATGAGCGCGTTGTTCCCGAGGAAGGTCAGGTTTGCCGGAAGGGTGACGGCAGCAAGATTTTTACAGTTCTGGAAGGCGCTGTCCCCGATAAACAGGACGCCGTCCGGAATCGAGATCTCCGTCAGGCCGGCGCAGTCCTGGAACGCGCTGACGCCGATGTGCTGAAGGCTCTCCGGAAGCTGGATGCCGCTGAGGCTCCGGCAGTCCCGGAACGCGCCGGTTTCGATCTGGGCTATGCTCTTTCCGAGGGTGACGGAAGCAAGGCTTTCGCAGCCCCGGAAGGCGTTTTTGCCGATGACCGTCACGCTGTCCGGGATCGTCACACCGGTGCAGCCGCTGACAACGCCCTGGTCCTGCTTCAGGCCGGCAGCTTTGTACAGCTCCTCTGTTTTATTCGTGTCATCCAGGCCGACAGCGGTGACGGGATGCCCGTCCAGTTCGGCCGGGATGATCAGGACGCCCTCCGCTTCCGCGGTGAGAATGGCGGCGGTATCGTCCTCCAGCAGGATATATTGGTAATCCCCGCTCCGGGTGATGCCGTAGCTGGCCGGGTCAATGGAATACCGGACGCTGTTTGACCTGCAGAAGGAGAGGGCAACGGAATCCGTGGGAACAACGCAGGTGAGGCGGGAGCTGGCGCTGAACGCGTTGCGGCTGATGTTTGTTACGGATTCCGGAATGGAAAGGGTTTCCAGGGCTCTGCAGAAGGAAAAGGCCCATTCGCCGATCTCTGTCAGTCCGGATGGCAGGGTGACGCTGCTGAGCTTTTCACAGTTCTGGAACACCCCGTTCTTCAGGGCGGTGACGCCCTCCGGAATCACAACGGAGGTCAGGCCTGTGCTGGCAAAAGCGTCGGAGCCGATGTCGGTCACGCTGTCCGGAATCGCCAGGGAGGAGAGGGCTGTACAGCCTGAGAACGCGTAGTCTCCGATGGTTTCCAGGCGCTTCGGCAAAGTGACGTACTGCAGCTGCTTACATTCGGCGAATGTCCGCTCCTCAATGGCGGTTACAGCTTCCGGAATCACCGCGAAGGTCAGGCCGGAACCGAAGAACGCATATGCGCCGATGGCGGTCACGCTGTCCGGGATCAGGACGGAGGACAGGCTGTGGCAGCCCTGAAAGGCATACGCCATGATGTCGGTCAGGCCGTCCGGCAGGATCAGGCTGTCCAGCGAGGAACATCCCATGAAGGCGCTGGAACCGATCGTCTTCAGGGTGGAGGGCAGCGACACGGAAACCAGCTGCTCACAGTTCTGGAAAGCGCTCTTGCCGATGAGGGTTACGCCCTCCGGGATCACCGCGGCGGTGCAGCCGTTCCCGATGACGCAGCTGTATTCAGAACGTTCATTCCGCAGCCCGGCTTCCTCATACAGTTTATAGAGGGAGGCGCTGTTTTCCAGGCCGATGGCGGAAACGGGATGCCCGTCCAGCATGGAGGGGAATACTAGGACGCCGTCCGCTTCCGCGGAAATAATGGCCGCGGTATCGTCTTCCAGGACAACATACCGGAAGGGCCCGTTTTTCAGCAGTCCGGAGACGGGAGCGTTTTCCCCCGGAAACCTGATGGGAATGCCGAAATACTGACAGTACCGGGAACCGTAGGAGGCGGAAGTGATGGTGCAGAGGATATTGAAACTTTCGGCAAAAGTATCATCTTTCATATCCTCCAGGCTGTCCGGCAGCACCACGTTCCGCAGGATCCGGCATCCGGCCAGGGCCCGGGTGCCGATAGTTTTCACGCCCTCCGGAATGCTGATTTCCGTCAGGGAGGCGCACTGTTCAAAGGCATAGTCATCAATGGCCGTCAGCGTGGAGGGCAGGGTAACGGAACGCAGGTTTTTACATTGCCGGAAAGCGGCGGGCTTCAGGCGAGTGACGCCTTCCGGGACGGAAACGGATTCCAGGCCGCAGCGCAGGAAAGCGGAGCTGCCGATGGAAACCACGCTGTCCGGAAGAACGATGGACTTCAGGTTCACGCAGTCTGTGAAGGCGCAGGAGCCGATGGCCGTCAGGCTGTCCGGCAGGGTAATGCCGGTGCAGTTTCCGCTGACAACGCCCCGGACAAGGGTCCGGTTTTCGTCCAGCAATCCGGCGGCTTTGTACACCAGGTAGACGTCCGGATGGCTGTCCAGGCCGAGGGAGGCAACCGGATGGCCGTCCAGCTCAGCCGGGATGACAAGCTCTCCCTCTGTTTCCGCGGTGATGATGGCTGCGCTGCCGTCCTCCAGCAGGATATAGCGGAAATCGCCGCTCTGCAGGATTTCCGTGTCCGCGCAGGCGCAGACGCCCGCAAAAGCAAGCAGCAGGAGGATCACCATGAATGCTGTCAGCTTTCTCATATAGCAGCCCCTTTTCTCTCCGTACGCTCCGGAGGGTGTCTGATTTGTTGCACTGAGCAGGTTAACAATTATATAAAGAGTGATTTGAACAGAATCTTCCCGTTCCGGGATGCTGTACCCATCATATCATGAAAAAAAGTGGGATGTGTGACAAAAGTGTAAACAATGCAAAGGGGTATGAACAGCGCAGCCGCCTTATCTGAACGCTTTTTGCCGGATTTTGCGCAAAATGTGCAAAATCAGAAAAAACACAATACAAATTCGGAGAAATGGTGTAAAATAAAACCACCTCATTGTGTTTCGCTTTTTGCATTACGCGTATTCAACTGAACAGACACGGTTTGGATCCTATCATAACAGTGACAGGGGACGGGTGTATGGATCATCACAGGAGCGCACGGCTGAAAAGGCGGGCGCTGATTATCGGCGGGCTTGGGATTGCCTTAAGCGTTATCATCGGGCTGATCTATATCGGCCTGCGGGATGACGCCACCGCCAGCTGGGCGCAGATCATGTTCTGCGGTTTGCTGATCATCATTCTCGGCGCGGCGCTTTCCTGGCTGGTTTCCCTGTGCGTGTACGGTTACGGGATCATGGTGGAAGAACGGAAGCAGACGGGCAGCCGCCGGCGGGACTGGAAAGAGGAACCCGCTCGGGTGTCCCGGGTATATATGTCGAACGAAATGTGACCAGGCGAATCAGCGCGGACCGCGGGGTCCGCGCTTTCCTTTTGCCCGCACTCTTGCGGGGAGGGAAGCGGAGATGGTATCATTTTTCCGGAGCGTGGGAAAAGAACCGGGAAAGGGATTCCCGGAATGCCCGCGAAGGAGGAACCGGCATGAAAATCATGGTGAGCAGCTGCCTGATCGGGTTGAACTGCAAATATAACGGCGGAAACAACCGGAACGAGAAGCTGCTGCGCCTGCTGGATGGACACACGGTGATTCCGGTCTGCCCGGAGGTGCTGGGCGGCCTGCCGGTTCCCCGGCCGTCCGCAGAGATCGTGAACGGTACCGTGATGAACACGGCGGGGGAAAATGTGGACGCCGCGTTCCGGCTGGGGGCGGAAAAGGCCCTGGCCCTGGCGGTGCGGGAACGGCCGGACCTGATTGTGCTCCAGTCCCGCAGCCCTTCCTGCGGGGTGAAGCAGATCTACGACGGTACCTTCTCCGGAAGGAAAATCCCCGGCCAGGGGCTCTTCGCGGCCGCGGCGGCAAAGGCCGGCTTCAAAGTCCTTGACATCGAAGACATCGACAGCCTGATGACTGAGTTCACCTGATATCCGGAACATCATTGCTTACATTTGTCTCCCTTGCGGCCGCAGCCGCAAATAATTCTGAATTCTGAATTCTTAATTCTGAATTATATATATCGGGGTGCTGAAATGACCGAAGTGATTCCATTCATCGATATCCACAGCCATATCATCTACGGCGCGGACGACGGAGCCGAAAGCATGACGGAAGCCATCCGGATGCTGCAGGCGGACCGGGACCAGGGCGCCGTAGCCGTGTTTGCCACGCCCCATTACGGCCGGGAAAACAACAACTACCTGCCGAAGGCGGCCGGCGTGCGGGAAAAGTTTGAGCTGCTGAAGGAGCGGGCCGCGGAGGAAGTGCCGGAAATCCGGCTGTACCTGGGTACGGAGTGGTACTGCGCCTGGGACCTGGCGGACCGGGTTTTCCGCATGGACGCCTTCCGGATGAACGGCACCAGTTATGTGCTGGCGGAGTTCCTGGAGTATGGGTCCCGCCATGAGCGGCCGGAAAAAATCCGCACAAACCTGGCGCAGCTGCAGAAGCGGGGACTGAAGCCCATCCTGGCGCATCCGGAGCGCTACCGCGCGCTGCAGGATGACCGGGACCTGGTCCGGGAACTGGCGGACAGCGGCGTTCTGATGCAGGTGAACGCCTTTGACCTGGAAAAAAACCTCAATCCGGTCACCCGGGAACTGGCCCAGTGGATGGCCCGGGAAAAGCTGATCTCCTTCATCGGCAGCGATATGCACGGCATGCGTCCCGGCGCCCGCCGCCCGGTGATGAAGGAAGGCGTCCGCTGGCTGTTTGACAACGTGGAGGAGGAGTATGCCCTGGATGTGACCGTGCGCAACGCGGAAAAGCTGCTGAACGCAGCCGAAAACGAACCGTAACTTTCTTCCGGAAAAGGGATAAACAGGGGTATCCTTCCGATCCTGTTCTGTTTTGCCGCCGGGTTCCGTGATAAGCTGGAATCACGATAAGGAACGCCGTTTGGCCCGGCAGGAAGGAGAAGAAAATGAGCAACTGCTTTTTTGAATATGTGAGAAACGAGCTGGCGGGGAATCGGGAGGAAAGGCCCCTGACGGGGCTTTACGCGGAACGCGCGGTCTGCGTCATTTTCGCGGCGCTGCTGGTGGCCGCCGGTTTTCCCGGACAGACGCGGTTCCCTTTGACGGATCATCCCCTCCGGGATGGCCTGATTGCCGGCTTTTTCATCGGCCTGGGGGTTTTCATCCGCCGGGCCAGGCAGAAAGCCCGTGCGGCAAAGGAAGAATACAGCCTCCCGGAGGAAGAAGAATTCTTCCCGGAGAGCAGGTATATGAACAGATAAAACCTGAATCAATCCGGGCAAGAGCCTGGCGCGGAATAATCCCCGGTGTATAAACAGCACGGGCCCTGCATCGCAGGGCCCGTTTATTGTTTGCGTTCGTATTGTTATGGGTTTTTGAACAATTTCATAAACCGAATAATCATTGTGCATTGTGCATTGTGCATTGTGCATTATTCTTTACATCCACTTTTTCTTTTTGAACCAGAACAGGCACAGGATCACGATCAGGATGGAGATTACGATAATGAGCGGGTAACCGAAGCGCCATTCCAGCTCGGGCATGTAGCGGAAATTCATGCCGTACCAGCCCGCAATGAGGGTCAGGGGCAGGAAGATGGAGGTGATGACTGTCAGCACGGTCATGATCCGGTTCTGCTTCACGTCCAGGTGGCTCTGGATCAGGTCCCGCAGCTGGGTCACATATTCCCGTTGGCCGGAAACCATATCCTGCAGGCGGATGACCCGCTCGGTGAACATATGGAAATAGCGGAGGTTTTCTTCCCGGAAGAAGTCGTTCTCGTTTTCTTCCAGCTCCTGGCTGAAGTCGATCAGCTGCTCATAGTGGATCCGCAGGTCCAGGAGATTGCCCCGGATGTCGTTCATCTCCGCGGGATAGCTTTCGATTTCGCCCCGCAGGATGGCTTCTTCCAGCTGGTTCAGCCGATGCTCCGATTTTTCCAGCAGGGCAAGGTCCTGTCCGATGGTGGTCTCCAGCAGGTCGTACAGGAAGCGCTCCAGTCCGGGCAGCTTCCACTTCTTCGTGCGGGCGATGGCCTGGACCAGCTGCTCCGCGTATCCGCTGTCATCCACCAGGACAATTCCCTTTTCATCCAGGGCGAAGGAAAAGGCCCGGGGCGTTCCGCTGATGTCCGTCCGGTCCGGAATGGAGAAGGTTCCGGTGAGGGAATCCTGGTTCACGATGGCTTTTGTTTCCTGTGGCGGAACGGTTTCCATGTCCATATCGATGAGCATGTCAAAGCAGTCCCGGCGCTGCTGCCATTCCTCCGTGGTCAGCACGGCTACATACTGGGCGCCGCCTTTGGTGAGATCTTCGGGCGCGCAGGGGGACAGGGACTCTTTGATCAGGTAATACATACGATCAACTCCGCTTTTCAGATTGTTTTCCCTGTCCCCAAAGATATCACAAAACCGCCGGAAATACCAGCGCAATGAAGCGGGAAGACTGTGGTCGCGCATTCAGCGTTCATTCAGTCAAAAAAAGGGGATGCCGGATTGCTCCGGCATCCCTTTGGGCTGGTCTGATTCGCCTGCCATGCTCTTCGCAACGGCTTTGAACCGTTGGACAGCCGGCAGTATGCGCTGGCCGCAGAACCTGCGTCTTACTTTTTGATGATCACCGGAACCTTCACGGTGCCGGGGATGAGGCCGCTGGTCTCGCAGACGGCCTTGTATCCGTCGGTCTCGCAGATGGCCTTCATGACAGCCTTCAGGCGCTGGCCGTTTTTCAGCATGTTGACCAGGTCGGTCTTCTCGGCCGCTTCGGCGGGCCGGTTCAGCATGGCCTTGCAGAGGTTATCCACCATGTCGGCGAAGCTCAGGTGCCTGCGCTTGAATTCAGCGCCGGTGGCCAGCTGGTCGGCGATTTCAGCGGCGGTCTTTTTGCCGGCGGACAGGTCTTCAAACCAGGTGTTCATTTCTTCCGCGGCGGCATCGCGGCCCAGGATGTTCTCATAGCAGCGGGCGACGTACGCCTTGATCGCGCTCGGATCCTTGCTGTCGCCCAGGGCGGCGGGGGCGGGCTGGTTGATGTCGTTGTCGTCAAAGCCCAGCTCGCTCAGCTTTTTGCCGCTGAACAGGCCCGTGGATTCGTTGTAGTCATAGAAGCCTTTGTTTTCGCCTTTGTACAGGTCGATGTAGGCAAGCTGTATGCTTCCGTCCTCATTATAGACAATGCACAGGTCGCCGTCATCGATCCGCTTCTGGTAATAAGAGGAAGTCAGAACGCCGTTGTTGAAGGAGACCAGTTTCCGCTCACCGCCGGCGCCCATGGCGTTGTGTCCCTGGGAGTTGGTCTTTTCCTCATAATCGATATAGGTCTTCCTGGGGATCGAATAAGTGAGGACCCAGTCTGTCTGGTACAGGCTGTTGTTGGTGGTGTTGATGCACACCGCATTGTCCAGCGTCAGGACGCCGTTCCGGATGTCATCATAGGCTGCGCTCATATTATCGTAGGAGTAGAGATTGCCGTTATAGCAATTGATGCAGGTTTCGCCTGTTATGAAGTTGTAATTCAGCACGGCGGCTTCCCGGATATCGCCCTTGTTATAGGTCAGGTTCAGCTCCTCCGCGCCGGTTTCTTTGTAGGGATAGTCGGTCACGATGTGCGGAAGGCCTTTCTCATCAAAGGTGACGTCGAAGGTGAAATCCACGGCCGCGGGAATCTGGGACAGTTTGGTGTAGCCGTACTCGGCCAGGGAGGTTCCGACGATCACGACGCACATCAGCATCGCGAGGGCGAAGGTCAGCAGTTTCTTCATTTTTCTTTTCTCCTTTTCATTTTTATGATCTGCACCGGCCGGTAATTCGGTCCGGTTTCTGTTTCCGTAATAAAGGTACCATGCCTGTTGTTACCAAGTATTCACAGCGAGGTAACAATGGTGTAAACAGTGTGGAAAGAAGTACGAAAACATGCAAACAAATCAACGTTTTGCGCAGCTTCAGGGAAGAATTCCCCCGCCTCTCCCGTCATATAACTGGACACGGAAAGAAACACTTCTTTCACAGAACTGTCTGATCACAGCACAAATTATTCTGAATTCTGAATTCATAATTCTGAATTTGGTAAAATTGGGGGATTGGAAAATGTGCAGAAAACTGTCTGCTTTACTGGCTTTGATCATGGCGCTGATGGTCCTGGTTGGCTCCTGTGCCGGTGCGGAACCGGTGGCAAAAATCGGGGGCAATCTGTTTAACGGTTCCGAATTTATCGGTGAACTGCCGGACGGGCGGATGATCTTCTTCGGAACAACAGGGGAAAACAGGATCTGCAGGCTGCTGTGCCTGGAACCGGAGGGAACGGTCTCCTGGGAACTGAAGTATTTTACGCATGACATGTACGCGCCGGTGATCACGGAGGACGGAACCATCGCTATCCCCGGAAAGGATAAGATTGTGTTTTTGTCCCCGGAAGGGAAGGAGACCGGAAAGGAAATCCCGCTTGCAACGGACGAGGGAATATGGTATGAGCTGACCTCCCGCGGGATGATGAAATACTGCCGGGCGGAGGATGCTGTCAAAAGCGCGGAATTCATTGACTGGGAGGGACAAACCCTGTTCAGCCTTGATCCCGGCCGGGTTGTCAGGGGAGAAGGAATGATTGCGGATCAGGACGGACTGCTGATGATGGGTCACGCCCAGGGGGCAGACTGGGATGAAGCAATAAAGGTTGTCCGGGTTGACTGGCAGGGGAAGATCCTGTGGGAAAGGCCGCTGCCGCGGTGGAAAAACTATGACTGGAATTACCTGAGACGGGCAAAGGTGACAAGCGATGGAGGCATCCTTGTGCTGTATACCCAGGAAGATTTCAAAGCCGGAGTGAGAAAGGGGTATACGGCGCTGATCAAGATCGGTGCGGACACGGAGATTCTCTGGACAAAGGAAGCGGTTCTGGACGGAGAAAAGGGCAGGGAATTCACGGATGTGGCGGAATACGGCGGGAAGTATGTGATCACCTGCAGACTGGAGAAACAGGAGCTCCATTCCGCCACGCAGAACTATCTGTGGCTGGACGCGGACGGAAACGAACTGGGGACTGTCCGGCAGAGCATCCGCCAGGTGGATTTCCCGGACCTGGAAGATCAAAGAGACGTAGACTACCTGGGAGAGGAACTGTTCTCCGCCGGAGGGAACCTGTGGCAGGTTTTCACCGCATATGATGTGTATCCGGATAATATCAGGGAAGGTCGCAGCATTGTACGGCGGATGCTGTTCCGGATTCCTGTACTCTGACAGGAACACAGAAAAACAGCGGGTTCCGCTTTCTGCGGAACCCGCTTTGCTGCCCGGAAAACCGGGCGCTTTTTCTTTTTAGTTTGCCATGCTCTTCACAACGGCTTTGAACTCGCTGGTCCGGGAGAAGGTGTTCAGCAGCTCCTGCAGGGAGGTACCTTCGTTCAGCTTCTGTGTCCAGGTGGCGAGGCCTTCCGCGTCCGCTTCCCGGTTCAGGTAGACCCGGTACAGGATCTTCACCAGTTCCTCCCCGCCGATGTTCCGGCTTTCAAACTCGCCGGAGAAGAGGAACCCGCGGGCGATCTGATCCGGCGTCTTCGAGCCGTTCAGCATCTGGCCGATCCAGCTGTCCAGTTCGGCCTGGCTGGCTTCACGGCCCAGGATGCTCCGGTAGCACCGGCTGATGAATTCCTTCGCCTTTTCTTCGTTCACATAGACGGCCTGCACCGCGGTGCCCAGGTTTTCGTTCTCGGCGCCGCCGGCGTTGACGATTTCAACCTTGGTGACGTTGTTGTTTTCGGTCTTCTTCATTACCGGCGTTTCCTGCGCCGCGTTCCGGCCGCTCAGGGTTTCGTCCGCCTGGGTGCTCAGGGCCTGGATCTTGACGGTGCCGGGGGTGATGCCGTAGGAATTACAGATGCCCTTGAATTCCGCGGAGGCACAGAAGCCGTTGATGACCGCGGTCAGGGGCTGGCCGTTTTCCAGCTGGCTGACCCAGCTGGCCTTGCCGGCGGCGTCGGAGCCGCGGCCCAGCATGGCCTTGTAAAGGATTTCCACCGCGTCGGGATTGCTGTGCTTCTTGTTCTGGAATTCCGCGCTGGCGACGAACTGCTCAATGATTTCCGCGGCAGCCTTCCGGCCGGAGGCCAGTTCGGCGGACCAGGTGTTCATGCCGCCTTCATCCGCGTCACGGCCCAGGATAATCTTGTAGCAGCGGGACACAAAGGCCCGGATTTTTTCATCGGAAGCCGCGGGCACTTCGGGCTGGGTGTCCGGAACCGTGACGGTGCCGGGGTTGATGCCGTAGGTCTTGCAGAGGTTTCCGAATTCAGCGGATCCGCAGAAGCCGTTGATCACCGCCTGCAGGGGTTTGCCGCCTTCCAGCTGGCTGACCCAGCTGCTCTTGCCGGCCGGATCGGAAGGACGGTCCAGCATGGCCTTGTAGAGGATTTCCACCGCGTCGGCGCTGCTGAGCTTCTTGTTCTGGAATTCAGCGCTCTTCACAAAGGAGTCGATGATTTCCGCGGCAGCCTTCCGGCCGGAGTTCAGTTCGTTGACCCAGGTCTTCATGCCGCCCTCGTCCGCGTCACGGCCCAGGATGATCTTGTAGCAGCGGGCCACATAGGCCTGGATTTTTTCATCCGAGGGCTGGGGCTGTTCGGGCTGCACATCCGGAACGTTCACGGTGCCGGGCTTGATGCCGTAGGATTTGCAGAGATTGCCGAATTCGCCGGAACCGCAGAAGCCGTTGATGACCGCCTGCAGGGGCTGGCCAGCATTCAGTTTAGCTACCCAGTCTTGCCTTGCCGGCCGGATCGGAAGACCGGTCCAGCATGGCCTTATAGAGAATTTCCACCGCGTCGGCGTTGCTGACCTTCTTGTTTGTGAATTCGGCGCTGCTGACGAACTGGTCAATGATCTCCGCGGCAGCCTTCCGTCCGGTATTCAGTTCGTTGTACCAGGTCTTCAGTCCGCCTTCGTCAGGATCCCGGCCCAGGATGATCTGGTAGCAGCGGGTGACGTAGGCTTCGATCTTCTGATTGGCGCTCGGATCCCGCTTGCTGCCCAGGGCTGCGAGCGGGGGAATGTTGATGTCATCGTCACTGAATCCCAGTTCGCTGGGTTTCTTACTGTCAAAAAGCCCGGTGTTTTCTCTGAATAAATAAAAGCCGGTATTTGCACCTTTATACAAACTTATATAAGCCGAGACTATATTACCATTTTTATCATGACGTATAACCAAATCGCCAGTGTCAATTCTTATATCGGTTGATGAATAATCGATTGTACCATTGACATAGTAAATCGTTTTTGCTGTTCCTCCCGCTCCCATGCCGTTGAAGGCCTGGGAGTTTGTTTTTTCAGAATATTTAGTATAAGCCTTTTGGCTGAGAGAGTAGGTCAGAACCCAGTCAGTTTCTGATATATTATGCTTGGTTGTGTTGATACAAATATACTCTGGAACCAGGACTCCATCCCGGATAGCCTTGTAGGCCTCGGCTTCTTCTCTAAAATCGAAATAAGAGGAATTCCCACCGCCGATATAGGTAGATCCGGATTTGAAATCATGTCTCAGCACAAGGGCTTCGACTTTCTGATCTTTGCTATAGACAAGATTCATTTGGTTGGCACCGGTGGCTTTGTAGGGATAGTCCGTAACAATATGCGGCTCACCCTTGGCGTCAAAATCCACCCGGAAGGTGAAGTCCACAGCCATGGGAATGTCGGATACTCTGGTGTATCCGTACTCGGCCAAGGCGGGGCACATGATTGCGACGCACAGCAGCAGTGCGGCAGCGAAGACCAGCAGTTTCTTCATGGTTCAGTTCTTCCTTTCATTTTTAACGTCCGGAGCGGATGACAGATCCGTCCGGTTTCTGTTTCCGGAATCAAAGATAACATACATGAGATTACTGTGTCATCACAGCGGTGTAACAATCATGTAAACTGTGTAAAGAATGTGTACGCATGCGTGCGGACAAGCCGGACGGCGCGGAGAAAGAAAGAGGGGACAGACCCCGCGCTGCGCGGGAATCTGTCCCCGATCCTTTCCCTGTCCTTTTCAGTCACATGTCTTCCGGAGGACGGGAAAGGCTGTATGATTTTTCAACCTGGATGAATCAGAACCTGTGTCTTACTTCTTGATGATCACCGGAACCTTGACGATGCCGGGGGTGAGGCCGCAGTTCTTGCAGAGGCTGATATACTCGTCGGAACTGCTGATGGCGTTGAGGACAGACTTCAGGCGCTGGCCGTTTTTCAGCATATTGACCAGGTCGGTCTTCTCAGCTGCTTCGGCGGATCTGTTCAGCATGGCCTGGAAGAGGTTTTCCACCATGTCGGCGAAGCTCAGGTGCCTGCGCTTGAATTCGTTGCCGGTAGCCAGCTGGTCGGCGATTTCTGCGGCGGTCTTCGTGCCGGCAGAAAGGTCCTTGTACCAGGTGTTCTGTTCATCGGCGGTGGCTTCACGGCCCAGGATGTTCTGGTAGCAGCGGGCGATGAAGGCGTCGATCATCTGGTTCCGGGTCGGATCCTGCTCAGGGCTCAGGACTTTGAAGGGTATGTTGCACTCCTTGGCATAGGCCTGGGCGGTGCTGCCTTCATATCCGTAAAGGACGGCATTGGGGGAGTAATTGAGGATATTGTAGTTGTCCCGGTCCGGATACCGGTCGTCTTTCACTACGATGTTCGCGTTCGGGTTCAGGATGATAACCTGCTTCAGCCTGTCGCAGTCCGCGAAGGCGTATCCGTCGATATAGGTCACGGATTCCGGAACGGTCACGCTTTCCAGGGAGGGGGAGAAGGTGAAGCACATCCAGTTGACCGCCGTGATTCCGTCCGGAATCGTAACGTTCTTCAGCCGGCTGGCATACTGGAAGGCCCAGGAAGCAATCTCCTTCATTTCCGCCGGGAAATCCTTTGCCGTCATCGTTTCCTGCTCCCGTCCCGCCGGATAGCAGATCAGCGTACCATGTTTATCGAACAGCATACCGTCGATGGATTTGAAGTAAGGATTGTTTTCGGCAACCCTGATTTCCTTCAGGTCGTCATTGCCTGTCAGGAAGTTGCCGTAGTTACGATCTCCAAGCGTGGAGGGAATTTCAATCGCGGTCAGGCCGGTATCATGCATCGCGCTATTGCCGAGCCGGAGGGTTCCTTCCGGGATGGCATATTCTCCGCCCCGGTTTTTGCCGCACGGATAGAACAGCAGAGTCGTCAGTGATTTGTCGAACAGCACGCCGTCTACAGAGGTGAAGTACGGGTTGTCTTCCGCCACATTGATGGCCTGGAGACTGGTGTTGTAGGCGAAGGCCTGTGCTTCGCTGATGGTCTTCAGGGAAGCGGGCAGGGTAATTTCCTTCAGCGCCCGGCATTCGAAGAAGCAGTAGCTTTGGATTTCCTTCAGGGTTTCGGGCAGGGTGACCTTGGTGACGTTAGCGCAGTCAAATGCCCACTCGCCCAGCACTTCAATGCCGTCAGGCACGGTCACTTCCCCGCCGGGGCCGCTGTATTTCATCAGGGTGGTGCCGTCAACTTCGAAAAAGCCCTTTTCCGTTTCCTCCGCGGAAGCGGTGAGGCACATTCCGCATACCAGCAGCAGGCTGGCAATCAGGGCAAAGAGTTTACACAGGGTCTGTTTTTTCATGTTGTTCCATTCCTTTCTGTTCCTGTCACGGGATCTGTCCTCCGGCACGGGGAAATGACCGCCCGGGGTCCTGTTGACAGCATAAAGGTAACATACATGATGTTACCGAGTATTCACAGCGATGTAACAACGGTGTAAACAGTGGATCATTTGTGTACGGGACTTTGCGGACAACTTCGGGCGAAAAAGAACGGAAAAAGGTTACAGTGAACAGCGGATCATAAAGGAAGTACGTTGCTCCTGGAAGCATGAAAAAAGGAGGACTGCCCGGCAGTCCCCCTGGAAAAGTTTTATATCGTCTTTGGTGACGGATTCTTCAGTCTAAGTTGTACAGGTGCTTTTCGCTCGCGTTGTATTTCCCGTCTTCTTCCGGGAAGTGAATGGTGGGCACATCCGCGGCCATGGCGGCGGTGCGGGCGTTGCGCTCCAGCTCGGCTACAAGCTCCTCGTTGGGGCTGTAATCGAGCACGGGAGCCGCGTGCACTTCCTTTTCGGCGGCGGGAACGGTTTCCCGCCCAGGAACCGCGGCTGTTTCCGGGGCGGCTTTCCGCTGCTCCCGTTCCGCTTTGCGCTCCGCGATCTCCGCGCGGACAGCGGCAAGGTGCTCCGCAATTTCCTTCTGCCGTTCCACCCGGCGAGCACGGACGGCTTCCAGTTTCTCAAGGGTGCTGTTCAGCCGCTGGGCTTTCAGCTCTTCCCGGCGGCGGAGTGCTTCATGGGCAGCCGCGATTTTTTCCTCCGTGTTCCGGCGGCGTTCTTCATCGCGGGCCTGGGAAGCTTCGACCCTTTCCAGGGCGGCGTCAACCTGTTCGTCCGCTTTCTGCCGGGCCTGTTCCCGCACGGCCCTGCCCAAATCCCGGAACTTATGCTTCACGTTCCGGACCGCCTTGCGGACTTTGCGGCCTGCCCGGTGCAGGTCCTTTCCCATTTCATCCGTGTCAAAGTTCCGGTGAAAGAGCCAGCCCAGGAGACCGCCGAAGAGCAGGCTCCTGCCGAGATTACGGCGGCGTCCGCCGAAAAGACTTCCAAGCAGCAGAATTCCCAGCCAGGTGGGCATGATACTTCTCCTTTCGTCCGGGGAACTCCCGGTATGGGACAAGTATATTCACAGGAAAGGAGAGAAAACAGGGCGGAAAGGGGAAAATACAGGGGGCTATTTCTCCGATCCATATTGTTTACAGAGTTTTTACACCGCGGAGAAGCAATCTGTGATAGGATGTGAATGATTTGGAAAGATCGGAGGCAGACAATATGGGAAGCAAGGCGGTAAAGGCCCGGCGCGAGGCGGCGGAAATCCGGAAGGTGCTCTGGCGGGCGTTGATTGCGTTCACCATCGGGATCCTGATTGCGATGCTGGCGTTCTCCTACTGGGGAGACAAATTCCTTCATGACATCTGTCCTCCTGCGTTGGGCCGCATTCCGGCTTATCTGCTGCTGGGGACCTTTGTGGGCGGTATGTATATGGTTATCCAGTTTGTGGGGGAAAAGGTATATAAAGGAACCGCGCCCAATATGCATGTCTCTTTTACAACCGTTTATGCGGTGATGATTGTGCTGGCGCCGTTGGCCTTTGTCTGGCTGATCATTGTCCGGCTTCGTCAGCTGTCGAAGCTGCGGAAGATAGAAATGGAAGAGGAAGACAATTAAGAATTATGAATTCAGAATTCAGAATTGAGTTTCGTTCACTGCTTTCTCCGGAGATGTAAATCTTCTGCTCAAAGGAACTTCTTTTGTAAAGAGATCATACAAATTCTGAATTCTGAATTCTGAATTCATAATTAAAAATGTCGCGTTCGGGGAAAAAGATTTTTCCCCGAATACGACATTTTTCCTTTCTCATCCGTCTATATAGATGTCAGGAGGTGAACGGTGAATGAGCAATGTTACGGGCCCGGGCACTGCTCAGGATCGCAACCGGCTTTTTGAACAGCTGGTGGATCGGTATCAGGAACCGGTTTTACGGATGTGTTACTACTGCCTGTGCGACAAGACGCAGGCGGAGGACGCCGCCCAGGAAACCTTCCTGAAACTGTACCGGACGCTGGACAATTACCGGGGTGACTGCAGCGAGAAAACCTGGATCATGAAGATCGCAACCCGGGTGTGCTATGACATGAACCATTCAGGCTGGTTCCGCCTGATGAACCGTCACGTGACGCCGGAAATGCTGCCCGCGGAGGAAGCGACGGAAAAAACGAACGACGCGGAACTGGCGGAGGCGGTGATGAAGCTGCCCTACAAGCTGCGGGAAGTGATCCTCCTGTACTACTATCAGGGAATGAATGTGAACGAAATTGCGGATGCGCTGAACCTTTCCCATTCCTCGGTTTCGGGAAGGCTGAAACGGGGAAGGGAGAAACTGAAGACCATGCTGGAAGGGAGAGAACTGGATGAATAAGAAGATCAGCGCGGACGAGTTCCGCGAATCGCTGGATCGTTATGCTTCCGACCTGAAGGCCAATCTCCTGCTGGCTCAGAGCATCATTGCTTCTGAAGCGGAAGGAGAAGGAAAAATGAAGAGAAAGTGGATAAAGAGCCTGGTGCTGGCCCTGGCGATGATCCTGACCCTGGGCACCGTGGCATACGGTGTGACCTCCATGTTCCGGATTGTGAACTGGCAGGGCGAGGTGACCAGCACTGTGGCGCCGGAGGAACCGCAGGGAGTATCTGAAAATGAAGAGCCGTTGATTGGCAGCCTTTTACGCTATAAGGATACCGTGCCGGATGATGAGATGGTCAGGGCATGGTTCGATTCCGAGGATTATCCAAACGGTGAAAACAGTACGGATAAACAGGCGGAAAAGCATTTCCGCTGCGCAGAGGATTTCCTGGATTACATGTCCGGCGTTACGACGCTGACGGCACCGGCACGTTTCCCGGAAGGCGAGTATGAATATTTCGACGCGGTGGTGACCCTGGTCTGCAAGGATACCGGGAAGCTGGAAGTGGTCGCGAGCGGTGACGCAGGTCCGATCCATTACATCCGTTACCGTATGGATGAGGCGGACGCCTTACCGCTCCAGTATAATGTCAATATAGGGATGAAGGATGGAAGGAATTATAGTATCCAGAGCCTGCTGTGGTATGAGGAACTGCCTGACGCGACAGGCCTGAATGAAGGGGAAACCGTGGAACAGGCGGAAGCCCGGGGCATGGACGGCGCCCTGCTGATCCGCAATCACAAGAATGACAGTGATCGGGACGTGGTTATGGGCAGAAAGCTGAAGGAGCCGGTTGCCTGTAAGGGGCTTATCAGCCTGGATCCGTACGAAGAAGCAACCATGAAGTTTTATGAAGAACGTATATGGATCTGGGGTTTTGGAAACTATGACCCGGCGGAACTCCTGAAGATGTTTAACGGGGATTGATGCGGTAGGAACGATAAGAGAACAGTCCCTCCGTTCCCCGAACCGCAGGAAAGCGACGTGAAGGAATTCACCGATGAACATATCTGTATCTGGAAGGGCGGAGACAGGGAGCTGGAGAATGTACTGAAGTTCTTCGGCGGAGAAAAATAAAAGCAAAGCGATACGCGGGAGAGGGTGAACACACCCTCTCCTTTTGTTTGCACATTGAAAGGGTACAGATGTGCAAAATCTGCATATACAGTAAAGATGAAAGATGCAAATATTGCATATGGAATTGACAATAAAGTGCAAATATTGCATAATAATCACTGGAAGGAGGTGCAAAGCGAATGACTGAGCTGAAAGAGCAACGGCTTAAAAATCGTATGACTCAACGGGAAGCGGCGGAGAAAGCCGGTATTTCGCTGCGTTCCTATATTTCCTATGAAAATCAGGAAGATAAAAAAGGAACGCCGATGTACCGCCTCCTGCTTGCGGAGATGAGCGAGCTTGGACGTTTGGATGAAGAGCATGGAATCCTGACAATGGAGGAGATCAGGGAGGCATGCGGGGAAATCATGAAGGACTATGCAGTGCAGTATTGTTATCTCTTTGGCTCCTATGCCAAGGGAAAGGCGACTGAAAGAAGCGACGTTGATCTGCTGGTCTCTTCTGAAACCACTGGACTCCGGTTCTATGAACTGGCGGAAAAATTACGGGAAAAACTGCGAAAGAAAATTGACTTGCTGGACGTGAAACAGCTGGCCGGAAACAGTGAATTGCTGAATGAAGTGCTGAAGGACGGGATCAGGATTTATGGATAATGTTAAAAATGATGCTTGGTATATCGGCAGGACATTCCGGATCTGATGGACAGTATGGAAAAGGAACTGTAATCATACGGAACAGGACCACCGGCAGAATTGCCGGTGGTCCTGTTTTTGTATGAAAAGACAGTGAACCTGTCCCCTGGTCACATCCAGCAGAGCGCTGCGTCTTTTGCTGGAAGTATCAGACTCTTATGTAATGAATGACTCGCAGCGTCCACGTTGTCATCTTGAGCAAGGCCGAAGGCCGCGCCGAAAGATCTCCTCCGGAGATGTAAACCTTCTGCTCAAAGGAACACCTTCTGTAAAGAGATCATTTGAATTCATAATTCTGAATTCATAATTCTGAATTATATACTTCTTTCTCCCAGCAGAATTTCTGCGCAGAGGAATGCTGCGTCCGGGCTGTGCTTCCGGCGGAAGAACTGGCGGATGAGCACCGTGAATTCGGTCCGGCCTGTCAGGGCGCGGGCCTGCCGCAGGGGTTCCGCCAGCTCCCGGGCGCCCAGCAGGCGCCGGCTTTCGGACGGATAGGCAATGACCGTCCGCAGGCAGGGCTGGGGCGGAACGCGCTCCGCGCCGGGCAGGGGACTGTACAGCAGGAGGCCCCGGTCAGCTTCGCCCTGCGGGATATTCCGGCCTTCCGCCCGGTAGGCCTGGCGGTAGTAAAAGCTGAAGAAGCCGCCGGCTTCCGGACCGGACCGGTATTCCGGATAGGGAAGGCTGCCGAAGGAGAGCAGGTACCGCTCCGGGGCGTTGTAAACCTCCCCGGAAGTACCGGAGGACAGCATGTTGAAGCAGGCAATGGATTCTTTGGCGGCGGCGATGCGGATATCGATCTGGGCTTTCAGCAGGGTCAGACGGCCGATTTCATCCTGCAGGTTGCCAACCACAAGCTCCGTTTCCCCGCTCTCAAAGGCGCGGGAGATTACCTTCAGCGGCACGCCCAGGTTGGACAGGTACCGGATCACGGTGAGCAGGTACAGGTCGTCGTCCGAATAGTCCCGGTAGCCGTTGGGCAGGTGGACGGGGGTGACCAGGCCCAGTTTTTCATAATACCGGATCATATCGCGGGAGATGCCGGTGGAGCGGGAAGCGTCGTTGATTTTCATGGTTTTCCTCCGGTCGGGGAATCATCTGGATCCAGCCAGATTATAGCACGGTCGGCTTGACATTGGAACAGTTCCAACGTTTAGAATGAAAAACAGGAAGAAAGCCCGTGAAGACGGGCCGGAGCAAAGGAGGAAAAAAACATGAAGAAGATTCTGGCTGTCCTGATGGCTGCCGTGCTGCTGCTGTCCCTGCCTTTCGGCATGGCCGGCGCGGAGGCCGCGCTGAGCGACGGTGCCTACAGCGCCGAGCAGCAGGGCTTCGGCGGCCCTGTGAAGGTGGACATCACCGTTGAAGGCGGCAAAATCACCGCTGTGGCGGTGACCGGCGACAGCGAAACCGAAGGCATCGGCGCCGCGGCGCTGGAGCCCCTGGCGGAGCAGGTGAAGGAAGCCCAGTCCGCCGCGATTGACGGCGTTTCCGGCGCGACCCTGACGTCCGGCGCCGTGAAGGCGGCCGTGACGGAGATCCTGGCCGAGGCGTCCGGAAAGGGCGCTGCCGAGCTGAAGATTGCCGACGGCACCTATGAAGCCCAGGCCTGGGGCTTCTCCCTGAACTACCAGATGAACGTGAAAACGGTGATCGAGGGCGGCAAAATCGCTTCCATCGAAGTGGGCGACAACGGCGATACCGCGATCATCCTGAACACCGCGATTGAGCACCTCATCCCCGCGATGATCGAGCACCAGTCCGTGAAGGTGGACTCCGTGACCGGCGCCACCGCGTCCAGCGGCGCAATCAAGACGGCGGTGGAGGACTGCCTGGTGCAGGCCATTACGGCGGCGGGCGGCGACGTCTCCGCTGTGAACGCGTTCTACACCGTGCCGGAGAAGAAAACGGCCTCCGAGACCATCAACACCAAGGTGCTGGTGATCGGCATGGGCGGCGCGGGCATCACCACCGGCAACCGCATTGTGGATAAGCTCTATGAAGCCTATAACGGCGATACCTCAAAGATTGACGTCCTGATGATCGACAAGACCGCCAAGTACGGCGGCACTTCCGTGACCACGTCCTCTCCCATGGCCATCAACCCCAAGTCCTTTGTGGAGAAGAACGACGGCAAGGAATATGTGGACGCCGCGGCGCTGAAAAAGGCCTGGATGGAATACACCGAAGGCGACGCCAAGGAATGGGCCATCGACATGATGATGGAATCCTCCGGCGACGCGGTGGACTACCTGATCGACAACGGCTTTGTGTTCGGCGCGCCGGTGCAGGGCCTGTCCGATCCCTACCTCATCTGCTGCAACTACGGCGACGGCTTCATGGTGGACAAGTCCATCGTGCAGGTCTTCTTTGACAAGTTCATGGCCAACTACACTGCCAAGGGCGGCCGCTACATGCTGCAGACCGAGGCCACGTCCCTGATCACCGACGAAACCGGCCGGGTGACCGGCGTGAACGCGGTGGGCGCGGACGGAACCCAGTATGTCATCAACGCGGATTACGTGATCTCCGCCACCGGCGGCTTTGCCGGCAACGGAGAAATGGAGGACAAATACTTCTCCGACGAATACTACAACCTGTCCGGCGGCGGACGCTGGAACGCCTACGGCATGACCCAGAACGACGGCAAGATCATCCAGTCCGCCATCGACAGCGGCGCGGCTACCTGCAATATCGGCATGCCCCCGGTCAGCCACATCGGCGGCGCCTACAAGGTCATGCATGAGTTCCCGATCATCCAGATGGAGTATCCGGACTTCTTCACCGGCAAGCCGGCTACCATCTCCCTGAACGATATTCCCATGATGCTGGCCGTGGCTCCCAACAGCCTGGCTGTGAACCGCCAGGGCGTGCGCTTCAAGGACGAGACCACGCTGACCGCCTACGGCAACTGGGCGGCGGGCGCCTACTTCTACACCCTCTGGTCTGACGAGCAGATGCAGTCCATCCGGGACAACGGCCTGAAGTTCAGCAACATCGGCATCTTCATCAACCAGGGCGGCTGGCCCGTGAACACCCCCATTCCGGAACTGTATGACGTGCTGGCAAAGGGCGAGGAGCTGGACATCATCTTCAAGGCCGACACCCTTGAAGAACTGGCCGGAAAGATCGGCGTGGACGCCGCGACGCTGGCGAAGACCGTGGCGGACTACAACAGCTACTGCGACACGAAGGAAAACCCGCCCCAGGGCATCGAAAAGGCCCCGGTCATCTATGACCTGAGCGGCCGCCCCATGGAGGGTGACTACAACGTGTATGAAAAGGTGGAGGGCAACGGACCGTTCTACGCCGTGAAGGGCGCGCCGTGGATCTATTCCACCACCGGCGCCCTGGATGTGGACGAGCAGTTCCGCGTGCTGAAGGCGGACGGCAAGCCCCTGGAAGGCCTGTACGCGGTCGGCACCGACTGCCTGGGCATCCTTTTCACCGAGAAGAAGGAATATGTGACCTACGGCGGCGCGGACCAGGGCTGGGCGTTCACTTCCGGCTACCTGGCCGGCGAGAAGCTGGCGGAAACCATCCTGGCTGAATAAGCTTTTCCCCGGTAACCCCCCAATTCCCCAAACCGGCCCGGATACATTCGGCGTATCCGGGCTCTTTTTATGCCTTTTTCTTCTCCGAGGAAGGCAAAAAACGCGGAAAGGGCCGGCGAATTCTGACCGGTGCCGGTCCTGTCCGGCCGGATTCAGACCGCATCGGACAAATACGCCCGGGAGGACAGGGAAAATACACGCGGCGGGGCGGAATGGTGGTAAAATCTGTAAGTCGTTTTGTATGAGAAAGCAGTAAGGAGGTACTCTGCAATGAAGAAATTGATGGCACTGGTACTGGTGCTGGTCCTGTGCGTGTGCGCGGCCGCGGCCTGCGCGGAAACCACGGTGCAGGAAAAGGTGATCGAGGCCTATAACCTGGAGCTGAACACAAAGGCGGATATGCTGATCCTCACGGACCGGGAAACGGGCCTGAAGTACGTCGCTGACACGGAAGGCAACAAGGTCAGCGAGGGATACGCCTATGTTTCCTCCAACGAGGGATTCTTTACCGTGGCGAACGAGGACCTGAAGATGGGCCTGGCGGATAAAACCGGCAAGCTGATCCTGCCGCTGGAATACGGCGAGATCGATCCCATCAGCGATAAGTGGGTCGCCGGCATCCGGCTGGTGGAAACCACGGACAGCGAGGAGAACCCGGATTACCGCGCTCTGTTCGGCGGCAAGGCCTACATGGTGGATACCGTGGACCTGTACTATCTGGGCGAGAAGAAGGGAACCGTCACCCGCGCCGAGTGGAAGAACGCCAAAGCCTTCGGGGACTACCTGTCCATCCAGAACCGGGAAGGCACCCAGGATTTCTACAACAAGGACTTTGTGAAATCCCCGGTGGGCGCGAAGTATGCCTATGAATATGACAACAACTCCTCCACGAACACCATCACCCACCTGGGCAGCGGCCAGGCGGCCTTCACCGAAGGCTGCACGCTGACGCCCGAAGAGGTGCAGCAGTCCGTGTGGGTCAACCGGAACGATCAGCTGATCGACCTGCAGGGCAATGTGATCGCGGACCTGTCCGCCTACAAGCGGGCGCAGGTGGACGCGGATTCCAACCTGGTCAAGCTGGAGAACGGGGACGGCAAGGTGGGCCTGGCGGACAGCACCGGCAAGGAACTCGTACCCTGCGTGTATGACAAGATGACCTACGCCCTGGCAGGCGCCCTGCAGACCGGCTACCTGTATGTGGAAAAGGACGGCAAGAACGGCTTTGTGAACCTGGCCACCGGCGAGGAAACCGGCTTCACCTTCATGAAGGACGCCGGCGACCAGCGTGCCAACTTCATCCTGGTCAGCGACGCCCGGGAGGGTAAGATCCTGGTCAGCGCCATGGCCGGCGAGCTGCCCGGACGGTATAAGGAAACCAACGCGGCTTTCCAGAACCAGGCGGACGGCAACCCCTACGCCGTGGTCAAGGAAATGGACGATACCTGCCGCGTCGTGGGCCAGCTGGGCGAGGAAGTGCTGCCCGGCGTCACCTTCAGCGGCATCTATGACGCGAAAATTTCCGATGACGGCACCCTGATCCTGCTGCCCGGCGAAGGGAATTCCTACACCCTCTACACCGTCAGCTACGATCCGGCGAAATAAAGAGCCTCAGGGAATACAGACGGAGCCGCCTTCATCCGGCGGTTCCGTTTTTTTTCGCGAAAAGCAAATTTTATACCGCCGGGCTAATGACAAACCCGTAGCCTTGTGGTACAATCCCATGCAAATACTGAAGGAAAGGAGCCTGGACCATGACTGCGCTGTACCTGAAGAAGCTGGCAAACCTGAAGCGTAATGCACGTTCCAAAAAGAACAGTGCATCTTTTGGCGTACGGAACGGCAGGACAACCGGCCAGGCTTTCAACCGATAATGGGGTACCCCATGAAGCCGCCCGTTCCGACGCGAACGGGCGGCTTTCATTTTATAAACAAAAATCCAAAGGAGGATTTCCCTATGCTGATTCCAATGGTTGACATGAAGCACACCGGAGAGAACATTGTATCCCTGCGGCGCCGGAAGGGCCTGACGGTCCGCGATATTCAGCGCCTGCTCGGTTTCACCACGCCGCAGGCCATCTACAAGTGGCAGCGCGGGGAAACCCTTCCCACCATCGAGAACCTGGCCGCCCTGGCCTGCATCCTCTGCGTGCCGATGGAGGAAATCCTCGCAGTGGAATGCCGCGGAGCGTAAGCACAACGGAAGATTTATCTTCCGTTGTGCAATTCATAATTCATAATTCATAATTTATAATGATTTTTTCTGCCAAACGAAAAGCAAAACACCCATCACGCCATGCGGGAATGTGACCGGGGGACAGCACCAAATGTAACGCGAAGTGTGACATTTGGTCTGTCCCCTCTGTCACGTTCCCGTTTCCCATCGCCTCCAATTGTCATCCTGAACGCAGTGAAGGATCTCCTCGCCCGTTCACATTCGGGAACCTGACACGAACTCCGCTGCCTCCACGTGTCATTTCGACCAAAGAATCCGAAGGATTCTGCGCGGAGAAATCTCCTTCGCGCCCGCAGGCGCAATAATTCTGAATTATGAATTATGAATTATGAATTAAAAAATGTCCTCGCCCCCGGCGATGACATTTTTTTTATCTTTTTTTCTCCCTCCTGCATAAAACCGCCCCTCCCTCTCGTCTTTATAGGTGAAGGAGGTGATCGGCGATGGAACATGCTGCGGTACCCGGCATGATCCGTGAACAGAGGCTGAATGAATGGATTGAAGCCTATTCAGATCCGATCCTGCGCACCTGCTTTTTGTACCTCTCCGACAGGGGACAGGCGGAGGACGCGCTCCAGGATACCTGGATCAAGGCCTGGAAACACATGGACGAATACGAAAAAAACAATATAGCCAATGATAAAGCCTGGCTTTTACGCATAGCGGTCAACACCTGCAAGGATTACAGGCGCTCCGCCTGGTTCCGGCATATCGACCGGAGCAAGGCGCTGGATGAGCTGCCGCCGCAGCTGGCCGCCGCGGAACCCGAAGACCGTTCCCTGACTCTGACGGTCATGGAGCTGCCGGACAGATATAAACAGGTTATTCTTCTCTACTTCTTTCAGGGGCTGACCATGCAGGAAACAGCTGACGCGCTGGGAACCTCCCAGGCCACCGTGTCCCGCCGGCTGGAAAAGGCAAAAGAGCTCCTGAAGGGATCGCTGACGGGAGGTGCGGCATATGAAGGATAAGGAACTGGAACAGCGGATTCAGCACGCGCTGAACGCGGAGCTTTCCGGGCTGAAGACAACGTCCTGGCAGCGTGATAAATACTTTGAAAACGCGACAGGAGGTAATAAAGTGAAACGGAAACTGACATACGGCCTGGTACTGGCCATTGTCCTGCTGCTGGCGGCGGCGACCGCGGTGGCGGTGGCGCTGCTTTCCCCGAAGGAAGTGGTGGAGCAGGTGGCGGTGCCCATGGCGCAGGAAAACGATCCGGACTGGAAGGTGAACACGGAATTCTCGCCGGAGGAACTGGCGGAGTTTATCCGATCCGCCAATGAGAGCGGCGTTACCATTGATGAGAACAACGCTATTATGCAGGCCCTGAAAAACGGCGAGGGCTTTGATGAGGAAGAGACCATCATGGAGGTCTGCCGGCAGGCCTTCGGCGGAAGCTATTCCTTCTGGACTCTGGAACAGAAACACTGGTTTGATGAGATGATGGTCGCCATCGGCTTTGCGGACGGGCCTATGTGGGAGATGCCGGGTGAAGGCGAACTGAGCGAGGAAGAAGCAAAGGCGAAAATGATCGCGGCCCTTCAGGAGGAATTCAACGATGACATGTACCAGGCGGATTACGGCGAGGAAATGAACCTGGCGGACGGGGAAAAATTCCGTCTGGCCCTGGATTATTATCCGGAAGCCCTGAAGGACGGAACCGTCTGGCACCTGGAAGCCTGGCCGCAGGGCGAGGAACGGGAGGACTACTATACCGCGGCGCTGGACCGGGAAGGGAACGTGCTGGCCGCCATCGCCAGGAGCCGGAAAGCTCCGGCGGAGGCGGAGGAGCAGCGGCCGAAGCCGACCCGTGAAAAAGAGGAAATGATGCGGATCGCCGCGGAAGGCATCCGGGAAAAGCTGCAAAAGGATATACCGCTGGAGGATCCGGAAAAGTTTGACTGGCATGCGAACGCGATCCGGCAGGAGGAAAACGGGGCTGTCTGGGAAATCAGTTTCGGAAGCAAAACCAGGGAATGGGGTTACTGCCGCGCGGAGGTCAGCGAGGCAGACAACCAGGTGAAGGTTCTCATGTCTGACATGGGATCGATCACCGCGGACAATGTGATGGACCGGATGGAAGCAGACAAGGGTCCCCAGTGCGACTGGACCAATGACGTCTGGGCGGAGGTCGGAACCATGACCCCGTATCTTGACGCGGAAACCATGGAAGGCAAAGTGGTGAAGGCCACGCCGTGGATTGCCTGGCGGGAAGGCCTGCTGACCATGGAGGAAGCGGAGGAAAAGGCTTTCCGGGGAACCGGAGTGCGCACAGGAAGTCACAACGTCGCCTGCCTGATTGATTCCCAGCCCAATCCGGTGTGGAAATTCTGGATTATGGAATACAGTGGTGATTACAGGGACCTGGTGGTGGAAGTAGACGCGGTAACGGGAGAAATCACGGACCTGGATCGGTTCAAAACCCAGTCTGACTGGGAACCCTATTACCATACCTATACGCTGCACCGTACCTGGGCACGGATGGAACTGGAGGAGAACGGCCCGCTGTACCTGGCGCAGGTGGCGGTGCTCCACAACTTTGCCGACCTGGGCCTGGACCTGCCGGAAGAATGGAGCATTCCCATCTTCAACGAAACCTTCTGGAAACCGGAAATTGACGGGAATACGGTCACCTTCCGTTGCCACTGGTCCAACCTGCCGGACTACCGGGTGACGGTGGACGCGGACGGTATTCCCACGGAAGCGGTGGAACTGCCGTCCAGCGGTACGGAGGAACTGCCGCCGGACAAAATGCCCGGAGCAGATCTGGAATTATAATGATCCAGTGGGGGAACGATAGGGACTGTCCCTATCGTTCCTTTTTTCGCGGCTTTCACTGAATGCAAAGTCAAACACTCACCACGCAATGCGGGAAGTTGACAGACGGGACGGGGCTAATGTCATGCGAAGTTTGACCTTAACCCCGTCCCTCTGTCATCTTCCGTTTCCATCGCCTTCACAATGCCTCCACGCCGCAGCGGTTAATTGTGCATTGTTAATTGTTCATTGTTCATTTGGGCTTTGCCCATTGTCCCTTTGTCACGTTCCCGTTTTTCCATCGCCTTCAATTGTCATCCTGAACGCAGTGAAGGATCTCCTTGCCCGTTCACATTCGGGAACCTAACACGAATTCCGCTGCCTCCATGTGTCATTTCGACCAAAGAATCCGAAGGATTCTGCGCGGAGAAATCTCCTTCGCGGCCACAGCCGCAATAATTCTTAATTGTTGAGGAAGCATCCACGCTTAAGGCAGATCTGTCATCGCTTCAGCGATGACATTATGGTTACATTCGCCTTTCTCTTGCATTCCGGCCGGATTACAGGTAAGATGTAAGGGACAAAGGACGACAACCGCATACCGAAAAAGATGGCAGGAGGGTTGCCCAAATGATAACAATGCTGATTTATTACCGGGGGACGCAGGGAGCCGCCGGATCGTTTGTGACGCAGATGGAAGCGGAAGGCATCGCGGGGGATATCCGGCGGGAGCCGGGCTGCGTGCGCTACGAGTATTTCCAGCCCCTGGACGAGCCGGGCACCATCCTGCTGCTGGATACCTGGAAGGACCAGGCGGCGCTGGACGCCCACCACGCTTCCCCGATGATGAAGCGGCTGGCCGAGCTGCGGGAAATATTTGACCTGAAGATGACCGCGGAAAAGTATGTGAGCGTGGACATCGGGGATGACAGCAAGTTCATCCGTTGGGGCGACAGGTAAACAATTAACAATTAAGAATTAACAATTAAAAAGGCTCTTCCATAGAACCAGTGGGTTAGTAAAGTAGAAAGTTCCAAAGAAATAAAATATCACAGGACTTTTCCTGTATACTTGAGATTGTCGAGAAAACAAGCTAGGAGTGAAGCCCTGTGACAA
>Ga0310695_10001010_pt1 | contig 68568 bp, 55 predicted proteins | sample RumenRJG_04DNA_FD_203882 | JGI IMG/M metagenome (GOLD analysis project Ga0310695, IMG submission 203882) | Bovine rumen microbial communities from Lethbridge, Alberta, Canada - RJG_04 (v2) (version 2) | ecosystem: Host-associated > Mammals > Digestive system > Stomach > Rumen | place: Canada... | reverse complement strand
ACCTGGATAAATTTCCCTTAAACCAGAACGGAAAGATTGACAGAAAGAATCTTCCGGAACCTGATTTTTCTAAAAAGCGTGCGCCTTATGTACCCCCGGAAAATGAGCTGCAGGCCCTTATATGCCGCGCCTTTGAAGCGGCTCTGGGAGCAGGCCAGGTGGGAATCGATGATGATTTTTTTGCTCTGGGAGGAGACAGTATCCGTGTTATGAAGCTGGCTACTCTTTGCCCGGATCTTGATCTTACCAGTAAGTTAATCTATGCGGCTAAGACGCCAAGGGCTATAGCCGAGGAGTGCGCTAAGACAAAAGAGGTTAAGGTAAGGGTTAAGAAGGATTCATATCCCCTGACAGGGGCTCAGACCGGTATGTACGTTGAATCCATAAAACGTGACGGAGAGGCGGCATACAATAATCCGGTTCTTTTGAAAATAGATAAGAATATTGATATGGATAAGCTGAAAACTGCCTGTGAGAAGGCAGTGGAAGCCCATCCCTTTATTAAGGTCCGCTTTAAAGCCGATGAAGACGGCAATCCCATGCAATACAGAAATGATGATGAAGCCTATACTCAGACCGTGGAGAAGATAAGCGAAGCAGAGCTGTCTAAGCTTACTCCGGATCTTATGCAGCCCTTCAGACTGCTTTCCGACAGGCTTTTTAGGATCAGGCTTTTTGAGACTGAGGAGAATAAATATATCTTTACCGACCTTCATCATATAATCTTTGACGGTTCATCCATGATGATCCTCCTTAATGATATTGAGAGGGCTTACAAGGGAGAACCTGTAGAGCCTGAGATATACAGCGGATTCGAGATAGCTGAAGATGAAGCAGACAGGAAGGAAGAGATATTTGAAGAAGCAAAGAAATGGTACCTTGATACCTTCAGCGGTATTGAGGTGGATTCCCTTCCCCTTCCGGACAAAAAGGAGGATACCCCTTCCTTCGGAGCCCTTACATATGATCTGGGCCTTGAAGCTTCTGAGGTGGAGGGACTTTGCAGAAGATACGGCATTACTGAGAATATCTACGCCTTAGGTTCATTCGGAATCCTTACGGCTTTATATTCCGGCGCAAATGAGGCCCTATTTGCCACCATCTATAACGGCAGAGAATCTCTTAAAACAGCAAGAACCATAGCCATGCTGGTTAAGACCCTGCCGGTATATTCAAGATTTGAAAAGGGGCAGGAGATAAGGGATTATCTTGCAGCCACCAAGGAGCAGCTGCTTTCCTGCATGAAATATGACACCTATCCCTTTGCTGACCTGGTGGCAGAGACAGGCATGACAAGTGATCTTCTCTTTGTATATCAGGGAGATGTTCTTAATGTAGGCGGATTTGCAGGGGGACCCATTGAACGGATTCCCATTATGGAGAATGCCACCGGAGAACAGCTGGCTTTGCAGATGTATAAACAAAACGGACTCTATAATATCAGGGCAGAATACAGAAGTGACTTGTATTCTGAAGAGTTTATAAGGGTATTGCTCCGAAGCTTTGAAAGTGTTCTTAAGGGCATGCTGACTGCAGAAACCGTCAGCGATATATCCCTTGCTTCATTTGAAGATCGGGAAAAGATAAATGAATGGAATGATACGGAATATGATTATGACAAGACAGCCACAGTGGTATCCCTGTTTAACAATGCTGTAGAAAAATATCCGGATAATACAGCTGTTATTTTCATGGATGAGAAGCTGACCTACAGGGAGGTTGATGAGCGGTCTGATGTCATCGCTTCATATATCGAGAGAAAGGGCCTTGGCAGGGGAGATGTGGTATCTATCCTCATTCCCAAGGGAATATATCAGGTAGTTGCATCCCTTGGTGCATTAAAGGCCGGCTGTGCATATCAGCCCTTAGACCCCACTTATCCCACTGAAAGACTTAATTTCATGGTTTCGGATGCTTCTGCCGGACTGCTTATCACTACCCGGGAACTGGATAAACTTATAACAGAATATAAAGGAGAGCGGTTATATACTGAAGACACACCTTCCCTTCCGGCTGGCAAACCAAAAGCGGTATGCAGCCCTGAGGATTTATTCATCCTGCTCTACACATCGGGAACCACCGGAGTCCCCAAGGGTGTTCGTCTTACCCACGGTAATCTGGTATCATTTATTGATTGGTATAATAAATATTTTGAAATAACTGACAAGGATTGTGCAGGGCAATATGCATCCTATGGTTTTGATGCCTGCATGATGGACATATATCCCGCCTTGTCCGCAGGAGCTGCTGTCTGCATCGTTCCTGAGGAAATGCGGCTTGACCTAAATGCTATGAATGATTACTTTGCAGCCAATAAGGTTAGTGTAGCCTTTATGACCACTCAGGTGGGACGACAGTTTGCCGTGGAAATGAAGAATCCCTACCTGCGGGTAATCTCTGTAGGCGGAGAAAAACTGGCTTCAATGGATCCGCCTAAAGGTATAGGATTCTACAATTGCTACGGTCCTACAGAATGTACAATATTCGCTACATCCTATAAAGTAACAAAAAGAGAAGATAATATCCCCATCGGCCACGGCGTTGGTAATGTAAAATGTTATGTTGTGGATTCCAATATGCATCTTCTTCCCCCGGGGGCTCTGGGAGAGCTTATCATCGCAGGCCCTCATGTTGGTCTTGGATATCTCAACAGACCGGATAAAACGGAGGAAGTATTCGTTAAGAATCCCTTCGAAGGCGGAGATTATGAGAAAGCATACAGGTCAGGAGATATAGTACGTTTTCGGAATGACGGCGAGATAGAGTTTATAGGAAGACGGGACGGCCAGGTTAAGATTCACGGATTCAGAGTGGAATTAAGTGAGGTTGAGGCTGTAATAAGAGAGTATGAGGGAATAAGAGATGCCACAGTTGTTGCAAGAGATCTCGGGGCCGACGGAAAGGCTGTTGTAGCTTATATCGTAAGCGACAGTAAGGTTGACATTAAAGATGTGGCAAACTTCATCCTGGAGCGAAAGCCGCCTTATATGGTGCCCTCATCCATTATGCAGATAGAAAAGATCCCTCTTAACCAGAATGGCAAGGTTAATAAGAGGGCGCTTCCTGAGCCTGTTTTTGAGACAGGGGAAGAAGACAGCGCTCATGTTGATAACGTCCTTGAGAAAGAACTTAAGAAGGTGATCGGCCAGGCTCTTAATGTGGAGAATCCCCCACTTAATACTGCTCTGGAGCTTCTGGGATTTACCAGTCTATCTATGATAAGGCTATCTACCAGACTTCAGAAGAAGTTCGGTGTAAATATTCCTGCCAAGGAAATGAGGGGCATTACAATTACAAAGATAGAAAACATGATCCTGGAAAACTTACTTGCAGGAAATGTTACCTCCGCCGGAGGAGAAGCAACTGCCGAGAAGGCAGGAGACAGCGTGCCCTTAAGTGCTTCCCAGGCCGGAATATATGTAGACTGTATGAAGAACCCGGATGCCACTACTTATAACATTCCTACCATAATCAGTTTTACGGCTGATACAGATACGGAAGCAGTAAAGGCAGCTGTTAGCAGGGTTTTAAGAGCCCATCCTTCGATCTTTGTACATTTTGATATTGTTGATAACCAGGTAATGTCGGTAAGGGATGAGATCAGTGACCCGGATATACCGGTACTTGACCTGTCTGAAAAGGAATGCGAAGAGTTTAAAGAGAGCTTTGTAAAGGCCTTTCATTTGAACAGAGGACCTCTTTACGATTTTGCCATTGTTAAGACAAAGGGCAACCTTAAGTTCTTTGCCGACTTCCATCATTTAGTATTTGACGGATTCTCCATGAGCCTCTTCCTTAAAGAGTTGGGAGACTCCTTAAAAGATACTGCCGCAGAGCCTGAAACCGAGGGCGCATCATATTTTGCTTATGTTAAGAACCAGAAAGAGATGCTCTCCGGTGACCATAAGAAAGAATACGATAAGTATTTCGCAGAGCTTTTATCAGATTTCGAATCTGCTACGGAGCTTCCGGGAGATATTACGAGTGATGCAGGTTCAGGCAGAAAATGCTTCGCATACAGCCCCATAGATAAGGCTCTGATAAAAGCCATCGGGGACAGATCCGGAGTAAACGAACCCGGCTTCTTCCTGGCTGTATTATTCTATACCCTGGCAAGGATCACTGCTTCGGATAATGTATATATCTCAACCATATCCAGCGGAAGATCCGACAACAGATTTGCTGACACCTTCGGAATGTTTGTTAACACCCTTCCTTTAGCATCCAAGCTTACGGATATAAGTGTTAACCAGTATATAAGTCAGGTATCGGAGGGCCTTGATGAGGCTATAGCTCACGAGAATTATCCCTTTGCGGATGTGGCTGCCTCCTACGGATTTAACTCCAGTATTATGTACGAGTACCAGAGGGGAGTTGTGGAGAAACCTGATATTCCGGGACTGGTATTAGTAGAGGGAATAGAAAGTGGCCAGGCCAAATTCGGTATTACATTAAGGATAATAGATAAGGACGGCCTGCCCCAGATAGAAGTTGAGTACAGCGACAGTATGTATTCTTCCGAGGCTATAGCTGATTTCTTAAGATCCTTTGCCATAGTGGCTGACAAGTTTATTAACTGCGGCCGTGAGAGGGTAAGAAGTATTACCTTACTTGACGAAGAAAGAGAAGAAGTCCTTAAGGGCTTCAGAAGCAGGAATACGGTTATTGATACCCCGGAGGATGTCTTCTTCCAGTCGGGAGTGGAAGGCTTTGCAAAAACAAAACCGGACCGGTTGGCCCTTCAGGCAGTGGACGGCGACTTCACTTACAAGGAACTTGACGATAACGCCAACAGGGTGGCTAATGCCCTTATTGCCAAAGGCATTAAGAAGGGAAGCCGGGTTGTTTTACTCCTTCCCAGAACTTCCAGGGTATTCTTCGCCCTTTACGGTGTATTAAAGACCGGGGCAGCATTTATCCCCTGTGATCCTGCCTACCCGGTGGAGAGAATAAGACATATCATCGACGATTCAGGTGCTGAGCTTATCATTACCACAGGAGACAGGCTGGGTAAATTTAAAGCAAAGAAGGCAGTGGATGTAGAGACCCTCTTAATAGGGGATGATACTTCCAGACCGGAGATTGATATTACCCAGGATGATCTGGCATATCTTATCTATACTTCAGGTTCCACAGGCAAGCCTAAGGGAGTTATGTTAAAGCACAGAGGTATCGTTAACTACTTTACTGCCAGACCGGAAAACATTCTGGCCCATGGTATGGTTTCCAAAGGCCATGTCCTTACCGGTGTTACCACCATGTCCTTTGACTTCTCCTTTAAGGAGTGGGGCATGCCTTTATTTAACGGCCTGACCTTATCTCTTGCTGCAGATGATGAATGCAACGACGCAGATAAGCTGGCTGAGAGGATGATAAATACCCATACGGATATCTTCGGATCAACCCCCTCGAGACTTATGACCCTGATGGAGTCCGAGAAGTTCAGGAAAGCTCTTGATAACTGTCTGGTTGTATTTAACGGAGGAGAAAAGTATCCGGATAAACTCTTAAAGAACTTAAAAGCTAAAGAAGGAAGGCTTATATTTAATACTTACGGTCCCACTGAGACCACTGTTTCTTCCAATACCCAGGAATTATCAGGGTATGACAGTGTTAATGCGGGACGGCCCCTGCCGGGAGTTACAGAATTTATCGTTGATAATGACGGAAATGAAGTGCCCTCGGGAGTTGTGGGTGAGCTTTACATCGGCGGAGTAGGCGTAGCTGCCGGATATAATAACCTGCCTGAGATGACCGCAGACCGTTTTATTGAATACAAGGGCCAGAGAGTATATAAGTCCGGTGACTATGCAAGATGGACCGCAAAAGGCGATGTTGAGATATTAGGACGTAGAGATAATCAGATCAAGCTTAGGGGACTTCGTATCGAGCTTGACGAAGTAGAATCCGTTCTTTCAAATGTAGAAGGAATTACCCGCTGCGCTGTTAAGATTGAAAAGATAAACGGCATTGAGCATTTGTGCGCATGGTTTAGCGGTGACCACGAATTTGATATAGGAGAGCTTAAATATGAGCTGGGAAGGACCCTGACCAACTATATGGTGCCCACAGCTTATATGCAGCTTGAGACCATGCCCATTACCCCCAATGGCAAGCTGGATCTTAAGAACCTGCCTGTTCCCGAGCTTTACAGATCAGGCAGAGGCGGGGAAGCCTCCACTAAGGCTGAGAAGGATTTCTGCGAGATATTCTCAGAACTTCTTCATGTTGATAATGTGGGAGTTGGAGAGGACTTCTTCTCTCTGGGCGGAACATCACTGCTTGTTACGAATGTTGTGATCGAAGCCAATAAGAGGGGCTTAAAGATAGCCTTTTCGGATGTATTTGATAATCCTACTCCGGGTGAACTTGCAAAACTGGTATCAGGTGAAGGCGATGGCAGCGCTTCCTTAGAAAAGAAGGATGATGAGATAGAAGGATTCGACTATTCTGCTATAGAAGACCTTCTTGAAAAGAATACTCTGGAGAGCTTCAAGAAGGGTGAAAGAAGAAAACTGGGCAATATCCTTCTTACAGGTGCTGCAGGTTACCTTGGTATTCATGTACTTCATGAACTCCTGACCCTGGAGGAGAAGGGGAATAAGATATACTGCCTCCTTCGTTCAAAGCCGGATTCTCCTGCTGATGAGCGGCTTAGGGGCCTGTATTTCTACTACTTTGATACGAATCTGGGTGACTACCTGGGAGATAATCTTGAGATAGTGGAGGGAGACGTAACAATACCTGAAGCCCTTAAAGCACTTGAAGATAAGGGAATCGATACGGTTATCAACTGTGCGGCCGTAGTTAAGCATTTTTCAAAGGGAACGGAGATAGAAGACGTTAATGTGGGAGGCGCATTGAATCTCATTGACTTCTGTCTGAAGACCGGTGCCGCCTTTATCCAGACTTCAACCATGAGTGTGGTAACCTCTGCATATAAGGATCTTGTACCGGAAGACCTGGAAGTTACCGAGAAATACCTGTATTTCAACCAGCTTCTTGAAAACAAATATGTTCATTCTAAGTTCTTGGCCGAAAGAGCGGTTCTTGAAGCTGTGGCAAGGAAGGGACTTAAGGGCAAGGTAATGCGGTTCGGAAACCTGGCTGCAAGACACAGCGACGGTGAATTCCAGATCAACTTCCAGACCAACTCAGCTATGGGAAGACTTAAGGCTTACGTAATGCTGGGATGCGCTTCATATGACCAGCTGGATGCCACCATGGAGTTCTCGCCTATTGACGCAGTTGCCAAAGCTGTTGTACTCTTATCCGGAACACCGGATGAGTGTACCTTGTTCCATGTATTTAATAATCAGAACATTTCCATGGAAGGAATATTCTCTGAACTGACCAACTTAGGTTACCCCATAAAGTATGTGGAAAGGGAAGAATTCGCCGCAAGGTTTGCCCAGGTAGGAAGCGATGAGAAGGCGGCCAAGGAACTTACAAGTATCATGGCTTATATGCCCACCGCCGGCGGACGGGAAAGTATCCGTTTTACAAGACATTGCGAATACACCATGCAGGTTCTTTACAGGCTGGGTTTTGCATGGCCGGTAACTACATGGGATTATATTGCAAGATTTGTATCAGCCCTTGGAGGACTGGGATATTTTGAGGAAGATATGCAGGAGGATGATTAATAATGACTATTACAAAAACAGTTAACGGAAATGAAGCAGTACTTAGCGTTGAGGGATGGCTGGATACAGCGGCTTCACCGGAGATGCACAAAGAGATCGAAGGTCTGGAAGAGAATATAGAAAGCCTGGTAATTGACTTTGAGAAGCTTGAGTATATTTCTTCCTCAGGTGTCCGTGAAGTAGTGGCAGCTTATAAGAAAATGAAAGGAGCTCTTACTGTGAAGAATGCTTCTTCCTCTATCATGAGCATTTTCAAAGCAACAGGCATTGATAAAAAGATCAAATTTCAGTAAGGTCAGTAATCAAGAGGGGTTATTATGAAAACAAGGCGTAAGAAGGCCAAGATATCCGTAATGGTTCGAATCATTGTCGTGTTTTTGATTGCGTTAATATTATCTGCATTAGCGACTTTTACAGTCAGCTACAGATTTGCCAGAGAGAATACGGCAAAAGAAGTCTCAAACGCTGCAAAAGCTGTGGCTTCCGTTGTTTATGCCACCTTTGGTGAGGATTTTAGTATTAATCGGCTTTATACCAATGAAAAAGAACGGGAATATGCTCATGATGTATTCAGGATCATATGTGAAGAAACAGGTGTCAGATATCTGTACATCTATGTCCTGGATAAGGACGATCACGAGTTTTATATTGTCAGCGCAGGAGGAACTGACGAAGACGATTCGAAAGTGGTGAAGGATTTCAGTTTTGGAAGTATTCATTATTCCGTACCTGATAAAGCAGAGATCAATGTCTTTAATGGAATTAAAGAGAGCGATTATTTTTTTAACAATAATCAATATGGAGATGTATGTACCTATATCCTTCCCTTAAAAGACGATAACGGAAAAGTTGAAGCCCTTATTGGAGTAGATTATCCGATAGACAGTATAACTCATACGGCTGTTATCAACATGGGCAGGTATATGATTCTGGATTTGGTAATCATTATTATCTTCTTCATTATAGGAATGTTGATCTTAAGGAGATCTGTAATCTTACCTGTGTCCAATTTATCTATAAGGATGAAAAACTTTGTTATAGATAAGGCTAACAAAACGAAAGATTTTCCCGAAAGATTTTTTGATGATGAGATAACGGATATTGAAGAATCCTTTGATGAAATGGCAGGAGATATTTCTAAGTATCTTCAGGATATAGAAAGCTATGCTGCTGAGAAAGCCTCCATTAATGCCCAGTTGGATGTTGCTAAAAGAATTCAGAACGGTATAGTTCCATTCGAGTATTCTCTATCCGGAAGCGGATATGAAGTATATGGCTGTGTCCATCCTGCTAGGGATGTAGGTGGTGATTTCTATGATATATTCAGGCCGGATGACAATCATATATGCGTGGTCGTGGGAGATATATCCGGCAAAGGAGTGTCAGCTGCCTTGTTTATGGTAATGGTTAAAACCGCCATAAGGGAGAAGATCAAAGGGGGATATTCTCTGGCTGAAGCACTTAATCTGGTTAACCACGAGATAGTACTCAGCAATCCGGAATATATGTTTGCCACTGTCTTTGCCATGATGTTAAATACCCTTACCGGAGTTTTAACCTACGCAAATGCTGGACATAATCCCCCTGTCAGGATTAGATGCAATTCAGACCTTCTGGATATGAAGAGCGGGATTGCTCTTGGGATCTTTGATGAAGCTGACATTGTTGATGAAGAAATTGTGTTAAATGATGGCGAAGGAATGTTTATTTATACCGACGGCATAACGGAGTCTGTTAATAAGGAAAACGTTCAATACGGTGAAGATGCTCTCTTAACAAAAATCAATGAAGTCTGTAAGGCAAATAAGGGTTTTCAGCTGCCCCGGATACTTGTGAACAGTATCGTAGATTCCGTTATGGATTATGCCAAAGGGTTAGAACAGTTCGATGATATAACATGTACGGCTTTGATTTTTAACAAGAATGAAAAAGAGGAGCTTTCCCCGGACATGGACTCTTTTGCTACAGTCAAACAGACCATGCTGGAGTCCCTGGGTGATAATGATAAGACCAGAATGATGATACTTGCCTGCGAAGAAATGTTTTCCAATATCGTGAATTATTCAGGAGCAGATAGTGTAAGATTTTCCTGTGAGAGAAGAGGAGATATTTATTCAGTAACCCTTTCCGATAATGGCGTTCCCTTCGATCCTGTGAAAACTACCGTAAAGGATAAGGCATTTGAAGAGCTGGATACAGGCGGCATGGGAATAATGCTTGCCAGAAATAATACAAAGGAAATGATCTACAGCCGTGTAGGCGGCAGAAATATGCTTACTTTAATGTTTGAAATAACGGGGTGACAAAAGCCACCCCGATTTATTAATATCTTTATTATCTTTTATCTACAGGAATAAACTCTCTTCTGTAACCAACGTTCATATATGCCGGACGCATGATCTTGCCGGGATAGCACAACTCTTCAAGACGGTGTGCACTCCAGCCGGAGATACGGGATATGGCAAATATAGGGGTAAAGAGCTGCATGGGAATACCCAGCATCTTATATGCAAAGCCTGAGAAGAAGTCTACGTTAGCGGAAACCCCTTTGTAGATCTTACGCTCATTTGCAATGACTTCCGGCGCAAGGCGCTCAACCAGCTGGTAGAGGGCGAATTCCTTCTCCATGCCTTTTTCTTTTGAAAGCTTCTCAACAACGCCCTTAAAAGCTCTGGCTCTGGGGTCGGAAACGGAGTAGACAGCGTGACCGATACCATAGATAAGGCCGGCTTTATCAAAGGCTTCTTTGCGAAGGAGAGACTGGAGGTAATTAGCCACTTCATCTTCATTCTCCCAGTTCTTAACCTTAGCTTCCATATCCTCAAACATCTTTACAACCTTAAGGTTGGCACCGCCGTGCTTGGGACCCTTTAAGGAACCGATAGCTGCGGCGATCACCGAATATGTATCGGAGCCTGAAGAAGAAACAAGTCTGGTAGTGAATGTAGAGTTATTACCACCGCCGTGCTCCATGTGAAGGACAAGAGCCGTATCAAGAAGCTTGGCCTCTAAGGGGGTGTACTTGCTGTCAGGGCGGAGAAGGTGAAGCACATGCTCTGCTGTAGACAGCTTGGGATCCGGTGTATGTATAAACAAACTGTTACCATCATGGTAATGGTTATAAGCCTGATATCCGTACACTGAAAGCAGGGGGAAAAGGCTTATAAGCTGAAGACACTGACGCAGTACGTTGGGAAGTGAAGTATCGTCTGTATTCTCATCATAGGAGAAAAGGGTAAGTACACTTCGAGCCAGTGTGTTCATCATGTCCTTGCTGGGAGCTTTCATGATAATATCACGCACAAAGCTGGTGGGCAGGGACCTGTATTCGGAAAGGGTATATATAAACTCGGAAAGCTGCTGCTTAGTGGGAAGCTCGCCGAAAAGCAGAAGATAGGTGGCCTCCTCAAAGCCGAATACATCCTTCTCATCCCTGGCAGCCAGTATATCCTCTACGTTATAGCCTCTGTAATAAAGCTGTCCGTCGTCGGGAACGATCTCTCCGTTCTCAATCTTGGTAGCGCAGACCTCGGAGATCTCGGTAAGTCCAACCAGAACTCCCTTACCACGCTCATCACGCAGACCTCTTTTAACATTGTACTTTTCATATAATTCCGGAAGAACGTTATTATTGCATCCCTTGCAAAGCTCGGTATAATGCAGGATCTCCGGGGTAATACTGTAATAATTCTTCTCGTCCATATTCTCACCATCCTAACATTTCTAGATGTCAGATAAGGTATTTTACCATAGATTACCCGTTGAACACAAGCAAAACATATGGTAGAATCTTGGCATTGATAGTATTAGTCGGAGAAGAACGGAGGATATGTTATGTCAACGAAAGCGTTTTATAAGAGAGAAGAGATAGGCCCGGGTAAGGTTGGTTTTTCCAAGACCAGATCCATCATTGAGGCCCCCTTTTACGGAAATAATGTAGTTGAGGTTACGGATTTAAAGCAGGCTTACGAGTTAGCCCTTAATTCACCGGGTACTGTAGTTACGGATATGCCTGTATATAAAGGTGAGACCTTCGGACTTGATAAGGACGCTAAGGTTCTTCTCTTTAATGACGGTTCAGTTACCGGAAGATGTGCCGCAGCCAGAAGGATCACTGGAGAGCCGGATGTTAATACGGATGATCTTGATAAGAAGCTTATGGACGCTGTATATGACGTTAGATACGGTACCCTTTATCATGCCCAGGTATACATCGGACTTGACCCCGAATTCATGGTAAAAGCCCACCTCCTTATCCCGGAAGGAGAGGAGAATATCCTTTATTCCTGGATGCTTAATTTCCAGTACATGTCAGATGAGTATAAGGAGATGTACAAGAATTCCAAGCCCATTGAAAATGAGCCGGATATCTATATATTCTCGGATCCCCAGTGGCAGCATCCGGACCATCCCTTAGGACTTACATATTTTAATACTGAGCAGAACTGCGCTGCTCTTCTTGGAATGAGATATTTCGGTGAGCATAAGAAGGGTACCCTTACCATCGCATGGGCTATAGCTAACAGACACGGCTATGCTTCATGCCACGGCGGCCAGAAGGAGTACACTTTAAAAGACGGCAGCAAGTACGTAGCATCTGTATTCGGCCTTTCAGGCTCAGGAAAGTCAACTCTTACCCATGCTAAGCATGATGGCAAGTATGATGTAACGGTACTTCATGACGATGCATTTATCATAAACACCACCACAGGCTCATCCATTGCCTTAGAGCCTACATATTTCGACAAGACAGCGGACTATCCGGTTTCCAGCGAGGATAATAAATACCTTCTTACAGTTCAAAACTGCTCTGCAACAAGAGATGAAGAGGGTAAAGTTGTTATAGTATCAGAGGATATCAGAAACGGTAACGGTCGTGCCATTAAGTCCAAGCTCTGGTCACCTAACAGGGTAGACCGTATAGAGGCACCGGTAAATGCTATATTCTGGATCATGAAGGATCCTACCATTCCCCCGGTGGTTAAGCTTAAAGGTGCATCCCTTGCTTCGGTAATGGGAGCTACCCTGGCTACCAAGCGTACCTCAGCAGAGCGTCTGGCTCCGGGAGTGGACCCGGATGCCCTGGTAGTTGAACCCTACGCTAACCCCTTCAGGACCTATCCTCTTGTAAATGATTATGAGAAGTTTAAGACCCTTGTGGCAGACAGACATGTTGACTGCTATATCTTAAATACAGGGGACTTTATGGGCAAGAAGATTCCCAAGGAAGTTACCATAGGAATACTTGAAGCCATCGTAGAAAAAAAGGCTTCCTTCAAGCAGTGGGGCAACTTCTCCGATATCGAGATCTACGAGATCGAGGGCTTTGTACCCGACATGGATGATAATGATTATACCTACAAGCTCCAGGCAAGAATGAACGACCGCCTCGACTTTGTCCGTTCACGTGAAGGCTTCAAAGGTGGATACGACAAACTTCCCGCCGACGCCTACGACGCCATCAAAGCCGTAGTAGACCAGTTATAAAATAAGTGTGAATTTTTCTGGTACGAGTTGAAAAATATCAGATATTATAGTATAATCAGTTCATAATTACAAATAACTTTTCTTTTCTAGGGTGTACGACAACCCCCGATATTTTGAACCTACATTTACTTTTATGGGATTCCAAATTCGGTGTATGATATGTCAAGCCTTGTATTACAGAACCTGGACGACAGAGGTGCATCGTGAGGTTACCCACCTAGCTTGGGCTAGGAGTCAAAATTCGGGAAACGGCACTCCGGAACAATAAAAAAATCCGAGAGAGGTGATACTCTCTCGGTTTTTTTCGCAAAATTATAAGCATATTCTAATTTGTAATAATAACCTTAAGATGCTATAATGAAAAAAATATGCTAACCTAAAGGGGGAGAATTATTCATGGATAATGTTAAGAAACAATTAACTATATGGAGAGCAGTGGCTATCATTGCAATATGTGCGCTGGTGATAGTTTCCGTAGTGACTGTATCCGGTATTACCAAGCCGGCCCAGACCCAGCCGACAGCTTCAACGGCCCAGGCGACAACTGCATCGTCTCAGACTGCTGAGAATAAGTCAGCTCCCTGCCGGGACAAGCTTAAATCCTGGACAGATTCGGCTGTTCCTAAAGAAGAATTTGTAAAATACATAGAAAGCATTACTGATCCTAACAGTGCCGATTTTATTCCTGTAGAGGATCGTATAGCTGTATTTGACGTAGATGGAACCCTTATTTGTGAGACAGATCCTGGATATTTCGACCATATGCTTCTTTATCACCGTGTAATGGAGGATCCTGATTATAAGGATAAGGCTACAGATACTGAGAAGGAAGCAGCTGCAAAATGCAAAGAGTATTTTGAAACCCGTAAATACCCCAGTGGTCTTGATGTGTTACACGGAACAGCCATTGCCACATCATTTGAGGGAATGACCATAGACGAGTTCTATAAATATGTTCAGGACTATGCCCAGACCCCGTCTAACAGCTACGACGGAATGAACAAGGGACAGGCATTTTATAAGCCCATGGAGGAGATCATAGACTGCCTTCTGGCAAATGATTTTAAGGTCTACTTAGTAAGCGGGACCGATCGTCTTATCGTAAGAGCTATGTATCAGAACTATAAGCTGAACATTCCGTCGCAGCAGATTATCGGATCGGACGAACTGCTGGTAGCTACCGGCCAGGGCGATAAGGATGGACTGGAGTATGTGTTTACCAAACAGGATAAGGTTGTAACGGGTGGTAAGTTTATTCAAAAGAATCTGAAGATGAACAAGGTAACAGCAATTAACCGTGAGATTGGCAAACAGCCTGTACTTTCCTTTGGTAACAGCAGTGGAGACTACAGTATGGCGCAGTTCGTTATTACAAATAACAAGTATAAGAGCATGGCTTTTATGCTCTGCTGTGACGACTTAGAGCGTGAGAACGGGAAGTTAGATGCTGCCCAGTCAATGCAGGAAGCATGCCAGAAGAACGGCTGGATCCCCGTTTCCATGAAAAATGACTGGAAGACCATCTACGGAGAAGGCGTCACCAAGAAGAATTAATTACTGTTGACGGAGGCTTTTTGGTGTGCTAGAATGCTCATTGTTAAGCAAATTAATATGATTGGCGTTGAAGATGACCCAGTAGTTTGATTACTTCTTTCCAGAGAGAAGGGCCGCCGGCTGAGAGCCCTTTAAGTTCAGTTATCAGATGAATTTCACATTGGAGCCTTTTACAATTGAGTGTCCGGAAAACTATTTTCCGGGAATCAGGGTGGTACCGCGGATATTATTCGTCCCTACGTTTGTAGGGACGATTTTTATTTGTAAAAATGGAGGTTGACATGAAAGACAAGTTACAAAAGATCAAAGATGATGCCTTTGAAGCTATTAAAGCTTCCGAAGGGTTAAATGCCCTTAATGATGTAAGGGTTAATTTCCTGGGTAAAAAGGGCTTACTTACTTCAGTCCTTAAGGGGATGAAGGATGTGGCTCCCGAGGATCGACCGGCTGTGGGACAGCTGGTTAATGATACCAGGGAGGCTATTGAGAAGCTTATTGAGGAGACTAAGACCAATCTTGAGGCTGCTGACTTAGACCGCAGGCTCAAAGAAGAGGTTATCGATGTAACCCTTCCGGCCAAGAAGAGCAACTGCGGACACAGACATCCCAACATTATTACCTTAGAGGAAGTTGAGGATATCTTCATCGGAATGGGTTATGAAGTAGTTGAGGGACCTGAGGTTGAGTATGATTACTACAACTTTGAGGCTCTTAACATTCCGGCGAACCATCCGGCTAAGGATGAGCAGGATACTTTCTATATTAATGACAAGGTAGTGCTTCGTACTCAGACTTCTTCCGTACAGGCCCGTGTTATGGAGCAGGGCAAGCTTCCCATCCGTATCATTTCTCCCGGAAGAGCCTTTCGGTCTGACGAAGTAGATGCTACCCATTCACCTTCATTCCACCAGATAGAGGGTCTTGTAATAGACAAGGGGATTACTTTTGCGGATCTTAAGGGAACTTTAGAAGTATTTGCAAAGAAGTTATATGGGGAGGATACAAAGGTTAAATTCAGACCCCATCATTTCCCCTTTACGGAGCCTTCTGCAGAAGTTGATGTTACCTGCTTCAAATGTAAAGGCAAGGGATGCAGGTTCTGTAAGAATTCCGGCTGGGTTGAGATACTTGGATGCGGTATGGTGCATCCGAATGTGCTTCGTATGTCGGGTATTGATCCGGAGGTGTATCAGGGATTTGCCTTTGGAGTAGGATTAGAGCGTATCACACTTTTCAAATATGAGATTGATGATATGCGTCTGCTTTATGAGAATGATATGAGGTTTTTAAGACAGTTCTAGAAAGGAAATTAGATAGATGAATGCTTCACTTGAATGGATAAAACAGTATGTTAAGGGACTGGACTGTAGTGCGGAGGAGTACAAGGATGCTGTGACTCTTACCGGTACTATGGTTGAAGGATATGAGAGTCTGGGAGAAGACTTAGATAAGATTGTGGTTGGAAGGATCGAGAAGATTGACAGGCATCCGGATGCTGACAAGCTTATCGTTTGCCAGCTTAATATCGGTAAGGATGAGCTGTTACAGATCGTTACAGGTGCCCCGAATCTTAAGGAGAAGGATATAGTGCCTGTAGTTTTGGACGGAGGAAAAGTAGCCTGCGACCATGACGGCAACCGGGTTAAGGGCGGTGTTAAGATCAAGAAGGGTAAACTTCGCGGGGTTGAATCCTTCGGAATGATGTGCTCTGTTGAGGAACTGGGTTCATCAAGAGACATGTTCCCGGATGCACCGGAAGACGGAGTATACGTATTTAATCCGGACAAGGCCCCGGCACTGGGTTCTGATGCGGTGGAGGCCCTGGGTCTTGATGATGTTATCTTTGAGCATGAGATCACATCAAACAGGGTAGACTGTTACGGAGTGGTTGGTATAGCAAGAGAGGCTGCTGCCACCTTTAACAAGGAGTTCGTATATCCTCCCGTAGAGTGCAAGGGAAATGATGAAAAGGCTTCAGATTACATCAAGGTTACTACGGAAGATACCAAGCTTTGCAGACGTTACTGTGCAAGAGTGGTTAAGAATTTAAAGATAGAGCCCTCACCCAAGTGGATGCAGAGAAGACTCTCATCCCAGGGCATCAGGCCCATTAACAATATCGTTGATATTACAAACTATATTATGGCTGAATTCGGCCAGCCCATGCATGCGTTTGATCTTTCCACTGTAGCAGGGGCTCAGATCATTGTAAAAAGGGCAAAAGACGGTGACAAATTCGTTACCTTGGACGGTCAGGAAAGAAACTTAGATTCTGACGTTCTTATGATATGTGACGGGGAGAAGCCTATAGGTATAGCAGGTATCATGGGAGGAGAGAATTCCATGATCACAGATTCGGCTAAGACCCTCCTTTTTGAGGCTGCCTGCTTTGACGGAACCAATATCCGTCTTTCTTCCAAGAGGATCGGCCTTCGTACTGACGCATCATCCAAGTTTGAGAAGGGCTTAGATCCTAATCTTACTCTGGAAGCCTTAAACTCTGCCTGCCAGCTTATTGAGTACTTAGGTGCAGGAGAGGTTGTAGGAGGAGTAGTAGATGTCTACAATGACGTGGCGACTGAATCCCGTGTTAAGTTGGAGCCGGATAAGATAAACGGCTTACTTGGAACAGACATTTCCAAGGAAGATATGATCTCTTACATGAAGAGGGTAGATCTTCAGTATGACGAGAAGACCGGTGAGATAGTTGCTCCCAGCTGGAGACAGGATATCCATGAAAGCGCTGATTTGGCAGAAGAGGTGGCAAGATTCTACGGATATGACAAGATCCCCACAACCCTGCCTAAGGGTGAGGCTACCATGGGTGGTATCTCATTTAAGATGAAGGTGGAAAAGACCGCAAGAGACGTGGCAGAGTACTGCGGATTCTCACAGGGTATGACCTATTCCTTTGAAAGCCCCAAGGTATTTGATAAGCTGCTTATTCCTGAAGACCATGAGCTTCGAAAGGTTGTATCCATCCTTAACCCCTTAGGTGAGGACTACTCAGTTATGAGGACCCAGCCTCTTCACGGAATCCTTACCTCTTTATCCAATAACTACAACAGACGTAATAAGGACGTTAAGCTCTACGAGCTGGCCAACATTTATCTGCCCGGGGACAAGGAAGGGGTAGACTTAGACGCCATAAAGAAGAAGTTCGGCACCACAGATGTTCTTCCCAATGAGCGCATGCAGTTCGTTCTGGGCTTCTACGGTGACGGTGATTTCTTTACCATGAAGGGAGTTATAGAAGAGTTCTTTGAAAAGGTGGGAATGACCGGAAAGATCACTTATAATCCCGAGACAGACAGACCCTACCTCCATCCGGGACGTAAGGCGGATGTTTGCTACAAGGGTAAGGTAGTCGGATACTTAGGCGAGGTTCATCCCCTTGTATGCAAGAACTATGAGATCGGTGAGAAGACATATATCGGCGTTATTGACATGCCGGCTATGATGGAATATGTAAATTACACCAGAAGATACGAAGGAATACCCAAATTCCCCGCTGTTACCAGAGATATCTCCATGATCATTCCCAAGGATGTTATGGTAGGCACCATTGAAGATATCATTGCAAAGAAGGGCGGTGGACATCTGGAGAGCTACTCATTATTTGATATCTACGAAGGAAGCCAGATTAAGGAAGGCTTTAAGTCTGTGGCCTATACCATTACCTTCAGGGGCAAGGAAAAGACCCTGGAGGAAGGGGATATTTCTAAGCCCATGGACAAGATATATGCTGCGCTTGAAGAGATAGGAGTAGAGCTCCGTAAATAGGTAATACGCTTATCATGGAAAGATTATACTCCAACAAACAACTTGCAAAATTACTGTTTCCCCTGGCGGTGGAGCAGCTGCTTATGGTCCTGGTGGGCATGGCGGACGTGCTTATGGTCGCAACTCTCGGGGAGGAGGCAGTCTCCGGTGTATCACTGGTGGACTCCCTTAATTATCTGATATTACAGGTCCTTTTCGCCCTTACGGCGGGAGGGACCGTTATTTGTGCGCGTTTTATAGGTAAGAAAGACAAAGAAAATGCCGGAAAAGCCGGGGGACAACTGCTATTTATTACAATGACGGTTATGATAGTATTTACCATAGTCCTGCTGGCCGGAAACCGCCTTATCCTGGGATTTATATTCGGACAGGTGGAGCCCGGGGTTATGGACAATGCGGCATTATACTTATTGTTTACTACCTTAAGCCTGCCTTTCCTGGGGATTTATCATTCCTTCGCCGCTGTTTTTCGCTCAGTGGGAAAAACCAGAGTTTCCATGCTTATGTCCCTTCTTACGAATATTATAAATATCATGGGTAATGCCATATGCATCTTCGGATTAAAGATGGGAGTGGAAGGAGTAGGAATACCTACCCTTATTTCCAGAATTATAGGGGCTATCGTAATATTTGCAGTATTGCAGAAAAAGGATAATGAGTTAAGGATAAAGACCCTTTCATACTTAAGGCCCGAAAGGAAGATGTTTAAGAGTATCCTGTCCATAGCCCTGCCTAACAGTATGGAAAGCGTTATATTCCAGCTGGGTAAGCTGATCCTGCAGAGTCTGGTATCTACCCTTGGAACACCCTCTATTGCAGCCTTTGCAGTGGCCTCCAACCTGGTGACATATCTATATCTTCCGGGAAATGCCCTGGGAGCAGGGTTGCTGATAATCGTGGGTCAGTGCTACGGCGCGGGAGAATATGACCAGGCCAGGTACTATATGAAGAAACTTCTGGTTATTAATTATGCAGTTCTGGCAGTGATAGGAGGCATAATGTATGCAACCGGCAGGATCCTGGTGGGCTGGTACAGCTTAGAGGGAATCTCGGCAGAATATGCTCAGGGCCTTCTTATATCCCATATATTTGCCATGATATTATGGCCTCTTGCCTTTCTTATGCCCTATTATTTCCGGGCCACCAACAAAGCTGCCTTTACCATGGTGGTTGCGGTGGTTACCATGTGGATCTTCAGAGTGGGATTTGCCTACCTCTTTGTCCGGATAATGAACATGAATGTTCTGGGGATATGGTATGCAATGTACTGTGACTGGGTTTGCAGGATGATCATATACATCAGTGCATTTTCAAGAGATAAGAAAAAAAGGCTTGTTTCTAATTCTTAGGCTTATTTTTAAGCATAATGTCAGAGTAAAATAAATTCTTATCATGTGAGAAGCTTGCTGTTCCGCCATATGCGGAAGCAGTTGTAGCGATTGAGATCAGACCGATGCCGTTTCCACCCTTATGGGTAGAAAGGTAGCGGCCTTTTTTCTGCCTTATGTTACCGCTGAAAGTATTTGTCATGGCGATATAAATCTCGTTTCCCTGCTCTGTGGAAATGATAAGTTTGATGAAGGGAGAAGCATCCGGGATCTCATTGCAGGCATTAATGGCATTTTCCAAAATGTTGCCCACTATGGAGCACAGATCAATACTGTCCACCTGAAGGTCAGTTGGAAGCAGGACCTGTATATCTGCACTGATATTATTGTTTGCAGCCCGGCCCGCATAGTGGTTAAGCAGGGCATTCAAAGCACTGTCAGAGCAGTAGTCGGTGGTTTCCTTACTGGGCAGAGTATCAATATAGCGGTTTAAATACTCCCTTATGGAATCATAGTCTCCTTCGGAAGAGAGGCTGTTAAGGGTATAGATGGTCTGGCGAAAATCATGTCTGGCCCTGGCATCATGATCGATATATCTTTGCAGGGATTCGAACTGCTTGGTCTGCATCTCAAGTATACGATTTCTGTCTTCGGCCTCGGCCATCTTATGCAGTGCATTTACGATGAAATAATAAATAATACATAATAGAATCTGCAGGATAAACATAATGATCATGGATGTAATATAGGCGATACCAACCATGTTGGTGTGTAAAGTGCTGTATTGATGTATGACCATACGCTGGCTGAAAAAGAAAAGAGTGGCGGATATCATAGTCGCAACCCACCAGATATGGTGTTGGGGAAGGTTATCAACAAGAAATGATCCGTATTTTGAAAAGAAATAATAAGCAATCCCGCAAAAAACCGTGGATATTACAAGGAGAAAAATGCAGGCCTGGGGGCTGAAGTTATATAAAGTACTCTCAGGGTTGAGCTTCGCATCAAAAATAACAGAGAAGATGCAAAGGAATGATGAAAATGAGGATGCAAGCATATATATGGCTACAGTCTGGGAAATATGGAGCCTGAGCAGCAGGTGATATATAACAAACATGAAAAGAAGGGTTGGCACATACAATATACTGTCATCTATGGAAGTATGAACCTTAACAAAAGACATAAGGGCGGAAATAATGATGCCGGCAATTGCTGTAATAACAACTGTGCGGGGCATTTTAAAGCGCAGATGGTTCTTGGCCGGCGCTATGCAAAGCAAGGTAAAGGGAATTATAATGATCAAATAGAAAAATGAAATAAAAAAGTCAAACATGGTAATATTTATCTCCTGATAAGCTACCGGTTATGGAGCTTGGAAAAAATGTATTCCTTGCGGGCCTTATCAATAGTTTTAAAATTTCGGACATTTATGGGAAAACTATAGTCGCCCAAAAGCTCGCATCCTTCTTTTCCAAAGGATGTTATGTAATCCATATTAACGATAATCCCCCGGTTTATACATAAAAAACGGCGGTCTATAAACAGTTGGCTGCTTAGATCCGCAAAAGTCATACGTATCCGGAAAGAAGAGTTATCCTTCGTCGCAAGATGGATATAGTTTTTCTGGCTTTGAGCATAAATAATATCAGATAACAGAATACTTATCTCTTCACCTTCGCAAGATATAACAAGAGCCTTGGGGGAAGCGAAAAATAGGTCAAGAATGTCTTGTAAAACCTTGAAAACAACTTCTTTAAATTCTTCGTCAACGGGATTCTTTAAAATGTAATGAAAGGCATGGACATCAAAAGCTTCAAATGTATGCTCGGGGCTGGAAGTTAAAAAAATTATAAGGGTCTCGCTGTCAACTTCCCTGATCCTTCTTGCAGCGTCGGTTCCCGTCATTCCATTCATATATATGTCCAGAAAAATCAGATTATACTGGAGGGGACGATATCCGGCTAAGAGACTTTCGGCATTGTTAAATACCGAGATCTTGAAATCGATATTATTCCTTGTCATGAATTCATTTATAATATATGTAAGCCTCTCGGTCTCAAGGGACACATCATCAACAAGTGCGATGTTCATAAGTCAAAGATTTCCTCACTTAATACCAAAATCCTGTTAAAATATATCAAATTACTTAACTTAATTCAAGCATTATACGTAATTCGTCCCTAGATTTTCGACATTCGTCCCAAAAGGCTTGAGTTATTTTGGGCATAATATTAAAATACATATCAGTGTGTAATAAGAGTACATACAAAAACGATAACTAGAGTTACAACAAAGGAGAGATTATTTATGAAAAGAAAGTTATCAGTATTATTGGCAACAGCTGTAGTAGTAGCAGGAGTATTAGCAGGATGCGGCGGAAGTGCAGCACCGGCTTCATCATCTAAGGCAGCATCAAGTGCAGCACCTGCAGCATCAAGCGCAGCACCTGCAGCAACAAGTTCAGCAGCAGCTTCTTCAGCAGCTTCTTCAGCAGCAGCACAGGTACTTGAGGTTCCCGTAACATTCGAGAACAAGTGCGGAGTTGATCTTAAAGAGCTTTACCTTTCAGGTGCAGGAAGAGATGACTGGGGATCAAACCTTCTCGGATCAGGCCTTAAGGATGGCGAGTCTGCTAAAGGAACACTTCTTATCGACGCTGCTAACGTTAAGTGGGACATCAAGGCAGTTGACGGTGAGGGAGATTCAGTTGAGTTCCAGGGACTTGACCTTAGCGAGTGCAGCACATCAGGTGTTACTATGACTCTTTCATTCAACGGATCTAATTTCGTAGTATCTGCTAAATAGTCAAGATTTTCATTTTCATTTTTCTAAACTTACGAGACCGGAAGTTATGTCCGGTCTTGTTTTTTTGCATAGTATGTATTATTGTATTAAGGCTAAACGTACTAAATATTTATTATTAATCGAGACTGAGGTATTGAGTTGAATTTACACGATTTCTATTATGAACTGCCGGAAGAGCTTATAGCCCAGGATCCTTTGGAAGACAGGTCTTCCTCCAGACTTATGGTCTTAGATCGGGAAAGTAAAAAGATTGAGCATAAGGTATTTAAGGATATTACCGGACTGCTTCGTCCGGGAGACTGTCTGGTGCTTAATAATACCAAGGTTATCCCTGCCAGACTCTTCGGGACCAAGGAAGGTATGACTTCCGAGGTTGAAGTTCTTTTGCTTAAAAGGACAGAGAAAGACATTTGGGAATGCTTAGTCCGCCCGGGTAAGAAGTGCCGTCCGGGGGCGCTCCTTTCCTTCGGAGACGGTCTTCTTAAGGGAGAGATCCTTGATATCGGCGATGATGGTAACAGGCATATTAAGTTTACCTATGAGGGCATTTTTGAAGAAATATTAGATAAGCTGGGACAGATGCCTCTGCCACCCTATATAAAGCACAAGCTTAAGGATAAGAACCGTTATCAGACCGTTTATGCAAAATATGACGGATCTGCGGCGGCACCTACGGCAGGACTTCATTTTACTCCGGAATTATTAAAGGAGATTGAAGAAAAGGGAGTTAATCTCGCCTATGTTACACTTCATGTGGGCCTGGGAACCTTCAGACCCGTTAAGGTGGAGAATATCTTAGACCACCATATGCATTCCGAGTTTTATCAGATCACCAAGGAAGCGGCAGACACCATAAATGAGACTAAGAGAAGGGGCGGTCGGGTTATCTGTGTGGGAACCACCAGCTGCCGTACCATAGAATCCGCAGCCGACGAGACAGGTCATTTGGAAGAATCATCAGGCTGGACTGATATCTTCATTTACCCAGGATATAAATTCAAAGTCCTTGATGACTTGATTACAAATTTCCATCTTCCGGAGTCAACACTTCTTATGCTGGTATCCGCTTTAGCAGGCAGAGAATTCATCTTAGAAGCCTACAAATGCGCTGTAGAAGAGGGCTACAGGTTTTTCTCCTTCGGGGATGCCATGTTAATAAAAAATTAATAAAAAATATTTTTTTTAGGTATAAAGTCTCAATAACGACAACACCTGCATAAGGCAGGTGTTTTTTACTGGAAATTTTTGTCCGTTAAGTCGTCCTAAGCCGTCACCGATATATAAAGCGTGAGGCAGGAAGCAACTCACAACAAGCGACTTGGAGGATAAAAATGAAGAATAATCGGACAAACAACAAAGCAGCTAAAGTTATCGCAACAATCATTGCAACAATCGTAGCAACAACAAGTATTTCTACACCGGTATTTGCAAATGGTTTAGAAGAAGCTAAGGAAGCAGTTGCAGCAGCAGCAACTTCAGTAGAAGCAATCGAGACTTCAGTAGACGCATCAGTTAATGATGGCGGCGCAATCGCAAGTGAAAGCGTTGAAGCATTTGTTGAAGAAATTGAAAACATTACTTCTTCAGAAACAGTAAATGAAGCAGCTTCCGAAATCCAAACAGTAGAAAATGAGATCAATGCAGCAGCTAAGGCAGACAAGGATGCAGATGATAAGGCAAATGAAGCAGTAGCAAACATTTCATCAGCAGCTGAGGTTGCAAGCCAGGCAGTAGAAGCTGCAGCTCAGACAAAGGCTCAGGCAAATGACCTGGTAAGTCTTATCAAGAATTCCGGATCAACATCAGATCAGGTAAATGAGGCTCTTGATAAGCTGGATACAATTACAAACAATGCAGCAAATGATATCGAGACAAAGAAAACAGTTATCGCAGCAATCAGCGACAAGTTTGAAGGGGCAAAGAAGGAACTTGAGAAGGCTGAGGCAGCATATGAGAATACAGTAAAGACTCTTAAGGCTGAAGATGGAAGCGCTAAGAAGGCAGCTGAGAAGCTTGAGGAAGCAAAGAAGGACGTAGAAGCTCTTGAAAGCGCATATGACAAGGCAGTTAGTGCTCTTAAGAAAGAAGAAGCTCTTGTAGAAGATATCAAAGCTACAAAGGCAGCTTCTGATAAAGAAAAAGACTGGATTAGCCAGAACAAGCTTATGAAGTCCATTATGACAGGATACATCATCCCCAACATGATGGATGAGGGAGCTACAAACATTTCTTACAGCTCGGCAACACAGAGAGGATTTGACCGCCAGGACAGCTCATACTGCGTAGTAACTTACACAGATAAGAACGGCAAGGTAGTAAATCGTTACTTCAATATTGACAGAACAGACAGAGTAGTAAAAGAAGACAACCAGTGGTACAGAATCGGTAACTCAAGAGAAATCATCATTTTCGAGAAGCCGGAAGAAGATATCATAGCATCAAAGTATCAGATCAGCCACTTTACCGATCTCGGCAAGAAGGGTGTTACCCCGGAATTCAAGAACGGTGTCAACTCAGGTATGTACGATGTATACGCAATTGACAAGGCAGACGGAAGCAAAGAATACATTTGCATCGACGAGCTTAAGGAAGGCGTAGAGAATGGAACAGTTACTTTAAAAGACGGTGTATACTATGTAGACGGAATCGCAGCCCGCAAGATCGTTCAGACAAACAGCGCAAATGCTACAGGCATCAGAGTTTCAACAAAGGACGACGAAGGACTTTTAGCTTACATCGAGAACGCTTCAAAGCTTGTAGAGAAGTATGAAGCATACTCTGAGACCATTGCTGATACAAAGGAAAAGATCAACGAAGCATCAGATAAGGTAGAGGCACTTGAGAGTGTTATCAGTGTAATCGAAGAGAAGAAGTCAAGGATCGCTAACTTAGCAGAAGAACTTAAAGGTTTCTTAAGCGAAGAAGACTTAGCAAAGGTTCTTGCAGCTGGATCAGATGAGAAGGCAATGGAGATCCTTGAAGGTATCCTTAACAACGCAAAGACAGACCTTGAAAAAGCATCAGCAGATCTTGAAGAGCTTATCACAAAGCGTGAAGAACTCAGAAAAGAGATCAACGAGAAGAGCAAGGTAGAAGTAATCCCGGCAGTTGAGATGACAGCTGATTCAGATGATGAAGAAGTTGAAGATATTATCGAAGAAGTAATCGTTCCTGCACAGGCAGCTCCCATGGCAGCTAACAATGTTGTAAGAGCAAATGCTGCAGCATACGGAAGCTACAGTGATGACGATGACGACGACAACAACGAAGTATTCGTAAGTGATGTAACATTATTCGCAAACGGAAACGCAGCAGCTAACAACGCAGTAGTTAACACTACAACAGCAACAACAGAAACTTCTGCAGCTGAAAGCTATCCGGCACCGGCAGCTTCATGGTGGGTAGTATTCTCACTGGCAGTACTTGAAATCTTAAGAGTTATCAGCCCCTTATTCGCATAATAAAAAGGGTAAATATAATATACATAGAGGAAGGCAGGTTCGATTCAGAACCTGTCTTCCTTTCATCTAAATTAATCCTTGTTTATCAAAGCCAAATAATATACAATTAGATTTAGGTTGAAAACAACCAAATGAGGGTAGAATATTTTGGAGGGCAGGATATGGGAGAAGAAAGACGTAGAAGCAAAAGGCTTCCGCTGGAGGTTGATCTTAAGCTGGAGGAGCTTGAGATTGATGAAGTGGTCACAGTAAAATATCTGAATGTTGAGGTTACGGACCTTTCCCGTTCCGGAATTGGTTTTAAATGCAGGCATGACCTGGAAGTGGGTAAATATTTCGATACCAAGCTTCAGATTTGGACTAAGGAAGTTATTGATTGCGTTATTGAGATTGTTCGCAAGAGTGAGGGTGAAGACGGATATAAGCATTACGGCTGCACCTTTGTGGGAATGAACGAGACTGACGTGCTTAAGATCGATATTTACCAGATGTTTAATGAATAAGAATTACAGTGAGGAAATGTATGTTACTTATTAAAAATGGTCGGGTTATTAATCCTGCCACCGGTACAGACGATGTTCTTGATGTTTTGGTTTGTGAGGGAAAGGTAACAGGCATTGGAAAAGACTTAGAACAGCCTGAATGTGATACAATCGATGCTTCAGGCTGTTTTGTTATGCCCGGCTTTATAGACCTTCATGTTCACCTTCGTACTCCCGGACAGGAATACAAGGAAGATGTTAAGACAGGAACGGCTGCGGCTGCAAAGGGCGGCTTTACTACTATTGTGGCCATGCCCAATACCAGGCCGGTTATTGATAGTATCGAGATGGTTGACGAAATCAACAGCATAATTAAGAGAGACGCCCTTATAAATGTCCTTCAGGTGGGGGCGGTTACCAAGGGTATGGGAGGCAGGGAACTTTCAGATATCGAAGGTATGATCGATCACGGTATATGTGCCATCTCTGAAGACGGCAAATCAGTCATGGATTCCGGTCTGTACAGAAAGGCCATGAAGATAGCCGCAGAAAAGCGCATTCCCGTCCTTGCCCATTGTGAAGATATTAATCTGGTAGAAGGCGGGGTAATGAACTTGGATGAGAACAGTGCCCGTCTTGGTATGAAGGGTATCAGCAACGCAGTTGAAGATGTTATAGCTGCCAGGGATATCTTACTGGCAAAGGAGACTGGGGCGAGACTTCACCTGTGTCATTGCTCTACCAGATACAGCGTGGATATGGTAAAGAGCGCAAGGACAGAAGGAATAGATCTGACTGCAGAAGTCTGTCCCCATCATTTTACTCTGACATCGGATGATATTAAAGAAGACGATGCCAACTATAAAATGAACCCGCCTCTTCGGACTAAAGAAGATAAGGATGCCCTGGTTAAGGGCCTCTCAGAGGGGATTATGAGTGTCATTTCCACGGATCACGCCCCTCACTCCAAGGAGGAGAAGGAAAAGGGGATAAAGGATGCCCCCTTCGGCATAGTCGGTTTAGAGACCAGCGCCTGTCTGACTTTCACTGAACTGGTGGATAAAGGACTCATTAGGCCTTTGGATATGGCAGCTAAGATGAGTTATAATCCGGCCAAGGTTCTGGGTATCCATAAAGGGGATATAAGCGTGGGGCGTGTGGCTGATATAGTGATATTTAACCCTAAGGCAGAAGTTACCATAGATAAGAATACCTTCGCTTCAAAGGGTAAAAATACGCCTTTCCACGGCCGCAAGGTAAAGGGCCGGGTAGAATACACCATACTTGCAGGTAATGTAGTATACGAAAAGAGGTAAAAGAAATGATCAACAGGTTGGTAGAAAGAATTAAGGATACTAATGCACCGGTGGTTGTTGGGCTTGACCCCAAGCTTTCATTTATACCGGATCATATTAAGGCTGCGGCTTTCGAGAAGCACGGAGAGACCTTAAAGGGGGCCGGGGAAGCCATTTTTGAATTTAACAGACAGATTATAGATAAGATATATGATATAGTTCCGGCTGTTAAGCCCCAGATTGCCATGTATGAGCAGTTTGGCGTGGAGGGCATGATAGCATTCAAGAAGACTGTGGATTACGCCAAGGATGTGGGCCTGGTGGTTATCGGAGATATTAAGAGAGGTGATATCGGTTCTACCTCGGAGGCTTACGCGGAAGGTCACATAGGCAGTGTTCTTATTGGGAATACGGTATGCCAGGGCTTTAACGAGGATTTCGTTACGGTGAATCCTTATCTGGGAAGTGACGGTATCGAGCCTTTTATCAAGGTGGCAAAGGTGGAGAAGAAGGGCTTGTTCGTCCTTGTTAAGACTTCCAATCCTTCCAGCGGCGAACTCCAGGACAAGGTCAGCGACGGATTTCCCATTTACCAGCATGTTGCAATGATGGTGGATGCCTGGGCTTCAGAGCATATGGGCAAGGAATACTCTTATATAGGAGCTGTATGCGGGGCTACTTATCCTGAACTGGGCATGACACTTCGTATGCTTATGCCCAAGTCTTATATCCTGGTACCGGGTTATGGTGCCCAGGGCGGAAAAGCAGTTGATCTTCTGGGATTCTTCAATGACGACGGATACGGAGCCATCATTAATTCTTCAAGAGGTATCATAGCTGCTTATCAGCAGGAGAAGTATGAGTCCTTCGGAGGAGAAGATTTCGCAAATGCGTCGCGGCAGGCGACTATTGATATGATAGAAGACATTAACTGGGCATTAGGAAAGAACTAGATATGAAAAAATATATAGATGCATGTATTCTCAGCCAGAATATGATAGGAAAAGATATATACAGTATGTGGATCAAGGCCGGAGAGGTGGCAGAGGCCGCCCTGCCGGGACAGTTTATCAATGTTTATACGGATGACGCCTCCCTGCTTTTGCCAAGACCCATAAGCATATGCGAGATAAACAAGGCTCAGGGAACCCTGCGGCTGGTATACCGCCTTGCAGGTAAGGGGACAAAGCGCATATCAAGGCTTAGTTCCGGTGATGAAGTAAAGATCTTAGGCCCCTTGGGAAACGGTTTTCCCATTAAAGGGGGAAGAGTCCTCCTTATAGGGGGAGGTATCGGTATACCCCCTATGCTGGAACTGGCCAAAAACCTTGAGGATCCCGTAATAGTTGCAGGCTACCGTGATGAGATTTTCCTGAAAAATGAACTGGCATCTGCCGGAGAACTCCACATTTCCAGCGAAAACGGCATAATCGGAGTTAAGGGGAATGTTATGGATGCCATTAAGGCAGATAACTTATCCGGTGACATTATATATGCCTGCGGACCTCTGGTGATGCTTTCCGCAGTTAAAAAGTACGCAGCGGAGAATAAGATACCGGCCTACATCTCCCTTGAGGAGCGTATGGCATGCGGAGTAGGAGCCTGTCTGGGCTGCGTATGCAAGACTGCATCGGAGAATTCCCATACCCATGTTAACAACGCCAGGGTATGTACGGAAGGTCCCGTATTTGATGCAGAGGAGGTGGAGATCTGATGAATACTTCGGTTTCCATAGCAGGAGTTACTTTTAAGAACCCCGTAACATGCGCCTCCGGTACATTTGCGTCGGGTAAGGAGTATTCGGAATTCGTAGATCTCTCCAAGCTTGGTGCTGTTACCACAAAAGGGGTGGCAAATGTGCCCTGGCCCGGAAATCCCACTCCCAGAGTAGCGGAAGTCTACGGCGGAATGCTTAATGCCATAGGACTGCAGAATCCCGGAATAGACGTATTTATCGAAAGAGACATTCCCTTTCTGAAGAAATACGATACCCGGATTATCGTAAATGTATGCGGCAGGACTAAGGAGGATTATATAGAGACAGTTGAAAGACTTTCCGACACGGAGGTGGATATGCTGGAGATCAATATCTCCTGCCCCAATGTCAAAGAGGGGGGCATTGCCTTCGGACAGGACCCGGCTATGGCAGAGGATATTACAAAGGCCGTTAAGGCCCATGCCAAGCAGCCGGTTATTATGAAGCTTTCTCCCAATGTAACGGATATTACGGTTATGGCAAGAGCCGTTGAAGCGGGAGGAGCAGATGCCCTCTCACTTATTAATACTTTGACGGGAATGAAGATAGATATTAATAAAAGGCAGTTTGTACTGGCCAATAAGACAGGGGGCATGTCAGGCCCTGCCATTAAGCCCATTGCCATACGTATGGTTTATCAGACTGCCAATGCAGTAAGTCTTCCCATTATCGGTATGGGAGGTATAAGCTGCGCCGATGATGCAGTGGAATTTATCCTGGCGGGGGCCACCATGGTATCTGTGGGAACCGCTAATTTCTTTAATCCTTATGCAACTGCAGATATTGTCAGGGGTATAGAAGATTATATGAAAAATAACGGTTTTGAGGATGTCAGGGATATGATAGGTATTGTAAAATAAGCCTTTTTTGTGATAAAATTCATTGTATATTATTTGTGTGAGGAAGAATAATGGAGAGATATAAGGAAGAGTTTATAGAGTTTATGATTGACTGCGAAGTCTTGAAATTCGGAGACTTCGTTACGAAGAGCGGAAGGAAGACCCCTTTTTTCGTTAATACGGGCTTTTATCGCACCGGCAGTCAGCTTGCCAGACTGGGTAAGTACTATGCAAGAGCCATAAAAGATGCCTTCGGTCTTGAGTTTGATGTCCTTTTCGGACCGGCTTACAAGGGTATTCCCCTTACCGTTACCACATCCGTTGCCATCAGCGAAGAATATGGCAAGGACGTTAAATATTGCAGTAACCGTAAGGAGATAAAGGATCACGGTGATAAAGGCATCCTGCTTGGAAGCCCCATTTCCGACGGTGATAAGGTAGTGATCATAGAAGACGTTACCACTGCAGGGACTTCCATTCGTGAGACCCTGCCTATTATTAAAGAACAGGGCAAGGTAGATGTTCTGGGGCTGGTGGTCTCCGTTGACAGAATGGAGAGAGGTACCGGTTCTAAGAGCGCCCTGGCGGAGATCGCTGAGACTTTCGGCTTGAAGACCACAGCTATAGTTACCATGGGCGATGTGGTTGAACATCTTTACAATAAGCCCTATAAGGGAAAGATTATAATAGATGATCCATTAAAGAATGCAATAGATGAGTATTATAAACAATATGGTGCTTAAGGAGGATTTAAAATGGATAGCGAGAACATGGAAAAACTTCACAAAGACCTTTCTTTCAGCGGCGCGGTATGTATTATTATCGGTGTAGTCATACTTGCATACGGGATTGCATGCGGAGTACTCTCCATAGTAAGCGGAGGAAAACTTCTCAGCTCCCGTTCTAAACTTTTGTTTTAGAAAGATGATTTAGAGATGAGAACATCAAGAAGACGCAGAGAGATTAAGCTCACTACAATTAAAGAAAATGAAAACGGAATCGTAGCATTGATATGTGGGGTCATTTCTGCGGTTTCTTTTCTTGTGCTGATTTTGGTTTCATTTCTTCGTGGAGGAAAAGCCGGTGCGGGAATAGGACTCGTAGGCCTTTTTTCCATGATTTTTTCTATTGTAGGCCTTGTTCTGGGAGCCTTAAATGTTAAGAACGGTGATCGGACTTTTATATTCACCAAGGCCGGTTTTTTCGTTAATGTGGCCTTTGTGCTTCTATGGGCCCTTATTCTTGTTTTCGGATTATATAACTGACGGGGAGATATTATGGATTACAGGGATTATTTTAAAGAGAGAAATGAAGAAGTAGCGGAAAGATTTGAGCTGGTATCCCAGAGGATTCGTGAGATTCCGGGGGAAGAGACGGTTCCCGATACATACCGGGGGTATTTCTCATATGTGGCTGAGTTTATTTCATATGTAAACGGCATGTCATTCGGCATAGCAGATGGAGTCTACCCTACATCTTCATGGGTTTGGCAGGATATTAATGCCAGACTTTTCGGAGATATCCTTCCCGGAAGATACGAGGAGAGCTTTGCCAATCCGGATCTCTGCGCCCGCATTTTCCCCAAAGAATATGCTAAGTACTTATGCTTTCTGTATACCGATATCCGCAGCATCATTTCCTTTGCCTGTGAGAGCCGTTTGTATGAGATGACTCTTTATGAGGAACTGTTTGTTGAGATATATAACATGTTTGAGGCAGAGGAACTGCCTACGGAGGAAGCATTAAGGGATACCCTCTACTGGTTTAACAGCGATTATGCCGAAGTATTCGTTGATAATTATGTGGCAGAACTTTATGATCCAAAGATGAGTTTTGCAAGGGATATTATCCTGAACTGTGACCTGAATGATACCAATTATTTATACAGATACGGCGAGTATATTTCCGGAACTACCCTTTATATCGCCAAATGCCTTAACAGCCTGCCGGAAGAAAAGATTAATCTCATGGCAGATACCATGACGGAAGGTTATCGCAAGGGCTTTGAACTTGCAGGCAAAGACCTGTCCAAGAAGAAATATGCAAGTGTTCATTACTGTATCGGCTTCGAGCGGGTTATTAAGCGTGTTTTGCTTAATTTGCAGTCTCTGGGTCTTATTCCCCTGATTTACAGGGCACCCATTCAGGCTATTTTCAGAAACAGGATTATTTCCAACGGTCTTTACGGCCCGTCTCCTAATCGCCAGTATGATTATGATCACAAGGATGATTTTGCCCTTTTTTACGACAATAATTTTGCAGAGCGCAAATTAGATGAATTAAAGAAGGCCTATGAGAAGAACAAGAACTATATGCGGGACTATGCCGGACCGGCTGTATTAGAGGTTTTCGGAGAGGAGCCTTTTGCACCGGAGGATAAAGATTCTGCTTTTAAGTTAAATGATGCTCAGAGGAAGATCCGGGTTAATTATCAGAGTAAGTCAAAGCAGCTGATAACGGAGTATATTAATTATAACGAGAGATCCTTTACCATTATTTCCTTCCCTACACCGGATATCGGAGAGCATTTTGAAGAGATATTTGAAGAAGTGATAAAGATCAACACTTTGGATTACAATCTCTACCGCGATGTCCAGCAGAAGATGATAGATGTGTTTGATGAAAGCGAGTATGTTGAGATAAAGGGAAAGGGAGATAATAAGACTGACTTAAAAGTCTGCCTTTGCGGCATTCTGAATAAGGATAAAGAGACCAAGTTTGAGAACTGCGTGGCGGATGTTAACATTCCCGTAGGCGAGGTATTTACTTCTCCCAGGCTTGTGGGAACTTCCGGAACTCTTCATGTGACCAAGGTTTATTTGAAAAAACTCCTCTTTAAGGATCTTATAGTGGAGTTTGAGGACGGAATGATCAAGAATTGTTCCTGCAAGAACTTCGATGATGAGGCTCAGAATAAGCGGTATTTAAATGATAACCTCTTATTTAACCATGAGACCCTTCCTCTTGGTGAGTTCGCCATAGGAACTAATACCACGGCTTATGTTATGGCGGAGAAGTATGATATAGCCCACAAACTGCCTATCCTTATTGCAGAGAAGATGGGACCCCATTTTGCGGTAGGAGATACCTGTTACACCTTAAATGAGGATCTTCCGGTGTATAATCCTGACGGCAAAGAGATTATCTGCCGGGATAACGAGATTACTTCAAAGTATCGTAAGAGTGATATGACAAGGGCATATTTTAACTGTCATACGGATATTACCATTCCTTATTCGGAGCTGGGAAGTATAGTGGCTTTTGACTCTGCCGGAAAAGGAACGGAGATTATAAAGGACGGAAGATTTGTACTTCCGGGAACTGAAAGCTTAAATGAGGCATTCAAATAAAGGAGGATATAAGATGGCTTTAGTTGGAATAGTTATGGGCAGCGATTCGGATATGCCGGTTATGGCCAAGGCTGCAGGCATTCTGGATGAATTAGGGATCAGTTATGAGATGACTATTATTTCGGCTCACAGACAGCCGGATAAGTTTTTTGAGTATGCTAAGACAGCAGAGGAAAAGGGATTTAAGGTTATTATTGCCGGCGCAGGTATGGCGGCTCATTTACCCGGTATGTGCGCAGCCATATTCCCCATGCCCGTTATAGGAATCCCCATGCATACCACTTCTCTTGGAGGAAGGGATTCCCTTTATTCCATAGTGCAGATGCCCAGTGGTATTCCTGTTGCCACGGTAGCTATTAACGGCGGAGCCAATGCAGGCCTTTTGGCGGCAAAGATTCTTGCAACCTCTGATAATACACTTCTTGGTAAGCTTAAAGAGTATTCAAAGAAGCAGGCCCAGGGTGTTGAGGCTAAGGCGGAGAAGCTGGCGAAGATAGGGTATAAGGACTACCTTGAGACAAAATAAAGAGGAATGAATTTCGGAAAGGATGGAGTATATGGATTATAAGAAGTCGGGTGTGGATATTGAAGCCGGTTATGAGTCTGTGAGGCTTATGAAGGAGCATGTACAAAAGACCATGAGACCTGAGGTTTTAACTGATATAGGCGGTTTTTCGGGAGCATTTTCAATGAATGCTTTTAAGGGGATGGAGAAGCCCACCTTAGTTTCCGGAACCGATGGTGTGGGAACGAAGTTAAAGATTGCTTTTCTTATGGATAAACATGATACCGTGGGAATCGACTGTGTGGCTATGTGCGTTAACGATATTGCCTGCGCGGGAGGCGAGCCTCTGTTTTTCCTGGATTATATAGCCTGCGGGAAGAACTACCCGGAAAAGATCGCTCTTATAGTTAAGGGTGTGTCTGAAGGCTGTATTCAGTCAGGAGCAGCACTTATCGGCGGCGAGACTGCGGAGATGCCGGGATTCTATCCCGAGGACGAATATGACCTGGCAGGATTTGCTGTAGGTGTGGTAGACGAGCCTAAGCTGATTACCGGCAAATCCATTGCGGCAGGGGATGTGCTGGTAGGTATAGCTTCATCGGGAGTTCACAGCAACGGATTCTCTTTAGTAAGAAGCGTATTTGATATGACTAAGACTTCCCTTAATATGAGATATGACGATCTGGCCGGTACTTTGGGAGAGACCCTTATTACTCCCACCAAGATCTATGTTAAGGCCCTTAAATCCGTTAAGGATGCGGGTATTACCATTAAGGGCTGCAGCCATATTACAGGAGGCGGCTTCTACGAAAATGTTCCCCGTATGCTCCATGACGGAGTAAGGGCCGAGATTAAGAAGAACTCTTATGATGTTCCTCCTATTTTCAGGATGCTGGCCAAGGAAGGAAAGATTGAAGAACATGTGATGTATAACACCTTTAATATGGGTATAGGAATGGTGCTTGCCCTTTCGGAGGCTGATGTTCACTCAGCTATCAGTGCTATTGAGGCTGCAGGGGAGAAGGCATTCGTTATCGGTGATGTTCTTTCAGGTGAGAAGGGCGTTGAATTATGTTAGATCTGCTTGTAATGGTTTCAGGGGGCGGAACTAACCTCCAGGCCATAATAGATGCTATCAGGGATGGGAAGATTACCAATGCCCGTATAAAGGCTGTATTTTCAAATAATAAGAATGCATATGCCCTGGAGAGAGCTGCTGCCGCAGGGATTGAGACCAGGGCGGTGTCCCCTAAAGATTTTGCTACCAGGGCAGAGTTTAATAAGGCTATGCTGGATTATGCCTTAAGCCTTAATGTGGATCTGGTGGTGCTGGCAGGATGCATGGTGGTTATACCTCCGGAATTCGTGGATGCTTTTCCCAATAAGATCATAAATATTCACCCGGCCCTTATCCCGGCGTTTTGCGGTACGGGTTATTACGGACTTAAGGTTCATGAAGAGGCATTAAAGCGCGGCGTTAAGGTGACGGGAGCCACGGTTCATTTCGTGGATAAGGGAACCGATACGGGGCCTATTATCCTGCAGAAGGCAGTGGAGATAAAAGAGGGGGATACCCCGGAGGTGCTGCAGAAGAGGGTTATGGAGCAGGCGGAGTGGATTATTATGCCGGAAGCTATTAATCTGATAGCTAATGGGAAGGTTAAGGTTGAAAATAATAAGGTATTATTGACAAAGTGACGCTCACATAATATATATTCAACGAAACGACGCTCCCGCTCCGTTGATAGCGTAGCGGTACTAAGTTCATCGAATGTCATAGGGAGAGCGTAAGCGTTGGTAACGATTCACTAAGTGCCGACGCTCTCAAAGGCGTTTCTTTTGAATATATATTATGTTCACTGTTTTTAGACGAATTTAAATTAATAAAGAAATATACGTATGAATATGGTTTAAAATAAGAGTTAGATTAATATTTCGTGGAGGAGAGCTGGGAATGAAGGTTTTGATTGTTGGTAGTGGCGGAAGAGAGCATGTTTTGGCTTGGAAGGTTTCTAAGAGTCCGAAGGTGGATAAGATTTATTGTGCACCGGGGAATGCAGGTATTGCAGGGATTGCGGAGTGTGTTCCCATTAAGGCCATGGAGTTTGACAAGCTGACGGAGTTTGCGGTAAAAGAGGGGATTGACCTTACCATAGTGGGCATGGATGATCCTTTGGTCGGCGGTATCGTTGATGCTTTTGAAGCAAAGGGCCTGCGTATCTTCGGACCCAGAAAGAATGCGGCTATATTAGAGGGTTCTAAGGCATTTTCCAAGGACCTTATGAAAAAATACAATATTCCCACAGCAGCTTATGAGAACTTCGATTCTGCCGAGGAAGCTTTAAAATATCTTGAGGGATGCGACTTCCCCATAGTTCTTAAGGCTGACGGTCTGGCTCTGGGAAAAGGTGTTCTTATTTGCCAGAACAGAGAAGAAGCCATAGCCGGCGTTAAGGAGATTATGACGGATAAGAAGTTCGGAGATGCCGGGAATAAGATGGTTATCGAAGAATTCATGACAGGCCGGGAGGTTTCCGTCCTTTCTTATGTTGACGGCAAGACTATTAAGACCATGACTTCCGCTCAGGACCATAAGCGTGCCGGAGACGGGGATACGGGCCTTAATACGGGAGGAATGGGAACCTTTTCTCCAAGCCCCTTCTATACAAAAGAAGTGGACGATTTCTGCAAGAAGTACATATATCAGCCTACGGTTGATGCCATGAAGGCAGAAGGCAGAGAGTTTAAAGGAATCATTTTCTTCGGACTTATGCTTACCCCCAAGGGACCCAAGGTATTAGAGTACAATGCCAGATTCGGTGACCCGGAAGCTCAGGTTGTTCTGCCCCGCATGAAAAATGACATCATCGATGTGGTGGAAGCCTGCATTGACGGTACACTTGATAAGATTGACCTTCAGTTTGAAGACAATGCCTGCGTATGTGTAGTGGCTGCGTCCAAAGGATATCCCGTTTCCTATGAAAAGGGCTTTAAGATCACGGGATTTGACAAGTTCAAGGATGATGAGGGATATTTCGTATTCCACGCAGGAACGGCATTTGACGCCGATGGCAATATTGTTACCAATGGAGGCCGTGTCCTTGGAATTACCGCTACCGGACCGGATCTTAAGAGTGCCAGGGCCAATGCTTATAAGGCAGTGGATTGGATAGAATTTGAGAATAAATATTATCGCCATGATATCGGAAAAGCCATTGATGAGGCTTAAGGCGATTCAAGGAGAAAAGAGTATGGAAGATATGAATGAATATAGAGAACAGTTAGGGGAGATAGACAAGAAGATCGCCGGGCTCTTTGAGGAAAGAATGAACCTTGCCAAAAAGGAAGCGGAGTACAGAAGGCAGATGGGCCTTTCGGTGCGGGATTCCAAGGTTGAGGATAAGATGATCTCAGAGAATAAGGAGCTTATAGCAGAAGATGATATCCGGTCATATTATGTGAATTTTATGAAGAATACCATCGATCTTTCCTGCCGGTACCAGGAGCAGCTGCTTTCCGGCATGAAGGTTGCTTACAGCGGAGTTGAAGGAGCCTTTGCATATATAGCGGCTAAGAAGATGTACCCCAAGGCAAGGCTTATTTCCTGCCCGGATTTCCTTTCCGCCTACAAGATGGTAGAAGAGGGCGAAGCCGACTGTGCGGTTCTTCCCATGGAGAATTCTCTGGCCGGAGAAGTGGGAACCGTTATGGACCTTATGTTTTCAGGTTCCTTGTTTATTAACCAGGTAATTGATCTTCCCGTACGCCATCATTTGCTGGGCATGCCGGGAAGTTCCATAGAAGACATTAAAACCGTCGTAAGCCACCCCCAGGCTTTGAATCAGTGCGTGAAGTATATTAATAAAAAAGGTTTTGAGTCAAGGACGGCAGTTAATACAGCTGTAGCTGCCAAAGATGCAGCCAAAGAAAATGACAAAACAGTAGGTGTTATAGCTTCGGAAGAGGCTGCAGAGCTTTTCGGACTTACTGTATTGGACCATGATATACAGGACTTTGAGTTTAACAGCACACGATTTGCAGCATTTTCAAGGACTCTTAATACTCAGGATGCCCAGATAAAGAGGGAAAATGAGAACTTTATTCTTGTGTTTACCGTTAAGAATGAGGCCGGTGCCTTAGCGTCCACCCTTAATATCATAGGTGTTCACGGATATAATATGAGAAGTCTTAAAAGCCGGCCCATGAAGGATCTGCAGTGGAATTATTATTTTTATATAGAGGCTGAGGGCAATATTAATTCAAGGAACGGGAAAATGATGCTCCAGGAGCTTTCGGCCCTTTGCGGAGGCCTTAAACTTGTAGGAACTTTTCATTGATTTATAGGTGTTCTTTGTAGTAAATTGTATATACATAAAGATTGTCTTTTAATGCAAAGGGGGGCGAGCATATGGACTGTGAATATGGTCATGAACAATCTTACATTTGCGAACATGGAGGAAAGATTCCGGTTGGGCTGCCGGGAGGATTCTTTGTGTATGAAGCAGATGGCGATGAGAAGATATTATATGCGGGACCTAATATTATAGCCATGTATGGCTGTGATGATTTTGATGATTTCATGGACTATGTGGGGGGTAAGTTCCCCGGTATGGTTCATCCGGAGGATCTTCGCAGAATTGAGAATCAGATTCAGGCCCAGACTCTTTTTGGAGAGAAGCGTCATGATTATGTGCGCTATCGTATTATAACCAAACAAGGAGATGTCAGATATATAGAGGATTTTGGTCATTTGCTCCATTCATACGAAGGCAAGAGCTATTTCTACGTATTTATCCTGGACGTTGACCAGAACGAATACTTTAACCGTAACCGTAATTCAGTAGCTGAGGCTGAGATCCTTTCGGCAAATAAGGATACGGACGAACTGACGGGTCTCTTTAATATGTCATTTTTCTATCATAAGACCCAGATGTTTTTAGCATCTCCTGAAGGCCGCCGTCAGGATATATCGTTTATTCATTTTGATATTCCCAATTTCAAACTATATAACGAGAGACATGGATTTAAGCTTGGAGACGAACTTCTCTGTGAAGTGGCCAGGACTATTCATGGTGAATTTCCTAAGGATACGGTTGCCAGATTCTCGGACGACCATTTTGTAGTCTGTGCCACCGGCGACAGAGAAGAAGTGGTTAATAAGGTGGATATGATCATTAAGAAAATGATGCTTAAGGATGACGTTAACAAGAAGGTGCGTCTAAAGGCAGGCATTTATTTTCTTGATGACAGACGGTCTGAGGTGGGACTTGCCTGTGACCATGCCCGCCTTGCCTGCAATAATATTAAAGGCAGACATGACGTTAATTACTGCATATATGATGAACTCCTAAGAGACCAGCTTCGCAAGCAGCAGTATGTTGTGGATCATATAGAAGAAGCTATAGCAAAGGAATATATCAAGGTCTTCTACCAGCCGGTTATCCGTGTTAAGACGGGGGAGATATGCGGCTTTGAGGCCCTGGTACGCTGGATCGACCCCCAGTTTGGCATGCTTTCTCCCGGGGATTTCATTGAGACTTTAGAGAGGTATCATCTTATACATCTTATCGATATCTATGTAGTAAGAAAGGTGTGCGAAGATTACAATACCCTGAAAGCTGCGGGAGAGCCTGTAGTACCGGTTTCCGTTAATATTTCAAGGCTTGATTTCGAATTATGCGATATATTCGGCCTGGTTGAGAATATCCGTAAGGCTTTAAATGTTCCCCGGAATATGCTGGACCTTGAGATAACTGAGTCTGCATTAAATGACAATATCGGTATTGTAAAGGCCCAGTGCGACAAGATGCGTGAACTGGGATACTCCGTATGGATAGACGATTTCGGAAGCGGTTATTCTTCCCTTAATACTGTTTCCGAGTTTAATTTCGATGTATTGAAACTTGATCTGGTATTCCTTCGCAATTTTGACCATAATCCCAAGACGGGTAAGCTTATGCAGTACATAGTTGAGGGTGTCAATAAGATGGGACAGACTGCTCTCTGCGAAGGAGTAGAGAATGAGAAGCATTTCAACTTCCTTAAAGATATCGGTTGTGAGCGGGCCCAGGGCTATTATTTCGGCAAACCCATGGCATTGGATGATGTAAGAAAGATTTCCGAAGAAAAGGGACTTTCCTGGGAGAAAGTTTTAGTATAAATACAAGAAAGACCCGGAATATGGGAGAAGAGAATAGATATGAATATTGGCTTTATAGGGCTGGGGCTCATTGGAGGATCCCTGGCTAAAACTATTAAAAGAGTATATCCGGGGGCGCATATTATTGCCGCGGATCCTGACAGGGAGTCTGTTCGTCTGGCAATAGAAGAAGGGATTGTGGAAAAGGAAGTAACTCCGGAGTATATTACAAGCACTGAAGGATTAGCGGACCTTACATATCTTTTCTTATGTGCTCCGGTTATTACGAATATTAGTATTCTTGAGACCATAAGTAAAAATATCGGAGATTCTAAGGTGATTATCTCCGATGTGGGGAGCGTAAAGTCGGAGATAACGGGAAAGGCTGTGGAATACGGTCTTTCCGGCTTTGTTGGGGGTCATCCCATGGCAGGATCGGAGAAGACGGGTTTTGCAAACGCAAATGATCATTTATTTGAGAACGTGTATTACATCCTGACAAATGATGCGGCTTCAAAGGATAATGTGCTTACCTTTACGGATTTTATACTGTCCTTGGATGCCATACCCATAGTACTTGAGGCTTCTTATCATGATTTCATAATGTCGGGGATCAGTCATACCCCTCATTTTATAGCTGCGGGGCTGGTCAATACGGTAAAGGATTCCTCTGAAGGGGCGGAAGTATTTAAGAAACTTGCGGCCGGCGGTTTTAAAGACATTACAAGGATAGCTTCTTCTTCACCGGAGATGTGGAGTCAGATAGGCTTAAGCAACAGTGAAAATATCATTAATGAGCTGGACATTTTTATCAAATATCTTGAGGATGTGAAAACATTTATCCGAGAGGGCAATAAGCAGGCCATTTTCGACTTCTTTAAGACGGCGGGTGAATACAGAAGCTCCATTTCCGAGTCGGGGCTCCTTGGCTTTAATAATTATCACCGCTTATATTGTGATCTTCAGGATGAAGCGGGGTCTATAGCAAAAGTGGCCACTATCCTGGCGGAAAACAGGATCAATATCAAGAATATAGGTATCGTTCATAATCGCGAATACATAGACGGGGCCCTTCTAATAGAGTTTTATGATGAAACATCGAAGGATGCGGCGGGTAATCTGTTGGAAGATAATAATTATTCGGTTTACAGATAGTTTTTTTAAGGATAATGTATTATACTGTTATAAAAAGGTTAAATATTTAACATTAAAGGGGTTTCTTATGGATATTACCAGGTCTAAAGGTTTAAAAGGTGAAATAACTGTTCCGGGAGATAAGTCCATATCCCACCGCTCCATTATGCTGGGGGCTATTGCTGAAGGGGATACTGAAGTATCCGGATTTCTTATGGGAAAGGACTGCCTGTCTACCATTGACTGTTTTCGGAAGATGGGAGTAGGCATAGACGTGTACGAGGACAGCGTTATTGTTCACGGAAGGGGGCTTCGGGGCTTAAAAGAGCCTGATGGGGTTCTTGACTGCGGTAATTCCGGGACCACTACCCGTATTATCTCAGGTATTCTGGCAGGACAGCCCTTTAATACCATCTTAGACGGGGATGAGTCCATTCGTAAACGTCCCATGAAGCGGGTTATTGAGCCTCTTTCACAGATGGGGGCCAAGATTACCAGTATCAGTAATAACGGCTGCGCTCCTTTGCAGATCTCGGGAGAGTATCATCTTAAAGGGATTCATTATGTTTCCAATATAGCATCGGCACAGGTTAAGTCCGCTATTCTTTTTGCCGGTCTTTATGCAGATTCTGAGACCAGTGTTACAGAACCTCATTTGTCCCGTAATCATACTGAGATTTTGATGAGGGCTTTCGGCGGAACCATTAAGACCAGCGGTTCCACAGTAACCATCATCCCGGGAGATACCCTTCACGGACACAGGATATTTGTGCCGGGAGATATTTCTTCCGCAGCATATTTTATCGCTGCAGGACTTATCGTACCGAACTCTGAGATTTTGCTTAAAAATGTGGGCTATAATCCCACCAGGACAGGTATCATTACCGTGGCTAAGGAGATGGGCGGCGATATAGAAGTATCTAATGAGACTAATATAGATGGCGGATTGTCGGCTGATATCTTAGTCAGAAGCAGTAATCTTAAAGGTGTGACCATCCAGGGGGATATTATTCCCACCCTTATTGATGAACTTCCCGTAATATCCGTTATGGCAGCTTACGCCAGCGGTACCACGGTGGTTAAAGATGCTGCTGAGCTTAAAGTTAAAGAATCTGACCGTATTAAGTATATGGAGGAGAACTTAAAGGCTATGGGTGTTGATGCCAGAGGCACGGAAGACGGCATGATCATTAAGGGCGGCAAGACCTTACACGGCGCTGTGATTAATACGGTAAATGATCACCGCATCGCAATGTCCATGGCTATAGCAGGTTTGGGAGCCGATGGGGTAACCACCATCCCCGACCCCTCATGTGTGGACATTTCCTACCCCGGTTTCTTCGACACCTTACAACAATTACAGCAATAAGAACCGTCCCCTGTCTCCTTTTTGGTGAAATTGAATAATTATGTTGTCATTTCGGGCAAAATTTAGTAAAATAATGCCTAGGTGATTAGGTATTATCACAAATAAAATAGTGAACGGGGGAATTCATATGAACGTTTATACGACGGACAAGATTCGTAATATCGTCCTTTTGGGACACGGAGGTTCCGGCAAGACATCTCTTGTGGAAGCTATGGCTTTCCTGTCAGGCATTACCACCCGTATGGGTAAGATTTCCGACGGTAATACAATCAGCGATTATGACAAAGAGGAGATTAAGAGATTATTCTCTATTTCCACATCTGTAGTACCCATCTGCTGGGGAGATACTAAGATCAATGTTCTGGATACACCGGGATATTTTGATTTTGTGGGTGAGGTAGAAGAAGCTGTTGCGGCTGCAGGAGCTGCTGTTATTGTTGTTTCCGGTAAATCAGGTGTTGAAGTCGGAACTAAGAAAGCATGGGAATTATGTGACAAATACAAATTACCCAGAATGGTATTTGTTACTGATATGGATATTGATAATGCCAGCTTCAAGAATGTTGTTGAGGAGCTGACAGAACTTTACGGAAAGAAGATTGCTCCTTTCCACTTCCCCATCCGTGAAGATGAGAAATTCGTGGGATATGTTAACGTTGTCAGCCAGACCGGTAACAGATGGAACGATAAGGGAGAGGTTGTAGAGTGCGATATTCCTGATTATTCTAAAGAGAATTTAAATCTCTACCGTGATTCTCTTATGGAATCTGTTGCTGAGATCTCAGAAGAATTCATGGACAGATATTTTGCAGGAGAAGAGTTCTCGGAAGATGAGATTCGTGCCGCAGTTAAGACAAATGTAGGTGACTGCTCCATAGTTCCCATTTCCTGCGGATCTAATATATTGGCACAGGGCGTTTATACCTTGCTTGATGATATCGTTAAGTATTGTCCGGCACCCAATAACCGCACCTGCGTAGGAATGAATCCCAAGACAAATGATATTTTTGAGGCTAATTATGATTTCTCAAAGCCCAAGTCAGCATATGTATTTAAGACTATCGTTGACCCCTTCATCGGAAAATATTCTTTGATCAAGGTTCATTCCGGTGTTATCAAGAATGACGATACCTTATTTAACTATGATAAGAACGCTGAAGAGAAGCTTTCCAAACTCTATGTTATGCAGGGTAATAAGACCATAGAGGTTAAGGAACTTCATGCAGGTGATATCGGAGCTATCGGTAAGCTTGCCAATACACAGACCGGGGATACCTTATCTACCAAGGCTAACCCCATTGTATACGGTAAGACCGAGATTTCAGTTCCTTATACATACATGAGATATGTGGCTAAGAATAAAGGCGACGAGGATAAGATCTCTCAGGCCCTTCAGAAGATTATGGCTGAAGACCTCACCGTTAAGAACGTTCTCGATGCAGAGAACAGACAGAGCCTCATTTACGGTATGGGTGATCAGCATCTGGAGATAGTTGCTTCCAAGCTTCTTGACAGATATAAAGTAGATGTTGAACTGGTTAAGCCTAAGATTGCTTTCCGTGAGACTATTAAGAAGAATTCCGACGTTGAGTATAAATATAAGAAGCAGTCAGGCGGACACGGACAGTACGGTCACGTTAAGATGAAATTTGAGCCTTCGGGAGATTTGGAGACTCCTTATACATTTGAGCAGATCGTTGTAGGAGGCGCTGTTCCCAAGAACTACTTCCCGGCAGTTGAGAAGGGCTTGCAGGAATCAGTTACAAAGGGCCCCTTAGCCGGATATCCAGTTGTTGGTGTTAAAGCAATTCTCTACGATGGATCTTATCATCCGGTTGATTCATCGGAGATGGCCTTCAAGATGGCTACCATTCAGGCCTTTAAGAAGGGATTTATGGATGCGGGTCCCATCCTTCTTGAGCCCATTGCTTCCATGAGAGTTGAAGTACCGGACAAATACACCGGAGATGTTATGGGTGACCTTAACAAGAAGAGAGGCCGTGTGCTGGGTATGAATCCTATTGCCGGGGGCAAGCAGGAGATCTTAGCCGATGTTCCCTATATGGAATTATACGGTTACTCCACAGACCTTCGCTCAATGACAGGTGGATCCGGAACATACTCTTATGAGTTCGCCAGATATGAGCAGGCACCTTCGGATGTTCAGCAGAAGGAAGTTGACGCCAGAGCTGCCAAGGGAGAAGAGGAAGAGTAATCCTTGCATAAGTATTCATATTGTATATAATATTAGGGGAGATTCTTTCTCCCCTAAGTTTTTGAAATGAGGTATTCAGTAATGGCTAGTAAAGCATATAATCACAGTGAAATTGAGAAGAAATGGCAGAAGTACTGGGCGGAGCATGAGACTTTTAAGACCGATGTATGGGATTTCTCAAAGCCCAAGTATTATGTTCTTGATATGTTCCCCTATCCTTCGGGAGTAGGACTTCATGCAGGACATCCGGAAGGGTACACCGCTACGGATATTATGTCACGTATGAAGAGGATGCAGGGGTATAATGTTCTTCATCCCATGGGATATGACTCCTTCGGCCTTCCGGCAGAGCAGTATGCCGTTAATACAGGCAATCACCCTTCGGGATTTACCGAGAAGAATATTGAGACCTTCTCTAACCAGCTTAAAGAGCTGGGCTTTGACTATGATTGGAGCAAATGCCTTGCTACATCGGACCCCAAGTTCTATAAATGGACCCAGTGGATCTTTAAGAAGCTTTATGAAGCAGGATATGCCAAGCTTGTGGATATGCCCGTTAACTGGTGCGAAGAGCTGGGAACGGTTCTTTCAAATGATGAGGTTATAGACGGCAAGTCTGAAAGAGGCGGTTTTCCTGTTATCCGCAAGAATATGAAGCAATGGGTAATCGACCAGGTAGCCTTTGCGGAAGAATTATTGGATGGTTTAAATGAGATAGACTGGCCCGAATCAACCAAGGATATTCAGCGTAACTGGATAGGCCGAAGCGAAGGTGTCGAGGTTGATTTTAAGATAGTAGGCGGCGGAGAATTCTCTATTTATACCACCTGTATAGAGACCATTTACGGTATTACATTTATGGTGCTGGCTCCCGACGGACAGCTGGTAAAGGACCTGATGCCCAGGATTAAGAACAAGGAAGAGGTTCAGGCTTACATAGATGAGACATTAAAGAAGAATGATATGGACCGGACAGAACTGAATAAGACCAAGTCCGGCTGCAGATTAGAGGGTATTACCTGCATTAACCCCGTTAACGGCAAGGAAGCGGAGGTCTTCATCGGCGATTTCGTCCTGGCAAATTACGGTACAGGTGCCGTTATGGCAGTTCCTTCCCACGATCAGAGAGACTTTGAGTATTCAGTGGTTCATAATATCCCCAGGCTCCAGGTCATCGACGGTGGAGATACAAGCGAGCACGCCTTTGAGAAGAAAGATTATCTGGGTAAAGGCTGCAAGCTTATTAATTCTGAAGAGTTTACCGGAATGGTTGTTGAAGAGGCCAAAGAGGCTATTACCTGCAAGCTTGAGAAGATGGGTGTTGCCAGAAGGACCGTTAATTATCATTTCCGTGAATGGATATTTGCAAGACAGCGTTACTGGGGTGAGCCGGTACCTATCGTATATAAGGAAGACGGCAGCATTTACGTCCTTCCTGACGACGAACTGCCTCTTGTTCTTCCTGAGCTTGAAGAGTACAAGGGTAAGAACGGCAAGGCACCTTTGGAGAATGCCACCGAATGGAAGAATTATGACAGGAACGGGATAAAGGGTAAGAGAGAGACTTCTACCATGCCGGGTTCTGCAGGTTCTTCCTGGTATTATTTCAGATATATCGATCCTGATAATGACAAAGAGTTTGCCAATCAGGAGCTGCTTAAGCACTGGCTTCCCGTAGATCTTTATATAGGCGGGCCGGAGCATGCAGTGGGACATCTGATATATTCGAGAATATGGAACAGATTCCTTTATCATAAAGGCTTATCACCTGTAAAAGAGCCCTTTAAGAAGCTGGTTCACCAGGGTATGATCCTTGGGGAGAACGGTATTAAAATGGGCAAGCGTTTCCCTGAATTCGTTATTAATCCTTCGGATATTGTAAGGGAATACGGGGCTGATACCCTTCGCCTTTATGAAATGTTCATGGGGCCCTTAGAGGTTTCCAAACCCTGGTCACCTCAGGGAGTTGAGGGCGCCAGAAGGTTTATAAACCGTGTATGGAACTATTTTACCGAAAGCTCAAATATAGCTGAAGGAAATGAAGAATCCTTAAAGAAAATCTATCACCAGACCGTTAAGAAGGTTACTGATGACTTTGAGGAACTTGGCTTTAATACAGCTATAGCCCAGATGATGATCTTTATGAATACCGTTACCAAGGGAACATGCCCCAGAGAGTACGCAGAAGGCTTTATAAAGATGCTTTCATGTATCTGTCCCCATGTGGGAGAGGAGATCTGGAGTAAGATGGGACATGAGGATACTCTGGCTTACGAGCCCTGGCCCAAGTATGACCCGGAAGCTGTTAAGGAAGATACCGTTGAGATCGGAGTCCAGGTTTCGGGCAAGGTACGTGGTACCGTAACTCTGGCAGTGGATGAGCCTCAGGAAAGTGCTCTTGCCAAAGCCAAGGAAGTTCCCGGTGTAGCCAAGGCTATCGAAGGCAAGAATATTGTAAAAGAGATTTATGTTCCCGGCAAAATTGTAAATATTGTAGCCAAATAAATATACTGTAAAAGTATTCGCAAAAATAGAACTTTTTAGACAATTTATTTTCTGAAGGAAAATATATTGACAATCGCACCCATTTCGTTTAAAATGTGTACATAGATTAAAGAAAGGGGTGTTTCCAATGTGCTAGTTATCCGATTTAGATTAATTAAATATTTGAGATAGATTTATACTAATGAAAGAGAGGTACGGACCAAAGGAAATAGTAGTGAGTGTCTTTGATACCTGTAGTTTGAAGTTACGGTAGCCGGATAGTTTGAGATAAATTGGTTATTAGATCCGATGAAAGAATTCGAGATTATGACGTGGAATTAAAGAGTAAGTATCTCGCGGATGAGGGCAGTACCGGCAGGGATCATCGCAGACACAGGCAGATATAAGTATCTTGATTTTTAAGAATTAGATTTAATACTAATGAAAGGTGTTGAATGTATCTCCGGTCTGACGAGAAAGGATTGGATTAACATCACATTCAGCAAAAGGTACGGACCACCAAAAACATTAAAATAAATTAATATCATAGATAGGTGCCTTTGGGATTCCAAAGGCACCTTATATATTGTATAATAGACATCGGGAGGATAAGTGTCTATGAAAGCGGTTATGTTCGTTAACGGGGGAGAAGAGATAGACAGGGTCATAAATATGATGACAAAGACAGAGCATCTTGATTTTGATTTTAAAGTTGTGGATTCCGTCGATTTTCTTACCAACCAGTTCGAAAAAGAGACTGTTGATATCTTTATTTGTCAAATGGGACTTGATTATTGTGATGCCTTGGAACTATTTCAGCTGGCGAGGATGTATAATCCTGATATAATTAATATAGCCACAGGGGATAACAAATGTATTGAAGAATTGGTTAAAACCTTTAACACAGAGAACCTATTCAGATTTATTACCATGCCTTGGCTTAATAAAGATGATATTATCGGTCCCATAAGAGATGCCATAGCCTCTACCCATCAGAAAGTCCAGAGGGAATATGATATTAAGATCATGGAGGAAGACGGAGTCGGGCTTAAGAGTAAGATAGACAAGCTTACAGAAAAAGATGAATTCTATGAGCAGTTATTTGCCGATTCAAGAGAGATTTTAAGGCAGATGCTTCTTCAGAATTACAGCGCTTCGTCAATACAGGCGCAGGAAGAAGAGATGGATTTTGCACTTTATGTTTATGACAGATACCTTGAGTATTTCTATAATAACATTAAAGAGCTTAACCCCTGCCTGAAAGAGCTTATAGATAAATACAGGGAGCCTACTTTAGGGAAATTCTTTTCCATCAGGCATAATATAACAGAGACTCTCCCGGATGAGATTAAGGCAAGAGTCTTATTTAATATTGCTATTCTAAATGAATTTATATCTATTTACTGCAAGAGTTATAAGGTAAATGCTGTACTTGGCAAGACAGATAACTTTTTTTTGTTAAAATACGATTATATTTTACCTGAAAAAGTCCCCAAGAAAATTGTTGATTCTAAGGATTCATATAACTATAAGATGCTTGAGTTTTACATCCGCGCTTGCAGCAAGAGATGTAATATGGTATTTTCGGAAAAGGGATTGGAATGCAAGATTATAATCGCTTAAGAAGAATGAGATAGGAAGGATCGTATAAGGTAAGGATGCTTGAAGATATAGATGCAATAATATTTGATCTGGACGGAACTCTTGTAGACAGTATGTGGATGTGGAAAGATATTGATCTGGAGTTCCTCGGGGAGAGAGGCCTTGAGCTTCCTCCTACTCTGCAGAAAGAGATTGAGGGCATGAGCTTTAATGAGACTGCGGAGCTTTTTATTGAAAGATTTAATCTGACAGAGACCAAAGATGAACTTAAGGTTATTTGGAATGACATGGCTTATGATAAATATGCCCATGTTGTCAGACCTAAACCGGGTATTATCAGATTCCTTGATCGGGCCAGGAAAGCCGGTTATAAAATGGGTATTGCCAGCAGTAATTCCATAGAGCTTATTAATGCAGCTCTGGCAAATTATGACCTGTTTGACTATTTTGACTGCATTGTATCCGCAAATGATGTTCCACGTGGAAAACCCTTTCCCGACGTATACCTTACTGTTGCTAAACGTCTGGGGGTTGATCCTTCAAGATGCCTTGTATTTGAGGACATTACTATGGGGATTATGGCGGGAAAGAGCGCCGGAATGACTGTTTGCTGCATTGATGATGATTATTCAGCGGATGATGTGGAGAACAAAAAAGCCGCAGCGGATTATTATATTTATTCTTATGATGAGGTGGAATAAGTCTTGTTTTTGCCTGTTTCAAAAGAAGATATGGCCGGGCAGGGCATATCTCAGCTTGATTTTGTATATATAGTGGGGGATGCTTACACAGATCATCCTTCATTCGGACACGCCATTATCAGCAGATTGCTGCAAGCAAAAGGCTATAGTGTCGGTATTATATCCCAGCCGGACTGGAAAGAACCTGAGAGTATTAACATCCTAGGAGAACCCAGGCTGGGTTTTCTTGTGACTGCAGGCAATATGGATTCAATGGTTAATCATTATTCTGTTTCCAAACGCAGAAGAGATACGGATGCTTATTCTCCCGGAGGGGTTATGGGAAAACGGCCGGATTATGCCTGCGTTGTATACTGTAATATGATAAGACGTTTTTATCCCCGCAAACCCCTTATTATCGGCGGGATTGAAGCCAGTTTAAGAAGACTGGCCCATTTTGATTATTGGTCAGGCAAAGTAAAGCACTCCATACTGGTAGATTCCGGGGCGGATATTATTTCCTACGGCATGGGAGAACATTCCATAGTTGAGATAGCTGATGCTCTGGATTCCGGGATTGATGTGGGTGATATTACCTTCGTTAAGGGGACGGTATATAAGACTAAGAGCCTTAACCTTTCTGAGGCATACACCTTGCTGCCGGACTATGAGTTGGTTTCAAAGGATAAGAAGCAGTACGCAGAGAGTTTTTATCAGCAATACTGTAATACGGATCCCTTCTCGGCTATTACACTGGTTGAAAAATACAGGGACAATCTATTTGTAATCCAGAATCCACCGGCTCTTCCCCTTACCAGGGAGGAGATGGATGAGATATACGACCTCCCCTATGAGAGGACATATCATCCCATGTATAAGGATCAGGGAGGCATTCCGGCTATTTCTGAAGTGAAGTTCAGTATAGTCAGTTCCAGAGGCTGTTTTGGGGGCTGTAACTTCTGCGCATTGACATTTCATCAGGGACGGATCCTTCAAAGCAGAAGTCATGAGTCCATAATAAAAGAAGCGGTTCTTCTTACAAAGGATCCCGATTTCAAGGGGTATATTCATGATGTGGGCGGCCCTACGGCTAATTTCAGGAACCCGGCATGTGAGAATCAGTTAAAAAGAGGAGCCTGTGTCAACAAACAGTGTTTATTTCCCACCCCTTGCAAGAGCCTTAATGCCGATCACAGTGATTATGTGGATCTTTTGCGTAAATTAAGAGACCTTCCCGGGGTTAAAAAGGTATTTATACGGTCGGGAATTCGATATGACTATATGCTGGAGGATAAGAATAACGCCTTCTTCCATGAACTGTGCAGGCATCATATAAGCGGACAACTTAAAGTGGCACCGGAGCATGTTTCCGATAATGTGTTAAAATATATGGGTAAACCCTCCCGCAGGGTCTTTGACAGATTTTGCGATAAATATAGGGCTTATAATGAGAAGCTAGGCCTGAAGCAGTATCTGGTGCCGTATCTCATGTCTTCCCATCCCGGGTCTACATTAAAAGATGCGGTGATTTTGGCGGAATATCTGAGGGATACCAAGATGAATCCGGAGCAGGTGCAGGATTTTTATCCTACCCCTTCTACGATCTCTACATGTATGTATTATACCGGCATTGATCCAAGGACAAAAAGACCGGTATATATACCGGATAATCCTCATGAGAAAGCCATGCAGAGGGCCCTTATTCAGTACCGTAATCCGGAAAATTATAAGCTGATCAGGGAAGCCCTTATAAAGGCAGGAAGAGAGGATCTTATAGGATTTGACCGGCATTGTCTTATCAGACCAAAGGGGTCGGACAAGAAAGATACAGGATATAAAGCTCCCGCCGGCAGGGTGCAAAAGCCTAAGAAAAAGAAGACCATAAGAAACATTCATAAGAAGAAAGCGTAATATGAGAGAATTAAAGGTGACTGACCGGGAGGAAGGACTCCGGCTTGATAAGCTGCTTCTCAGATTTATGGACGGTGCCTCCACCGGTTTTATTTACAAAATGCTTCGAAAAAAGAATATAGTATTAAACGGAGCTAAGGCCAATGGGGATGAAAGGGTCAAAAGCGGTGATGTTATTAAGCTTTTCCTTTCTGAGGACACTATATGCGGCTTTCAAAAAGTAAGGAATGCTCCCATCGTTATCCACCCGGACTTTCATCCGGATATAATTTATGAGGATGATAATATAATCATTGCAAATAAGCCGGCAGGCCTCCTTTCCCAAAAGGCTAAGGAAGATGACATTTCCATAAATGAATATCTGAAAGAGTACTGTCTGGAAGAGGCTGGTGCCGAGAAGGACTTATTTACACCCTCCGTATGCAACAGACTTGACAGAAATACCAGCGGAATCATCACTTTCGGGAAGACCCTGGAGGGAAGCCGGTTCTTGTCGGAATTATTCAGAAACAAAAGTCTGGGAAAGTACTACTTAGCCATATGTCAGGGAGAGACGGAAGAAAGCCGCCTTATAGAAGGTTATTTACTTAAGGATAATGAGGAGAACAGGGTAAGGATCACAAAAGAGAAGGTACCTGGTGCGACTCCCATTAAAACGGAGTATAAGCCCCTGGTGACGGGAAAAGGCGCTACCCTGATGGAAATAAGACTGTATACGGGCAAATCCCATCAGATAAGGGCTCATCTGTCTTCAGTGGGATTTCCTATAATAGGGGACAGAAAGTACGGGATTATGAAGTATTCGGCCAAGCGGCAGATGCTCCATGCCGGAAAGCTGGTATTTCCCGAAATAAAAGAAGGGGCATTTTGCGGATTGTCAGAGAAGGAATTCAAGGCTGAGTGGCCGGAAGATTTTGCCCGGCTTTCTAATAAATTATTTCAAGATTTTTTTTTTTAATTAATGAATGGCTATATTTAAGAGATTGAGGAGATTAATACTATGGCTTGGCATACAAGAGGCTTGAGAGGATCCACTTTTGAAGACCTGATCAACAGGACAAATGAAAAGTACTCGGAACTGGGACTGGCTCTGGTTCAGAAGATTCCTACCCCTATTACCCCCATAAATATCGACCACGACAAGCATCAGATTACCTTGGCCTATTTTGATCAGAAAAGTACCGTAGATTATGTGGGCGTAGTTCAGGGCATTCCTGTATGCTTTGATGCCAAGGAATGCGATACGGATACATTTCCCTTTCAGAATATCCATGACCATCAGGTGGATTTTATGGAACGCTTTGAGAAGCAGGAAGGGGTATCCTTCATACTTATATACTTTACTAAGGATGATACCTTTTATTATCTCAGATTAAGCCAGCTGCAAGTCTTCTGGAAGAGGATGAAAGATGGTGGCCGTAAGAGCTTCCGCCGAGACGAACTGGACCCGAAGTTCTTCTTTAAACAGAAGGATATTGTCTTCGTGCCGTACCTTGATATGCTGAAACTTGATATAGAGTCCAGAGAATGATTATTTTGTATTGACATAGGGATATTACAAGGATATAATAGCATTGTTTACTTCGCTAACCAATTAGCGAATTAGCACGTTACCATAATAAAGTGAATGATCATACAGGAGAATATTTATGGGAAATATACTGTTACATACACCGGAGGGTGTCAGGGATATTTATAACAGCGAAGCCAAAAGAAAGCTGGTTTTGCAGAATTCTTTAAGCTCAGCCATGGAAGCTTACGGCTATGATCCCATTCAGACCCCCAGTTTTGAGTTTTTTGACATTTTCAGCAGAGATATAGGAACCACCCCTTCTAAAGATCTCTATAAATTCTTTGATAAGGACGGGGAGACCCTGGTGCTGAGACCGGATATGACCCCGTCAGTAGCCAGATGTGCCGCAAAGTACTATATGGAAGATGAGAGGCCTTTGAGGTTCTACTACCTGGGGAATACCTTTGTTAATAATCACGGCAGCTATCAGGGAAGGCTTAATGAGACTACCCAGATAGGGGCTGAGTTTATCGGGGATCCCGGTGTTGAAGCTGACGCAGAGGTGGTTGCCCTTATCAGTGATTGTCTCTATAAGGCAGGGTTGAAGAATTTTCAAATTAGTATCGGGCAGGTTGACTTTTTCAAGAGCCTTCTTGATTCGGCAGGAGTGGAGCCGGAGGATGAAGTGGCTTTAAGAGAGCTTATTTCCAAGAAAAACTTCTTCGGAGTTGAAGAGTTCCTTGATGAGAAACACTATCCGGAAAGTGTCAGCGAGATTCTGAAACGTCTGCCCAATATGTTTGGCAACACAGAAGTCTTGAAGGAAGCGAAAAGCCTTACGGATGATAGACGGGCTTTGGCTTCCATTGACAGGCTGGAGCAATTATACAAGGTTCTTTGTGTATACGGTATTGAAACCCAGGTTTCTTTTGACCTGGGGATGCTTTCAAAATACAAGTATTACACCGGGATTATCATAAAGGCTTATACCTATGGCCTTGGTGAACCCATAGTTACAGGGGGCCGTTATGACAGGCTGCTCTCGAGCTTCGGCAAATCTGCCGCTGCAGTTGGCTTTGTTATCGGAGTTGACCAGCTTATGATGGCTCTTTCCAGACAGGATATTGATATCCCTGTCCTTAAGGATTCGTTTATACTGCAATACTCTGACGAAGACTTTGAAGACGCCGTTAAACTGGCTAAGTCTCTTAGGGCAAAAGGCCTTAAAATAAAGCTTTTAAGCCAAAGATACGATTATAAGGACTATTGCTGTGATTCATCCGTTACATATGTTCTTAAATACGGTAAAGAATTATCCGTATTAAATGCTGATACGGGAAAAGAAGAAGGGATAAAAGAAGAAGATATTCCGAAACTCATTTCGAAATAATGGAGGAAGCAAAGTTGAGATATCTTACCATAGCGTTAACTAAAGGCCGACTGGCAGGAAAGACCCTTGATCTCTTTGACAAAATGGGAATGAATTTTGATGAAGTCAGGGACAAGGAAACCAGGAAGCTGATATTTGTAAATGAAGAACTGGGAATCAGGGTTTTCCTGGCTAAGGGCCCGGATGTTCCTACTTATGTGGAATACGGTGCCGCCGATATAGGCATCTCCGGTAAGGATATTATCATGGAAGAAGGCCGGAAAATATACGAGGTACTGGATCTTGGCATAGGTAGATGCAGAATGTGTGTTTGCGGGCCGGAGAAGGCAAGGGAACTCCTCAGGCATCATGAGATTATCAGGGTTGCTACCAAGTATCCCAATATTGCCAAGGATTATTTCTATAACAAGAAGCATCAGACCGTTGATATAATTAAGCTTAACGGGTCTATAGAACTTGCTCCCATAGTAGGCTTATCAGAGGTTATAGTGGACATTGTGGAGACGGGAAGTACGTTAAAAGAGAACGGATTGTCTGTTTTAGAAGAGATATGTCCTTTATCCGCAAGGATGGTTGTTAACCAGGTAAGCATGAAAATGGAGAACGAACGTATCAGTAAATTAATTAATGATTTAAGAAATGTGATATAGGAGACAGTAATGAGAATAGTTAGACTGAATGACAACACCAAGAAAAACCTGCAAAGAGATCTTCTGAAAAGGAGCCCCAACTCCTATGGCAAGTATGAGGAAGCTGTAGCGGAGATCATCTCTAATGTAAGAGAAAGAGGGGATGCGGCGGTATTTGAATATACTGCCAGATTTGATAAGGCAGATATAAATGCAGGTAATATCAAAGTAACCAAAGAGGAGATAGAAGAGGCTTATAAGGCAATTGATCCTTCCCTGCTGGAGGTTATCCGCAAAGCCCTTGTTAATATCCGCTCATTTCATGAAAAGCAGCGCCAGAATTCCTGGTTTGATTCCAAACCTGACGGAACCATTCTGGGACAGAAGGTTACTCCTTTGGAGATAGCCGGTGTTTACGTACCGGGAGGTAAAGCTGTTTATCCGTCATCAGTTCTTATGAATATTGTTCCGGCTAAAGTTGCTGGAGTTGACCGGATCATTATGACCACACCCCCGGATACTTCAGGTAAGATTACGGCAAGTACCCTGGTTGCAGCCAAGGAAGCGGGAGTTGATGAGATTTATAAAGCAGGAGGAGCCCAGGCCATCGCAGCTCTTGCATTTGGAACAGAGAGCATCCCCAAGGCCGATAAGATAGTGGGCCCGGGAAACATTTACGTTGCCCTTGCCAAGAAAAGCGTCTACGGCTTTGTAAGCATCGATTCCATCGCCGGTCCCAGTGAGATCCTGGTTTTGGCTGACGACTCCGCCAATCCCAGATTTGTAGCGGCGGATTTATTATCCCAGGCCGAGCATGACGAGCTGGCTTCAGCCATACTGGTAACCACCAGCGAAGAACTGGCAAGGAAAGTATCTGATGAGATAGACGGATTCTTAAAAGAACTCTCAAGACGCTCCATTATTGAAAAATCACTGGAGAACTACGGTTATGCCCTGGTTGCCGATACTCTTGAAGACGCCATAGCGGCTGCCAACGAGATCGCTTCGGAGCATCTTGAGATAGTTACAAGAAATCCTTTCGAGGTTATGACCAAGATTCGAAATGCAGGAGCCATTTTTATCGGAGAATACAGTTCGGAGCCTCTGGGAGATTATTTTGCAGGACCCAATCATGTGCTTCCCACCAACGGAACATCCAGGTTCTTTTCGCCTCTCTGCGTAGACGATTTTGTTAAGAAATCAAGCATTATTTCCTATTCGAAGGAAGCGCTGGAGGCTATACACAAAGATATTATCCAATTTGCCAAATCTGAGGAATTGACAGCGCACGCCAATTCAATTAAAGTAAGGTTCGAATGATAATTTGCTCTTTCAGGTTAAATGAGGTATGAGAACATGAGCATCAGGACATCTAAAGTAGACAGAAAAACAAAGGAAACGGATATTAAAGCCGCCCTTACACTGGACGGTTCCGGCAGATCGGAGATATCCACCGGTATCGGTTTCTTTGATCATATGCTGGAGGGTTTCGCCAGACACGGGCTTTTTGACCTGGATTTCAGTGTTAAAGGCGACTTGGAGGTAGATGCCCACCACACCATAGAGGATTCCGGAATAGTACTTGGCCGGGCCATAAAGGAGGCTGTGGGGGATAAAAAGGGTATTAAACGCTACGGCAGCATCATCCTTCCCATGGATGAGACCCTTATTATCTGTGCTGTAGACCTTTGCGGCAGACCCTTTATGGTTTATGATCTGACTTTTGATACGGAAATGGTGGGGGAATTCCCCACTGAGATGGCCAGAGAGTTCTTTTATGCCGTTTCTTATGCAGGAGAGATGAATCTCCACATAAGGCAGATTTCCGGTTCTAATTCACATCATATTATTGAGGCGGCTTTTAAGGCCTTTGCCAGAGCTTTAAGCGAAGCTGTTACGGTTGATGGCAGGATAGAGGGCGTTATATCCACCAAAGGAGTTTTATAGGAGGCTTAAAAATGAACTGCAAGCATTTTTATAAATTATTCTTTTTGTCGAAAGGTAAGGCCGTAAACGGCTTTGGGACCTTCGAACCCCTTAAGGAGCCGGACCTTCTGGCCCAGCTTACGGCCTGTGAGAATGCAGGAGCAGACGGGGCTATCATTATCGATCTTGCAGATGATGATAAAGAAAGGGAAATTAATATAAACGTTTTGAAGAAAATTAAACGTGCATTAAATATTCCCATCATTGCAGGCGGTAATATCAACCGTTTCGAGGATTCGAAGAAGATATTATATGCCGGATGCGAAAAAGTTCTTATAAATGTTGACGATGAAGACCGTTTCAAGGCCCTGAAAGAGACTAAACAGCGTTTCGGCAAAGAAAGAATAGTGGGTTATACCTCAAATGTTCATCTTGCTTCGGGAAAATATGATATGATCTTTGGCCATGAGGCTGATGATCTGGTATCCTCTTTTCTTTTCGAAACAAAGGATTCCGTTATACCTCCGGCTACCCTTCTTAAGGATGCTGTAATTCCTGTTATACCCATCCTTATGGATAATGAGATAGATGAGAGCCTGCTTAACAATGATGCCCTTATAGGTTATACCGGTCCGGCAGTTGATGCCCTGGGTAACGATATTTACGAGTACAAATTAAAGGTTAGGGACCAGCTTCACGTTAATGTTGATATATTTGAATCAGCCATTCCCTGGAGTGACCTTAAAAAAGGCCCAAACGGCTTAGTTCCTGTTATTATTCAGGATCATCAGACGGATGAAGTGCTGATGCAGGCTTACATGAATGAGGAATCATTTAATCTGACATTGAAGTCCGGAAAGATGACCTATTGGAGCCGCAGCAGAGAATCTTTATGGACCAAGGGAGAGACCTCGGGTAACTTCCAGTATGTAAAATCCATGTCCATCGACTGTGACAATGACAGTATCTTAGCAAAGGTTATCCAGATAGGTGCAGCCTGCCATACAGGCAACAAATCCTGTTTCTATCGGGAAATGTTTAACGATAACATTATCAGTACCAATCCTTACAAGGTATTTGAAGATGTATATGCCGTTATTGCCGACCGTAAGGTTAATCCCAAGGAAGGGTCTTATACCAATTATTTGTTTGAAAAGGGCATAGACAAGATCCTTAAAAAGGTGGGAGAAGAGGCTACGGAGATCGTTATCGCTGCCAAGAATCCCGATGCAGAGGAGATTAAATACGAGGTTGCTGACTTCCTGTATCATGTTATGGTTCTTATGGTAGAGAGAGGGGTAACCTGGACAGATATTACAGAAGAATTATCCAAGAGATAGAGAGGATTTAATGAGGAAATTAGCTTTACCTGACAGATTACTTATGCAGGTTGATAAATCTGCAAGATATATAGGAAACGAACTTAACTCTGTTAAAAAAGATCCATCTGAAGTTGATCTTCGTTTCGCAATTTGTTTCCCGGATGTATACGAAATAGGTATGTCACATCTGGGAATTCAAATTTTATATGAAATGTTTAACAGGCGGGATGATGTATATTGCGAGAGAGTATATTCTCCCTGGAGAGACTTAGACGCTTTGATGCGGCAGGAAAATGTGCCTCTTTTTGCCCTGGAATCCCAGGACCCCATCAGGGAATTTGACTTTCTGGGTATAACTCTTCAATACGAGATGAGTTATACCAACTGCCTGCAGATCCTGGACCTGTCCCATATTCCCCTTTTAGCGGCAGACCGGGATGAGTCTTTTCCCCTGGTTATAGGAGGAGGCCCCTGCGCTTATAATCCGGAACCCTTAGCCGACTTTTTTGACCTTTTCTATATAGGGGAAGGTGAAGTGGTTTACGATAAGCTCTTTGACTTGTACATAGAGCATAAGAAAAAAGGCTATAATAAACGGTCATTTCTCCTGGAGGCGGCTAATATTCCGGGAATCTATGTTCCGGAATTATATTCTGTAAATTATGACGAAAATGGCAGAATTGCTTCATTTTTACCTATAAGTGACGGAATTCCCGTCAAAATCAGAAAACAAGTGGTGGAAGATCTTAGTAGTGCGCCATATCCCGGAAAGCCCGTTATTCCTTATATTCAGGCCACACAGGATCGTATGACCCTGGAGATAATGAGGGGCTGCATAAGAGGATGCAGGTTCTGCCAGGCGGGAATGATCTATCGTCCCCTTAGGGAGAAAAATGTAGAAGTCTTAAAGAAATATGCCGGTGAAATGTACAAATCCACCGGTCATGAGGAGATATCCCTAAGTTCCTTAAGTTCCAGTGATTATTCCTGCTTAAAAGAGCTGGTATATTTTCTGATAGATGAGTTTGAGGGAAAAGGGGTTAATGTTTCCCTTCCCAGCCTCAGAATCGATAACTTTTCTCTAGATGTCATGAGCAAGGTGCAGGATATAAAGAAGGGTAGCATGACCTTTGCTCCGGAAGCCGGGACCCAGAGGCTTCGAAATGTAATAAATAAAGGTCTTACGGAAGAAGATATTATAGGAGGCGCCACACTGTGCTTTAAGGGAGGCTGGAATAAGGTTAAGCTTTATTTCATGCTTGGACTTCCTACGGAGACTGAGGAAGATATGAAAGGAATCCCGGAGCTGGCAGAGAAGCTTGCAGAGGCCTATTATGATACCGTTCCCAAGAGTGAACGTAATGGCAAATGCCAGATAACCATCAGCACTTCATTTTTTGTGCCAAAGCCCTTTACTCCCTTCCAGTGGGCTGTGATGTGTCAGCCGGAGGAATACCTGCGTCGGGCCCATATTGTAAGCGATACCATGAAGGAGCAGCTGAACAGGAAAAGCATGAAGTACAACTATCATGAGGCGGATGTCACCGTCCTTGAAGGGGCGCTTGCCCGGGGAGACAGACGTATGGGTAATGCTATACTTAATGCTTACAGGTCCGGATGCATCTTTGATGCGTGGAATGAAACCTTTGATTTCGAAAAATGGATCAAGGCTTTTTCGGATGCCGGTCTGGACATGGATTTTTACACCTTAAGAGAGCGGTCAGAGGATGAGATATTCCCCTGGGATTTTATAGATATAGGAGTTACCAAGGAGTTTTTATTGAGAGAATGGAAGAAGGCCTTCAGAGAAGAGATTACTCCTAATTGTCGTGAGAAATGCTCTGCCTGCGGAGCATCCGTATTCAAGGGAGGTGTCTGCAATGAAGATAAGGGTTAGGTTCTCCAAGACCGGTAATATGAAGTATATCGGCCATCTTGACGTTATGAGATATTTTCAAAAGGCAGTTAAGCGTGCAGGTATAGATATTGCCTTTACAGGAGGCTTTTCGCCCCATCCCGTTATGTCCTTTGCCCTTCCTCTGGGAGTGGGAATAACAAGTGAAGGGGAGTACATGGATATAGAGATTAATTCTACCAGCAGTTCAAAAGAGTCAGTTGAAGCCCTGAACCGGGTTATGACCGAAGGCTTCGGAGTCAGTGATTATGTCCTGTTGCCGGAGGATTCGAAGAAGGGAATGACCCTTGTATTTGCTGCTGATTATACTGTTTCCGTAAATGAAGACAGCTCATTTGTACCGGATAAAGACGTCTGGGAAGGCATAGAAAAGAAATTCTGGATGGAATCAAAAGAAATCCGGGCTTTTAAGAAGGGCAAACACGGCGAAACATGCATGGATATTAAGCCGTTGATTCATTATATTAAATCAGAATATAACTCATCTGACCCAAAGGCTTCTTTTATCAACATGAGGCTGGCGGCAGGGAGCAGAAACAATCTCAAGCCGGAACTGGTGATGGAAGAGGGGTTAAAGTACTTTGGAGCAGACTTTAACAGGTATGATTTTAATATTCACAGAAGAGAACTGTTGAACGAAGATATGGTTGCCTTAAAGGATTTAGGAGAAGTAATTGAGTAAAACTATTGTTTTCACCCACAGCAAAAAGTATAAAAAGAATGTATTTGTGGTTTTAAGTGACGGCAAAGCATCTGATATTATGGTACCTGAAGAAGAGGAAGCCATCCTTGGGGATATTTATGTAGGCCGGGTTAAAAAGATCGTAAAGAATATCGGTGCTGCTTTTGTTGAGATTAAAGAAGGCCTGCCCTGTTATTTTGAACCTGACAAAACAAAGAATATCCATTATATTCTTCAGCACTCACCGGGGAAACTGTGTCAGGAGGACCTGATCCTGGTTCAGGTTACAAAAGAGGCTCATAAGACAAAACAGCCCTCTGTTTCAGGAGATATAAGCCTTGTATCCAAGTGTGCTGTTCTTACTTCAGGCAACAGGCGAATGGGCATGTCATCAAAGCTTTCCGTATCTGAAAGGTCTAAGCTTAATGACCTGGCAAAAGACTATGTAAATGATGAATTCGGCCTGATATTTCGCACAAACGCCGGTAAGGCAACGGAAGAAGAGATCAGATCCCAGATAGATGCTCTTAAGGCGGAATATGAAGAGATTAAGAAATACAGCAGTCATAAAAGCGCCTTTACCCTTATAAAAAAAGGGGAACCGGATTATATTAAGGCTCTCCTTGGCCAGTATGAGTCCGATGATGTTAAAAGGATAGTTACGGATAACAAAGAAGTGTTTGAGGCCATGGATGAATACCTGAAATCAAACAGGCCTGAGTATGCGGAGATAGTTGAGTTCTATGATGATCCCATGATCTCTCTTAATGATAAATACGGAATTGACAGCGAGCTTTCTAAGGCAGTCTCACCCAGGGTATGGCTCAGATCCGGAGCTTACATTATTATTGAACCCACGGAAGCCATGACGGTTATAGATGTGAATTCGGGGAAATATGACGGTAAAAAGAACTCTGCCGATACTTATCTGAAGATCAATATGGAAGCTGCCGAGGAAGTGGCTGCCCAGCTGCGGCTGAGGAACATTTCCGGTATATGCATGATTGATTTTATAGATATGGATTCTTCCATGGACAAGAAAAAGCTCCTTCAACATTTAGAAGAAGTTGTAAAAAAAGACCCCATAAAAACTCTGGTGGTTGATATAACCAAGCTGGGACTGGTTGAAATAACAAGAAAGAGAATGAAAAAATCTCTTTATGAACAGTTGACATCAGATAATTAGTATGCTAGTATTCTAGGGTATGCCGCACGGTTAGGTATAAGTTCGTAAAGACACCAAAACCGGCGAGATTGATAATAGGAGGTGCCATATGTACGCGATTATTGCAACAGGTGGAAAACAGTACAAAGTTTCCGAAGGCGATGTTATCAGAGTTGAGAAGCTCGGCGCTGAGGCAGGATCTGAAGTTACATTCGATCAGGTACTTGCTGTAAGCGATAAGAAGCTTAAAGTCGGAAGTCCGGTTGTTGACGGAGCCAGCGTTACAGCTACTGTAGTTGGTGAAGGCAAGGGCAAGAAAGTTATTGTTTACAAGTATAAGAGCAAGACCGGATACCACAAGAAAAACGGACATAGACAGGCTTACACTGAAGTTAAGATCGATAAGATCAATGCATAAGGACTATGATTACGTTTAAGGTTTTAAAAAAAACTACCGGAGAGATTGTAGGATTTGATTGTACGGGCCATGCGGGTTACGCAGAGGCCGGATACGACATTTTCTGTGCCGCAGTTTCTACACTGGTGATTAATACCGTTAATTCCATTGATGAATTTACCGATGATGATTTCAAGGTTGATTCTGATGAGGATAAGGGGATATTTTTACGAGTGGACAATCCGGGTGATAAGACCACACTTTTACTTAATTCACTGGTACTTGGTGTGGAAGGCATAAGAAGAGATAATGATGGTGAATATATAGAGATTGTTACCGAGGAGGTGTAGTACAATGTTAAAGATGAACCTTCAATTCTTTGCTCATAAGAAGGGAGTTGGTTCCACAAAGAACGGCAGAGACTCCGAGTCAAAGAGATTAGGTGCAAAGAGAGCTGACGGACAGTTCGTTAAAGCTGGTAATATACTTTACAGACAGCGCGGAACAAAGATTCATCCGGGTATCAACGTTGGAAGAGGCGGAGATGATACATTATTTGCATTAACAGATGGTGTTCTTCGTTTTGAGCGTAAAGGAAGAGACAAGAAGCAGGCTTCTGTTTATCCGGTTGAAAACGCACAGTAGTATTAAGATTTTTAAGTCCGGCTTATTTTAAGCCGGACTTTTTAGTTTAAGGATTCCGTGATTATTAATGCTATCGACTTGTTTTATTAAATTGAGGATTAATTTATGTTTGCAGATAGGGCCAGAATTACTATAAAATCAGGAAAGGGCGGAGACGGTCATGTTAGTTTTCGCCGTGAAAAATATGTACCAAACGGAGGTCCCGACGGAGGAGACGGAGGAAAGGGCGGAGATATTATCTTTGTGGTAGATCCCGGCCTTAATACCTTAGTGGATTTCAGACAGAAAAGAAAATACGCAGCCGGCCCGGGAGAAGAGGGGGGCAAAAGAAACTGCCACGGCAAGAACGGCGCTGACCTAGTAATAAAAGTTCCTGCAGGTACCGTTATCCGGGAGGCAGACAGCGGAAGGGTTATAGCTGATATGTCCGGAGATAATCAGAGGCAGGTTATCTTAAGCGGCGGAAGAGGCGGCAACGGTAATCAGCATTATGCCACCTCAACCATGCAGGCGCCAAATTACGCCCAGCCGGGTCAGCCGGCTATGGAACTTGAAGTTGTTCTGGAACTTAAGCTGATAGCTGATGTGGGACTTGTTGGTTTCCCAAATGTAGGTAAGTCAACCTTTCTTTCAAGAGTAACCAATGCAACCCCCAAGATAGCCAATTATCATTTCACTACCCTGAATCCTAATCTTGGGGTTGTTGATATTGAAGGAGCATCGGGTTTTGTTATAGCTGATATACCCGGCCTTATAGAAGGCGCTTCCGAAGGTGTGGGATTAGGCTTGGAGTTTCTGCGTCATATTGAAAGAACAAGAGTTATGATACATATTGTGGATGCGGCTTCTACCGAAGGCAGAGATCCTATAGCGGATATTTATGCTATTAACAAGGAATTGGAATCTTACGATAAAAACATGCTTAGTAAGCCAATGGTTATAGCAGCAAACAAGATAGATGCCTTATCCGATGAGGCTGCCCTCATGAGGCTGAAAGAGGAGTTTGAACCCAAGGGAATACGGGTTTTTCCCATGTCTGCCGTAACAGGCCAAGGGGTCAAAGAACTTTTGTATTATGTAAATGATATGCTTTCAAAAATGGAGTCTGAGCCGGTTGTGTTTCAGCAGGAGTATTTTCCGGAGATTGAGCTTGGAAGCGACAATACTCTGGGGCATACTGTTACCGTGGAGGACGGGGTATATGTTATTGAAGGCCCCCAGATTGATAAAATGCTTGGATATACCAATCTTGAGTCTGAAAAGGGCTTCTTGTTTTTCCAGAATTTCATGAAGGAAAAAGGAATCCTTGATGAGCTAAAAGAAGCAGGTATTACTGAAGGTGATACTGTTCGTATTTACGGCTGGGAATTTGAATACTACGAATAGACAGTCAGTTTTTTTTGAGTTATAATTATCTTGTACTAACTAAACTGTATTTCAGCGATTGGAGGGATATTTATGAATTCTGTTATTACTATCGGAAGACAATATGGAAGTGACGGAAGAGCTATCGGTGAAAAGCTTTCAGCTTATTATAATATTCCCTTTTATGATAAAGATATTCTGGCCAGGGCTTCTAAAGAAAGCGGGATTTGTGAGGATCTCTTTAAGGATAATGACGAGAAGAAGACCAGCAGTTTCCTCTTTTCTCTGGCTATGGATTCCACATTTTTAGGATACGGTGTAGGCTTTGGCACCGGAGATGTTGAGATGCCTCTGTCCCAGAAGATTTTTCTTGCACAGTTTGATACCATAAAGAATATTGCCAAGGAAGGCCCTTGTGTTATCGTGGGAAGATGCGCGGATTATGTTCTTGAAGAAGAACCTAATGTTATCAGGGTCTTTGTTCATGCGGATTTTGAGAAAAGATGCCGTCGTGTTATGGAACGGGATAATCTGTCGGAGAAGAAGGCTTTGGATGCTGTTATGAAGAATGATAAGCAGCGTATGAGCTATTACAATTATTATACCAATAATAAGTGGGGAGAATCCAATAATTATAATATTACCGTTGACAGCGGAATTGTAGGTGTTGACGGAGCGGTTGAAGTTATCAGATCGTTTGTTGAGATTGCGGAGAAGAACAGGTAGTTAAAGGGGAGTAAAGGTGATGTATAATATAGCCATTTGTGATGATCAGATTATTTGCGGTGAGACATTGGAATTATCACTGAATCAGATAATGTCAGATTATAATACGGCATATAAGGTGGACATATACACCAGTGGACTTGAACTTCTACGTAATCTTGAATCAAAGGAAAAAGAATACGATATCCTGTTCCTGGATATACTCATGGGAGAGGATGAGATTAACGGGATGGAACTGGCTAAGAAGATTCGCTGTTTTGATGATAATACCTCTATAGTATTTGTTACCAGCTCTACTGATTATATCCTGGACGGTTATAGCGTAAGGGCATTGCAGTACCTTATCAAGCCCGTGGATAATATGATCTTAAGAGAGGTTCTGGACTACGAATTAAAGAACAAGAACAATGTCAGTGTGGTATTTAAAGAGAAAGACAGTACCAGAAAGGTTCCGGCTTCGGATATAGTTCATATAGAAACCTCAGGAAGGAATGTTAAAGTCTTTCTTAAAGACGAAGAATTTAATGCCTATAACAAGATTTCTGATGTGGAGAAGATGCTTCCCTCAAAGGATTTTATCAGATGTCATCAGAGCTTTATAATTAACATTAATAATATAAAGGAGATTCGCCACGGAGAAGCGGTATCCATTATAGAAACAGTAGTTCCCGTTAGCCGGACCCAGTGGAGTAAGGTAAAAAAACTCTTTGTTGATCGTCATTAAGATACTGAATATGCATTATTTTATACAAGTTATGCATAACCCGTTTACATTTTTTAGCATCATTGTTAGTATTTTTTTAGGTCTAAAGGACTAGACGATGTTAAAAAATTAAACAGGGGGTTAAGAAATGACATTAACATCAGACATACTACGTAAGATTATTAATGGATCCAAGGAAGGCGAAGATAATCTTAATGCATTTTTTGATGAGTTATCTAGGATTTGTGAGATTAGGAATCGGTCAATTTTAGGAAGTTTAAGAGAGTATCTTGAAGAAGAATACGGAATCTCAACAGATATTCAGCTTAGGCTTGCAAGCATTGATATCAAGAATGATATTTGTGATTTCGTTAATTCAAATGCAGCATAGTATAAATATAAGCTTTCCACAGTTAATTAGGATAATCCCTTTGGGATTATCCTTTTTCCTTGTTGGATTTTTGCAATAAAACCTTCCTAGTGGATAGTATTAGTGTTATTATAGTATAAGCAATTTATCAGGAGGACTTATATGACGAGTAAACAGCGGGCATATCTTACCAAGCTTGCAAATAATATGGAACCCATTTTTCAGGTGGGTAAGAATAATATAACACCGGAGCTGGTTAATGCCGTATCCGAGGCATTAGAAGCAAGAGAGCTGATCAAGATCAGTGTTTTAAAGAATTGTTTTGATGATCCCAAGGAGATAGCGGATACAGTGGCACAGCGGTCCAGAGCAACTGTTGTCAGGGTTATAGGTAAGAAGATTATTCTCTATCGTGAGTCAAAAACAAAGAAAAAAATTGAACTACCCTAAGAAAAGAGACTATAAGAGTGGATACGAGATATAAAAAGGTGGGAATAATGGGCGGAACCTTTAATCCGGTTCATAACGGCCATTTAATCCTTGCCGAAAGCGCATTTGAACAATTTAATCTGGATAAGGTTGTTTTTCTTCCATCAGGCAATCCCCCCCATAAGCCCGATATATCTTATATTGATGCGAAACACAGATGCAGTATGGTGGAACTTGCCATATCGGACAATGAGCATTTCGGTCTATCCCTGGAAGAAGTGGAGAGACCGGGTATTACATATACATCGGATACCCTTACCTTTATGAAGAAGGAGTGTCCGGAAAGGATGCTGTATTTTATCATCGGAGCCGATTCATTGTTTACCTTTGAAACATGGCATGAACCGGAGATTATCTGTAATAACTGTACTATTCTTGTTGCCACCAGAGAAGGACATGATTCAAGGGAAGTGGAAGATAAGATTGATGAACTGAGGGCTATGTTTGAAGCTGATATTTTCAGGATTATATCCCCGGATTTTGATATCTCATCTAAACTGATAAGGGAAAGAATAGCCTCAGGCCGTTCAATTCGGTATTTTGTGCCTGAAAAGGTAGAAGAGTATATTAGGAAATTTAATTTATATTAAATATATTATTATTAGTTTACAGGATTTACAATGCTTGAAGAGTATTTAAGTTTACAAGAAAAGATTCATAGTGAGATGGATGACAAGAGATTTATCCATACTTTGGGGGTGGCTTATACAGCCAGTGCTATGGCTATGGCTTACGGCGAAGATTTTAAGAGAGCATACCTTGCCGGGCTGCTTCATGATTGCGCCAAATGTCATACAAACCTTGAATTTATTACGCTTTGCGAAGAATACGGTATTCCCATAACAGAATCCGAATACGAGAATCCCTTTTTGCTTCACGCAAAGCTGGGAGCATACTTTGCCAGGCATAAATACAATATCAATGACGAGGAGATCCTTTCGGCCATTACCTGGCATACCACGGGAAAGCCGGATATGACGCTGCTTGAAAAGATTATTTTCATTGCCGATTATATAGAGCCGGACAGAAGAGAGCTTCCCAATATAAGTGATATACGTAAGGCCGCCTTTACTGATACGGACAGGGCCATGGTGCTTATATGCGGATCTACCATCAGATATCTGGAGGATGCGGGGCGTTTAATAGACTCTATCACCAGGGATACATATAACTTTTATCTTAATTTATGCAAAGAAACGGGAAAAGTATAAATGAATTCGATTATTCTTTCTGTGGATGATGATTTATGCAATATCCGCATCGATAAATATTTAGCCGAAGTTCTTGAGGTTGAGGACTATTCCAGGAGTTTTATTCAAAAGCTTATAAAGGACGAGGGGGTTTTGGTTGAGGGAAAACCCGTCAAGACAAACTATAAGGTTTCTTCAGGAGAAGAGATCAGGCTTCTTATACCCGAGCCCATTCTTCCGGAGATAGTTGCAGAAGACATTCCCTTAGATATTATCTATGAAGATGATGATTATCTGATCGTTAATAAGCCCAAGG